>Ga0105094_10001715_pt1 | contig 11490 bp, 13 predicted proteins | sample PPLLak1March2015_2_FD_87023 | JGI IMG/M metagenome (GOLD analysis project Ga0105094, IMG submission 87023) | Freshwater sediment microbial communities from Prairie Pothole Lake near Jamestown, North Dakota, USA - PPLs Lake P8 Core (3) Depth... | ecosystem: Environmental > Aquatic > Freshwater >...
AAAATAAAAAAACGAAAAACGAATACTGAAAAAAGGAGAAAAATATGGCTTTAACATTAGCCGAAGCATCCAAGCTCTCCAACGACCTGCTGATGCAGGGGGTGGTGGAGACCATTGTCAAGGAGTCGCCCATCCTCCAGAAGCTGCCCTTCGTTGAGATCGTCGGCAACGGCCTGACCTATAACCGGGAGAACACCCTGCCCAACATCGATTTCTATGACGTGGGCGATACCTGGTCGGAATCCACGCCTACCTTCACGCAGGTGACCGCCAACTTGAAGATCATGGGCGGTGATGCCGACGTCGATAACTTCCTCAAGGCCGCCCGCAACAATATCCAGGACATCGAGGCCGCCGTCGTTGAGCTCAAGGCGCAAGCCCTCCAGCACAAGTTCGAGGACATCTTGATCTACGGCGACAGCTCAGTCAACGCCAAGCAGTTCGACGGCCTCAAGAAGATCATTAATACGGCTTCGGCCGGGCCCCAGGTCATCGCCATGGGGGCGACCGGCGCCGCGCTGACGCTCGCCAAACTCGATGAGCTCATCGATGCCGTCAAGGGCGGCAAGCCCGATATGCTCCTGATGTCCCGCCGCTCGCGGCGCAAGCTCAACGCCCTCGTCAGGACGGCCGGCGGCATGATCCAGACCGAGCAGGACAAATGGGGCAACTTCGTCCAGCTCTGGGACGGCGTGCCCATCGGCGTCAACGACTGGATTCTCGATACCCACGTCCTCAGCGGTAGCGTGGAGACGGCCACCACCGGCGGCGCGAACTCCACGATCTACGCCGTGCAGCTCGGGGAGGGCGCCCTGTGCGGGCTGACCAGCCCCGGCTTTCTCCAGGCCGAGCCCATCGGCTCGCTGGAGAGCAAGGACGCCTCGCGGACGCGCGTCAAGTGGTACGTCTCGCTGGCCCTGTTCAGCTCTATCAAGGCGGCGGCCCTTATCGGCGTCCAGGACTAACAACAATATCAAAATAATAGGGGGTCCCGATGTCTCGGGGCCCCCGCCGAGGAGGAAAAAATGTCTAGAAACGAATCAGCCCGGTGGTTTTGCCGGTTCCGGCTCAGCAAGTATTTTGAAAATATCGAGGCCTACCGCGGCAACGAAGCGGAGTTCCACCGCCTTTTCACGCCCTATGAGGTCCTCGATCGCGAGGGCAATCTCCTGCTCAACGCCGGCATCGACGAAATTTGGGACCTGGTCGTCGGCGATTCCGCCAATCACTTCAATAACGCGACTGCCCAGATCGGCGTCGGTGATAGCTCCACCGCGGCCAGTCCGTCCCAGACGGACCTTCAGGCGAGTACCAATAAGACCTATAAAGCCATGGAGTCCGGCTATCCCGCCTCTTCCAGCCAGAAAGCCACCTTCAAGTCCAGTTTCAGCGATGGCGAGGCCAATTACGCCTGGAACGAATGGGTGGTCAAGCAGTCGGCCAGCGGCAAGTGCCTCAACCGTAAGGTGGAGTCGCTGGGTACCAAAACCAGCGGCACCTGGACCCTGGAAGTCAATATCACTTTATCGTAGCGAAGCAGGTGAAAGAACCCGGAGGTAGGTTTAATGCCGACGATTGATGTGCAGGTAGCTGCTGGCACTAACGATGGCTGGGTAAGAGGAGATGGATATGCCGACCTCACTGGCGCGAACACCGCCGTGGGCACCGGTGGCGGATGGAATGCCCATGCCTTTTACCGCTTTACGGGAATCACCATACCTCAAGGTTCAACGATTGATGTCTGCTATATCAGCTTATACAGCACGACTGGACTGCAAGGTACTCCTTTAACGAAAGTCCACCTTGAGAAGGCCAATAACCCCGGCGCGGTAACCGGTTACGCCGACTTTATTTCACGGGCATTAACGGCAGGTGTAGACTGGGATACTATTCCTGATGCCAACCAGTGGGTCGATTCGCCTTCACTCGTGACTCCGCTGCAAGAACTTATCGATGCTTACGATCTCAGCGATCAGGCCATCCAGGTTATGCACAAAAACGATGGCTCATCCAATGAGCATTATACCTGGTGCCGGTCTTATGAGTATTCCGGCAATACCCATGGAGCCAGGCTCCACATCGAATATACCGAAGGAGGGGCGACCGCCAAAACATCGGCGGAAACGGGCGCCGGGGCCGAGTCGTTAGTATTGCAGGCCGCCATAGCCCGGGGAGAAGCGGCGGGTGGGGTGGATGCCCGGCAGTCATTGTTGGCAGCCCTTGTGAAAAACGAGAGCGGCGCCGGTATCGAGCAAAGCCTGCTGACCTCGCTGGTGGCGAAGCTGTCCGCGGAGACGGGTTCCGGTATAGATATAGGCGGACTGGTCGCGGTGCTGGCGGCGATGGACAGCGGGTTGGGGGTTGACTCTGGCTGGCTGGCCGGACTAAAAAGCATCTTGAGTAACGACCTCGGCGTCGGCGGCGACGCCCTGAAAGCCCTGATCGGTACCTCCGGCTCGGGGTCTGATATGAAGCTGCCCGGCCGCCAGGGTCACGTAAGAATACCTTCAAAGGGGGTCAGTCTATGAATCTATCGGATATGATCACGCTGGTCAGGCAGGACTTGCATGACCAGGACAGCGCTAACTACCGCTGGACGGACGGTGAGTTGACGCGTCACATCAATCGCGCGGTAAGAGAGTTCTCCGGTGAAGTGCCTCTGCCCGCCAGGGCCGCACTGCCTACTGTAAGTGACTCGAGAGAGGTCGATATCTCAACCCTGACCGACCGGATAATGATCGAGGCGGTGGAGTATCCTCTCCTTTCTTTCCCGCCGGACTACCAGCAGTTCACGGTCTGGGGGGATGCCCTGACCATTATCAGCGGCAGCGAGCCGGACGGCTCCAATTGCTATATCTACTACGGCCGGCTGCATACCCTGGACTCCGGCGGCTCGACCATCCCGGCCAGTTACGAGGACATCGTCGCGGCCGGGGCTTGCGGCTACGCTGCGGTGGCATGGGCGGTCTACGCCGTCAACCGTGTCAACGTCGGCGGGACGCTGACGTCTAAAGAATACCTGGAATGGGGTAACCGGAAGCTTGATGAATTCCGTCACGAGCTGAAGAGGCTGGGCAGGAAACATCGGGTCAGGGTCAGCTCGCTTTACCAGCCGTATCATCCTTTAGTCAATCAGTCCGGCGATTATGGGGCGCATTGAAGCGTCTGGGGGAGTGAGAAATGCGTGAACTAACCTCGACTTTACTGGACGCTCAAAAGCAGGCCACGGCGGTTCCTTACGTCAGAGTTGAAGCCGCCAACATGATCGGGGGTGTGGTCAGGCTGGACTGGACCAGGCTTTATACCGGCTCCGAGTCTGACTACTTCCACGCGCTGGCCATGCCTGCCGATGGCTCCCTCATCCGTGCCAGGATAACCCCGCCCGCCGACTCCCGTAAGCTTTACCGGCAGCGGATAGCCTCTCCCGGTCCGGGCAGCGACTTTTCCCAGTGGACTTATACCGGCCAGTACAACACCGTCGTGGTGGCGGCCGCTGCTCTGGGCACAGAGGTCTCCATTTTCTGGATCAACACCGCCCGCGAGGTCAGGCGTATTAAGAGCACGGACAGCGGCGTTAGCTGGGGCAGCCCTGAGCTTCTCGACTACTCACCGACCACTGCGATTTACGGTATCGCCGCGGCTTATAAGCCCGGCGGTGACCTCGCCCTTTTCTTCGCTGATCAAAGTACGCTTTACGTGAAAAAATGCATCGGCGGCCAGTGGCAATCCAAAGTGGCCTGGGATAAAACTACAGGTGACCTCTCGGGGGTCGCCGTTGTCTATGACGGCGACTTCGCCCTTATGGTCACGGGCAAAGATGCCTCCGGCAATTTCAAGCTCTGGAGCCTGCTCCACGGCGACGGCGCCGCTGTGACCGCCGGAACTTGGTCCGCGCTCCTCGAGCTGGCCGCGGCGCCCTCGGGCGGGGCGTTCGAGTATCGCCAGCCCTTCCTCGTTAAGACCGGTGTTTTTCGCTGTTTTTTCATCGAAAAGTATACCGGCGAGGAGGCCTATAGCCGCCCGTTCCGGTCGCAGGCTATCTCCGGCACTGGTTTTGCCGACGGGCTGTGGCGGGAGCCGGTGCCGTTCAATCTGTCTTCCGAATATGGCCTGGCCATGGCCCACGATAATGATTACGCCTGGCTTTCCGGCCCCGCCGGCGTGTGGCGCGCCCCCCTGGCGGCGCTAACTCTCGACCTTACGGATGATGTCATCAGCCTGAGGCAGGAATGCAGTGAGACCGGCGGTAGTCTGACCGTGGAACTGAGGAACGACGACGGCCGGTATTCTGTTCTTGGCCAGGGTGATTTGTCTGTCCTCGATATCGGCCGCCGGATAGAGTTCAGCCCCGGCTATATTACCTCCGCCGGCAGCGAGTCCAGCGCCGGCCTGAGCTACATTCTGGAGTCCTTCGACCATGTCAGCGCCGGCGGTAAAGCCGGTCTCGTCCTGCGCGCGGTGGATAGGTGGACGGCTTTATCTGATTGGAAAGCCCGGCACCAGTTCCGCTGGAACAGGACGTCCGACGATACTAATGTCCTGGGGATTATCCGCTTCGTCCTCGCCAGGGCCGGCCTGGGGCTGGCGGTAAGGTCCCAGTCGGCGGCAATGACCGGCTTTTATCCGGACTTCACCATCAGCCCGGGAGACAGCGGGCGTGAGGTTATCCGGAAGTTGCTGTCTTTCGTGCCCGACGTCATCTTCCTCGAAGGCAACGTCGCCTGCCTCGTCAATCCTCTGGCATCGGATAGCGCTGTCTATAGTTACGGGGATGGGCATCAGGTATTCGAAGGGACTTACCGTCGCGGGGCGATGAAGACAAACCGCGTGCAGGTGGAAGGCCTCGGCGACGGGCTTATCCTTGCCGAGAGCTTTACCTGGGATCAGATCGACCGTCTTTACGACCGTCTGCAGCAGGTGGGGGACAGGGACATTGATTCCGTGTCTGAAGCCCAGCAGCGCGGGCAGGCCTGCTTAAGGCAATCGGAAATTGAGTCGGAAGGCGGCAGCATCCTGGTGCCGGTAAACTGTGGTCAGCAGCTCTACGACGTTGTCGCCTTGACGGACCCGCGGGCCGGGTTGGACGCCGTAAATAAAAGGGTGATGGGCATCGTCCTGGGCTATTACCCGCGCCGGGGAGAATACCGCCAGCGCCTGGATCTGGGGGCGGTTTAAAATCGGGGAGGATTTTAGCGATGAAATTTAGAAAAGCGGAGTTAAAGAGCTTTAGTTCGGGCAGCTATACCGCTACCGTCCGGCTCGCCGGCAGCTATAAAGTCTACCTGGAGGACGTGACGGTAGCCAGGAACCTGCCGGCTGCGGAAATGGTCGCCGGCCGCCGGCTGGCGGTGTTGTTCTTCGATGACCACAGCCCCGGGGAAGCGGTGGTAGTGGCGGTGTACACTTAAAAAATGCTTTTTACGAAAGCTCGCCGAGCATCGACTTCAGCCGTTCCATCAGTTTGTCTTTAAACTCGTTAAACTCGGCCTTGGTGACGTATTCCACGGCCTTGCCGCCCCTTTTCAGGGGGGTGCGGACTATCTGCGGCAGGCTTCTCTGGGCGGCCTCGATCACCATCTCCGCCTGGTCGTTGGTCACGAGCTTGTTCAGTACCAGTCTCAATTGGCGCCGCACCGCGTCCTCGGTGCTACCTGTTTTAACGGCGACCTGCTCCAGGGTTCCGCCGGCCGCCAGCCCGCCCAGGGCCTGCGTCTCTTTCTGAGTAAGGCGCGCCAGCAGGTTGTCCATGTGCTCGTTCAAAGCGTTCAGGTTCTCGAATTCCGCCAGGGCCATTGCCGCCACTCCCGGCGTCATCAATTCATCGATAATCGGGATGCTGCCTTGGGAGACCACCCGGATAATATCAAGGAGCTGCTCGGCCTCGGAGTCCTTGGTAAGGCAGGCGCTGGCGCCGCTTTTCAGCGCCTCGAACACCGCCTCGTCTTCCTTTTTTTCCATGGTCAGGATGACGGATACCGAGGGCTGGCTCCGCTTGATGCGGCGGGTGATGTCCGTGCCGGCGGACTTTTTGTCCAGCATGCTCAGCACCGCGATGTTCGGCGGGTTGGCGTCGATAAGCGTAAAGGCCTCTTCGTTGCTGGTGGTCTCGCCGGTGACCTCGAAGTCTTCCTCTCCGGAAAGAATGAAATGAATGCCTTCCCTGAAGAGGATCTGAGGGTCGGAGAGAAATACTTTTACCTTTTCCATTCTGGCCACCGTCATGACGTTACATTATACCATTATTTTTAATTTATCACAGGGACATAAAGATAAGCCTAACGATAGTTAAGTTTTTATAAAATTGTTGTAAACTTCTGATAAAGATTAGGTAAAAATATACAGGTTAGTTGAGGATAAGATAAGCTGTCCGGCGGTATAAAGATCTGGCGGGTGACTGAGGCGTTGGTCTAGCCGCCGGAGGGGCGGATGAATTTGTATCCGATGCCGTGCTCCGTGACGATGATGTTCGGCGATTCGGCGTTATCTCCAAGTTTCTGCCGCAGGTGCTGGATGTGCACCCTGAGCAAGTCCCGCGCGTCGACGTAGGTGTCCCCCCATACTTTAGCGAGGAGGCTTTCGTGGGAAAGTATGCGCCCTTCGTTCCTGATGAGGTGATAGAGCAGTTTCCTCTCGGTGGAGGTAAGCTTGACCGGGTGGCCTCCCAGAGTGACCTCGTTCCGGGCGAAGTCCACCGTCAGCCGGCCGCTGGTGAAGGGCCGCTCCTCGTCGGTAACCGCTAGTCCCTGGGCGCGGCGCAGCACCGCCTGCACCCTGGCGATGAGTTCGATGTGGCTGAAGGGCTTGGTGATATAGTCGTCGGCGCCTAGCTCCAGCCCCTTGGCGACGTCGGTGTCTTCGCCCCGGACCGTTAGCATGATCACCGGCACCTCGGAAAAGCGTCGTATCTCTTTCAGCACCTGGTACCCGTCTATGTCCGGCAGGCCGATATCGAGGATGACGACGTCCGGGCTTTCCGTCTCGACCAGCGCCACGCCGTCGCGTCCGTTGGCAGCGGAGATGACGTTGGTGCCGCTCCAGCGCAGCTGAAAACAGAGGGACACAACCTCGATGATGCCGGGGTCGTCCTCGATGACCAGAACCTTCATAGCTCTCCTTTATGGGCGCGCCGGTTGTTTGACCGCCTGCCGCGGCAGTGAAAATGAGAACGTGCTGCCCTTGCCCGGCTCGCTCTCTACCCAGATCCTGCCGCCGTGCAGCTCCACCACCTGCTTCGCCAGCGCCAGTCCCAGTCCCAGGCCGGGATGATGCTGTCTATCTGAATTCAGTCGACTGTACGGTTTGAATAACCTGGGTTGCTCTTCCCTGGCGATGCCGATGCCGTCGTCTTTCACCTCGATGACCAGTCCGTCGTCGTTCTTCCGCAACCTTACCTGGATATTGCCCCCCTCCGGTGTGAACTTGGCGGCGTTGGTCAGCAGGTTGACCATCACTTGCTCTAATCGTTGTCCATCGCCGCGGATGATGGGGATGGAAGCGGGCAGGTCCGTATTGAGCCTCTGTCGCTTGCCTTGCAGCATGGGACTGATTTGCTGGCACGTCCCCAGGACGATCGACCTCATGTCTACGGGTTCGAACTGTAGCTGGAGTTTGCCGCTGCCGGTCTTGACGATGTCCAGCAGCTCCGCCAGCCTGTTCTCGAGCGTGTTGGCGTTATGGATGATGGTCTGGATTAGTTTTTGGTGCGCATCGTCGCTGGTCTCCAGCTCCTCGGCCAGCAGACCGGCCGCGGCGATGATCGATGTCAGGGGCGTTTTAAGTTCGTGACTGAGGGTGTCCACAAACCTCAGCCATTCTTCTTCCTTGGTCTCCATCAGGTGGTACTCCCGTTGCGGCATTTGTCCGGCAGCGCTTCTCAATAAATGTAGCACTTTCTTTTGAGGTGTGGCAAGTATTCCGCCTGTTTATTTCGTTACGCGCGGGACTACCTGCCCTGTCCCTGTGAGGTATAGACTTGAAGATATGGTGGGAATTATTTGGACATTCCCTTGGCGACGCTTTTCAGGAGGCTGAGGATGCCGATGACCGAGCGTTGTACTTCGGGTGGCTCTTCGGCCAGCATCCTGGCTACGTAGGGGTCGAGCTGGCGGCTGTTGTAGCGCGCGCCTTCTTCAGCCACGCCGGGCGTCTGCGGGGAGAGGAACCCGGCCAGGGTGAAAAGCTCGTCTTCATCGAAGCCGAGTGGCTTGGCGATTTTCCGTAATATTCGCGCCGAGGGAAAACGTTCGTTCCTCTCGATACGCCCCAGGTGCGATGAAGATACGCCGGATGCCGCCGCAAGCTCCTGTAAAGTGAGTGGGATGGTGATGCGTTGCTGTTTAAGTATTTTCCCCAGGTCGCTGTTTGAATAACTCATGAGTTTATTATATTTCGCCATTTGGCAATTGTCAACCTTTCTTGGTACCTTTTCCTACCATTCTGTCCATATTTTATAACGTTCGGCATTCTAAAACGGTGCCCTCTTGACGCTGTCAGGCCTCGACGATATAATTGATGGCGGCATTCATGATAATCCGGCTCGCTTAAAGCTGAGGGACTGGCGGCACGATAGTCTGTCTCGGCTTTTTCATTGAGGGCGTAAAATGACCAGAAAATACGATGTCATCATTATCGGGGGCGGACCGGCCGGCATCTTCGCGGCCCTGGAACTGGCACAAAAGGATGGTCTTAGCGTTCTCCTGCTGGAGAAAGGCAAGGACTTGGATAAACGCCGCTGCCCGGTGCGGGACACCGGCGGTTCCTGCATCGCCTGCCTGCCCTGCAACCTGGTTTGCGGACTCGGCGGGGCCGGCGCTTTCTCTGACGGTAAGCTGGTGCTTTCCTCGGAGGTCGGCGGCCATCTGGGCGAGTATCTTGGTCCGGAGCGCACCGCCGCCCTTATCAAATACGTCGACGATTTGTATCTGAAATTCGGCGCTTCGAAAAAGCTTTATACTGGCGATAGCGCGGTTAAAGAGATCGGCCGTAAGGCCGGCGAAGCGGGACTGCGCCTGGTGCCTACCCCCGTGCGCCATATGGGGACGGAGAACTGTTTCCAGGTGCTCAGGTCGATGCAGGACTACCTTTATCACCGGCTTGAACTTAAGCTAGGCGTCATGGCATCGCGGGTATTGACGGACGGCGGTGTGGTAGCCGGGGTTGAAACCGACAACGATGAGAAATATTTTTGCCGGTATCTTGTGCTCGCGCCGGGCCGGGAAGGCGCCGACTGGCTTTACCGCGAGGCCGGGCGCCTGCGCCTGACCGTCCGAAACAATCCCATCGACGTCGGCGTGAGGGTGGAAGTGCCGCATGCCGTGATGAAAGAAATTACCGATAAGCTATATGAGATCAAGCTCGAATATATTTCCCCGAGCTTTAACGACCGCGTCCGGACGTTCTGCATGTGCCCGGCCGGGCAGGTGATCATGGAATCGACCGGCGGCTCCGATCCTGTGGTAACGGTCAACGGGCACAGCTATGCTGCGCAGAAGAGCGATAATACCAATTTCGCTTTGCTGGTTAGCACGGATTTTACCCGGCCCTTCCACGAGCCGATTGCTTATGGCAAGTACCTGGCCAGGGTGGCCAACTTATTGGCGGGAGGGGTGCTTGTCCAGCGTTTCGGCGATCTCATGGAGGGTCGCCGTTCGACCCCCCAGCGCATTAAAAATGGTAAGGTAAAACCGACCCTGCCAAGCGCCACCCCCGGCGACCTCAGTTTCGCGCTGCCTTTCCGGCACCTGACCGACCTCATCGAGATGCTGATGGCGATGGATAAACTGATACCGGGTGTCGCCTCGGATGATACTTTATTATATGGCATCGAGGTCAAGTTCTACTCTTTCCGGCCTCAGCTCTCCGCCTGCCTGGAGTCCGAGGTTACAAACATGTTCGCCGTCGGCGACGGCACCGGCGTTAGCCGCGGCCTCGTGCAGGCCTCGGCTTCCGGCGTCGTCGCGGCTTCGGAGATTCTAAAAAGAATAAGTTCGACCTGATATTACCTATACATTGGCCTGTACCTATTTATAACGGGGCGTTTAAGAAGGGTGCAAACCCCTCTTCCATTTTCTTCCCCCTCTCAAACAAACAGCTAATCGATTTCCGGGAAAACTCATGTTTGAGAGGGGGATAAAAGGGGTGAGTAAAAATTAGTTTATTACCGGAAATTATTTTACGTCTCCGTCTAACTTAACATTTTCCTTGACAGTTGTCCCCGTGACAACTACAATAGGTAAAGCGTTTCATTTATCGCGTGGGGCGTTTAAATAGAAGGGGAGTGATGCTCATTGGCTGAAGTCATAGCTGGTCAGGATGAAAACTTTGACAGCTTGCTTAAGCGGTTCAACAGGAAAGTCCAGCAGGACGGGATCCTGGCGGAGTTGCGCCGCCGGGAGCACTACGAAAAACCCAGCATAAAACGAAAGCGGAAAGCAGCGGCTAAGAAACGCGGTTCCGCCCGTCAGGGCCGGCCGATCAGGCGGGCGAGCCCCAGGTAATCAATCCTTAAATACGCGATTATCCCATGGAACAACAAGCGGTCCTCAGGGTAAAACTATCCGATGACCTCAAACAGGCGATGCGGAGCGGCGACACCGTCAAACGCGACACGCTCCGCATGCTTATCTCCTCGGTGAACAACGCCGAGATCGCCAAACAGTCCGCCCTGGTCGATGCCGATATCCTCGGCGTTATCTCTAAAGAGGTCAAGCGGCGCCAGGAAAGCATCGACGCCTTTAAGAAGGGCAATCGACCCGACCTCGTTTCCAAAGAAGAGGCCGAGATGGCTGTCCTGCAAAGCTACCTGCCGCAGCAGATGTCCCGCGACGAAATCATCGCGGCCGCCCGCGAGGTCATCGCCCAAGTAGGGGCTAAAGGCATGGGCGACAAGGGCAAGGTCATGCAGCAGCTGGTGCCCAGGCTCAAGGGTAAAGCCGACGGCAAAGACATCAATGATGTTGTGACAGGACTGCTGAACCAGTAAAATTTAAGTCAGAGCCTTCTCCATCTCCCCGCACAGCCTATCCGTCTTTATCCCCGAATCGATCAGTCCCCACGGCAGCTTTTGCCCCTTATCCCATCTCTGGTTAGCGTAAAAATCCACGTCCAGCCGGTTTCTTTCCACGGCGCTGCGCCACCCGGCCAGCGATACTTCGTCCATATCCGCTATGACTTTGGCCGCCGCCTCGTCCCCTCTTGATAATACCCCCTGTACCTGCGCCCACGCCGGGCTTTCCTCGTTGAGCTTGATGCCTTTTAGTGGCAGCCGGCTCCTGAGTATCGCCAGCCGGCGGTTCAGCGTGTCTATCGAGGCCATCGGCAGCCACTGGAAGGGCGTGCCGGCTTTGGGCACGAAAGGCGTCGCGTTGAGGGTGATCCGCAGGCCGCTCTGCCGTCTTTCCACGCGGTCTTTGATCGCCAGCGCCAGTTTAACTATCTCCTCGATGTCGTCGTCGGTCTCGCCCGGCAGGCCGACGATGAAGTAAAGCTTGA
>Ga0105094_10001717_pt1 | contig 11477 bp, 7 predicted proteins | sample PPLLak1March2015_2_FD_87023 | JGI IMG/M metagenome (GOLD analysis project Ga0105094, IMG submission 87023) | Freshwater sediment microbial communities from Prairie Pothole Lake near Jamestown, North Dakota, USA - PPLs Lake P8 Core (3) Depth... | ecosystem: Environmental > Aquatic > Freshwater >...
ATGATGAGCGTGGCGAAGGCGCCCGGCGGCACCGGCTCGGGGCCGGTGAGGCCCGCGTCGAATGCCGCCGCCGCGCCGCCCCTGGGCACGGCCACACCCGCGGCCCGCAAGACGGCGTTGCCGTCCGGCGCCTGCGCGTGCAGCGGTAGGCTGGCGACGAGCAGCGCCAGGGCGAGGGCCACGACCCGCCTCATCGCTCCCCCGTCTGCAGCAGTTTCCCCGACGAGAGGATCTGCCGCAGGTAGCGTCCCGTGTGGGAGGCATCCACGTGGGCCACCTGCTCGGGCGTGCCCATCGCAATCACCTCCCCGCCCTGCTCGCCGCCCTCGGGCCCGAGGTCGATGATCCAGTCGGCGGTCTTGATCACGTCCAGGTTGTGCTCGATGACGGCCAGCGTGTGCCCGGCTTCGAGCAGCTTGCGGAGGGCGGCCAGCAGCTTCGCGATGTCGTCGAAGTGCAGGCCGGTGGTGGGCTCGTCCAGGATGTAGAGCAGCCGCTCGCCCGCGTGCGACGCCAGGTGCGCGGCAATCTTGATGCGCTGGGCCTCGCCACCAGAGAGCGTGGTGGCGGGCTGTCCCAGGCGGAGGTAGCCGAGGCCGATCTCGTCGAGCACCTGCAGGCGCCGGAGCACCTTCGGCGTGTTGGCGAAGAAGACCAGCGCCTCGCGCACGGTCATGTCGAGCACGTCGGTGACGTTCCGGCCTCGGTACCGCACCTCGAGCACCTGCGACTTGAATCGCCGGCCCTCGCACTGCTCGCAGGGGACGAAGACGTCGGCCAGGAACTGCATCTCGACCTTCACCTCGCCCTCGCCCTGGCACGCCTCGCAGCGGCCGCCAGGGACGTTGAACGAGAAGTGGCTGGCGGTGAGGCCGCGCGCCACGGCGTCCTTGGTCGAGGCGAAGAGCTCACGGATGGGATCGAACGCCTTGAGATAGGTGACCGGATTCGAGCGCGGCGTGCGGCCGATGGGGGTCTGGTCCACCAGCACGACGTCGGTGACGAACTCGTGGCCCTCGAGACGATCGTGGGCGCCGACCTTGCGGTCCCAGTCGCCCTTGGCGCGCTTGAGCGCCGCGTAGAGCACGTCGTGCACCAGCGTGGACTTGCCCGATCCGCTCACGCCCGTAATGCAGGTGAGGGTGTTGAGCGGGAACTCGACGTTCACACCTTTCAGGTTGTGTTCGCGCGCGCCGATCAGCTTGATGCGCTGCGGGATGCCTTTCCGGCGGGTCACCGGCACCGCGATGGAGAGCTCGCCGCGCCAGTACTTCGCCGTGAGCGATCGCGGCTCCTGGGCCAGGCCCGCGAGGGTCCCGGCGTACACCACCCGCCCGCCGTGCTCCCCCGCGCCGAGCCCCATGTCCACGAGATGATCCGCCACGGCAATCATGTCGGCGTCGTGCTCGACGACGAGCACGGTGTTGCCCTGGTCGCGGAGTTGCCGAAGGATGGCGATCAGCCGCTGGTTGTCGCGGGTGTGCAGGCCGATGGAGGGCTCGTCCAGCACGTAGAGCGTGCCGACGAGCGCGGATCCGAGCGAGGTGGCCAGGTTGATGCGCTGCGCTTCCCCACCCGAGAGCGTGGACGACAGGCGGTCCAGCGTGAGGTAGTCGAGCCCCACGTCGCGCAGGAAGCCCAGGCGCCGCCGGATCTCGTTCAGCACCTTCTCGACGATGACGGCGTCCTTCTCGGAGAGCTGGAGCGTGTCGAAGAAACGTTCGGCCTCGCGGACCGTGAGGGCCGACACCTTGTCGATGGAGATGCCGCCCACGCGCACGTCGCGCGCCTCGCGGCGCAGGCGGGTGCCGCCGCAGTCGGGGCACGTCAGGTAGCCGCGGTAGCGGCTGAGGAACACGCGGACGTGCACCTTGTACTTCTTCCGCTCGAGCCACTGGAAGAAGCCGCGGATGCCCTCGTAGCCGGCGCCGTCCCCTTCGACGACCACGCGCCGCTCTTCGTCCGTCAGGTCCTTCCACGGCACGTCGAGGCGGATGCCGTGCTGCTTCGCCGCGCGCTTCAACTCGGCGAGGTGCGATCGGTAGTGCGGCTTGGTCCAGGGCTCGATGGCGCCCTGGCTGATGGCCCTGGCCTGATCGGGCACCACGAGATCGAGGTCGAGCTCGATGACGTTGCCGAAGCCGTGGCACGTGGGGCACGCGCCGAAGGGATTGTTGAACGAGAAAAGCCGCGGCTGCGGGTCCTCGTAGGTGAGGTTGCAGGCGCGGCACTCGAAGCGCTCGGAGAACTCGTGACGCCGGGGCTCACCCTCCGCCGGCAGCTCCACCGCCCACGCGGCGCCGCCGCCTTCCTGGTAGGCGATCTCGATGGAGTCGGTCATCCGCGAACGCAGATCGCCCTCGATGCGGAGGCGGTCCACGACGACGCCCACCGACGAGCGGCTCTTGAGGGCGTCGGGCGGGAGGTCGTCGAAGGCGACCGCCTGGCCGTCGATGAGGAGGCGGCCGAATCCCTTGCGCCGAAGGGCCTCCAACGCCGATGGTGTGGACGCAGATGACGCAGCCGCAGATGGCGCAGATGAATCAGCCGCAGATGACGCAGATGGATCAGCCGCAGATGACGCAGATGGATCGACGGGGGTGTCCGACTCGGACAGGTCCAGGTCGCCCTCGGCCAACTCACCCGCATCGTCGGGCGGGGCGTCGCGGAAGTCCATCAGGGGCAGGTCGTAGCCGAGCAGGAGGCGCGTGCCCTCGGGCAGGCGGAGCAGGCGGGTGGTGACGACCTCCGCGGTTTCGCGGACCACTTCCTGACCGCACTGGCGGCAGATGGTCTTGCCCACGCGCGCGAAGAGCAGGCGCAGGTAGTCGTGGATCTCGGTGACGGTGCCCACGGTGGATCGCGGGTTGCGCACCGAGTTCTTCTGTCGGATGGCGATGGAGGGGCAGATGTTGTCGATGCCGTCGACGTCGGGCTTCTCCATCCGCTCGAGGAACTGGCGGGCGTAGGCCGACAGCGACTCGACGTAGCGGCGCTGCCCTTCCGCGTAGATGGTGTCGAAGGCCAGCGAGGACTTGCCGGACCCGCTGACGCCGGTGATGACGATCAGCTTGCCGACCGGCAGCGAGAGGCTGACGTTCTTCAGGTTGTGCGTGCGCGCGCCGCGAACGACGATGGCCGAGCGGTCGAAGGGCAAAGTGTTCATGGAGCGTCGGGCGCAAGGGGACCGCCGGTGATGGTCCCCGTAAACACTCGATGGTACTTCTGATGGGGCCGCAGTTCAACACGGACACGGACTGGCCGCAGATGGGACGCAGATAAGGCCAATACGACTGGGGCCGCAGATGCGCAGAAGGCTCCAGGGCCGGACAGGCACGGACAGGGCCGCCACGCGCTGCGGGGTGGACGCGGTTGCCAGACCGCCCTGCAGCCGTGCTAACATACCGGGTTCGCGCGCTCGTCGTTGGGCGCGCCACCCCACGCCGGCCGGCGTAGCTCAGTTGGTAGAGCAGCTGATTCGTAATCAGCAGGTCGAAGGTTCAAGTCCTTTCGCCGGCTCCACTCGAATTCACAGGCGCTCCCTGCGCCACCGTCCGTTCCGCTCGCCAGCAACTATACTGTCGCCCCCAGGAGCCGCCTCATGAACATCACTGGAGCTGCCCGGCGGCCGCGACTGCGCTGCTCGATGGCAGCTGGACTGGTCGCCTTGCTCGCCGTTCAACTGAACGCACAGCCTGCTGCGCCCGTGTCGCAACCGCCCGCGCCGTTCGTCAAGGAGGGCGTCACCACGAAGGTCGCCGCCCACACGTTCGTGATCCCCGATGGGAACGTCGGGCTCGTGCCCAACGTGGGCATCGTGGTGGGCACGCGCGCAACGCTCGTCATCGACACCGGCCTCGGCCCGAGGAACGGAGAGGCCGTGATGCGCGAGGTGCGCAAGGTGAGCCGGCACGCGGAACTCTACCTGGTGACGACGCACTTCCATCCGGAGCACGATCTCGGCGCCGCGGCGTTTCCGGCGAGCACCCGCATGATCCGCGCCCGCGCACAGGTTCAGGACATCGCGGAGTTCAACCTGCAATTGGCGGGGACGTTCAGCAAGCGCTCCCCGGTGATCGCCGACCTGCTGGCTGGCGCCACGTATCGGGCCGCCGACATTGTCTTCGAGCGGGAGCACCGGCTCGACCTCGGCGGCGTCCACGTCCGCCTCATCGCTGTCGGCCCGACGCACACGCGAGGAGACACGGTCATCTTCGTCGAGGAGGACCGCGTCCTCTTCTCTGGCGATGTGGCGATGCCGGCCCTGCCGGCGTTGATCAGCCCGTCCTCGAGCATCCGCACATGGCTGGAGGCGCTCGCGGCCCTGTCGGAACTCGGCGCCTCCCGTGTCGTACCGAGCCACGGGGACATGGGGGATGCACAATTGATGGCTGACTATCGCCGCTTCCTCGAAACCGTCCAGCGGCGCGCACAGGAACTGAAGGCCCAGGGCGTGAGCGCAGTGGAGGCCGAGAAGCTGATCACGACTGAACTGCAGCCCGCCTACGAGGGCCGACAGCCGGGACGAATCGCCGCGGCAGCGCGTATCGCATATGCCGAGGCCACGCCCTGAAGGCGGGCCGCACGGTCACGAGCTCATCGCGCCGCGGCGCGCGAGCCGCTTCGCCTCGCGCCGTCGCAGGAAGCGAAGCGACCAGTGATGGCTGATCAGCCCGCCTGACACCGACCACGGCAGGCACCCCAGCAGGGTCGGCCATCCCAGCACCCGGACAGCCGTCGCTGCCCGCTCCATCAGCGGCATGCTGCCGTCCATCGCCGCGGACCACACGCCGGCGAAGGCCGCGTAGCCGGCCATGTCGGCGCCGTGGCCCAGCATCACCTGCCCCGTCACGTAGCACAGGTAGTAGATCGGGATCATCGTGATCGGGTTGTTGATCCACGTCCAGGCCAGCGTCTGCACGAGGCTGGAGTGCCAGCCGAACACCGTGCGCGCACCGCCCCAGACGCCCAGGATGAGGAACGTCTGGACACCGACCGTCGGGGTCAGGCTCCAGAACACGCCCAGGCCGATGCCGCGCGCCGTGTGCTCGGGTGGATGCGGGCTGCGCAGCATCGGCACGAGAAGGCGATAACGCACGAGGCGCTGGAGCCGCTCACCGACACCGCGAAGGCGACGACGGGCCGGAAGAGCAGCGACGGTCGAACGGGACATCACCATTGTGTGAGACGCACCGGGCGTCCATTTCGACTCAGTTCGGCAGCGCGAACGCCACGACCGTGTCGCCCCCCTGCGGGTCCAGCGCGCCGTGCCCGCCACACGACAGCGCCACGTATTGCCGTCCGGCCACCTGGTACGTCATCGGCGCCGAGTTACAGCCGGCGCCCATCCGGAAGCTCCACACGCGCTCGCCGGTGGCCGCGTCGTAGGCATCGAACCAGCCGCTGGTGCGGCCCGCGAACACCAGCCCGCCGGCCGTGGCCAGCACGCCGCCCGCGAGCGGCTGATCGGTCTTCTGCGTCCACGCCACCTTCCCCGTCAACGGGTGCACCGCGGCGACGCTGCCATAGCGCTCGCTTCCCCGCTTCTCCTCGCGCGGCAGGAAGTAGCCCTCGATGCGCTGGTTCACCGAATACAGCAAGCCCGTCTCGAAACTGTAGGCGCCCGGTGACCAGATAGTCCCGGCCACCCCGCCGCGAATGAGGTTCGAGCCGGCCTCCCCGCCCATCGTCCCCGCGACCGGCATGTAGTTATCGGACCGCGTCACCAGCGTGCCCTGGTCGGCATCGAGCACGTACAGGTTTGCCATCCCCGTGAACTTGGCGACGACGGCAAGCGGGTTGCCGTCGCGCGTGAGATTGAAGCGGATGGGCGGCGTCGGTCCCGACGCGCCCCAGATGTCGTGCGGCAGGTACTGATAGCACCACGCCGTCGTGCCATCCTCGATACGAATCGCACACACCGAATTGGTCCAGCGCATGTCGCCGGGATGCGGCTCGGATGGTGGTGGAAACGCGGTGGGATCCGGACCGCCCGGCGAGACGTAAACCAGACCACGCTCGGCGTCCACGGTGGGCGTCATCGGCGCACTGGCCCCGCCCGTCTTCCACCCGTCGGCGAGCCGCGCCTGATTGGCCTTCTCCCATGCGACATCGCGGCCGAGGCTGATCTCCGGGCGCCCCGGCAACGTCTCGACGAAGTCGCCCCACCAGCCACCTTCCTCCGGCGACGGAATGGCGTGCCAGGTCCAGATCAGCTTCCCCGTCTCCGCATCGAAGGCCTGCACGGCGCCACGATCCACGAACGACAGGCCCTGGATGATGCGGCCCCGGACGGCGACGGGCGCGCCGGTGAGGCGCGGCGAGGGCGTCTGCACCTCGAAGACCTTCCTGCCGGTGCTTCGTTCGAGGGCAAGCAGCGTGCCGTTGAGCGTGCCCATGTAGACGCGATCGCCGTAGACGGCGACGCCACGACTGGGACCGAAGTGCGTGGGCAGGTGCAGATCCTCGGTGGCGGCCTGTTCGCTGGCCTTCTCGCCCTCGATGGTCGCCTGCCACACGACCTCGCCGGTGGCGGAGTCCAGTCGCACGACACGCTGGCGACCGCCGTCGCCAGGCGTGGTGAAGTACATCTCGCGGCCCAGCACGAGGGGCGTGCTCTCGAACGATCCGACGATGCCCGTCTGCGCGATCCACGCCGGGCGCAGCCGGCTCACGTTGTCGCGACGAATCTCGGCGAGCGGCGAATAGCGCGTCTGCCCCCAGTCGCCGCCGTAGGTGGGCCACGTGGATGGATTCGCGCGATGGCCATCGCGAAGCATCGCGTCTGTCACCGGGCCCACCGACTCGTCCGGCGTCGCTGCCGCAGGGCCAGCCGCGCTCATGGCCGGGGGCGTGCCCGCGCCGTCGGTGAGGGGCACGTCCCCGCGGCACGCGGCCGCGAGAGCCACTATCAGGACCACGGGCACCCATGCCGCCACGCTCCCCCATCGAGGCTGTGTCTGTACCCTCATCGTGTCCTCCGCGCCCGCCATCAGAACCGATCGAAGCCCAGCGTCAGGCCCACCGCGTACTCCCGCCAGGGCGACGGCTCGAAGAACCGGTCGCCGATCGAGTTGACGATGGCGGACGAGTTGTAGCGCTCGTTGAACAGGTTGTCGATGCTGAAGAATGGGCGGACACGCAGGCCGTTCCACCGGCGGTCGAATCCAAACCGCAGGTCCACCACCTGGTACGCCCAGTTCTCGATGGTGTTCGTGCTGTTCACGGGGTACGCGTCGACGAAGCGGACCTGCGCGGACGTGAAGAGCCCGAACGGCGCGTTGTAGGTGCCACCCATCACCACCTGGTGCGGGGGGGCACCCGGCTCGGTGTTGTCCGAGAAATCTCCTTCGGGGGCAACGAATTGCCCGTACTGAAAGTCCTGGAAGGTGTACGAGACCCGGCCCGTCACGCGCGGGGTCGGCGCCCACTCGAACAGCACCTCGAGCCCGTTCCGCGTCACCTCGCCCGCGTTCCGGAAATAGGCCTGCTCGTCGGCGCGCTGGAACCGGACGATGGCGTTGTCGACGGTCGACAAGTAGCTGGCCACCTCGAAGCGGGCCCGCCAGGCTGTGATGGCGCCACGCGCGCCTACTTCGAAGCTCCGCAGATCCTCGGGACCGAGATCCTCGTTGAAGCCGCCCTCATCTGTCGGGCGGTTGGACAGCTCCACGGTGGTGGGCGTCTGATAGGCCGTGGCGAAGTTCGAGTAGACGTTGAGCCAGGAGGATGGCACGAAGGTGACGCCGATCACCGGGCTCACCGCGTCGAGCGTGCGCTCGCCGGACTGATCGCCGTTCGACAGGAACCGGTCCGTGGCCCTGAAGTGGTAGCGATCGTACCTCGCGCCACCGGTGACGTTCCACCGGTCGCCGAGCTGCGCGGTGACGTGCACGAACGGACTGACGGAGCGGACCTCCTCGAGCTGTGCGAGACGAAGTGCGCCTTCCTGCGTCAGGCCGCCGCCCGGCGGCACCCCGTTGTTCCCGTACTCCGCGCGCTCGTCGTGCTGCAGCGACACGTCGAAGCCCGTCGTCCAGGTGAGGGGGATCGCTCGGGGCGCCGCGGACCCGGCGTATTCGGAGCGGAATCCAGCCGCGCGGCGGTCCACGGTGATCACCGCGGCCGGGATGGGGTTCCAGACGTCGCGCCACACGCCCCACCCGGTGGCGCGAATCACGTGGCCGTCCGTGATCTGATGCTGCAGCGTGAGCCCCGTCTGCTGCTGCGTCGTGGACTCACCCCAGCCCTGTGTGAACGCCTGCGGTCGCACGCTGGTCGGGTTGTCCCTGGCATCGGCCAGCGTCACGGTGCTGGCGCTCTCGCCGAACGGCAGGTCGTAAACGTTGAAGACGCCGCGGATCTCGGTGGTGTTCGTCGGCGCGGCGCGCACCACCAGGTTGGCGCGCCGCACCTCAGCATGGCTGTGCAGACGGAAGCCGTCGGTCTCCATCCGGTTGGCGTTCACCAGGTAGCTGACCTTCGGCGTGGTGCCCGCCACCTTCAGTTGTTGCTGCTCGTAGCCATAACTGCCCCACTGCACGTCGGGCTGGATGATCAGGCGCGAGGCCGGAAACTCGGATTGCAGCGTGATGACACCGCCCGCGGAGTTCCCGTAGAGCACCGAGCTCGGGCCCCGCAGCACCTCGACGCGCCCGAGCGACCCCATGTCGATGTTCGTCGGCTCGGTCGTGCCGTCGGCCATCGTCATCGGGACCCCGTCCAGGAGGATCTGCACGCCGCGCATGCCGAATCGCGGCAGCGGTGCGCGGATGGCGAAGCGCACGCCGCCGGACAGGCTGAAGTTGCGGCGGTTCTCCACGTAGAAGCCGGGCACGCCCGCGAAGGTCTCGGCTGGAGACGCACGGCGCGTGAACGCCTGGATCACGTCGCCCTCGATCACGGATACCGCGTTGGGGACGCGCGCCTGTTCCTGCTCGGTGCGCGTCACCGTCACGGTCACGGTCTCGGTGAACGTGGTGATCTCGAGGGTGACGTCGAAGGTGCGCATCTCCCCGGCCGCGAGCGTCACCAGCGCCTCGCGGATGCCGAATCCGGAGAGCGACGCCTGGAGCCGATAGTCGCCGGCGGGAAGTGCCTCGAACCTGTAGCGGCCTTCGCCATCGGTGACGGCGCTTCGTGAAGTACCAAAGGGCTGTGGTGCCAGCGTCACCGTCACGCCGGGAAGCGCGCCGCGACTGGCATCCAGGACCATCCCGGTGAGGGTGGCCTGGGGAGTCTGTGCGTTCAGCTCGAGCACGGGGACGAGGGAACTGCCAAGCACGAGGCACAGCGCGATGAAGACCTTGACGGTTGGAACAGACCACCGATCGCGTGCCATGGATCGATGATAGTCCTACCTCGCCGTGCGCTGCCTGATGCTGATCACAATGAACTCGGCCGGCTTCAGCGGCGCGAAGCCCACCAGGATGTTCACCACCGCCTGGTCGATGTCGCGCTGCGAGGTCGTTCCCGCATCGCACTTCACGAGGTACGCCTGCCGCTCCGTGGTGCCCTGGAAGGCGCCGCCGCGGAAGAGCTGGTGCAGGAACGTGCCGACCTGCTGACGAAGACCCGACCAGAGCCGCTCGTCGTTCGGCTCGAACACCGCCCACCGGGTGCCGCGCGCGATGCTCTCCTCGAGGAACAGCGCCAGCCTTCGGACGGGCACGTACTTCCACTCCGATCCCGAGGCGTCCGTGCCCTCAAGGGTGCGCGCGCCCCACACCACCTGCCCCATGTCGGGAAACGTGCGGAGCACATTCACGGCGCGCGGATTCAGCCGTGCCTGCTCCATGTCGGTGAGGTTCACCGCCAGCGCGGACAGGCCGGCCAGGGTGGCCTCGCGGCCCGCGGGTGCCGTCCACACGCCGCGCGCGTCGGTGCGGGCATAGAGGCCCGCGACGGCGCCACCCGGCGCGCACTCGATGACACCGCCAGCCCGCCGCGGGTCCGCCACGCGCAGCCGTGGAAAGTACACCGCGGCATTCCGCGTCGGCGGCAGTCCCCACGTCTCGGACCCCAGGCCGTCGGGGCCGTTGATGATGTCGTCCGGCGTGGCCCACGAGGCCAGGGGATCGACGATGAAGAACGCCCGCCGCGCGGCGCAGTACTCGGCCGCGGCCCGGCGCGTTTGCGCGCCGATGTCGCCTCCGGTGCCGGGCGCGAAGGGCGGGATGCACAGCAGGTTGAAGATCTCCGCCTGCTCCAGCGCCCAGAGGCCGCGCTGCTCGGGCTGGAGGGCCGGGCCCGACACGTCGGCGTCACCGATGGCCACGTCACTTCCCGCGCGGACGATGACCGCGTGCGTGCCGCCATTCTCGAAGAACAGACGCACGGACAGGGCCAGCGGGCTGTCCCCGTCGGCGCCGAAGTGCTGCTGGAATCCGGGAAAGGACCGCGCCTCCACGGGCGTGTCGCGCGGGCCCTCGCGTGCCCCGCCGACAAACGCCGTGATGGACGTGGGTCCCCCTTCAATGGGCTGCGGCACGACGGCCATCAGACACGAAAGCGGCCCCGCGTGTCGAGGCCCGGCGTCCGGGGATTGACAGGTGCGGATCGAAATGTTATTTTTATCGCACATCTGCGATAAATCTCACATGCCAGAGCCAGCCCCCCTCCCCGGCCTCTCCAAGCGCGAACGCCAAATCATGGACGTGCTCTACCGCCTGGGCCGCGCCACCGCCGCCGAGGTCCTCGCCGGCCTCCCCGGCGCGCCGAGCTACTCCACCGTGCGCACGCAGCTGCGGGTCCTCGAGGAGAAGGGGCACGTGCGGCACGACGAGGAAGGCCTCCGTTACGTCTACCTGCCGGTCGTACCACGACACGCCGCCCGCCGCACGGCGCTGCGGCACCTCGTTGACACGTTCTTCGACGGCTCGGCCGCCAACCTCGTCACGGCCCTGCTGGGCAGCGACGCCGCACGGCTGTCGGACGAGGAGCTGGACCGCATCGCCGAATCCGTGAAGGCCGCCCGGATCGCCACGCTTGTGAAGTCCGCCAGGAAAGAGGGGCCACGATGATGCTGCTCGACGCCACAATCCGGTCGTCTGCCCTGCTCCTCCTGGCCCTGGCGAGCTGCGTCGTCTGGCGCCGCCACTCGGCGGCGTGGCGTCACTGGATCCTCAGCGTCGGCGTGGCTGCGGCATTGGCTGCCATTCCTCTGTCGATGGTCCTCCCGGCGTGGACCGTGGCCATCCCCGGCGGCTCAGCGATCGACCGGAGTGCAGCGCGCGACAGGTTGACGACTCCAGCAACGCAGGCGTCGATCACCTCGGCCTCCGCCACCGTCGAGGCTTCGCCGCCCACTCGCGCACACCGAAGTCCTCCAACCGCGTCGCTGCTTCTCGCCGCCTGGGGAGTTGGCGTGATGATCGGGGCCGCATCGCTGCTGGTCGGCGCCGCGCGGCTGCGGCGCCTGACGCGCCGGGCCGAGCGCGTCCATGGTAGCGAGTGGGGGCGGCTCCTCGACCAGGCCC
>Ga0105094_10001720_pt1 | contig 11464 bp, 12 predicted proteins | sample PPLLak1March2015_2_FD_87023 | JGI IMG/M metagenome (GOLD analysis project Ga0105094, IMG submission 87023) | Freshwater sediment microbial communities from Prairie Pothole Lake near Jamestown, North Dakota, USA - PPLs Lake P8 Core (3) Depth... | ecosystem: Environmental > Aquatic > Freshwater >...
AATCCGCGACGATTATGTAAAGGACCCTTTTCATGTAAAGGAAACTTTACTATAATATGTATAGTTTCCTTTACATAGGAGGTGGCATGAAGAACCGTTTAGAAGAGCTGCGGGGTAAAAATGGCTGGAGCCAGCAGGAGCTGGCCGATCGCGTCGAGGTCACGCGCCAGACGATCATATCCTTGGAAAAAGGGCGCTACAACCCTTCTCTCACACTGGCTTTCCGGCTGGCGCGCCTGTTCCAGATGACCATCGAAGATCTATTTTTATATTCAAGCGAGGATGACCATGAATAATCGAACTCAATGGATTGCGGCCCGCGTGCGCTGGGGATGGATACTCCTGGTTGCGGGTGTGATTGTGGCGGGGGTAGGGTTTCTACTCGAGCGGGCTTACGCCTCCCTGCCGTATAACCTGCGCATAATTACCGGTCTGGGTATCCTGATGGCAGGGGTTGGCATCAGCTACCTGGTGCGCTACACCGCTGCGCTGAAGGACGAACAATCCGCCCGCCGGTTGAGCGCGGAAGAGCGCGATGAGCGCACGGTGCTGATCCGCACCCGGGCGGGCAACCGGGCTTACTGGGCATCGGCTCTAATGATCTACTGCGGGCTGATGTGGGCGTCTTTCGCGGCCAACGGGGGCCTGCCCGACCTCAGCGGAGATACCTTGTGGTATTTCCTGGCTGCCTGTGTGCTGGTGCCTTTCGGGGTGTACATCGCCAGCCTGCTGATCGACCAGCGAAATTTCTAATATTCTAAGGAGTTACGCACGTCATGGGTAATCACACCCCCATCCACACACCAACGGCGTAAGTCCTGATTTTTATGTAAAAAGGTACGAACGATGAACGCAAGTGCACAAACTAAAGAGAGCGTGTTCAGACGTGTGCTGTGGCTGTACGGAGCCTACATGCTGCTGAGCAACACAGCCTATCTCATAGGCTATTACTTCCTTCCAGAGGGCTTGATGCGCAGCAGCCCGCACACCGCTGCCGGGCGCCTCATCGCTTCTTCCAGCTCCTTCGGGATGGAATTCGTCCTCACATTGGCGGTCAACCTGGGTGTGTTCGGCTTGCTGGTCGTGCTGCTGAACGTTAATCATGTCAACGGCATGCCGACCGGATACGCCTACCCGCTGTGTTTGGGGATCGTCAGCGGGCTGATCTCGGGGACCAACTCCTTTGCCGCCTCAGATCTGACCCGCTACAACGCCTGGGATGGTATGGCGCTGGGATTGAGCATCGGGAACCTGGAGATGCTCGGGTATGTGTGTGTGATCGCTGCCACGGTCAGGCTGGGTATCTATCAATACAGGAGCTGGTGGCGCTGGTCGGGGGAGTGGAAGGCTGTTAAAACGAGCCGTCTGCAGGATGTGCGGTTCGACCGGTTCGAGCTGGCGGTTTTGGTGGTGGGCATCGGCCTGATCGGGTTTGCGGCCTACCGTGAAACGCTGATGGCCTGGGGTATGCTCTAGATGCAGCCGGCTCCCCCACCGAATTATATTTATGGTGTGTGCGGCGGCTATACCGCACACACCATAAATATAATCTCTGGATCGATTCTTGCTGAAATGCATCGCCCCGTGGGATGGCCCTTCGATTAGGCGATCTCACGCTCGAGCGACTCCGCCAACGCCAGGTATTTCTCGTGAACACCCTCTCCGGTCTCGGCGTGCTCGACGTGCTCGAAGCCTTCCCAGACCAGCTCGTGCTGCTCGGCAGGGATCACCCGGTCCGCCATGGGGAAGAGGATGTTATCTTCTTTGTAGATATGCTGGCGGAGCAGGGCGACGTAGTTTTGTGCGCTTTCAATGACCTGCCGAGCGGCGCTCTCATTGCCGGACTGCAATTCCTGGGCAGCCGCGCGCAGCGCCCGCGTGTACTGGCGCCCCAGGTCGTGCTCGGCAAGCATAACGCCCACAGGACCGCCCTGCACTGGCACACCATGCGCTTCCATCTGCTTGAAGAGGACGCCCTCTTCCTTCCTGTGGTGGCAGCCATCGGCAAAGCCCTGGATAAAGTCGGCGGCTGACAGGAAGAATTCCGGTTGCACAGGCTGCCTGCTTGCCAGGCGCTCCGCCCCGGTCTCCAGCGAGTCGAGCACGCGCTCGATAACGCGATGTTCTTCCGATAAGATGTTAGTTGCTTTCATGTCTGGCCTCTTTCTTCATGCACATTCTAGATTACGGTCCGGCAGGTGGATTCCTGCTCCTTACTAGATCAGTATAGCCCAGTTGCTCCAAAACCTCTTTGCACTGGCGCAAAGAGGTAAAATATTGTCATGCAAAGAGCGCCAATCGATCCACTGGAGGCAATCAAAGAAATCCCCTTGTTTCAGGGGGTCAGCCAGGCTGATCTGTCCCGGCTGGTGCAGGCGGCCCATCCTAACCACCTCCAGGCCGGCGAGTTCTTCTTCTTCCAGGGCGACCCGGCGGAGCGCATGTACGTGCTGCTGCAGGGGCGCGTCAAGCTCAGCCAGGTCGGGGGTGACGGGCAGCAGGCGTTGATCCGGGTGATCACGCCGGTGCGTCTGTTTGCTCTGGTGGCGATGACCACCGCGGGCAGCTACCTGGTGACGGCCCAGGCGGCAGAAGACAGCCATGCGCTCTACTGGACGCGGCTTGAGCTGGTGGATTTCACCCAGCAGGTGCCGCAGATGGCCTTGAATGCGATGCGCATTTTAGCCGAGCAGCTCCAGGAAATCCAGGAGCGCTTCCGGCAGGCGACCACGGAGCGGGTTGAGCAGCGCGTGGCACACACGTTGATCCGCCTGGCGGCCCAATCTGGCAGGCAGGTTGCGGAGGGGGTCTTGATCGACCTGAAGCTAACTCGCCAGGACCTGGCGGAGATGTCGGGCACCACACTGTACACCGTCAGCCGGCTACTCAGCCAGTGGGAAGCGCAAGAGCTGGTGATCGCCGGTCGGGAGCGGGTCACCGTCCGCTCTCCGCTGGGCTTGGCGAGGGTTGTCGAGGGCGCTTTGGATTGATATGTCTGAATTGAATGCAATCCACCACACGTTAGGCGCAACTGCGCTTTGGACGGCAAGCGTCCGCGCTCGCGAGAGCACCCGTGAAGATCGCCTGTTCTATGACCCCTGGGCGGAGGTATTGGCGGGCGATGGGGGCGCCGCCTGGCTGGCCCAGCGATCAGAGGAGAGCATCATACCGATCGTACTGCGCACGCGCTATTTCGACGATTTTCTACAGCGCATTACTGCGCAACATAGAATCCGCCAGATCGTGCTGGTGGCCGCTGGCCTGGATACGCGCGCCTTCCGCCTGAGCTGGCCGCAGGGGGCGCGGGTTTTTGAGCTGGATCAGCCGGGGGTGCTGAATTACAAAGAGGGGATATTACATTCCCTGGGGGCGCGAGCCACCTGCGAGCGGCAGATCATCGCCAAAGATCTGCTGGAGCCCTGGCAGGAGGCTCTGCTGGCGAGCAGTTTTAACGCACAGGAGCCTTCTGGCTGGCTCTTGGAGGGCCTTCTCTTTTACCTGCCTGGCGAAACGATCATCCGCCTGATCGACCAGGTCATCGGTTTGGCTTCACCGGAGAGCTGGCTGGGCTTCGACATCATCAACTCTGTGACGCTTACATCGCCCTTTACAAAATCCTGGATCGATATGCAGGCTCAATCAGGCGCTGCTTGGATTGGTTTCATGGATGTTCCGGAGGGCTTTCTGACCTCGCGAGGTTGGGAGGCTGCCCTTACCCCGGCTGGACAGCCGGATGCCAACTACGGTCGCTGGGTTTTGCCGGTCATCCCAACCAGGATGCCCAATATGCCCCACAACTGGTTTGTGACGACAACGAGGCCCGCATTACCGGTTTCGGCTGGTGAGTAGCCACCGTGTTACCCGAGGCGTGAAAATGCCCCGACCGCGGTCTGCAGTCCGCCGTCTGCGGTCAATCTCAGATCCATTCCTGAATCACCGGATCGATCCGCCCATAAAAGGTTTCGTCATGGAGACTGACTGCTCTCGCTTCTCTATTCTCGACTCTCTTACCCAATTACCTTATCTCTAATTACCTGTTTACGATTTACCCACTATAATCCTGGCATGACAAACATTCCTTCCCCTTACGATGATTTTTCAGACGATTACGACCGCTTTGTGAACTGGCCCGGCAGGCTGACGTTCGAGCTGCCGTTCCTGAAAATGGTCCTGGCCGGCGCACCGCACGCTGCAGGCGAGCAGCCGGTCGTGCTGGACGCGGCTTGCGGCACCGGGCAGCATGCCCTGGCGCTGGCGGAGCTGGACTACCCGGCAGCGGGGGCCGATATCTCGGCCGGCATGGTCGCCCGCGCCCGAGCCAACGCCGCCGCGCGCGGGTTAGATGTGCGCTTCGAGGCGGTAGGTTTCGGAGAGCTGGCGGCGGCTTTCGGGCGGCAGTCCTTCGACGCCGTGCTGTGCCTGGGCAATTCCCTGCCGCACGTGCTCAACGCGGCTGAGCTGCGGGCGGCGCTGGCGGATTTCGCTGCGCTGCTGCGCCCAGGCGGCGTGCTGGTGCTGCAGAACCGCAATTTCGATCAGGTATTGGCGCAGCGCGATCGCTGGATGGGCCCTGAGTCGACCCGGGAGGGCGAATCGGAGTGGCTGTTCGTGCGCTTCTATGATTTCCTGGCGGATGGGCTGATCGATTTCAACATCCTGCGCCTGCGGCGTGAAGGGGATGGACCCTGGCGCCAGGCGCTGACCCAAACGCGGCTGCGCCCGCTCGTCCGGGCGGAGTTGGCCGATGGGCTGCCTGCAGCGGGATTTGTCGATGTAGTCTGGTACGGTGGTTTGGATGGGAGCGGATTCGATCCGACTGCCAGCAGCAACCTGGTAGCGGTGGCGCGCAGATTCTAAAATGTCAGGCCAAAAAGTATCAAGAGGGGCTCCCCCATCGCATCGGGAAGTCCGTGGGCAATGCTCGGCGCCAGCAAGGTACCGGTCTTCTCGCGGATCACGCCAAACGTCAGGCCGGCGAGAGACGTCCAAAGCGCCCAGCCCCAGGCGAGCGAGGATAAGCCAATCGCGGGATCGAATGTGTTGAAGGCGTGCAGCAGACCGAACAGCAGGGAGGCGATGATCAAGCCGGCTCCGAATTGGATGCCGAACAGGTGAAACGGGCGTCCAAATGCCTGGTTCAGCCGCGATTGAGCATAGCCGCGCCAGACAAATTCCTCCCCAAATCCCGAGAAGATGAACTGCCAGACGACCGTCGAGACCACCACCAGGCTCAAACTACGCATGATCAGGGCAACACCGATCGGGAACAGCAGCAGCAGGAGTATCGTGATGATATTCCTTCGACCGGATTGCACGGTCGCCTGGCGGTTCAGGATCCAGATCAATATAACCAGACCGATGATCTCCATCAAGGCAACGAATGCTCCACCGCCGATTTTATTGGTATCCAACCTCAACATCCAGGCGCCGCCCAATCCCAATACCAGCGGGATGATCTGGACCAGATACGCCTTCAGGCCGATATCGAGATTCGTCTGCCAGTTGGCGAGAGAGACACCGTACTCCGCCCAATTCCTGCGCGTCAGCCAGATGACAGCTGCGGGGATGCCTACGAAAAAGGCCATCCCGGTATAGCTCCAGCCGAGATTCTGTTTTTCCCACTCCACAATCCCTGTCGAGCGCCAGATAATGCCGATCCCCTGGATTGCAGCATAGACCAGTAGGATTTCAATGAGAGCAAGGACTTTAGATTTCATATTATCCTTCGTGCTTTCTATCGATGGTCCTGATTGATAATCCTGACGCTATCCATTGGCGTTTAATCATGAATGGGTTTACGTTCCCGATGCAGGCAAAGCGATTTAGACAGCCAGATGAAAGATGGCGTCTTAGCGGCATGCTGATCTACTTTTGTTTTTATAGAAGAAGAAGATTTGCATCGAACGTACAGAGTGAACGATTCCGCACCCGAATATAGCATAGCAGATATTCCCTTGTAGCTTAACACCAGAAAGTATGAAGCCGCCCTGGTCATGCGTCCAGTCTTTTTACTTCCGATCCAGATATCCCGTCCACGGTCACCCAGAAATATCGATAACAATCTCAGGGGTCGTCTATTGGCACTTCCATCGTCATCCCAAATGTAATCGTCAGCAGGTCACCAGGGGCTACAATCCGGTAAGGCCGGCAGCCTTGGATGCCAGGTCTAGCTGGTTCAGCTGTTCAACGGCGGAAAGCAAATCGGATGGAATGGCCTGGAGCCCCTGCCAGGCAGTATGTTGCTACCAACCGGCGGAAGTGCCGTCAAATCCGCCGAACAATAACCGTGAATCGGGTGTTGACAATCAGGGCAGACAAGAATATGATCAGAAAATCCAAGTTGAGATTTCTCCGGCGCAGATCCCGTCCAGGCTGCTGGCAGGCGCGATGTTTCTGCGCGTGGCGTTTTGACTTCTGCGTAAATTTGCGGGTAAAAACGCAAAGAAGCCCTGACAGCCTCGAACAACAGGATACCTCCGTCCCAGCGGAGAAGCTCTGGCTTGATCAAAGATCAAACACCCCATCTAACGCTCCTTTCCATTCTCAGCCGAGGTAACATGCCCAAGAAGAAAACACCTTCGCCAAAAACACCCTCTCTGCCACGCCGGGTGGTGGAGGACCTGTTCGAGGCTGACCAGCTCCTGGAAGAGAAGCAGCCTGCCGAGGCTATCCAGATCCTGGAGGAACTGGACAGCCGTTATCCGGGTCTGCCGCCCGTATTGGAGCTGCTGACGAACGCCTATTATTATCAGCGCGATCTCTTCGGTTACGAGTGGGCCTGTTACCGCTTGCTGCAGGCAAATTCAAGCAACGCCGATGCAACTCTTGCCTTGGGAGGCGCGTATATGTCAAATTTCCGCCCGGCCCTGGCCATCCGGGCGATAGAGGGCTTTCTGCGCCGCTGGCCCACAGACGAACGCGCCGGCGAGGCCCGCCAGACTCTCGAGAAGCTCCAAACTGCCCTCCACGCCGAGATGAACGAACTGGACCTGCCGCCGGAGGCAGCCATCGAGCTGGCCACCCAACACGAAACCGTGCGCCTGTATCTGGAGCACGGCGAATACCGGCGGGGCAAGCAGGTCGCTGAAAAGCTGTTACGCGAGTATCCTGATTTTGTCCCCGTCCTCAACAATTTGAGCCAGATCTGTGCTATGCAGGGCGAGATGGAGCGCGCTATAGACCTGTGCCATAGGGCGTTACAAACACAGCCGGATAACATCCATGCCCTCTCCAACCTGGCGCGCCTGCTCTTCCTCTCTGCTCAGCCCGAAGGGGCAGTGGCTGTTGTGCAACGGTTGAAGGCCTCATCTGCCGGTGCTGCTGACTACTGGAGCAAAATTGCAGAGGCGCTCAGCTTCCTGGGCGACGATGAGGGCATCCTGCAGCTATACCAGCAGGCAAATACAGCAGGCGCCATCAAGCCGCCAGAGCCGAATGCCTTTTTTTTGCACCTGTGTGCTGTCGCCTGCTGGCGCCTGGGTAGGGAAAAGGAAGCCCGCCGGCTGTGGAAACAGGCGCTCAAGCTGAAGCCGGGATTCAGCCTGGTGCAAGACCAGCTTGATGACCTGGCCCGGCCGCCCAGCCAGCGCAACGGTCCCTGGACCTACCCACTGCCAAATTGGGTAGCGGAGAGTACAATCCGTGCTCTTTCGAAGGCAGTTTCAGCCGCTGCCCGCCGCCAAGATGGTGCTGCCATACAAAGCGCCGCTCGCCAGTTCCTCGACCAGCACCCCGAGCTGGTCTTCCTGGCGCCGCATCTGCTGCAGCGCGGCGATACGACTGCCTGCGACTTCGTGATCCACCTGGCCGGCATGGCGAAAACGCCGGAGCTGCTGGCGGCTATCAAAGAGTTCACCCTCGGCCAGCACGGCAGCGATGCCCAGCGACTGGCAGCCTCTCAAATTGCTGCTGAGGCCGGCTTGTTCCCATCTCGGACTGTTCGTATGTGGATGAAAGGGGAATGGCGCGATCTGCTTTTGATCGGTTTCGAGATCAGTGATGAACCGAACCCGCCGTATAGCAACCCTAAAGTGCAACACCTGTCCGAAGAGGCGTTTTACGCGCTGCAAGACGGAGAAGGTGTGCGAGCACAAGAGCTTCTAGAGCAGGCCGTTGCCCTGGAGCCAGATTCCGCCTCACTGCTGAACAACCTGGCGATGGCTCTGGAGATGCAGGGCCAGTCCGATAGATCACAGGCCATGCTGCGCGAAATCCACGCCCGTTTTCCGGATTACTTCTTCGGGATTGTGGGGATGGCGCGCCTGGCTGTCAATGAAGGCGATTACGAGACGGCCCGATCCCTGTTGGACGATTTGATGAAGCGTAAGAAGCTGCACTTTAGCGAGTACGATGCCTTGTGCATGGCGCTAATCGAGTTGAGCCTGGCGGAGAAGAATAAAGACGCCGCTCGCACCTGGTTCGATATGTGGGAGCGCCCTGACCCCGAGAACCCCAAGCTGGAGATGTATCGCCTGCGCCTGGGTTTAATGGATCCGGAAACGCTCTTCAAGCAGTTCAGGAGCGGGAGGCTCGGCAGCCGCAGCGGGGGGTAATATTGCACCGCGGAGGAGGCGAAGCACCCGAGGAACGAAATAAGGTTTGCATTATGGGTGTGAATGAGTGGGGACCTGGATAAACTCTGCCAGGCTCTGCTCGCTCAGCCATCCGCTTCGGGTCAGTTCAAGGTGCTCCAAAATTCGCCGCGCCTGCGTGGCTTCGGCAGGTGACCCTGCATCCAGATTAGCTGCACCAGCAGTAATGCGATGGCGTTGACCGGCACCTGGAAGGCCCAGCCCCATAGTACGTTGTCGAAATCTGCCAGGTAGCCCTGGGTGAGGTAGTGCAGGGGGATGAAGATCGCCGGGAGCCAGATCAGGGCGATGAGGAACACCCACGGTAAGGATGCCTTCGACGGCGCAGCGAAGCGCCGGGAGATCCACGCCCACACCAGGGTAGCGACGATACTGGCTACGATTGCGATAGGTGCCTGTACAGCAATCTGGTTTGCCGGGCGTACCAGCACGTACACCATGAATCCGAACAGGATGGCTCCAATATTGATCACAGCCAATACCAGCCCATGCAAAATGATCCAGATGGGTTTCATACGCCTTCTTTATGAATAGAATTGACTCATCACCACAAGAATGCGACAGCCCTTTTGCCCATGATTGGGTCATCAAATATTAGTTGAGCTGGCTTGTCCGCTAAGCCGAGACACACATGGAGCGGCAACAAATGCTCCTCGCTAGGGTGGCAGTAGCGTGCAGAAGGTGCCCTTTCCCACTCGATCAGTCGTTGCTCATGTTCGGATTGGGGTGTTGGACCTGTACATACCTCGATCAGCCATTCTTGAAAGGCATCATTAGCGGGATCAGGGGCACTAATTCCTTGCCAGGAAAATGCCCTGATGTTATGGAATGAAAATCCAGACCCGATAACCAGGATATTCTCCTGCATCAATTCATGTAATGCTTTTCCAAGGGCCATATGCGCAGCCGGGTTAAGACCACGCAATAGCGAAAGCTGAAGTGAGGGAATATCAGCTTGAGGGTACATTAATTTTAATGGGATGAATAATCCATGGTCAAAACCCCGCTCAACATCGATATGAGCCGGTATATTGCTCTTGTGCAGCAGTTCAAGGATCCTGTTCGCAAGGTCGGGACTTCCGGGTGCCGGGTAGGTGATCTCGTAAGATTCCTTGGGGAATCCATAATAATCGTAGAACATAGGTGGCATGCGAGCGCCTAACAGTGTTGCTGTATTTTCTTCCCAGTGGGCACTGATGACGAGGATGGCATCTGGTTTTCTAAGTTTAGATGGAAGCTGCAGCATAAAATCCACCATCCCTTGATGGCCTGGGTCTCCGAGAATTGGCAAGGGGCCGCCACCATGGGAGAAATAGACAACTTGGGCCTTATCTTCGGGTGTGTTTACTCCTGTCACTGTGAAAGCCTCCTATGACCTATATCTTCAACTACCTTGGATCGCTGAGACACGCCAGATTGCCTTCTGATGGTCTGGCTTACCCGCCGCCGTTTCTGGCAAGGTGACTATCTCATCATAGCATGAAACTTAGCGAAGTGCCACAGCATACCCACGCCGAAGGCAGTCAGGAGGAGCCGCTGTTGGGCGCGGCTAAGTGAGCCGTGGTAAATCCAACAAATCCGCATATTCGAGAGAGGTGCGCCAACACCCAAATAATAAATCCACTATCTATCGCGCCTGGGATGTCGCCAGCCTCCTGCCCGACACCGCTACCTGGCAGATTACCCAGGATGATCCGTCTGGCGACCAGCCTTCACCGGTCACCGGGATCAGCAATCCCACCTGGTCTTATACCTTGACGGGGCTGACGAACTATGTTCCGTACAACATCATCCTCAACGCCAGGATAGGCAGCACACCGGTATTGACCGGCACCGTGACGGTGATGCCGACTGACCTGCGGGTTTATCTGCCGCTGGTCCTAGGGGAATAACCGGGTTGGAAAGAGCTGCTATTACGGCTCCGGGGTGACTTCTTCCTCGGGCGGCTCAGGGGTAGCCCACACGCCGTAGCTCTCTTCCCAGGGGAACAGCTTGCCCGGACGACCCTGGAGGTACAGCTCGATGATGCGCCGGGTGATGGGTGCGGCCCATTCAGAGCCTTCCCCGCCGTTTTCCACGATGACCGCCACAGCGATATCTGGCAGGCTGGCATCGCCCAAATCTGTGTAGGCGGCAAACCAGGCATGCGGCTCCACACCCGTTTGTGCGGTGCCGGTTTTGCCGTGCACGGGGTATCTCAGGCCGCGGAATACATCCTCAGCCGTGCCACGCGGATCCCGGCTGGTCGTCACACCCAGCATGGCGTCTTGAATAACCCTCAGGTTTTCAGGCGAGACCGGCAGCGTGCCGCGGACGTGCGGCTCGAAGACCATGGACGGCTCGCCACTGGGTGGGGCGATGCGCTCGATCACCTGAGGGGTGTACAGCGTGCCGCCATTGCCTACTGCAGCTACAAGGCTGGCAACCTGCAGTGGCGTGACCTGGAGCTGCGATTGCCCGGTGGCCAAATCCAGGGCGTCCTCGATGGAGACCGGATCGGGCACGTTTCCGGGTAGCTCGTTAACCCCCTGGCTGCCGGTCAGGCTGCCCAATCCGAAGGCACGCGCCATATCGGAGATGGCGTTCCCCCGCCCAGCCTCGTACAGCACCTGCCCGATATGGTAAAACCACGGGTTGCACGAGCGGATGAGCCCCTCCGGCAAGGTCAGCGGCCCGCTTGGCTGGGTCTCTTCGTCCTCCAGGAAGTGTTCGTAGGTCCAATCCTGCTTGCGTACGCCGGGGACATCGGTGAAGAGATAGCCGCAGTCATAACTCGATTGCGGGGTGAAAAGCCCGCTTTCCAGCGCAGCCGCCATGCTGATGATCTTGAACACCGATCCCAGCGGGTACTGCCCCTGGGTGGCGCGGTTGTA
>Ga0105094_10001722_pt1 | contig 11461 bp, 5 predicted proteins | sample PPLLak1March2015_2_FD_87023 | JGI IMG/M metagenome (GOLD analysis project Ga0105094, IMG submission 87023) | Freshwater sediment microbial communities from Prairie Pothole Lake near Jamestown, North Dakota, USA - PPLs Lake P8 Core (3) Depth... | ecosystem: Environmental > Aquatic > Freshwater >...
GACCCTGCTGTTGGGAACGATTCGGAGCAGCTCAGATTCAAGCCGGTCCCTCAGGAGCTTGACCCTCGTATTCTCGTCGTCCATATTTCGGGCGGCCAGCTCGCAGGCCTTCCCCAGGCCGATGATGCTGGGCGTGTTCTCGGTGCCTCCTCGGCGCCCCTTCTCCTGGTGCCCACCGATGAGAAACGGCCAAAACTTGGTGCCCTTGCGCACGTAGAGGATGCCGATCCCCTTGGGTGCATGGAGCTTGTGGCCCGAAATAGCGAGCATGTCGATGGCGTTGCGGCTGAGATCGATGGGAATCTTGCCCACAGCCTGAACGGCATCGGTATGAAAAAGGATTCCCCTCTCCCGAGCCATTGCTGCCGCTCTTTCCACGGGGAAGATCATCCCCGTCTCATTGTTGGCCCACATGAGGCTCACAATGGCGGTGTCCGGGGTGAGGCTCTCCTTGTAATGGTCCATATCGAGCCGCCCCAGCGCATCCACGGGCAGTTCGGTCACGCGATACCCTCTCTGGGCGAGATCGGCACACAGGGCGCGCACCGCAGGATGCTCCACCCGACTGGTGACGATGTGCCTCTTCTCGGGCTGCACGGTGAGAGCCGACCGGATGGCTGCGTTGTCGCTTTCGGTCCCGCAACTGGTGAAGATGATCTCGTCGGGGTGGCAGCCGATGAGAGCGGCCGCCTGCTCACGGGCTTCTCGAATCTTCGCGGCCACCTGCCCCCCGAAGGAGTGCATGCTGGAAGGGTTGCCGAACAGCTCGTGAAGGTAAGGCAGCATGGCCTCGATGACTACGGGAACCACCTGGGTCGTGGAATTGTTGTCCAGGTAAACGGTCCTCACGATGCCACCTCCTCAACCACCAGATCCGGCCAGACCAGCTCCCTCAGCTTGGTTTCCACGAAGAACTTCAGGGTGCGATCCGCCGCCTGGCAGGATGCACACATCCCCCGCGTGGCCACCAGCACACGATTCCCGATGACATCGACCAGTTCTATGTCACCGCCATCCAGCTTCAGGGACGGCCGGATTTCTCGATCGATGGTCTCTTCGATCAGTTTGATCTTCTTGATGTTGGAAAGAGTTGGTTTGACGGGCGGACGGGTTTCCATCTGGCCCCTTACCCTCTGGATGAGCTCCTGGATCGCCTCATGGCAGGATTCGCAGCCTCCACCCGCCTTGGTGTAGTTCGTCACTTCCTCGACGCTTGCCAGGTTGTTTTCCTGAACGGCCCGCTCGATTTCCTTGTCCGTGATGCCGAAGCAATGGCAGATGACCTCCCCTTCCTCAGCCTTGGAGGGCTGCCCCCTGTAATGGTCGATGGCCTTCTCCAGCGCTTCGCGGCCCATGACGGAGCAGTGCATCTTCTCCTGAGGCAGTCCACCCAGGTATTCGGCAATATGCTGGTTGGTGACCTTTTCGGCCTCTTCGATGGTCATTCCCTTGATCATTTCGGTGAGAGCCGACGCCGTGGCTATGGCACTGGCACACCCAAATGTCTTGAACTTCGCCTCCTTGATCCGTTGGTTCTCATCAAGCTTGAACGACAGCTTGAGGGCATCGCCGCAGGCTATGGACCCCACCTCCGCCACACCATCCGGATCTTCGATATCCCCAACATTACGCGGATTGAGGAAGTGCTCCCTGACCTTGTCCGTGTACTCCCACATGTCTCATCTCCCCATAGTTTCATCATCCCGATTGGGAATCAAACACATCTCGTATTCCTGGATCGCCGCACTCGCTGGACGACTGGATCCTGCACCCAAAAACAAAATGAGTCATCGCTCTCCCCTTCGACTGACGAAAGATTCAAATTAACACTCATGGGTCCAGCGATATGGACTACAATATAGGTGTTATGAAGATAATTACATCACGAGAGGATGACCAGCCGAACGAATTTCAACCGGAGGTGCACAGGCAATGATCATCGAACAGATTGAAGTCGGCAACTTCGCAGTGTTTGCCTACCTGTTGGCTTGCCCGAAGAGCGGTGTGGGCGTCGTGATCGACCCCGCAGCCGAAGTGGACCGCATCCTGGCCGTGGCCAAACAGAATAGCATTGCCAAAATCCAGTATATTATCAACACCCATTGCCATGCAGACCATGCCGGCGGAAATCGCGAACTCAAAGAAAAAACAGGAGCCGAAATCCTCGTTCACAGCCAGGACGGAGAGCGGCTGGCGAACCCGGCGGATTTCATCCTGCAGATCTTCCAGTGCGAGGCTTCACCGCCTGCCGACCTGCTGCTCGAAGATCGGCAGACCATTCGGTTCGGCGACGAGTCTCTGGAAGTGATCCACACGCCGGGTCACACAGCGGGCGGCATCTGCCTCTACACTCCCGGCTACGTCATCACCGGGGACACCCTGTTCGTCGGAGCGGTCGGGCGGACGGATCTGCCCGGCGGCTCATACGAGCAGCTCATCCAATCCATACGGACGCGACTTCTGAACCTGCCCAAGGAGACCGTGGTGCTGCCGGGCCACAACTATGGCTCGGCACCCCAGTCCACCATCGGGCGAGAGGAGAAATACAACCCCTTTCTGACGTGAGACCCGAAGTTCCTGCCTGACCGCGGGGGCATCCCCGCCCTGTTGATCCAACTGCGAGCGCTACTTGTTTTTTCTCCAGTGTGGATGGACGATCCCGAATTTTCGGATCTTGTAGTTGAGCGCCCTGGGGGTGATTCCCAGATGCTCGGCGGCGTGCTTCTGGCTCCAGAAATTGGCTTCAAGAGAGCGGAGGATGAGCGTCTTCTCATGATCGTCCAGAGATTTGGGACTCTGCTGCTGAACCGGAGGAGAAGGAAGAGCGGGAGCAGGGGCGGCCTGAGGGATAACCACATCCGGCAGAGTGACGCTGCTGCGCTGAATGACGCTCCCTTCTTCCAGCAAAACAGCCATCTCGATCACATTGGCCATCTGACGGATATTCCCCGGCCAGCCATAGCTCTTGAACGCCTCCAGCACTTCGCTCGAAAACCCGGAAACACCCTTCTTCATTTCACGGCAGCTCTTGCCGAGCAGATGTTTCGCCAGGCTTTCCAAACATCTCTTCCGCTCCCGAAGCGGGGGAAGGTGCACTCGAGCCACGTTGATGCGATAATACAGGTCTTCCCGAAATTTGCCGGTCGCGATGAGGTCCTCCAGGATCCTGTTGGTTGCCGCAATGATGCGGATGTCCACCTTCAGGGTCTGGTTGCCGCCAACCCTTTCGAAACACCTGTCCTCCAGGACTCGGAGGAGTTTGGCCTGCAGGTTGGGGCTCATTTCGCCGATCTCATCCAAAAACACCGTTCCCCCATTGGCTTGTTCGAAACGGCCCGATCTTGTCTTGACGGCCCCCGTGAAAGCCCCCTTCTCGTGGCCGAACAACTCGCTCTCCAGCAGTGTCTCGGATATATTCGCACAATTGATCTTGATGAAGGGCTTCCTTCTCCTCTTGCTGTTGAAATGGACCGTGCCCGAAAGAAAACTCTTCCCCGTGCCCGTCTCCCCCGTGATCAGAATCGTCGAATCCGTGCCGGAAAGCTTCTTGAGCATGCCGATCACATCTCTCATGGAAGGGGATTCGGCCACAATGGAATCGAACTCGTAGAGAACATCCTGTTGTCGACGGAGGTAGTCGATCTCGTTCTTCTGGCTCTGATGCTCCAGCGCGTGCTCCACGACCAAACGGATCTTCTGGTCCGAGTAGGGCTTGGGCAGGTAGTCGAACGCCCCGCACTTGATGGCCCGGACCACCAGGTCCGCCCGGTCGATGTGGCTCGTTACGATCACGGGGGTGGACGGCGATATCTTGCAGATCTTCTCGATCAGGTGAACTCTCTCGTCGTTCATGAGGTTGAGCAGAATGATGTCGAACGCTTCCCGCGTGACCTTCGCCAAAACCCCCACTTCTCCGTCAGGCCACACCAAACCTTCGTGGGCTTTCCCAAGTCCCCGCAGGAGTACATTCTGCCACTTGCTGTCCTGTTCGATGATCAAGACTCTGGCCATATCACTCTATCCCGGATGAGGGTCTTGAATCGGGAACGGATCGGAGGACCGCACCCAATCCAGGTAAAGCTCCATGATGTTACAATACATACCATGCCTCGCAGGTTCAACGACTAAGATTCAATCCAGTTTCAATCGTGCCGTAATGTGCAGGGAGCTCTGGGGGATCGAGCCGAATGCCGCAAAGGGCTGCCGAGGCAGGGCGTTGGGGAGGATTGCTGACCTGTTGAGGACCTGTTGAGATCAGATGATTCAACGGGAGAGCAGGCACGATGGTTCTTGCGGGGCGCATCGAGTGAAAAGAGACTCCCCTCCCGTAACGGGAGGGGAGTCCGGCCTCGCGATTCCGCTCATCCGAAGATCAGATCAAGGGTCAGGCGAGGGAAGTGAATGATCCTCTTGGCGCTACTTGTTCCTCACAGGACGAAATGACGTCTGCTGGACTCCAAGGGCTGATTCATTGTTCCCCTCATCCAGCTCCCCGATGGCCTGGGTCGTATCAATCTCGGCGATGATAGACTGCCCGACCAGCGCACCATCTTTGAGTGACAACGTCAGGTTCTTGGTGCTGCCCGCCCTCATGGACCGTATGGACGCGGTCTTGATCAGGCGGGTCCTTGTCTCTCCATCATCGGAGAGATAAAAGGATACCTGGAAGCTCCCGGCCTTCAAAGTTCCACCACTCTTCAACTGAAGAGTACCCCGGAACCTCAATCCGTCATAACTCGAGGAGAGCCAGCTCCCACTCAGATCCAGCCCCTCTCTCTTGCTGATGCTCACCTGGCAGACGTCCTCAGACTCCAGACCACTTGTGTCTGTCACGGTGAGAGAGAAAGTGAGCATCTCGCTTATGGCAGCTCTGGAGCGAGCTCCCACAATGCTGGGGGCTATGAACGGCGTTGTCGGAGAAGTGGGATCGCTCAGGGTGACCGGTGTGCCCGCGGTTTGCTTCCACCGATAGGAGACTATGGCGTCGTCATCGGTTGACGCCATACCATCCAGAACGGCTGCATCCTGCTCGACCACCGTCTGGTCAGGACCTGCGTTGGCTGCCGGGGGATCATCAACCCAGGAGATGTTCACAATGCATGAATCGGTGGACTTCAGGCCATGCTGGTCCGTGACTGTCAGCTCGAAGGCCAGGGTTTTGCCCTTTGCAGACACATTCGGAGCCACAAAAGAGACCACAGCCTGATTCGCGTCCGTGAGCTGGACCGTGGGGCCTTTGGTCTGTTTCCATGAGCAGGAGGCAATGCTATCGTCAACATCCGTTGACCGGGAGCCATCCAGTGTCACATTGGACCATTCGTTGACCGTTTGGTCCTCGCCTGCGTGTGCGACGGGCGGGGTGTTGACCCAGCTGACGTTCACGATGCAGGTGTCGGAGGCAGTCGCCTGGAGTCCATCCGTGACGGTCAGGCGAAAAGTGAGCGCCACTCCGCCGGGACCGACGTCCGGAGCCGTAAAGGTTGGATTCGCCGCCGTTGTGCTCGACAGCTGAACGGTCGGACCGCCTGTCTGCTGCCAGAGGTGGGACAGGATGCCGTTGTCGGCGTCGGTTGAGTTGCTTCCCTGCAAGGTGACCACTGTCACTTCAGAAACCGTCTGGTCGGGGCCCGCATCGGCAACCGGCTGAGCATTGGTGGATTTGAAGCTGACCGATATGGTGCGATTGCTCGTGACAGAAGCGAAGGTGTAGCTGGTGCTGGAGGTCACTGCCTGCCCGTCCACGAGCAGTTTGTCGATCTGGTAGTTGGCGGAGGGTGTGATCGTGAACGTCTTGCTGCTGCCGGAATTCAGCTGCACCGCACCTGTTGGGGATATGCTCCCGCCACCGCCCGTCACACCCGCCGTGATCGTGTAGGTGATCGGAGTGAAGCTCGCCGTGATCGTCTTGTTCCCCGTCACGTTCGAAAAGGTGTAGCCCGAGACGGCGCCCACCGACACGCCGTTCACCAGAACACTGTTCACACGGTAGCCCGTGCTGGGCGTGATGCTGAAAGTCTGGCTGCCACCCGAGCTCACTGAAACCGATCCCGACGGTGATATGCTGCCGCCACCGCTCGTCACACTCGCCGTGATCGTGTAGTAGGTCGTATCCGGCACAAAACTGGCCGTGATGGCTCGCGGTGTCGTCACACCCGTGAAAGAATAGTTCGTCACCGGTCCAACGGACTGGCCGTCCACCAGCACGTTGCTCACCCGAAATCCCGCACTGGGGCTGATCGTGAAGGTCTGGCTTCCACCTGAGGTGACAAAAACGGTGCTGGAAGGCGAAACCGACCCCCCTGTCCCACTGGACGGGGTGATGGTGTGGCAAACCAGCTCTTCCGAGTAGTCACTCTGGTTGTTGGAAGCGTCGTAGGCCGTCGCGGCAAAATGGTAAGTCTGCCCGTCTGCAAGCCCGGACCATGTGTGGGTGGTGGTGCTGCCGGCATCGACATTGCTCTGGTAATTTCCGCTCGCATGCCCGTAATAGAGCCGATAGCCCGCCACGGGATCCGAGTTCGCATCCCAGGCAAGGGTCACCTGAGCCGCATGAAGGGTTTGCCCCCCCCAGAACAGGATCGAGAATAATGTCAGAAAGGTGAGGGTAAATGCGGAAGAGAGACGGTTTCGTTTAGACCATTTCGAGAGACCACGCGTAGACATTCCAGAACCTCCTTGGAGTGAAGCCGCGGATGATGCAGCTCCATGGTTCTGGAATGCAGCGTGAGCCGACTGAGCACTGGAACAACGACCAAGCGCTCAGTCGATGCTGTTCCCCCAGTGCTGTATCAGCCCGGCAACCCTGCTACCGTATCCCGCAGAAGCGGAACTTAGGCCAGTGGCTTTGCGTCCTACCCTTTCGGATAGTTTGCCCTTGACAGACTGTCGACCGAAATAGGTCTCCAAACAATGAATGACCCGAGGATCAGTTCGGCACGCAGGCGGAAATCCTTAAAGCTTCTTCACCTCCCATGCACAAAAAGTTGGGAATACAACGTCCACTGGTGCAGGAGGGCGCCAGTGGATGACCGGCTCCGGTGGGCACGATGTGAACCGGCGGCCACCCTACTGTTCCGAGTAACCCCGACGATCCTCGTAGGGTGGGCACGTCTTCTTGTGCCCACCGCAACTGCAAAGGGATTTGCGCCCGGTTGTGCTGGAGATGTGGCCCTTATGCCTCTTTCATCGCCCCGTGGTCTTCGGGACCGCCGTAAGCCATGAAATAGACCATCGGCACCACCACCAGGGTGAACAGAGTCGAAACGGTGATCCCAAAAATCAAGGCCCAGGCCAGACCGGAGAAGATCGGATCGAGCGTGATGGGCCAGGCCGCCAGCATGGCAGCAAAAGACGTGAGGAAGATGGGGCGGGTTCTCAAGGCTCCCGCCTCGATGAGCGAGCGAACCAGCGGCATGCCCTCCTTGCGACGCTCCTCGACGAACTCGATCAGAAGGATGGAATTTCTCGTGGCAATCCCGGCCAGTGCGATCATCCCGATCATTGCCGTCGCAGTGAAATAGACCGGATCCTTCCATCCACCCACGACGTCTGCAGAAACGAGATTGAGGAGCCAGAATCCGGGGAGAATGCCGATGACCGACAGGGGCAATGCGATGAGCTGAATGGCGGGAAGAAGATAGCTCCCCGTCTGGTAGAGCAGCAACAGGTAGATCCCCAGAACCGCAACCCCAAAGGCAATCCCCAGATCCCTGAAAACGCGAAGCGTAATATCCCACTCCCCTTCACCCGACCAGACCACCTTAAAACCTTTCAGAGCCGAATCTTTCTCGACTTCCCCCTGCAGCTTGAGGACGGCCTCGGCCGGAGGTACTCCCGCCGTCTCTCCGAAAACGTAGACCACGGGAACCAGATTCTTGTGATAAATGGGCTGATCAATGGTCTCCTCAGCAAAATAGCCGAGCTCCCTGAGGTAGGCGCCCTGTCCTCCGCCCCCTCTCAAAACAACATGCTGAAGCTGCTCCGGACGCGACCGCTCTTCCCTCGGAAGCCGGATTTCGATCCTGAGGGGATTCACTTCATCTTCTGTTCTCAGAGAAGCCAATCGGTCCCCCTCAACCAGACCGGCAAGGGTTTCGATCACCATTCGGTCGCTGATGCCATGGAGGGCCGTCTTGGTCTGGTCCGGTTTGAAGATGAGCTTCTTCTGGGGAGCAACCAGAACGTCGTCCACATCCACCACACCGTCCATCCCTTTCAGCAATGCCCGCACCCTTCGGGCAGCAGACGCCATCTCCTCATAGGTTTGGGCTCCCTCCTTGTAAACCTCCGCCACCAGTGTGGCCACCACGGGAGGTCCAGGCGGGCTTTCGACGATCTTGACGTTGGCGCCGAATTGGGCGGCAAGCTTCTCGAGATCATTTCTCAGGCGCAGCCCCAAGGCGTGGCTCTGCTGGCTCCGCACCTTCTTGCCGATGAAATTCACTCGAACATCGGCCACACTGGCCCCGCGCCTCAAATAGTAGTGCCGGACCAATCCGTTGAAATCCATCGGACTGCTGACGCCGACGAAGGTGCTCACGTCCGTCACCTCAGGCACCCGGACCATGTAATCAGCCAGCGCATGAGCCGCAGCCTCGGTCTTTTCGAGGGAGCTCCCCTCCGGCATATCCACCACCAGCTGCAGCTCGTTTTTGTTGTCGAAAGGCAGCATTTTCAAAGGCACCCGACGGCTGGTGACCAGCCAGACGGCGAACGCAAGGAGAAGCACCACCACCAGGACAATGGTCCAGCGCAGGTCACGGCGACGGATGATTCGCTGCATGATGCCTTCATAGGCCCGGTAGAGGCCCGTCTTCTCCGGCTCCCCCTCCGGTGCCCCATGGGGGCCGTGGCCGTCGTGCTTCAGCATATGCAGGGAAAGCCAGGGGGTGATGGTGAAGGCCACCAGCAGACTCATGAGCATGGCCACCGGCACGTTCAGCGCCATGGGAGCCATGTAGGGCCCCATCATGCCGGTGATGAAAAACATGGGAACGAACGAGATGATGACTGCAAGCGTCGCCAGGATGATGGGAGGGCGCACTTCGTTGACAGCCGTCACCACGGCCACATCCGGAGGCTCCTTCCTCATGGAAAAGTGGCGGTGGATATTCTCCACATCGACGATGGGATCGTCCACCACCAGGCCCAGGGAAAGGATCAGCGCGAAAAGCGTCACTCGGTTGATGGTGTAGCCCAGGAAGAGATTGACGAGCAGAGTGAAGCTGAAGGTGACGGGCACCGCCAGGGCGATGATGATCCCTTCTCTCCAGCCCAGGCTGTAGGCCAGGAGGATCACCACGATCGCGATGGCCACCCACAAGGCCTCCACCAGCTCGTTGACTTTCTCGTCGGCCGTCCGACCGTAATCCCGAGTCACCCGAAGGTGCACACCTTCAGGCAGCACTTCTCTGGCAAATCGCTCCGCCTCCCGCGTGACCTCCTCGGACACCCAGACCGCGTTGGTCCCCTTTCTCTTGGCCACCGCAACCGTGACTGCCGGGTAATCCCGGTACCTCTCCACACCCTCGGGAGCCGCGGAATGCCCGGCATGCTCCGCCGCAGGATCCATGGACGAATAAGCCCGATTCCCCAGGTAGATGCGCGTGTAATCCTCGGGCTCGGCAGGTCCGTCCAAAATCTTGGCTACATCCCGGAGAAAAACGGGCTGCATTTCGTGCACGCCAACCACGAGATTCCCCAGCTCAGCCGCGCCCTTCAAAAAACGTCCAGCCTCGAGCATAACCTCTGCATTCTCGTCCACCAGGCTCCCTGCAGATGAGGTGAAATTGGCACCTTGAATGGCCCGCTGGATGTCCTGGAAGGCCACCCCATGTCCCGCCATGCTCTGGGGTGAAACGGTGATGGAGACCTGCCTCGGTCTGCCTCCCACCAGGTAAACGCGGCCTGCGTTTTTGACACCCTGCAGGCGGATCTCCAATTCCTCGGCAATGCGCCTCAATGCGTAATCGCTGTGCCGGTCGCTGAACAAGGTGAGGTTGACGATGGGGACGTCATCGATTTCAACGGGCTTCACCACCCATCCGGTGACGCCGGGAGGGATCTGGTCGATGTTGGATTGGATCTTGTTGTAAAGCTTCACCCAGCTCCGCTCGCGATCCTCGCCCACGAAAAACCGGACGGTCACAATGGCCTGGGATGGGTGGCTGACTGAATAGACGTATTCGACGCCGTCGATCTGGAAGAGCAGCTTCTCCAGGCGGGTGGCCACCTGCCGCTCGACTTCACGGGCGGATGCCCCCGGCATGCTCACCAGAACATCGGCTATGGGGACGACGATCTGCGGGTCCTCCTCGCGCGGCGTCACCGCAAGCGCTACCAGCCCGGCAATGAGACTGATGAGGATGAGGAGCACCGAGAGATTCCCGCGGAGGAAAACCTGCACCAGGCGGGTCATCCAGTGGTGCGCTCCATGCTGCGCTGCACTCATGGAATCACCACCTCTTCACCTTCATCCAGACCGGAAAGCACCTCCACCAGCTCACCGTGGACGGGGCCGAGAGTGATGAAGCGCCTTTCCGGCCCCCTTTCGGGATGCACGACATTCACGAGGGGGAGCTGCCCCACCTCCTGAACGGCCACCCTGGGAATCACCATCGCCCGGTATTCCCCTTGAGGGATCTGAACGCTGCCGAACATTCCGTTCACGAGATCCCGATCCGGGGGCAGGCTCACCTTTGCCAGCATCGTGCGGGTTGCAGGATCGGATCTGGGCTGAATTTCGCGCAATCTTCCACTGAGCGATCGCCCCAGCGCATCGATGCGCACGTCCAGCTCCTGCCCCACCAGGAGATTTGGCTGAACCGATTCAGAAAGATGGAAATGAAGCTCCGGGCGAAGGGGCGAATCTATGAGGAACAATGGCTTGCCGGGCATGGCCATATCTCCGACATCCACCGTCTTGCGCAGGACCTTTCCGGAGAACGGAGCCCGAATCACCGTATGGTCCAGCATCGCCTGCGCTTCGCGGAGAGCCGATTCTGCCTGCTGTTTTTGAGCCAGCGATCGGCCGATTTCGCTTTCAGCCGCCTGAACCTCCTTGAGCAGGGCACGCAGCTGTGCTTCCACCATGTCCTTCTGGGCCCGAGCGTGCTCCAGCTGCTGTCCCGTTGCAGCCCTGCTCCGGTACAGATCCTCGGTACGGCGATGATCGGAAGCCACCTTTTCCCGATTGGCTCTGGCCGACTCCACCTGCGCCCGGGTCGCCACGAGACGAGCCCGCGCAATCTCCACGCCCCTCGCCGCAGCAGTTACCTGAGACTCGGCCTGAGCCGCCCGGGCGCGGATTTCGGCATCATCGAGCACAGCCAGAACCGTCGCAGGATTCTCCTTTCCGTCCCCCGCCGCCACGAGGTCCCCCTCACGGACAGGGATTTCACGGACCTGAGCCATGATGCGGCTCGAAACCTGCGCTTCGCTCATGGCACGAACGGTGCCCACC
>Ga0105094_10001726_pt1 | contig 11452 bp, 10 predicted proteins | sample PPLLak1March2015_2_FD_87023 | JGI IMG/M metagenome (GOLD analysis project Ga0105094, IMG submission 87023) | Freshwater sediment microbial communities from Prairie Pothole Lake near Jamestown, North Dakota, USA - PPLs Lake P8 Core (3) Depth... | ecosystem: Environmental > Aquatic > Freshwater >...
GGAACCGCGACACAGTACAGACCAGCAGCTTTAGCCGCAGTGATTCCATGGGGGGAATCTTCCAGGACCAAAGCCTCTTGCGCCGAAATCCCCAGGCAATCCAGAGCACTCAGGTACAGCTCCGGATCAGGTTTGGTGTTGCGCACATCATCGCTCGTGCGCAGACACTCAAAATATTCAATCAATTCCAGGCGGGTCAGATGACCATGCACCCATGAGTGTGGAGAACTGGAAGCAACCGCCAGCTTTAAGCCAAGCTGGCGCGCATCCGCCAGACATTTATGCACCCCTGGCAGCACAGGCTGAGCCATGACCAATTCCATTTCACGTTCCAGGCGCGCTTTTTCTAGCGGCGCGCGCTCCAGCTTATTCCCCACCTTCAACTCCAACTCGGTGAATGGGTCGTAACCGGTATTGGCAGTGCCTATAATTTTTCCCCAGGTATCCAAACTAAGAACCTGACCATATCTCTGATAGAACTCTTGCCAGGATTGATAAATGGGGCCTTCTGTTTCAAGAATCAACCCATCAAAATCAAAAATCAACGCACGGATCATCAGCGGCGCAACCTCCATAATGGCCGAACCATCAGCCATATACCGAGCAGGATTAACAGGACAGGCCAGTAAGCTCCAAAGATATTCCAACCGCCCAGGAATGAACTAAAAATCAAGAAAATGATCAGGCTGGTGATAATCATATTCAATCCCTCGCGCAATGCTTTGCCCGTGCGCCTCGCCAATAATCCAGCCAGGATCACTCCAACTCCGGCGAAACCGGGAATCAAAGTCCAGGCATAAGCCCAGCTGCTCCAGTTGCCGGTTTCATTCTGCCAGTAGAGCAAACCGCCAATCCCCGCAATGATTGAGGCGGGCACAGCAAGATCTGGTACACCTGCCAGCAAACTGACGAGGAAGAAGATAACGCCTACGCCGATTACAATCAGTGGCCAGGAATACTGTACATCCACCCAACGCTGCAAACCTGGCACAAGCTGCCCCAACAAAAACAAGCCTCCCAACAAGATAAAAATCAGCCCGACAGCTAAACTACCACGCTTCTGTTGTTCCATGCTAACCTCCATTTTTGATCAGACATTCAAACCAGCCGCCATCTTGTCAAGATCAGGCCGCATCTACCCTACAGTTCAACAAACTCTCAAATACACGCCGCAGGTGCGGGTCATCCACAACCTGTCCGGCGCTGTCGAAGAATTCCTGCATCCCAACTTCACCCTGATGTTCGTACAGGCAGGCCTGCAAAGCCATTTCCAGGCGGTCAATTTGGCGCACAAAACGCGCCTCCGGGGAGCTGGCAGCCTCGAATTCTTCCCATAGTTCTATATACGCTTCACCCCCCGGCAGGTTGCTAAAGACACGCACAACTGCATTTCTTTCCAGCTCATTTTTCGTATGCGCATCGACGGCATCTTGCGGGATGATATCCCCGGCATAGACCTCCCCTACATCATGCAAAAGCGTCATGCACATAACTCGTTCAGCATCCAGCTCCGGAAACTCCGCGCGTGCCAGAAAATATCCCAGAAGCGCCGCGGTAAAGGTGTGGTCAGCGACGCTTTCACAGCGTTCGCGAGAAATGCCCCTACGCAACCAGCCCTGACGATAGAGTTGCTTCAGGTGACTGATCTCAAAGTAAACTCGCACCCAGCGATCAGCCTCACATGCATCCAGCTTATCTACCTGAAAGGTACCTTTCGTTTCCATAACAACCCTGCCTACTATGTTTGCCTTAATGTTTTAAGTACACTTTTTGTTTGGCAACAATCGGAACCTGCTAGAATCAGGTTTTTAGCAGTTGTTCCACACGACTCTCACCAATCGAAAAGTATCTGGCTGCTGGATGATGGACGATTATGGCGGCAGTGGATTGCTCAGGGACGAGCTGCCAGGCCGCAGTCAGGCTCATGCCCAGCTCTTTTTCCGCGGGGAGCAGCTTGAATACTTTCTGGTGGTCTTCAAGATCCGGAATAGCAGGGTAGCCCCAAGAATAGCGTTTCCCCTGACCTTCCTCCAGGCCCAATTCACGGCGGATATGGCGATGCATGTATTCTGCGGTTGCTTCTGCAGTTTGCACAGCCAGGCCATGTGTGTAATACGCCTCCGAGTAATCTCCAGCAGCCTGTAGCTGGTCGAAGCGCTCCGTTGCTGCCTGCCCCACGGTGACTACCTGCAAAGCGACAACATCCATCTGTGCTGCGCCTGAAGGAGCGAAATAATCTGCCAGGCACAAAAAATCCCCGGCTGGCTGGCGTGGGAACTCAAAACGAAACAACTCGCGTGGCTGGTTGCTACTCAGGGATTGGGGATCGAATACGACCAACGCATCTCCATCCGCCTGAGCCGGCCAGTATCCATATACAGCCTGTGGCTGTAACCAGCCATGTTGAAGGGCCTGGCGCTGCATTTTGGCTAAGCGTGTATCAAAATCCTTCTGGAGCGCGTCCCATTCTTCTCCATGGGCGTTTTTTGCCCCCCACGACAGGCGATATAACTCATTCTTGGAGAGATGTTGAAAGATCAATTCCAGCGGCATCTGGTGTACGACGCGTGGTCCCCAAACAGCCGGGACCGGAATGGATTGGGCAGGCGCCACCTGCGAGCGGCGCCCTCCACCACGCGCGACGGAAACCGGGCGGTCGGTGCGATTGACCTCATACTCAGCATCCTGGTAAAGTTTTTCCAAGAGCGCGTTTTTCTTCTCCGGGCTGGTCAGGCCATCCATTACGCCCAGTCCTTCAAAAGCATCCTTGCAATAAAATACACCCGCATCATAGCGTGTCTGATCTTCCGTATACAAAATCCGCCAACCGAATCGGCGATTTATCGCCGCACCGCCTACCAAAACCGGGATGTTCAACCCGCGGCGGCGCAATTCATTAACAATCAGCGGCATCTGTTTGCTGGTACTCACCAACAAGGCGCTCAAGCCAATTGCATCAGCCTGCGCTTCTACCGCCCTCTGGATGATCGTCTCAGCCGGCACCTGTTTGCCCAGATCATGAACGGTATAACCATTATTGGATAGGATGGTCTTGACCAGGTTTTTACCGATATCGTGCACATCCCCATAAACCGTGGCCAGGACGAGCACGCCTTTGCTGGTACCCTCCAGACGCTCCAGATAGCGCTCCAAATATGCCACAGATTTTTTCATAACCTCTGCCGATTGGAGCACAAACGGCAGTATCAATTCACCTGCTCCGAAACGGTCCCCGACTTCCTTCATAGCCGGTAAGAGGACTTCATTAAGGATTTGAACCGCTGCAGTGTGCTGGGGCAGGCGTCCTTCCGCAGATCTATTCGCATTTTCTTCCAGGATGGCATCAATATCCTGCTCCACCCCGTCTTTGTGCCGGTGCAGTATGCGCCACTGCAAGCGTTCGGAAGGATTCATCTCAGCCAGGGGGTCGGTCCTACCAGCCATCTCCGACGCTGTGGAGCTCGTTGCCTCAAAATGCTCGATGAGTTGTTGCAAAGCATCTGGGCGGCGGTTGAAGATAAGATCCTCTGCCAGGGTCCGTTCCTCTTGAGGGATTTCCGCGTACGGGGTGATATGGGCGGGATTCACAATTGCCATATCAAGACCAGCCAGCACAGCATGATAAAGCATCACGCTGTTCAGCACTGGCCGTGCCGCTGGAGACAGACCAAAGGAGACATTACTCACACCCAGGGAGGTCAACACGCCTGGTAAATTAGCTTTAATCAGGCGGATACCTTCCAGGGTATCTATCGCCGAGGTGGCGTACTCTGGATCACCAGTTGCCAATGTGAAAGTCAGCGTATCGAATACGAGGTCCTGTGGGCGCAAGCCATATCCATCCACCGCCATCTGAAGAATGCGGCGGGCGACTTCGAGCTTGCGCTCAGCTGTTTTTGCCATGCCCTGTTCGTCGATGGTTAACACCAGGACTGCCGCATTGTAGGTACGCGCCATGCGAAAAATGCGTTCCGCTTTGGCTGTTCCTCCCTCCAAATGGGTCGAATTCAACAAACAGCGCCCCGGGGCGGTTTGCAAGGCAGCTTCCATCACATCCGGTTCGGTGCTGTCGATCACCAAGGGTAATTCCACGCCCAAAGATAATTTTTTCACCACATTACGCATTTGCTGCACTTCATCCGAACGCTCTGTTACGGCCACAGAGATATCCAGCGCATGCGCCCCACCATTGACCTGTTCGCGGGCAATTTCCAGAATGGCATCGTAGTCTTCTTCCAGCAGCAAGCGCTTGAATTTTCGGCTGCCCTGGGCATTACAACGCTCCCCGATTAGAAGTGGAGGGGGATCCTGCTGCATCGCAGCGGCCTGGGTCGCAGAAGCTAAAAATGGTTTAATCGCTGCAGGGCGCGCCGGAGCAGGTTTACGCGCAGTGCCCTGCCCGCCCAAGCGCTCCACCAGGCGCGCCAGGTGGGCAGGCGTCGTACCGCAACAGCCGCCCACCACATTGATATGATATTTTTCAACAAATTCAGCCAGGGCTTCTGCGAAAGGAGCCGGTTCCATTGGATAAACTGCTTCTCCATCCACGTTCAAAGGCAATCCTGCGTTCGGAATGCAAGACACCGGTAAGTGGGCGTGCTCGCCGAGATAGCCTATCGGTGCGCGCATATGCTCTGGGCCTGTTGAGCAGTTCAGGCCAATGACATCGATCGGCATGCCCTCCAGAATCGCCAGCGCAGCGGCGATATCGGTGCCCAGCAGCATGCGCCCGGTTGTATCCAGGGTCACCTGAGCCTGAACTGGCAACTGCATGCCGGTCTCTACGAAAGCTTGCTGCAAGCCGACCAGGGCCGCCTTAACTTCTAAAATATCTTGTGAGGTTTCAAGCAGCAAAACATCCACCCCACCCTGGATCAGGCCCACTGCCTGCTGGCGGAATAAATCGGCTAATTCATCAAAAGTAATATTCGCCAGGTCAGGATCATCGGCTGAAGGAAGCTTGCCTGAGGGACCTAACGATCCAGCCACAAAGCGCGGCTGTTCGGGCGTGGTGTATTCATCCGCCAGGCGGCGCGCCAGCGCAGCAGCTGTGTAATTGATCTCATAAACCTTCTCCCCCAGGCCATAGTCAGCCAGGGTAAGACGATTGGCGCGAAATGTATTGGTCTCCAATACATCGACGCCCACATCCAGGAATGAGCGATGCACCTGCTCAACCACGTCTGGCGCAGTCAGCACCAACACATCATTACAGCCGTTATAGGATTCCCCGCCAAAGTGTTCCCGGGTCAGCCGTAAGGCTTGCAAGCTGGTTCCCATGGCCCCGTCATAGATGATGACGCGCTGTCGAACTGCATCCAGAAAGCGGTGATTGATTTTTAATTGGGGCATGAACTCATTCTCCTGTCAAAAAGAAAAGCCTCTCCAGAAGAGAGGCGCGCAGGTCATCAGGACCTCATCTTCCAGTTCATCCAGACCAGGCTGAATGGCTGCCGGAATTGGCACCTGCCAAAAACTGGCTGCTGGTACAGGTTGCCGAGGCTTCTCAGGGCCGGTCCCTCCACCTCTCTCGATGAGTGAAAACAGAGCATGTAACTAGAACTTGTCTCAAAAGAGGTGGGTCGGGGTGTTTTTCGGCGGCTGCGCCGCCGAAAAACACCCCCTCACCTATTTTATTGAGATAGCTTCTAGTAATTGTCTGATTTTCGGAAAGAGTGTACCACACGGCCCACGGACTGTCAAAGAGCTTACCGTCAGCGAGATTTCTCGTTCAGCAAGCGGTTCACCAAGCACGCTCTCTGACGGTCCAGATCTTACTTAGCTTTACGACAATAAGAGGCCATGATAAACTTGATTTGAATGTTAAGGAAAATTCTAACATAGCCATTATGGAAGCTATTCGCCGCGTAACCCAATACGATCATCTAAAAATCCTGGCAGATTCACGCCGCCTGTACATCCTGCAGCGCCTGATGGCTGGGCCGGCGACGCTTTCCATGTTGGGGAAAGAGCTGGGTGAACATCCCGCGCGCGTCCGCCATCACCTAAAAAAATTGGAGGAGATAGACCTGGTTGAGCTGGTGGATACTCAGGTCGTGCGCGGGTTCGTTGAGAAATACTATCGCGCCAAAGCACGCGCTTTTATCCTCAATGACATGATCTTACCAGCCGATTCCCCTCCCGATCACCGAACTCTGTTTATCATGGGCAGTCATGATCTGGCGCTAGAAGCACTATTACAGCATGTGCAACAACACATAAAAGGAACCAGCTATCTAAATATCCCCACAGGCAGCCTGGAAGGCCTGGTAGCATTACGCCAGGGAACCGCTCACCTGAGTGGTGCCCATCTGTGGGACGCCGAACACGATGATTACAACCTAAGTTATGTGCATTATTTCTTTCCAGATCAAGCCATGGTTTTATTAACGCTTGCCCACCGTGAACAGGGATTAATGGTTTTACCTGGCAACCCACATCAAATAAAAACCATCGCTGACCTGGCGCGTGAGGACGTCACTTTGATCAACCGCAACCGTGGCTCCGGTACGCGCCTTTGGCTGGAGCACCAGTTCCACCAAATGGGCATTAGCGCTGATCAAGTGCATGCTTTGAACGGTGAAGCCCGCACTCATACCGCGGCAGCCGAGGCAGTGCTCACCGGCAGGGCGGATGTAAGCCTGGGCGTGCATGCAGCAGCACAGAAAGCAAGTCTGGATTTTATTCCACTTTTCCAGGAGCGCTTCGATCTGGTGATGCCTGAAACACTACTCAGCCAGCCTGCCATGCAACCTATTCTGGATATATTGCAGAGCAGTCGTCTACGCCAGATCATCCGGGCCTTAGAAGGCTATGATGCCTCTGAGACTGGAAAACAATTAGCTCCCCAGCCTGGTTGAGGCGGAGGAGCTGTAGACTTTCCCTAAGGTTTAGAAAAATCGTTTAGTTCATTTCCTGCCGGCCTGCCAGGGCGCGCAGCAAGGTACTCTGATCGGCATATTCCAGATCGCCGCCCACCGGCAATCCACGCGCCAGGCGTGTCATCCGCACACCGCTGGTCGCCAGTTGTTGCTGCAAGTAGGTGGCTGTATAATCACCTTCCATACTGGGATTAGTCGCCAGAATAATCTCTTTTATGCCGCCCGACCGCACACGATCCAACAATTCCCGCACCTTGAGATCATCCGGGCCAATCCCTTCAATTGGCGAGAGTGCACCGTGTAAAACATGGTAACGACCCAGGTATGCCGCAGTACGTTCCAAAGCCAGCACGTCCAGGGGCTCTTCCACCACACAGATCAGGCTGGGATCGCGCTGCGAATCTCCACAGATCTCACACTCCTGCCGACCTGCGCTTGTGATATTAAAACAGATGGGACAATACGTTGTACTGGCCTTCAACTCGTGCAAGGCTTGAGCCAGGTCAGAGGAGAGTTCATCGGATGCTCTCAGCAAATGAAAAGTCAGCCGCGAAGCCGTCTTCGGGCCAATTCCCGGCAGGCGGCTGAAAGCATTGATCAGGTTTTGGATGGGTTCTGGAAGCAGCATAAGAGTCGATGGTCGGGTACACGCCTAGAAAGGTAGCTGGAAGGGTGCCCTAAAAGGGCAACCCACCTCCTGCCAGAGGCCCCAGACGTTCAGCGGCCATTTCACGCGACTTCTCCAGGGCGGAGTTAAATGCGGTGAGGATCATGTCTTGCAAGAGCTCCACATCGCCATCCTTCAAGATTTCCGGGTCAATTTCTATGGCGTGGCAGTGCTGATCGCCTGTTACCGATACTTTGACAACCCCACCACCCGCTGTAGCGCTGACTACTTCCAGAGCCAGTTGCGCCTGAGTAGCCTGAATCTGCTCCTGGAGTTTCTGTAATTGCTGGATCATCCCCATCTGATTGGGAGTCTTGGGACCTTTAAACCCTTTTGCCATATTCTTACACTCCTGAATATTTCGGTTAGTTACTGCACATCGACCAGTTCACCACCCAGATCACGCATCGCAGCCGCGACCATACCATCACTCTCTACATCGGGTGGAAGAGACCCGCCTTTGCCTGCCGCCACAAAACAGCGTAGAGGGATATCTACCCCTAACAATTGCTGGATTACCTGGCGAGTCACATCAATATGTTCTCCCTTATCCATTTTTGTTTTTGCAAATTCGCCATTGAACCCTAGAAACAGCACGCCGTCTTTCATTCCGAATGGTTTGCAGGAATTCAACAAAGCTTGAGTCTGGCGGCTGCGCTGACCGACTGCTTGAAGGATACGCCGCCACTGTTCTGTCACCTGCTTGAAGGTCTGATCTTGTGGAGCCATGTGTTCTGTAGAAGGCGTCGCAGCAGGAGCCTCACTGGCTGTAGAGAAAGTCGCCCGGACGAGTGTTTCAGGCTTGGCTGGAGCCTTGCGAGGTGACACTACAGGTTGGATAGCTGGTTGTGCACTTTGGATAATTGTGTCTGAGTCTGGCGGCGTTTCAAGGGCTTCCACAAACGCCAGCTCGAGCGGTAGCGAGGGCTGCCAGGCATTGCGACTTTCATTCGCAGCTGCATTAAACAAACGGATCAGGCGCAGCAATTCAGCAGGCGAAAAAGCCTGAGCATGGCGCGCCATGACAGCGCGTGTCTCTAAGGTGGCATCAATCTGGTCGGCATTGCCCATGCGCATCAATAGCAGGTCGCGCAAGTAGTCCACAAATTGGCGTGCAAATTGGCGTGGATCGCTCCCCCCATCAAGCGCCAGCTGGATCGTCATAATGCCATGATCCGCTTGCTGGGCGATCAACGCCTCAATCACATCCAGCACTGCCTGGCTGGCTGCCGTACCAAGTAAATTCTGCGCCATATCCAGGGTGATCATTTGCCCCGTAGAAGCCAGTTGGTCTAATAATGAAATCGCGTCACGCAGAGCGCCGGTAGACTGGCGCGCAATCAAGGTCAGTGCTTCGCTCTCTACCTCAATCTTTTCCAGCTCGGCTTGCTTACGCAGGTGGGCGACGCAATCCGCTACCGGGATGCGCCGGAATTCATGACGCTGGCAGCGAGAAAGCACTGTGGCAGGAATCTTGTGCATTTCAGTTGTCGCCAGGATAAAGATCGCATGGGAGGGAGGCTCTTCCAGTGTTTTCAACAGCGCATTAAAGGCTGCCGTCGAAAGCATATGCACTTCATCGATAATATAGACTTTGTACCGACCCTGATTGGGAGAGAAATTGATCTTTTCGCGTAGATCACGCACATCATCCACGCTGGTATTGGAAGCAGCGTCGATTTCGATCAGGTCCAGGAAACGACCTGCGCTAACCGCCTGGCAGTGTGCACATTCGCCGCACGGACGCTTGGAGAGATCGTCAGCCAGACAGTTTACCGCTTTGGCTAACAAGCGCGCAGTGGTCGTCTTGCCTGTGCCGCGTGGCCCGGCAAACAAGTACGCGTGGGCGATGCGTTCCGCAGCCAGCGCATTGTGCAGAGTGTGAATCACATGTTCTTGCCCCACCACTTCATCCCAGTGTTGAGGCCGCCATTTCCGGTATAAAGCTTGTGACATGGCTAGAGTGTATCAGAGAGGGGCGTAGAGGTCAACCGCTCGATCTCACGCTGGGGTTGAATGATCGGTAAATGGAATTCAGGTGCGGGCGACTGCAAATTATAGTCGCGGATGCGCTTATTTATCTCCCGAGAGCTATCAACAAAAGCCACCAGCGCTCGCTGCCATTCGGCTTCTTTTTGGGCTGCTGAGTGTTTGCTTGCGCTCTCGGAATTGCACCAGAGATAAGCATGGTGCAGGGCATTGAGTACATGCTCGATCTGCTGCTCAATTTCACGTCGCTGCTCGATCCACGGAATACTATAACCGCTGCTGCGCAGGACATGATAAGCCAGACGCCATTCCGGGCTGGTATAAGGATTTTCATCAATGGAAAGCGGCTTGCCCCTGCCTGGTTAATCAGTAAATTTTCCATCCTGGATCGCGCGCCGGATTTGCTCCTCGATATCTGGCACACTACACCTCCACCGATAAACAGATTAAGGCACTTCGTAAGAGCTGATGAGGCTGGATGCAGCATCCAGTAACTCGATTTTTTCTCCAGATTGCAGGATTGGTTGATCTAATCCCCAGAATAGATCAACCACAGTGTTGTTTCCCACGCGGGTTTGAATACTGATGGCGCCGTCTTTAAATAGAGTTAACTCAGGAAAAATGAATTCATGGCCATCGCTGTCCCGCAGCTTCCATCCAGCGAGAGATATCTCACCATCTCCAGTATGCTTCACCAAGACACGTTCGCTTGCCAGATCCCCTACCCCAATTACGCTCTCAATGGTTACGTCCGGGCGAGCAGGCAATGGTGTGGGGAGTGGGGTAGGAAGTGGGATTTGTAACACTTCGCCGACCCCCAGCACGTTAGGATTGGTAAAGCCATTGAACCGAAGTAGTTCTTCCATGGGGACTTCGAACTCTTCTGCGATACTGGCAAAAGTGTCACCATCGCGGACGGTATAAATATAAACTGCCGGGGTGGGCGTCGCTGGCGCAACCTGGGGTTGTGGTGTCGACTGGGCTGCCACCGGGACAGGTGTTTCTTCGCCAAAGATGGCGCTTATCGCCATTGGCAATAAACCCCCAGGATTTGGCCCCTGTACACGGTCCCAAAGGCTTAATACCGCAAACGTAGTACATGCGGAAACCAGGATATTCAAGAACAGATAATAAAAAAGGCGCTTTGGTCCCTTCATGGCTCTCATCTCCCAGCGAAATCATAGCATAAATTAAAGGATGTGCCAATTGCATCCGGAGAATTCGACGTGAAAAATCCTTTTCAATCAGGTATCCTGAACGCTTCTGGTTAATGAAGGAAGGTCAATTGACTCCAATAGAGTTCAACACTACAATCCAGATATGAGCTACCTAATCGACGGACACAATCTGATCCCCAAAATCCCAGGCTTGAGCTTAGAAGCCATGGATGACGAAGAACAACTGGTTGCCTTGTTGCAAGAATTCTGCCGCATAGCGCGAAAAAGGGTCGATGTTTATTTTGATAACGCACCTGCTGGGCAGCCGCGCACACGCAAGTATGGAGCCGTACAAGCCTATTTTGTTCAGCAAGGCACCCCGGCAGATCAAGCCATTGAAGCACGTCTGCTGCGCCTGGGCAAACAAGCCCGTAATTGGACAGTGGTCAGCTCTGACCGACGGGTGCAAACAGCCGGTAAGGCAGCGCATGCGCGAGTTATTTCGTCAGAAGCCTTTGCCGACTTGTTAATTCAGACGCGCCAGGCAAAGACGCCAGGAAAAGCGGATGAACCTGACATGAGCGTGGGCGAAATTGATGAATGGCTGCGACTATTTGGGGGGAAAACCAAGTAATTGGTTAAATAAGATAAATATAGTCTTTAAATTAATCCCTTTTTAATGCAAATAAGATCAAATTAGTGTAATATAGGGATAGTTGACACCTGCCCTCCCCTTATTGGTATAAATCAGGTGTCGA
>Ga0105094_10001727_pt1 | contig 11452 bp, 7 predicted proteins | sample PPLLak1March2015_2_FD_87023 | JGI IMG/M metagenome (GOLD analysis project Ga0105094, IMG submission 87023) | Freshwater sediment microbial communities from Prairie Pothole Lake near Jamestown, North Dakota, USA - PPLs Lake P8 Core (3) Depth... | ecosystem: Environmental > Aquatic > Freshwater >...
GGATCCAGATCGTCGCCCGAGGTGCTACTTTGCCCTCACCCCGCTGCACTCTCCCTTGGATCCACAGTTCAGTGCGCGCGGAGTTGCGGCATCGAGGGGCTGCCAGAGCTGGAGCGACAGGGCAAGCCCGCTTGACTTTCGCTCGATCTCGTAATGCAGCAGCCCGCCTCGTGCAGCAGGCCGCGGCGCAGGAACACGCGTTTGGCGGATGGGAGGAGTGCAGGGCCCCCTGGGGGCGTTCTCCCGAACCCTACCGATAGGATTCGGCCTGCAGCGTGAACAAGCGGGCGTAGGTCCCGCCGAGGGCAAGCAGGTCGTTGTGACTGCCGCGCTCCTTGATCGTGCCGCTTTCGACGACGTAGATGCAGTCGGCCATGCGCACGGTAGAGAAGCGATGGCTGATCAGGATCGCGGTGTGGTCGGCGGTCAGCCTTCGGAACTGCTGGAAGACCTGGTACTCGTTCTCGGCATCCAGGGAGGCCGTGGGTTCGTCGAGGATCAGGATTTCGCAGTCGCGCATAAAGGCGCGCGCCAGGGCGATCTTCTGCCACTCGCCTCCGGAGAGGTCGCGGCCGCGCGTGAACCACCGACCCAGGGTGGTCTCGTATCCGTCCGGCAACCCGGCGATGACTGTGTCGGCGCCGCTCATGGCGGCCGCCCGCTCGATGCGGCTGCGGTCGTTGAGCGCCTCGACCTGGCCGAGGCCGATGTTCTCGGAGGCTGACAGATGGTAGCGCACGTAGTCCTGGAAGATCACCCCGATGCGGTGGCGCAGCTGGTCGAGGTCGTATTCGCGCAGATCGACACCGTCCAGCAGCACCTCCCCCTCGCTCGGATCGTACAGGCGGGTGATCAGCTTGACGAGGGTGGTTTTGCCGGCGCCATTGGGGCCGACCAGGGCGATCTTCTCCCCGGGACGGATGGTGAAGTTGACCCCGCGCAGCGCCCAGCTCTCCTGCCCCGGGTAGCGGAAGGACACGTTGCGGAACTCGATGCCCATCCGCAGAGGACGAGGCACGGGCAGCGGGGAGGCGCTCTGCACCATCATCGGTTGAAGTTCCAGGAACGAGAACAGATTGCTCATAAACAGGCCGTTCTCGTACAGCTCACTCAGCTCGTAGAAGATGCTCTCGAAGGTCGACTGGCTGCTGCGGAAGATGCTCAGGTACATCGTCATTTCGCCCAGGGTGATGGCGCCCGCCAGCGTGCGCCAGACGATCCAGGCGTATGCCCCGTAGTAGGTCAGCGTTGCCAGCAGTCCCCAACCGAGCGACGCCAGACTGCGCTTCTGGGCAATGGCCTGGTCTTCGCGCAGGAAGCTCCAGAACAGGTTGGTGTATCGGCCGAGCAGCGGCTCGCCGAGGGAGAACAACTTCACCTCTTTGACGGCGTCGTAGTCGGTCAGCAAGTGCTCAAGATAGGAGAGGCGCCTGGCCTCGGGCGCCCGCCACGAGAGCACGCGGAAGTTGAGTTCGGCAAAGCGGCTCTGGGCGATGAAGGCCGGCAGCGTGGCCACGAAGAGCAGCAGGGCCAGCCACGGGCTGAAGCGGATCAGCAGCAGGGCGAAAGTCACCAGGGTGATCAGATTCTGTACGAGATAGAAGCTGCCGTTGACAATTCGGAGACTCCGCCAGTCGGCTTCGCGGCGTGCGTTCTGCAGCTTGTCGTAGTATTCTGCGTTCTCGAAGTGCGTCAGGTCGAGCTCGAGCGCCTTGCGAATGATGCGCGTGTTGATCGACAGGTTGAGGCGGGCGTGCAGGACGTGTTCGGAGAGCGTGCGCAGCTGGACGTTGAGCGCTTGCACCAACACCAGCACGAACTCGGCGAGCAAGTACGGCGCGATCGCCTCCAACCCGCTGAGTGGATCGACACCCGCCGCGAGCGAGCCGACCACGCTGTCAACGATCAGTTTGGCCACCCAGGCCTGGGCGGCCGGCAACAGGGCGCCGACCAGCGTGCAGGCGGCCATGCCCAGCGTGGACAGCCGGTGTGCCTCCCACGACAGGCGAAATGCCCTCAGCACGTTGGCGGCCGAGGCGCGGATCTGGGACAAGCGTTCGCGGGGGGAGATTCGCTCGGGGGTGGTCGGATCGGCCATCGGGGGATCATAACATGCGGTCCAGACGGGGCGGGCTCGTCTCGACCCTGCGCGACGCCCGTTTGTGGCGCAACCGCCCCTGCCGTACTGCGTATAGGGGGCTGAGGGTGAGGCCTACCGGGATCCGAAATGCGGATTGACCCAACGCAACTTGCACAGGAGGCCCAGTGGGCTCGTCAGGCCCGCCAGGGGGACGAACAGGCGTTCGCCCGGTTGGTGGAGGTGTTTCAGGTGCCGGTCTACAACCTGTGCTACCGGATGCTCGGCGAGCCGGGCGAAGCGGAGGATGCGGCCCAGGAGGCGTTCCTCAAGGCCTACCGCGGCCTGCATCGCTATGACCCAGAGCGTCGCTTCGGGTCATGGTGTCTCTCGGTCGCGGCGCACGAGTGCATCGATCGGCTGCGACGGAGGCGGCAGCCCACCGTCGCCCTGGATGCTCTCGATCAGGAAGCGGGGTTTCCCGATGCCTCGCCCGGCCCGGAGTCCGTGGCCATGCGTCGGGAGCAGGAGACACGCGTTGCGATCCTGCTCGACCGGCTGAGTCCGCTCGACCGAGCCATCATCACGCTCAAGTACTGGTACGACATGCCGCTGGAAGAGATCGCCGACGACCTTGGCCTGACGACCAGCGCCGTCAAGAGCCGACTGCACCGTTCACGGCGGGAGCTGGCTGAGCGCTACCTGGAGTCTGCCAGCCCAGGACCCAAGCGTGGAGAGTTGTCCGATGTCCCACTCCCAGTATGACGACTGGCTGTTCTCGGATGACCTGGGCTCAGCCCAGGAGACGGGGGAACTGCGCCAGCACCTGGCGGTCTGCGCCCAGTGCCGTGCGCTCCAGGCAGCCTGGTCGCAGGTGCGTCGAGACCTGGAGGGATCGCCGCTCGTCGCCCCGCGGCTGGGCTTTGGAGCACGCTGGGAGGCGCGCCTGGCGCTGGAGAGCCGGCGGCGGGAACGCCGCCAGTCGACCGCCCTGCTTGCCATCCTGGGCGTATTCCTGGCGGGCGCAATCCTGGGCTGCGCCTGGCTGTTCGCCTCAACGCCCTTACGCCTGCCAGACGTGGGGGAACTGCTCTCGCGTGCCGTACGCGGGATGGCCAACCTCAGCGCGCTCTTCTATGTCGTCCGCCAGATTCTCTCCTCGCTGGTGGGACCGATTGCACCGGCGGCGATCGTCGGCGGGGGAGGGGTATTGACTGCGGCGGCAGCCGGCCTGATCGGTGCCTGGCTACTGCTGCTCTACCAAATCAACTGGTCTCAAGCTCAGAAAGGAGCTCAACGATGAAACGACTGGTGATGGTGCTCATGTTGGCGGCGTTGCTGCTGGCGCTGCCGGCAACGGCCCTGGCTGCCCCTGCGTTGCAGGAGGGCGGCGAGGGCAAGGTGGTGATGGGCGGGGTGTACACCCTCGGCCCGGGGCAGAGCCTGAACGAGGATCTGGTGATCCTCGGCGGCGTGGCCACCCTGGCCGACGGGTCGACGGTCAATGGTGACGTCGCCGTCATCGGCGGCGCGCTGACGGCGAATGGCACGATCAACGGCGATGTGGCCGCCGTCGGCGCAGCGGTGACTATCGGCTCCCAGGCGGTGGTCACCGGGGATGTCCAGTCCTTTGCGGCTGCGGTGACGCGCGCCGAGGGCGCACAGGTGCAGGGCCAGGTGATCACTGGACAGATCCGGCAGCCGGACTTCCCGCTGGCACCGCTTGGGCCGTCGATCCCACTTTCGCCGTCGATGATGCTGCCTTCGAAGGCGCAGATGTTCTCGAGCACGCCACTGTGGGCGATGGGCGCCTCCGGGCTGATGCAAGGTGTGGGGTACATCGTACAGGCGCTGCTGATGGCGGGGCTGGCTGTGCTGGTGGTGATGCTCTGGCCGAAGCCGACCCTGCGCTCCAGCCGTGCGATCGCTGCAGCACCCTGGTCCGCCGCAGGCGTGGGGGTGCTGACCGGGATTGTGATGCCCGTGCTGCTGCTCATCCTGGCCCTCACCATCTGCCTGATCCCGCTGGCGACCATCGGTTTGCTGCTCTTCATCGCCGCGATCATCTTCGGCTGGATCGGCGTGGGCTACGAGATCGGTGTCCGCCTGGCGCGAGCTTTCAAGTGGTCGCTCGAACCGGCGCCGGCGGCCGGCCTGGGGACGCTCCTGATCTGGGCTGTCGCCAACGGCATCGCCTTCATCCCGTGCATCGGATGGCTGGCCCCGCTGGTCGTTGGCGCGGTCGGGCTGGGGGGTGTGCTGCTGACACGCTTCGGCCGGCAGGACTATCCGATCGCCGCGCCGTCGACGGAGGTCGCTCTGCCGCCAGCCTGAGCCCGTGAGCCCGGCGGGATCAAACCTCGCGTGGGATGCGGTCGCTGCCGCATCCCACGCTCTCATTCCGGGCAGCAGGCCGGCCGGTTTGGGCGAGATGTGAGCGTGCTGCCGGGGGGTGCGGCCGGGTAGTCCGGTCAAGCAGAACCTGGCGCAGGCCTCAGGGCCGGAGCATGAGCAGTTGTGGGAACATGCCCGGCGCCAGGGTATCGACCGCCTCGGCGGCTGGAGTGTAGTTGGCCAGCATCTGCTGTTGCGTGACCTCCGCCGCCTCGGGCCAGGCGATGTCCAGAATGCGGGTGTGATTGATATCAGCTGGGCCGCCGCCGATCCGCCACTGCGAGGCGTCCGCTTCGACATCGCGCACGCGCCAGACTCCCGGCGCGGGGAAGCCATCCTGGCTGAGCAAGATGGCTGCGTAAGCCCACTGGGACGGATCACCTTCGCCGAAGGCCTGGCGGGGCACACGCAGGCTGATCCGCTGGCCTGCGACGTCACGGATCACCTTGAGACTGACCTGACTGTCCTGGATGGGCGTTCCCTGTTCATCGGGGCGAAGATCCTGTGGGGTCCATCCCTCGGCCCAGACTGCCGCTTTCCAGCCACAGCCCTCCGCCAGCGCGGCGTTTCTCCCCGGCAGGAGCGTGCGTGCGCCGGTGGACCGGCCGGGGTAAGTATCCACATACACATCCAGCGTCTGCAGCGCCAGCCCGTTAGGCGAGCCCCACGGGCTGGTGAGCGGACCATACGGCTCGAAGGTGAACACGAGGCTGCGCGCATCCGCGGCGACTGAGAAAGCGCACAGATCGAACACCTGCGGCTCGAAGACCGCATCCGTCGGATACGCATCGCCCCCCGGCCCGCGGTCGTGGCCCTCGGGATCCTCGGTGTGGAGCACAATCTCCGCCTGTCCCAGATCGGGAAGCTGCAATGACGCGGGGCCCTCAGCGGGAGGACCCTGCAGCGGGCAACTGCCAGCAGTTGCGCCTCGTCGCCTGGTTCGATGTCGCCCAGGAGTTCAAGCGCTACCGCGATTTCGACGCTCCTGGCCCCGGCAGCGGCGGCGAGAGCGGTGGTCTCCGTCGTGGGCGGCCATTGCGTGCCGCGAACATAGTCCCAGACACCGTCAGGGCTCGGTTGGCGCAGGGTCAGGACGAGGCGGGCTGTGGTCTGGCTGGCGGGCGTGGACAAGTCCGCTATAATCGGGAGCGTGATCCTGCCTCGCTCTCAGGATCGCATTGATACTCATCCATGTCCTTTGTGCACCTACACGTTCACTCGGAGTTCTCCCTGCTCGATGGGCTAAGCCGGATTCCGGCCCTCGTCCAGCGGGCGCGCGAACTCGAGATGCCCGCCCTCGCCCTCACCGATCACGGGGCGATGTTTGGCGTGGTTGACTTCTACCACGCCGCCCACAAGGTTGGCATCAAGCCGATCATCGGCATGGAAGCCTACCTGGCCCCCAACGGCATGCGCGACCGTGATCCGACGCGCGACGGACGCGCCTTCCACTTGCTGTTGCTGGCGGAGAACGATGCCGGTTACCGCAATTTGCTCGAGATCGCCACCGCCTCGCAATTGGAGGGCTTCTACTACCGGCCGCGCATCGATCACGAGTTCCTGGCGGCGCACGCCGATGGCCTGATCTGCACCAGCGGCTGTCTGTCGGGCGAGGTGCCCCGCGCCCTGCTCGAGGGACGCCTGCCGGCGGCACGCAGCTTGCTGGATTGGTACTTTGAGGTCTTTGGGCGCGAGCGCTTCTTCCTGGAGCTGCAGCACCACGACCTTCCGGAACTGCCCGAGGTCAATCGCCAGCTACTTGAGCTGGGCGCCGACTACGGCGCACAGTTCGTCGCCACCAACGACGTGCACTACATCCGCCCGGAAGACGCCGAGCTGCAGGACATCCTGCTTTGCATTCAGACCGGCTCGATCCGCTCGAATCCGGACCGGATGCGCATGACCGACCCCTCGTACTACCTGCGCTCGCCGCAGGAAATGCAGGCGCTGTTTGGCCATGTGCCCGGCGCCATCGCCAACACGCTGGCGATCGCCGAGCGCTGCAGCGTCGACCTGAGCTTCAAGGGTTACCGCCTGCCAGCGTTCCCGCTGCCGGAGGGCGAAACGGCGGCGGTCTTCCTGCGCCGGCTGTGTGCTGAGGGGGTGCAGCGTCGCTTCGGGGATCAGGCCTTCGCGCCGGCGATCACCGAACGCCTCGAGTATGAGCTGGGCGTGATCTCCCAGATGGGGTTCGAGACCTACTTCCTGATCGTGTGGGACCTGTGCCGCTTCGCCCGCGAACAGGGGATCTGGTACAACGCCCGCGGCTCGGCCGCCGGGTCGATGGTCGCCTACGCCCTCGAGATAACCCTGGTCGATCCGTTGCAGCACGGCCTGATCTTCGAGCGTTTCCTCAACCCGGGCCGAGTCTCGATGCCCGACATCGATCTGGATTTTCAAGACGACAAGCGCTACCTGGTGTTGGAGTATGCGGCCCACAAGTACGGCCGGGATCATGTTGCCCAGATCATCACCTTCGGCACGCTGGGCGCCCGCGCCGCCATCCGCGACGTCGGCCGGGTGATGGACATCCCGCTGCCCGAGGTCGACCGGGTCGCCAAGCTGGTGCCCAACATCCCCGGCAAGCCGGTGACCATCCCCGAGGCGCTGGAAAGCGTGAACGCCTTCCGCGAGGCCGCCGAGGCGGCGCCCTACCTCAAGGAGATGGTCGACATCGCCGCGCGCCTGGAAGGCGTGGCGCGCAACGCCGGCACGCACGCCGCCGGCGTGATCATCACCGACCGGCCGATCACCGAGTACATCCCGCTGCATCGCCCCACCAAGGGCAGCCAGGAAGACGGCGCCATCGGCGCCGTTACCCAGTTCGAGATGCAGGTGCTGGACATGCTCGGCCTGCTCAAGGTCGACTTCCTCGGTCTATCCACGCTGACTGTGATGGAGCGTGCCTGCGACCTGATCCGGCAGCGCCATGGCGTGTCGCTCGACATCCACACCATCCCGCTTGACGACCCGGCGACCTTTGACCTGCTCGGCCGGGGAGACGTGTTGGGGGTGTTCCAGGTGGAAGGCGCCGGGATGCGCCGCTACCTGATGGAAATGAAGCCGCGCATGCTGGCGCACGTCACCGCCATGGTCGCCCTCTACCGCCCGGGGCCGATGGAGTTCATCCCCGCCTACATCCGGCGCATGCACGGGCAGGAAGCCGTCCACTACCGACATCCCGCCCTGCAGCCGATCCTGGAAGAGACCTACGGCATCACGGTCTACCAGGAGCAGATCATGTACACCGCCATGAATCTGGCCGGCTACAGTGCGGCCGAAGCCGACAACCTGCGCAAGTCAGTTGCTAAGAAGAAGGCGGAGGCGCTACACCAGGAGCGGGACAAGTTCGTGCAAGGCGCCGTCGGACAGGGCGTGCCGCCGGCCACGGCCAATGCCATCTTCGACGATTGGGAGGCCTTTGCTCGTTACGGTTTCCCCAAGGGCCACGCGGCAGACTACGCGGTCATCTGTGTGGAGACCGCCTACCTGAAGGCGCACTATGCCGTCGAGTACATGACGGCGCTCATGTCCGTCTTCCACGATGACACCGACAAGGTGGCGCTGTACATCGCCGATGCGCGGCGCTCGGGTTTCGATGTGCTCGGGCCGGACGTGAACGCCTCGCGCCTGGACTTCGTCATCGAAGAGCGAGAGGCGGGAAAACCCGCAATCCGCTATGGGTTGGGGGCGATCAAGAACGTCGGCGCGGGCGCGGCAGAGGCCATCCTACAGTCCCGACTCGAATCGGGAGTTTTCAACTCGGTCGAAGAGCTTGCGCGCAGGGTCGACCTGCGCCACGTGGGCAAGCGAGCGTTGGAGAGCCTGGTGCGCGTCGGCGCCTTCGACAGCCTGGGCGACCGGACGGCGATCCTCGAGTCGCTCGACCGGATCATGGCGGTTTCGGCGGCGCACTTCCGTGCCCGAGAGGTCGGGCAGCTGACCCTGTTTGGCGCGAGCACTGGTGTCGCCGAGCACATCCAACTGCCGCCGGCTTCGGCCGCGGTCACGCGGCGTGAGCAGCTGACCTGGGAGAAGGAACTGCTCGGCGTGTATGTGTCCGATCACCCGCTCACGCCGTACATGCATGAACTGCGTGAGTTGGTGTCTCACTACAGCGCCGAGCTGCGCGAGGCGGAGCAGGGCGCGGCGGTTGCGGTCGCCGGCGAGGTCAGCCGGATTCGCACCTTCCAGACGCGCAACGGGCGCGAGATGGCTTTCGTCACGCTGGAGGATCTGCAAGGGTTGTTCGAGGTCGTGGTGTTCGCCCGCACCTGGCAGAAAGTGTCCGAGTGGATCGAGCCGGGCGGCGTGGTGTTGGTGCGCGGGCGGATCGACAGCGAGCGCGGAGAGCCGAAGGTGCTGGCGGACGAGATCACCCGCGAGATCCGTCTGGTGCGCCCGGCCGGGTCAGCGCCGGCGGCAGACGCGACGTGGGCCTTCCCCGATGAGGCGCTGATCGAAGATCCGACGCCGATGCCGGCCGTCGCCGCGGCCCCGGCCCGCCAGCCGGCGAAAGAATTCGCGGCGCCAGCTGCCGTGGCGCCCGCCCTGACTCCGGCGGCCCCCGCCTCCCCGGCGCCAACCATCCCGCCCGAGCCTCCCCCAGCCGAGGAGGCGATCTTCACCGGAGGCGCGGCGCAGCGGCGGGAAGCCTCGGACCTGCACATGCTGACGCTGGTCATCCGCTCAACCGGCGATAAGGAACGCGATGCGCGGCGTCTGCGCCGAGTGCATGGCCTGCTGCTCTCTTATCCGGGACGGGACCGGTTTGCCTTCATGGTGTACGAAGCTGCCCGCCATTACAACCTGGAGTTTCCCAACGCCACAACCGGCTACTGCAAGGATCTGCATGCCCAGCTGATCGCGCTGCTCGGTGAGGGCAATCTGCGCGTCGAGCCGCTGCGCCTGCAATGAGAATTGCCTCGACCCGTTCCAGCCCGGGCGCCGGCACGATCGCCTCAGCCCCTCTCAGTCACCCGCGCAGGATGGCCGGCACGTTCTCGATCGTTGCCATGGATGCCGAGCGGCGGGAGTGGGGTGTGGCCGTGGCCTCGCGCGTGCTGGATGTCGGTTACATCGTCCCCTGGCTGCAGGCCGAGGTCGGGGCAGTCGCCACGCAGGCTCTCTCCAACCCGCACCTGGGTCCATGGGCGCTTCAGGCGCTGAGTGAAGGTGCCGAGGCGCGCCAGGCGCTGGTGGCCATCCTGGCGCGCGACCCCGACCCCGCCGTGCGCCAGGTCGGTATCGTCGACCGGGAGGGCCGGGCGGCCGCCCATACCGGCTCAGACACGCTCGCCTGGTCTGGCCAGCGCACAGCCGAGGGCGTTTCCGTGCAGGGCAACATTCTGGTCGGCCCCGAGGTGGTGGACAGCATGCTGCACGCGTTCCAGGAGGGCGCCGGCCCTCTGGCCGAGCGGTTGCTATTGGCGCTTGAGGCAGGCGAGCAGGCCGGCGGGGATCGGCGCGGCAAGCAGTCGGCGGCGCTGCAGTTGGTACGCCGGCAGGGGGGCTATCAGGGGGTCGACGATCGACTGGTCGACTTGAAGGTGGTGGACCAGCCCGATCCGGTAGCCGAGGTCCGCCGACTGTACGATCAGTGGCAGTATGCCTTTGTGGTGGAGGCATATTGCCGGTTGTCCGAGGCGGAGCCAGCCTGCGAGCCGGTCCTCATGGGCAGCGTGCGCGGCTTGCTCGACAAGGCGCTGCAGTCGACGCTGACCAGCGCCGAGGTCTTCAATGAGCTGGCCTGGCATCTCGCGCTGCGCAAGAAGTACCCGGAGGAGACGCTGCGCGCGGCGCAGCGAGCGCACGAACTGGCGCCCGAGGATCCCAACATCCTGGATACGCTGGCCGAGGCCTGGTTCGCGGCAGGCGACCCCGGCACGGCGGTCGGTTGGGATGAGCAGGCGCGGCGCCTTGCACCGGAGAATGAGTTCTTTCAGCGTCAGCTCGAACGGTTCCGAGGGATGGGCACAGCGGCCTGACAGCCCGAACCGGCGCCACGCCCGGCACGGTAACCCCGCTGCGGTCAAGCGCAGCGCAACACTCAACTCGAGGAGTCACCATGAGAATCGGCATTCTGACAGGAGGCGGCGACGTCCCCGGACTCAATCCGGCGATCAAGGCCGTTGTCAACCGGGTGGCGGCGCAGGGCCACCAGGTGCTGGGCATCCGGCGTGGCTGGGCAGGGCTGCTGGAGTTCAATCCGGCGGATAGCGCCTCGGCCGCCCACGTGCTCGAGCTGACACCGGCTGTTGTGCGCACGATCGACCGCTTCGGTGGGACGTTCCTGCACAGTTCGCGCACCAATCCCAGCAAGGTCAAGCCCAAGGACGCGCCCGAGTTCCTCCAGGCGCAGATCCAGGGGGATCAGATCCAGGACTTCACGCCGCATGTGCTGTCCGTCTTGCAGCACCTACAGGTCGACGCCCTGGTCCCTATCGGAGGGGATGACACGTTGTCCTACGGCCTGCGGCTGCACGACGAAGGCGTGCCGGTGGTCGCCATCCCTAAGACGATGGACAATGACGTCTCGGGCACGGACTACTGCCTCGGATTCTCGACAGCGGTCACGCGCTCGGTCGAGTTCATCAACAACCTGCGCAGCAGTACCGGCTCGCATGAGCGTATCGCCGTGATCGAGCTCTTTGGCCGCAACAGCGGCGAGACGTCGCTGATCTCGGGCTACCTGGGCGCGGTCGATCGCATGATCATCTCGGAAGTGCCCTTCGACCCAGAGAAGCTGGCCAGGCTGCTGATGGACGACCGGCGCGCCAACCCGAGCAACTACGCCATGATGACCATCGCGGAGGGGGCGCAGATGCAGGGCGGGGAGATCGTCGAGCGCGGCCAGGCCGACGCCTACGGACACAAGAAACGGGGGGGGGTGGGGCTGATCACCGGTGAAATCATCAAGGAACTCACCGGGGTCGGCATCGTCCAGCAGCAGGTGGGCTATCTGATGCGGAGTGGGCCGCC
>Ga0105094_10001731_pt1 | contig 11444 bp, 10 predicted proteins | sample PPLLak1March2015_2_FD_87023 | JGI IMG/M metagenome (GOLD analysis project Ga0105094, IMG submission 87023) | Freshwater sediment microbial communities from Prairie Pothole Lake near Jamestown, North Dakota, USA - PPLs Lake P8 Core (3) Depth... | ecosystem: Environmental > Aquatic > Freshwater >...
AGCGCCATGCGATGCAAGGGCTTCCATTCATTTTTCACCCTTGATTCCCCCACCAATGCCTCCTTGAATTCTAATCCCGTCATCCGTTCGGGTCCGGGCTCCGACGCGACTGTACTGCAATGCCTCTGAGCACATGGGGCTTGCGGGGCAGAGGACCAATTCTTATTTCTTAGGCAAGCTGTGCAGCAGCTGAGCGCATATCATCCTGCCCATTCGAGAGAAGTCCATGCTCGCAGAATCAGGGGCTTGGGCAGGGCAAGATAGATGCTTTATTTACCCGAATTTGACGCTTTTCGTTTTACTGGCGTCACTGAACAGAGGAGAATCAAAATGGCCTATACCTGTAAGACGTGCGGCGCCGTGGCTGAAGAGCCCGGCCATCTGTGCAGTCCCTGCGGCGACAAATCCAAGTGCGGCTTTTGCGGAACACCCGCCGTCGATACGGTTCACATGTGCAAAGATAAACTGGCAGCCATGAAATACGTCTGCTCCGGATGCGGGCGTGTGGCCATGGAAGAAGGTCATCTCTGCAGTCCCAGTCCTATCGGAGGGTAGTACTCGCCGTCCCGTTCATCCAATACCCTTCAGCCCATCGCGCGGGCAATTCTTTCCCCACGAAAACCGTGGGAAAGGATTGCCCCAACCAAGAACAGGACGATCATTCCCAAAGCAGCGCAGACCAGGCATTTGGGGACCGGTTGTGATGCTACCGAGGCGGCGCTCCGGCATCAGTTGTGCCCGGGCAGCTTGATGGTGAAAGTGCTGCCTTCCGAGGGTTTGCTCTCGACGCTGATGGTCCCTTTGTGACGGTCGATGATTCCGTAGACTGTAGAGAGCCCCAGACCCAGCCCTTTTCCCTCCTTCTTGGTCGTGAAGAACGGGTCGAAGATATACATCTGGTCCTCTTTGGCAATGCCGCATCCGTTGTCTTTCACCCTGATGAGGGCCAGCTCGAGCTTCCGATCCAGCCGGCTCTCCAGGATCATCCGACCCCCGCCGGGCATGGCGTCGATGGCGTTGAAGATCAAGTTGATGATGCACTGCTGCAACTGGTTGAAATCGCCTTGAATTTTGGGATCACTGGGATCGAGTCGGGTTTCCACCTGGATGTTTTGCAGACTCAGCTTGTGCTGGCTCAAGAGCAGGCTCTTGCTGAGCAGCTCGTTGACGTTCACCTCGGTGAATTCGAGCTTCGATATGCGCGAAAACGCCAGGAGGTTGGAGACAATCTTCGAGCAACGACTGAGCTCACTTTCCATCAGATTGAGATAACTGGTGAATCTCTCCGAGCACTCCCGCGTCGGAGCATCCTGACCCAGGATTTTCAGCATGAGCCGGGCATAGTTGAGGAGCCCGGAAAGGGGATTGTTGATCTCGTGCACCACGCTCGCAGCCAGTCTCCCCAGGGAGATCATCTTGTCCTGTTGAAGCAGGCGGGCCTGGTCGGCGAACTGCTGGGTGAGCTTTCGAATGTCCCGCAGGTCCCGAAAGAAACCGACAACCCCTATGGCTTCGCCTCCCTCGAACAGAACCGAGGCCGAGAGCTGAACGGGGATCTTTGCACCGAAAGCTCCCCGCAGCGTAGATTCGTACAGAAACAGCCGGTCTTTGCCCCCAAACTCCTCGGACTTGAGTTTTCTGCAAAACTTCTCGTATTCCCCATCCACAAAAAACCCGTTGAGGGTCAGCTGGCCAATGGCCTCATGGCGCGGGACTCCCAGCATGAGCTCCATGCTCTTGTTGAAGATGATCACCCGGGAGCCCTGATCGCAGGCCACAATCCCGTCTATGGAGCTGTCGATGAGGATCTTCTGAAAGTTGAAGGTCTTGGCCAGCTCCTCAGCCGTTTCCATCCACTTTTCTTCAATGAGCGCCGTGTAGTCGCGAAGCTCCCTGCGGGTGATATACCTTTCCTTGGCCCGTTTCAGGGCAATCTGAAGCGCATCGTCGTGGATCGGTTTGGTGATGAAATCCGATGCCCCCAGCTGGAGGGCCTTGACGGCGAAGTCGAGATCGCTGAATGCCGTGACCACGATCACTTCCTTGTCAGGATGCTGTTCCTTGATGGCGCTCAGGACCTCCAGGCCGTCCATGCCCGGCATCCGGATATCCGTGATGACGATCTCGGGGGATATCTCCGAGCAGAGGGCAATGCCGGATTCGCCATCCGGAGCCGTCGCCACTGCATAGCCGGCATCCTCCAGGGTGATGGTCATGACCTTGCGTATGCCGGGATCGTCATCGATGAGCAGTAGCTTCCACACCCTTGGCACCATGGAGATCTTCCTGTGCAGGTCAAGACCTTTTGAGAGGAGAGAAGAGCAGACCAGACGAAAAAAACCCGTGGAGAGAATTCCCACGGGCTTTTTATACTCAGGCATCGGACAGAATGGAAGCTAGTCCTTGATGTTGTTGTGAACTTTGAAACCGCGGACCGTATTCTTCATCAGCATGGTGATGGTCATGGGACCCACGCCGCCGGGAACAGGCGTGATGGCGCTGGCAATGTTCACTGCCTCGTCGAAGGCCACATCGCCCTTGAGGATCCGCTTGCCGTCCGCCGTCTTCCCGACTTCGTTGACGCCGACATCGATGACCACCGCACCGGGTTTGATCATGTCGCCCTTGACGTATTCCGGAACACCGGCGGCTGCAATCAGGATATCCGCGCGCTTCGTGTGGAAATGGACATCCTTGGTGCGCGTATGAACGACCGTCACGGTGCAGTTGGCGCCCTTGCCCTTCTGCACCAGCATCATCGCGATGGGCTTGCCCACGATGTTGGAGCGACCCACCACCACCACTTCCGCACCGGAGAGCTCCGTTCCCGAGCGAATCAGGAGCTCCTGGATGCCCGCGGGGGTGCAGGGAAGGAAATCGGGCTCACCGATCATGAGCTTGCCGACGTTGACCGGATGGAACGCGTCCACGTCCTTGCTGGGATCGATGGCGAGAAGGATCTTGTTTTCGTTGACATGCTTGGGCAGCGGGAGCTGGACCAGGATGCCGTCGATCTGGGGATCCTTGTTGTACTTGTCGATGAGCCCCAGCAGCTTGTCTTCCGCAAGGTCAGCAGGCTGGTTGTCCTGAACGGAGTAGAATCCCAGTTCATGAGCGGTGGTCTGCTTGGCCCGGACATAGCTCTGGGAGGCCGGATTCTCCCCCACCAGAATCGTCACCAGACCAGGGACCTTTCCGTATTTGGCTTTCAGTGCTTCCACTTCGACTTTCAATTCGGCGCGGATTTCCTTGGCCACTTCGGCGCCTTTGAGCAATTTCGCCGCCATATCTTCATCCTCCTCAAAAGTTGAGGGCAGGGCATAGTATGCCCTGCCCACGGGTCATTTCAGACGAGACACTTCAGTCAACCATACCAGCCATGCTTAGAACAGGCCGGAAACCGCGCCCGTATCCGTATCCACGTCGATGCGGCGGAATGCGGGGTTGGAAGAGGTTCCGGGCATGAGGCTGATGGCACCGGCGCAAGGGCAGAGGAACTTCGCACCCGAATAGATCAAGACGTCGCGGATGGGAAGCGTCCAACCCTTGGGCACGCCCTTGATCGTGGGATCGTGGGTCAGGCTGAGGTGCGTCTTCACCATCATCGTGGCGTAATCGTTGTACTTCGAGTCGTTTTCGAGCATCTTGGCCTTGGCCTCGGCTTCGGGGGTCCAGGCCACGCCGTCGGCGCCGTAGACTTCCTTGGCCACCATGGCCACGCGGTCTCTCAGCTTCATCTCGAGAGGATAAAGGAACTTGAACTGGCTTTCTTCCTTGCAGGCATCCATGACGGCATCGGCGAACTCGAGAGCCCCGTCGCCACCCTTGGCCCAATGCTCGGAGAGGGCGCAGCGGGCGCCTGCCGCCTCGGCAGCTTTCCTCACGATGGCAATTTCATCCTTGGTATCGGTGTGGAATGCATTGATGCACACGACAGGGTTGATACCGGCCTTGCGAATGATGTTGATGCAATGCACCATGTTGACCGTGCCCTTCTCGACCAGTGCCAGATTCTCCTTGGTGTACTCTTCTGGCAAGGCGATACCGGCTACGACTTTGGGACCGCCGCCGTGCATCTTGAGGGCTCGGATGGTGGTGGTGAGAACGGAGACATGGGGCTTGAGACCGCTGTAGCGGCACTTCACGTTCCAGAACTTTTCGAAGCCGATATCCGCGGCAAATCCGGATTCCGTCACGTGGTAGTCGAACATCTTGAGGCCGATGCGGTCGGCGATGATGGAGGACTGGCCGACGGCGATGTTGGCAAACGGGCCGGCGTGCACCATGCAGGGATTGTATTCGGCCGTGCACATCAGGGTCGGATTGATGGCGTTGCGCATGAAGGCCGTCATGGCATTGCCGACTTCCAGGTCGCCCGTGGTCACCGGCTTGCCGGTCTTGTCGAAGGCCACCGTGATCTCGTTCAGCCGCTTCTTCATATCGGCCAGGTCGTTGACGATGGAGAGAGTGGCCATGATCTCGGAGCTCACCGCAATGCCGAACTTGGACTGCATCATGAAGCCGTCCTGGCGTCCGCCCATGCCGATGATGATGTTGCGGAGAGACTGCGCACAGAAATCCATGATCCAGCCCATTTCCACGCGGGTGGGATCGATGTCGAGACGACGCATCTTGGTGAGGCGCGCCAGCTGCTCGTCGTTGTAATTTCGCTCATGCTGCATGCGGGCGGTCATGGCGACCATGGCCAGGTTGTGGGCGTTCATGATGTCGTTGATGTCGCCCGTGAGGCCCAGCGAGAATTCCGTCATGGGGATGAGGAGGGCATTGCCGCCGCCGGCCGCCGTTCCCTTGACGTTCATGGTCGGGCCGCCGGAAGGCTGACGGAGGGCGCCGCCGACTTTGACACCGCGCTTGCCGAGGCCTTCCATCAGACCGCAGGATGTGGTGCTCTTGCCTTCTCCCAGAGGAGTCGGGGTGATGGCGGTGACTTCAATGTATTTGCCATCGGGTCGATCCTTCAGGCGGTTGATGATCTTCATGAAGTCCAGTTTGCACAGACGTCCCATGGGCAGAATTTCGTCTTTCTCCAATCCGAGTTTTTGCTGCCAGTCCCATGGAGTGGGCATATTCTTTTCAGCTGCTTCGGAAATCTGCCAGTCTTTCATCTCTACTGCATTGTAAGCCATGTTTCTCCTCCCCCTTCGATTTAAGAGCTCTACCTACAGAAATGTGAAACCCTGGAGAACCATTCCCCACCAAGACCGGAAAAATCTGCTTTCATCAGCTCGGTACAGCCGTGATTCTTTTCACCTCCCTCTCATGCGCGAGCGTCAGCATTACGACAACGTACCAGACATACAGAAAAAGTTGATTTGGGCAAAGAGCATAACAGGCGATGGAGTATCGAGGGTGTGGCAAATCTGTGAACGTGGGCTTTGTCCAATGGCCTCTATCGCCCCAAAGTTGTTCAAACTTTCTGCCATGCGTCCGGAAAGAGCCTTTTTTCACATACGGCGCAAACCTACTTGACTCGCTTTCCTTTGTCAAGCGGAAACAGAAAAACCTCGGTTCCCGTACGACCTCTCTTGCTTCCGGATGGAGAAGATATCCTCCCGCATGTCGGAAATACCGCCTCCCATTTAGCTTATATCTATAGAATGCTGCATAATACTGCATCTTTCACGAGATTTCATCGTACTGACATCCGTAGTCGCCTTCCACGGAGAATTCTCCAGGAAATCGCGGCTGGTGGCAGATAAATTGCTTATCGTCCCTGCAGAGCTGTCTCATGCCTTTGAAGACATTGAGGTGCATCAACTATTCACGATGGTTCAAACGCTGTTCATAACTTTCAGAGAGCTCCGGGCTGTTCACCATGGCAACTCACTCCATCTCATGGCTTGAACATTTTGCCTCCAGCGATTTATTTTTTATTTCAGTAGTTTATTAAACTTTTTGACAATCTGACCACCCCTGATTAATATTGTGAATCTCTCCATATAAGAATTTCAAAGACAAAATCTTCAACCTCAAAGGATGGAAGCATGAAAGCTCACATCGACAAGGTGAGTCTGGTTCAGGTTCTTCAGAGGGTTCAAAGCACCACCGAAAAGAAGACCCATATGCCCATCTTGTCCAATGTTCTCATAAATGCCATCCACGAACAACAGATGATGGAATTCACCGCAACGGATCTGGAACTGAGCATTTGGACTCAGCTGAAGGCAAAGATCGAAGAACCGGGTTCGGTGACCGTCTCTGCCAAAAAGATTCTCGAAATCGTTCGGGAGCTTCCCCAGGAGGTGGTGGAATTCGAAACCCATTTCGGCAATCGACTGACGATTCGGACGGGACGCTCCCGATTTGAACTGGCGACCATCCCTGCCGACGATTTTCCCTTTGTGCACTTTTTCGAGGAGATTCCCCGCATGCCTTTTGACCGGGAAGCTCTTCGGAAGGCCTTGGCGCGAACGCTCTACAGCATTCCCTCCGACGAAGATCCGTTCAGCGTGGCAGGGCTTTACTGGCATCATCTGGGTCCTGAGGCATTCCGGTTTGTGGCTTCCGACGGCCACCGCCTGGTGTACAGTGAGGTGCCTGAGTCCGCTTTTCAGGGGTTGGATCTCGGGAATGGTGTGATCATTCCCAGAAAAGGGGTTCAGGAAATCCTCAAACTGCTGGAAAAAGAAGGGGATGCGAGCCTCACCATTCACGAGAACAGCCTCTTGCTGGGAATCCCGGATGCCTTGTTGAGCGTGCAGCTGCTGGATGCCGAGTTCCCTGAATACCAGCTCATCATCCCGGACGAACGCCCATCTTCTTTTCGGGCGGAGAAGGATCCCTTTGTGCAGGCCCTGAAACGTGCGGCGGTTGTCTCAGACCAGAAGTGGCGTCATGTCCGTTTTCAGGTGAAGCAGGGGGTTTTGGAGCTCGACTCCGGCAATCCCGAGACGGGTCAGGCCAGCGATGCCGTCGATATCGAATACGAGGGCGAGGATTTCACCGTCTCCTTCAACATCCGGTATGTCATTGACGCGATCCAGGCGGTCGAAAGCTCACAGGTTCGTTTCGAGTGGGTGGATCAGTTCCATGGTGGAGTTTTCGTGGGTGCGGACGACCCCACCTACCTGGGTCTCATCATGCCCATGGTGGTTTAAGCATTCAAATTAAAGCGAAGAGGAAGCGCCATGGCAACGCAGCTCTTGTCGCCGGTCCAAAGACCCGCGCGAACCGAAGCTTATTGGGATCTGTCTCAGGCTCTTTCGGGGGTACTGCTCATTCTCTTCATGTGGAGCCACATGATCCTGGTTGCGAGCGTCAATCTGGGAACAGGGGTCATGAACGCCATTGCTGAGCTCCTGGAGCGGTACTACCTGGCGCAGCTGGGCGGTCCCATGATCGGGCTGCTGTTTCTGGCTCATTTTGTCCTGGCTGCACGCAAGCTTCCCTTTCGAATCAGGGAGCAGAAGGCCATCTGGATCCACAGTGTTCGGTTCAATCACCTGGATACGTGGCTCTGGGTGGTCCAGGCCGTAACTGCCATGGTCATCCTCATCATGGGCAGCACTCACATGTGGACGGTCCTCACCAACCTTCCGATCACGGCTTCTAGGAGCGCCATGCGCATACAAGGCGGTTGGTGGTTCCTGTTTTATGCCCTCCTGCTTCCCATGGTGGAGCTGCACGTCGGGATCGGGTTCTATCGGATCGGCGTCAAATGGGGTTGGATCACGCGCGCCAACCGTCAGGCTCTCAAGGGCTTTGAAAACAAGCTGACTCTGGCTTTCATTGCCATCGGTTTGATCACTCTGCTCAATTTCTACTTTCTGGTGAAGATCAGCGACTGAAGGCCCTGGACCGTTGTGAAACGCGCCACCGCCAACCGGGACCGGAGAGGGGCAGGTTTGGGCAGTGGCAGTCACTCCTCGTGAATCCGAAGGGTTGCAAACCATGGAGCGAGCTGTGGATACGTTTTATTCTGACCTGCTGTGTATCGGAGCCGGCCTTGCAGGGGAGCGAGTGGCCGTGGAGGCGGCTTCCCACGGTTTTCAGACCATCTGCCTCAGTCTGGTACCACCCAGGCGTTCGCATTCTTCGGCAGCACAGGGAGGGATGCAGGCTTCCCTTGGCAATGCCTGCATGGGTGAAGGGGATTGCACGGATATTCATTTTTCGGACACGGTTAAGGGGTCCGACTGGGGATGCGATCAGGAGGTGGCCAGGCTTTTTGTCGAAACGGCACCTGTCGCCGTTCGGGAAATGGCCCACTGGGGGATTCCGTGGAACCGGGTCGTGCCGGGCAAGGGGACCTATTTCAAGGCTGGAAAGCAATATGAGAAGGTCGAAAGTCCCGAAAGGGAGGGCCTCATCACGGCCAGGGATTTCGGAGGCACCGCCAAATGGCGCACATGCTATACATCCGACGGTACGGGGCACACTCTGCTCTTCACCATGGACAATGAGGTGGTGCGGCTTGGGGTCACCATGCACGACCGGGTCGAAGCCATTTGCCTCATCCACGACGGGGTGTCCTGTTTCGGAGCCGTGGCTCGATGCCTCAAGACCGGGAAGCTTCGGGTGTACCTCGCCCGTGCCACGCTCATCGCTACGGGCGGATATGGCAGGCTTTATAGAGAGAGCACCAATGCCGTCATCTGCGATGGAGCGGGTCAGATCCTGGCCCTCAGGACGGGCATCGTTCCCATAGGCAATCCGGAGGCCGTGCAGTTTCATCCGACGGGCATTGTCCCCACCAACATTCTGGTGACCGAAGGCTGCCGCGGCGACGGGGGAACCCTTAAGGACGTGAACGGTGAACGGTTCATGCACATCTATGAGCCCGGGAAACAGGAACTGGCGTCGAGAGATGTGGTGTCCCGCTGGATGATGCACCACATTCGAGAGGGAAAGGGAGTTCCCAGCCCCTATGGAGATCACTTGTGGCTGGATATCCGTCATCTGGGAGAGCAGCACCTCAAGACGAAGCTTCGGGAAGTGGATGAAATCTGTCATGAATTCCTGGGAATCGATCCGGCCACCCAGATGATTCCGGTACGACCGGCCCAGCACTACAGCATGGGGGGAGCTCGGACCAACAAGGACGGCGCCGCCTATGGACTCAAGGGCCTGTTTGCAGCGGGTGAAGCCTCCTGCTGGGATATGCACGGCTTCAACCGCCTGGGTGGCAACTCGCTGGCCGAGACCATCGTGGCGGGCCGCATCGTGGGACAGAAGATCTCAGAATTTCTGGAAGGCTGCGATGTGGCCATCCGAACGGATCTGCCTCGCGGCTTCGTCAAGCAGGAAGAAGAAAGAATCGAGCGCATCATCCGGGGTAAGGACGGGAAAGAGAATGTGTATGCCGTTCGAAATGCCATGCAGGATGTTCTCATGGAAAAGGTGGGAATATTCCGCAATGGAGCAGACCTGCGAAAAGCCGTCGAGGATCTCCAGGAGATTCACGCACGGGCCGGGCGGGTCGGTCTGCGCTCGGGCAGTGTGGGTGCCCATCCTGAACTGGCTCTGGCCCTCCGCATGACAGGCATGGTCCGACTCGCGCTCTGCGTGGCCTATGCAGCCGAACAGCGCACAGAGAGCCGCGGGTGTCACGCCAGGGAGGATTTCGAGGCCCGAAACGACCGCGACTGGCTCAAACGGACCCTCGCCACCTGGAACGAGGGGGACGCCCTCCCGACTCTGAGTTATGAACCCAACTCGGCAGTCTGGGAGATTCCACCGGGAGAGCGGGGGTATGGCACATGCAAAATCATATGCACCGAAGACCCCGCAGTCTGTAGAATGGATCCAGAACCCATCGAAGACAACTGATCGAGGCGCCCCATGGGAAGAATGCTCAAGTTCAATGTTTTCCGTTTCAATCCCCAGGATCCTGCATCGGTTCCTCACATGGACACCTACTATCTGGAGGAAACGGATGCCATGACGCTTTTCATTGCCCTGAACCGGATCCGGGAGGAGCTCGATCCGAGCCTCATGTTCGATTTCGTCTGCCGGGCCGGGATTTGCGGATCGTGCGCCATGATGATCAATGGGCGTCCTGACCTGGCATGCCACACCAAAACTCAATCCTTGCCGGATGAAATCACGCTCATGCCGCTGCCGGTTTTCAAGCTCATCGGCGACCTCTCGGTGGATACGGGAAGTTGGTTCAGAGCCATGCACGAGCGTGTGGAGTCCTGGGTTCACACCACAAAGGCCTTCGATACCGAGGCGGTTGAAGAACCGATGTCCAACCAGCTGGCGGAGGAAATCTACGAACTGGAGCGGTGCATCGAATGCGGCTGCTGTGTGGCGGCCTGCGGCAAGGCGAACATGCGGCCGGACTTCATGGGAGCCGTGGCCTTCAATCGTATCGCCCGTTTCATGATGGACCCGCGCGACGAGAGAAGAGGTCAGGAATACTTTGACGTGGTGGGCACCGAGGAAGGCATTTTCGGTTGTCTGGGGCTTCTCGGCTGTGAAGACGTCTGCCCGAAGGACATCCCTCTGCAGGATCAGCTGGGCATCCTGCGGCGCAAAATGGGCTGGCAATCCATCAGGCATCTGTTCAGCCGATGGCTGCCGGATTGAGGGGATGCCCGGTCAGACAGCTTTCATTTTCAACGCAATTTTCACCGCCAAGGCGCAAAGGACCCCAAGAAAGCTTCTTACCGATTGCTTCGCGTTCATTGCTCCCTCGCGGTGAATGGTTTTGTTTTGTGGGAATCAAGGCTGCATCGCTCCATCATGAATCGGTCGGCGACGCACAGCGCTGAGACGGCGGAAACGCACTGTATCAGCTCAGGAACGGAAATGCGGTCGTTGAATCGTCCGAGATGAGGCCCCGTGAGCAAAGTGATGTCTTCAACGCCGCGCTGCAGGCTTGATGCTTCTTCCTCTGAAAGACCGCGACCCACCAGGAATTCGGTGAGCTCCTCATCGGACATCTGCCGCTGATCCACCACTCGAAAAACCTCTTCCATGTACCGATCCATTCCCAGCTCATCCACGAGCCGCTCAGTGAGTCGGTCCAGATCTAGACTGGCCATGGCAGCGTGATCGGGGGAATGGCCGACAAATCCTGTGTAATGCCTGCGGAAGACTGTTTCAATGAGCTCTCGGAAAATGCTCTGGATGAAGAGATCTCGTGCATCGACGGGAGTCCCGTCCGGATTTCTGTGGTACAGAGACAAGAGAGAAGGGTGCAGATCTTTTGGAACAACGTCCCCAATGGGCTGCGAATCATGGACCCATGTGGATTTCCACGCGAGGAGCATCTGCTGGAATCCCATCGGGAGCGCGGTTTCATCATCCCGGAGGGATACAAGCCATTAGCCGGGGGTAAGGCCTTAGGCCGACACCCCCGGAAAACGGGGAGAAACGAGCCGACCCCGGAGGGGGTCGCAGGTCCATCAATCAAGATACCTCGGGTCGTATTCAACACCGGCTTTTTCCAGGAGCTCGACGAATTCCTCGCGGAATGA
>Ga0105094_10001734_pt1 | contig 11430 bp, 11 predicted proteins | sample PPLLak1March2015_2_FD_87023 | JGI IMG/M metagenome (GOLD analysis project Ga0105094, IMG submission 87023) | Freshwater sediment microbial communities from Prairie Pothole Lake near Jamestown, North Dakota, USA - PPLs Lake P8 Core (3) Depth... | ecosystem: Environmental > Aquatic > Freshwater >...
AATAAATTATTAGGAATTTCAATGAATGAAAAATTAAATGGTTTAAATGGTATTTCAACCGAATTATTAAAAGAAGAAAGGGCTGTTTCAAGGTTCGAACTCATTCAGAGATACCAGAAGGTAAGAAATTTTTCTTTTGATCTCTGCAAGCCTCTAGTAACGGAGGACTACGTTATTCAATCCATGCCTAATGTTAGCCCGACCAAATGGCATTTGGCGCATACAAGCTGGTTTTTTGAAGCGTTTGTTTTAAATAAAGCAAATCCCAATTACAAATCTCTTCATCCTCAATACAATTTTTTATTCAATTCATATTATGTTTTAGTCGGTGAAAGATGGATCAGGGCTATGCGGGGATTATTGTCGCGCCCAACAGTTAGTGAAATTTATAAATACCGGGATTATGTAGATGAAAAGATGCTTGAGTTTTTAGAACATTCGAGTGAAGAAACTTACTATGAATTTGCACCGGTAGTGGAAATAGGGATTCAACATGAACAGCAGCACCAGGAATTAATTTTATCCGATATTAAGCATGTTTTTTCAATAAATCCTTTAATTCCTGTTTATTCCCAGAGGAAACCGGAAATGGTTTCAGATATTCCTGGATTAAACTGGGTACACTTTAAAGAAAGTGTTTATGAAATCGGGTTTGACGGAGAAGGCTTTTCTTACGATAATGAATCGCCGAAACATAAAGAATACATAGAATCTTTTCTGCTGTCTTCCAGGTTAGTTACGAACGGGGAATACATACAGTTCATTGAAGACAAAGGTTATCAGCGCCCGGAACTTTGGCTTTCGGACGGTTACGCAGCGATGGAAAACGAAAAATGGAATTCTCCGTTATACTGGATGAAAGAAAACGGCGAGTGGTATAATTTTACTTTAAATGGAAAAAATAAAATTAATCCCGGTGAACCGGTTTGTCATGTAGGCTATTACGAAGCCGATGCATTTGCACGGTGGGCAGGCTACCGTCTTCCTTCGGAAGCAGAATGGGAGGTCGCAGCAAATGATATTCTTATCGAAGGTAATTTTGCCGATATTAAAAATTTCCACCCCGTCCCGCTGAACAAATCGGGTAGTAAAATTCAGCAGATGTATGGAGATGTTTGGGAATGGACAAGAAGCTCTTATTCTCCTTATCCGGGCTATAAAACACTGCCTGGTGCATTAGGAGAATACAACGGGAAGTTTATGTCCAACCAGATGGTTTTAAGGGGAGGTTCCTGTGCTACCTCCAAAAGCCACATCAGGAAAACTTATAGAAATTTTTTCCCGCCGAATGCCAGATGGCAGTTTATGGGTGTAAGATTGGCAAAAGATATCTAAATCATGATTAATTATTCTTTGAAAAAGGAAAAAAATGACGCTTAAAACTGAAGAAATCACCCAGGAAGATATTTTTAATGAAGTCCTGAAAGGATTAACTTCTCCGCAAAAGTATCTGCCGAGTAAATTATTTTACGATGAAAAAGGTTCGGAACTATTTGATAAAATAACCCGGCTCGATGAATACTACCTAACCCGGACTGAGATTAAAATCATGCTGGAAAACATTGAAGAAATGTCCTCGCTTTTAGGAGAAGGAACCTTGCTGATTGAACTCGGCAGCGGAAGCAGTATAAAAATTAGGCTGCTTCTGGATCATATTCCCGGGCTTGCAGGTTATGTACCGGTGGATATTTCGGCTGAACATCTGCTGCAGTCTTGCGAAACTTTAAAGATCGACCATCCTAATTTGGAAATATTTCCCGTCGCTGCCGATTATACAAAAGATTTTGATCTGCCGGAAATTAAAAAACCTTACGATCATAGGGCAGTTTATTTTCCCGGTTCAACGATCGGAAATTTCACTCCAGGCGAAGCTAAATTATTTTTGGGAAGGATCGCAAAGCTTTGCGGAAAAAACGGCGGTTTGATTATCGGTGTTGATTTAATAAAGGAAAGAAAAACTCTTGAAAAAGCTTACAACGATAAACTTGGCGTAACTGCACAATTTAATATGAATATTTTGAAACGCCTAAACAATGAGTTAAATACAGATTTTGATTTAAATAAATTCAAGCATTTTGCCTTCTTTAATATCGTTGAAAACAGGATAGAAATGCATCTTGTTTCGAAAGAGATTCAAAATGTAAACCTGGACGGTACTGCAATCCAATTTAAAAAGGGGGAAACAATTACAACAGAATACTCTTACAAATATACCCTGGAAAGCTTCGCAGGATTAGCTTCCGATTTTTTTGACGTAAGAAAGGTCTGGACAGACGAGAATGAATTATTCAGTGTTCAATATTTAAGAGTTAAATAATTACTTTTGCGGCTGCATTCCGAACTGCTGCCATTCTTCATAAGAAGGACCGTAAATTCCGGGGACTTTCAATCCAGCGAGCCTCATCAATACGGTCATCTGAGCACGGTGATGTATTTGGTGAACAATAAGTACTTTCAATACGTTTTCTTTTGTCCACATTTCGCCGTACATATTTACTTGATCTTTCAGACCTGCATTAGTCCAATCTCTTTTAATTTTTTCAGTCATATTGATTGAAGCTTTTTTATATTCTTCAATAATTTCTGCTGCAGAATCTGGCACTTCATATGAGTCTTCGACTGCATCAATGGCAGAACCGGCTGTTCTCATCATTTCTCCAAGTGCACCGGTAATATGCCAGGCCAATCTTCCGATTGTTCTTTTGTAACCTGGAATCTGCTTGTTTAATGATTCATCGGAAACGGCACTGAAAATTTTTAAAGTGGCATCACTTTCAGCATTCCAGTCACGGATAAATTCATCTATTGAATTATACATTGAGTTCTCCCTTGTTTAGTTAAATAGTGATTTATTTTTTATGCCTGCTTTCAAGATTTGAAACAACTTCCGAGAATTCAATCTCTTTTTCAGCTAGCATAACCAATAGATGATAAATCAAGTCTGAAACTTCATTAATAATTTCATTCTTATCGTTGTTCTTTGAAGCAATTAAAACCTCAACAGCTTCTTCGCCGACTTTTTGAATTATCCTGTTTTCCCCGTCTTTAAATAATTTAGCTGTATAAGAATTTCCCGGTAAATCTTTTTTCCTTTCTTTAATCAGGCTGAAAAGCTCATTCAAGAATTTAAGGGACGAATCTTTTTCCAAACCGAAGCAGGAATATTTTCCGGTATGGCATGTTGGTCCCTTTGGTTCGGCATAAATAAGCAGCGAATCATTGTCGCAGTCGGCCTTAAACTTTATGAGATTTAAATAATTTCCTGAAGTCTCCCCCTTAGTCCATAGCTTTTTTTGTTTACGGCTGTAGAATGTAATAAGCTTAGTTTCAATTGTTTTTTCAAGCGATTCCCTGTTCATAAAACCGAGCATTAAAATTTGTTCGGTGATATTGTCTACCACAATTGCAGGGATCAAGCCGTTTAATTTTGCAAAATTAAGTTCATCAATGTTAATCAAAATAATTTCCTATGAGCTGTTTATAATCTTACGAGAATATTATTTGCCTGAAGATATTGTTTTAATTCTTTAATCGGCAGGACATTAAAATGGAATAAGCTTGCAGCAAGGCATGCGTCCACCTGTGCTTCGTTAAATGCATTGAGAAAATCTTCTTTTTTGCCTGCGCCCCCGGAAGCAATAATCGGAACCGAAACTGATGATGTAAGCTCTTTTAAAAATTTTATATCATATCCGGATTTTGTTCCGTCTTTATCCATTGAGGTTAAGAGAATTTCTCCGGCACCGAGATCAGCCGCACGTCGGCACCAATCCATTGCACTCAAGTCGACCTCTTCCCGTCCGCCCTTAATAAAGATTTTATAATTGCCGTTAATCAACTTTATATCAATTGCGGCAACAACCGCCTGGCTGCCGAACTGTCTGCTGGCTTCAGTAATAAGATCCGGATTTTTCACTATCGCAGAATTCAATGAAACCTTATCCGCTCCCGATTTTAATAAAGTATCTATATCTTTTAGCTCAGAAATGCCGCCGCCTACAGTAAAAGGAATTCTAACCGATTTTGCAACTTCTTTGACCAGTGTAAATAATGTTTTTCTTTTTTCGGAAGAAGCGGTTATATCGAGGAACACCAGTTCGTCGGCGCCGTCTTCCGAATATTTGGCTGCAAGCTCAACAGGAGAGCCGGCATCTACAAGATTAATAAAATGAGTACCTTTTACAACTCTTCCGTTTTTGACATCAAGACAAGGGATTATTCTTTTGCAAAGCAACAGCTGCAAGCTCCTCTAAATTAATTAATTCATCATATATCGCTTTTCCTACAATTAAAGCATACGGATCAATCTTTTTTACTTCCTGAATATCGCTGATATTTTTAATTCCACCCGAAGCAATTAGTTTTATACCCGGATATTTTTTCAATATTTTTTTATAAAGATTTATATTGGTCCCCTGAAGTGTTCCGTCCTTGGAAATATCGGTGCATAAAAAATTTTTTATTCCGAGAGATAAACAGTAATCGATATGCTCATAAATTGTAGTCGAAGTATCCTCCGTCCAGCCGTATACGGCAATTTTTTCATTTTTCGAATCAATTGCCGCCACAATTTTCTCCGGTGAATTCGATTCAACTATCAGCTCGAATTCTTTTTTATTCTTTACAGCAAGCGACCCGATTATTGCAAACTCAACGCCGGCACTAAAAATTTCGGAAGCGGTTTTTACGTCTCTTACTCCGCCGCCGAATTCAATTTTTAATTTGGTTTCGGCTGCAATCCGCTTTACTGTTTCCAGCTCGGTAAATTTACCTGTTTTTGAACCGAGCAGATCGACAATATGCAACACGGTGAATCCCAGGGATTCAAATATTTTTGCCTGCCGAAGAGGGCTGTTTTTATAAAAAGTTATAAAATCAAAGCTGCCCCTTGAAAGGCGGACAATCTTATTCTGGTAAATATCAATTGCGGGAATTATTAACATAATTCAATAAAATTCTTAAGTAATTTTAAACCTGCTTCGGCAGACTTTTCAGGATGAAACTGTACACCGTAAAAATTATCTTTCTCCATCGATGCGCTGAATTTTATTCCATTATCTGAGAGAGAAGTCGAGTACTGATTTTCAGGCAGATAATAGGAATGAGCAAAATAAAATCTTTCGCCGTTCTCTATTCCCTCGAATAATTTACTTTTATTATTGTTTCCTGCTTGTTTTAATTCCAAATCATTCCAGCCCATATGAGGCACTTTAGTTTTGCTGCTGTCAAAAATCATTGCAGCTCCGGGAAATATTCCAAGGCAGGTTATATTTCCTTCTGTGGAAAAATCCGCCATCAATTGCATACCCAAACAAATTCCAAGCAGCGGTTTCTTTTCCAAACGTAAAACGCTGAATAAATTCAGCTTATGAAGCTGTTTCACCGCAAATGAAGCTTCTCCCACACCCGGGAATATTACTTTCTCGGCATTTAATATCTCGGTTTCGTTTTTTGTTATCTTATATTTCTGGTTTAATTGTTCAAGAGCATTGGCAACGGATGCTACGTTCCCTGCTCCGTAATCTATTAAAGCTATCATAAGACTCCTTTTGTCGAAGGCAGCTTTCCTGCACTTCTTTCATCTATTCTGCACGCTTCATTTAATGATTTGGCAAAGGCTTTAAATATTGCCTCGATTTTGTGATGATCATTTTTCCCTTTTGCTTTTATATAAATATTGGCTTTTAACCCGGAAGATAATCCTCTGAAAAATTCTTCAGTTAATTCCGTCGGGAAATCCCCGACTTTTTCCCTGCTGAATTTGCAGTTAAATTTCAGATATGATCTTCCTCCCAGATCGATAGTACAAATAGCAACAGAATCATCCATTGGTAGAAAATATCCGTATCTTTTTATTCCTGATTTTTCTCCAAGTGCCTCGAGCAGGCATTCTCCCAATGTAATTCCGACATCTTCGACAGTATGATGTTCATCCACATGCAGATCGCCTTTTACATTAATGGCTAAACCGATGTTCCCGTGCCTGGCTATCTGTTCAAGCATATGATCGAAAAATCCAATTCCTGTATCAATATCTGCTTTTGAAATTGAATCGAGCGATACTTTGATTTTTGTTTCAGTTTCTTTTGTTTTACGGTGATGTGAAGAGCTTCTAATTCTTTTTAAGACTTCATCTGCTGCTTCTTCAAATGTCCGGATCTTGCTTTTCTCGGAAATAATAATTGTGTTTTCCTGCCTGGAGTTTTCGGTTGTAATAATAAAATCAGCATCAAAGGGTTCCGTTAAGATTTTGTTTATCTCAATCCCCTCATTCTTAAGAATTTTCTGCAATAATGGATTTGAAGATAAATCTAATCCATCGGAATAGATTAAAAAAGATCTTTGAGATAATTTCTTCAAACCGCTGATCATTCCAATAGACAATGGAGGATCAAGATTGAAGAATGAATTATGGATTTTTATTTTTTTCATAATATGAAAACTAATTAAAATTCTTATCCTAAAATTTTTTTAATTTCACTCCAAAGCAAATCGTTTTCCTTTTCAGTTCCAATCGAGATTCTCAGGCAGCCTTCAAGTTTAGGCTGGCCGCTTCTATCCCTTATTATTATCCCTTTTTCAGCCAGCTTCTGCTGCACTTCTTTCGGCTCTGAACACTTAATCAGCAGGAAATTTGCATCGGATTCGAATACTTTTTCTATTCCCTTTAAGCTTTCAAGCTGGTTTTTCAATCTTTCTCTTTCTCTTAAAATTGATTTGATATATTGATCTCTTTGTGCACAATTCTCTATTGCTTTTTCAACAACATAACGGGTTAATGAATTTATATTATAAGGGGCTTTAACTTTTAAAAGTATATTAGTTATTTCCGGATTCGCACAGCAGAAACCAAGTCTTATTGCAGCCAATCCCCACGCTTTTGAAAAAGTTCTCAATACAACCAGGTTCGGATAATTTTTAATTTCGTTAATTACGGTACTATTACCTGCAAAATCAATATATGCTTCATCGACAATAATGATTGATTTGAATTCTTTACACAAACTATTAATATCGCTCTTGTTAAGTAAATTTCCTGTAGGATTATTCGGCGAGCAGAGAAAAATAATTTTAACGTTATCAGAATATTTCTCTTTTATAGAATCAAAGTCGATCTGGAAATTATCATTCAGCAGAACATGAATTGTCTCCACATTATTTATATCGCACGCAACTTTATACATTCCGTAAGTAGGTTCCGGTATAATTACTTTATCTTCATTCGGTTCACAAAATATTCTGATCAACAGATCAATTATCTCATCCGAACCTACTCCAAAAAAAAGATTCTCTTCAGGGATAGAATAAAATTTTCCGGTGATGTTTTTTAAATCTTTTTGGTGGGGATCAGGATACCGGTTTAATTGAAGTCCGTTAATACCGGTAAAAGTGGAGCCGAAGCTGTTTTCATTTGCATCGAGGAGAATTCCTCTGTCGTACATATTCCGTGCAGATGTGTAAGGCTTCAAATTAATAATATTTGAACGGACAAGATCTTTTATGTTCATAATTTATTTTTAATGATTTAAATATTTAAAAAATTATCAAATGAATATTCTAATTTTTGAATCTGATGCTTACCGCTCTTTTATGCGCTTCGAGGCCTTCTGCTTCGGCCAGAGTTTCAATGACCTGAGCAATTTTTTTCAATCCTTTCCTTGAAAGTTTTTGAAAAGTCATTGATTTCATAAATGACTCTACCGTTAGTCCCCCGGTTATTCTTGCATAACCGGAAGTAGGCAGTGAATGATTAGTTCCCGAAGCATAATCACCGGCACTTTCCGGTGAAAATCCGCCGATGAACACGGAGCCTGCATTATGAATCTCATTCCTGTACTTTTCGGCATTTTTTATATTCAGGATTAAATGTTCGGGCGCATACATATTGCTAAAATTAACTGCTTGAATTAAATCTTCAGTAATTAATGAAATAGAATTTTCAAGCGACTTTTCAGCAAATTCTTTTCTCGGCAGAATTTCCAGCTGCCGAAGTAATTCCAAATTAATTTTGCTTACCATTTCTTCAGAATCAGATAAAAGAACTACTTGAGAATCCGGCCCATGCTCAGCCTGGGAAAGGAGGTCCAATGCTGCAAAAGCAGGATTTGAATTTCTATCCGCTATGACTACCAATTCACTTGGACCGGCCGCCATATCAATTGCTGCTCCTTCAGGATCAATACTTACTAAAAGCTTTGCTGCCGTTACATATTGGTTACCCGGTCCGAAAATCTTATTTACTTTTGGAATCGATGAATCGCCGTACGCCATTAAGCCGATTGCCTGTGCACCGCCGATTTTATAAAATTCTGTTATTGCGCAAATTTCGGCGGCATAAAGTAAAGGATTATTCACTTTCCCTTCCTTAGCAGGGGAATATACAACCACTCTTTTACAGCCGGCAATCCGGGCAGGTATTCCGAGCATAAGCATTGTTGAAGGGAGAACGGCACTGCCTCCCGGAATATATAATCCCGCATTCTCTATTGCTCTGAATTCTCTCGAACATTTTATTCCATTTTGAATTTCTACTGTATACGGCTTAGGTAATTGTTTTTTATGAAATTTTTCGATGTTTTTTGCGGCAATCTGCAGAGCCTTCCTTGTTTTTTTATCAAGATTTTTTTCAGCTTCCCTAAATTCCTTTTTAGATACCCTGATTTCCTCACCAATAAAAGAATCAAACTGCTTTGCGTAATTTAACGCTGCTTTTAATCCATCCTTTTTAATATCATTTAAAATTGGATGCACGGCTTCAAAAACTTTTGAAAAATCAACTGCAGGTCTTTTAGTAAGACTGGCTAATTCCTGGACGGTTAAATTCTTATAAAAATATTTTTTCATTGTATAAGGTTCTCAATTGGCAATAAAAGAATTCCGGATGCACCTGCAGCTTTTAAATCTTCAATTATATCCCATAATGTATGTGACGGAATTACTGCATGGATTGCAAGCATGTTTTCATCGGCTAAATGAAGTACAGTAGGGCTTTTAAGTGAAGGAATAATTTCAACAATTCTTTCAAGTGAAGCTTTGGGTATATTCATCATTAAATATTTTGAGTCGCGTGCATTTTTTACAGATCTGATTCTTCTTAATAAATCTTGAAGAATATCGTTCTTCCGCTGGTTGTTTATTGTTGCCTCGGAAGAAATGAGAACGGCTTCAGAGTCAAACACCGTAAAAGATTTTTTAAGTTTATTCATCATCAGGGTATTGCCCGTTGAGACAATATCGCAGATCAAATCCGCCACACCTAGAGAAGGGGCTATTTCAACAGAACCGCTTAACTCAATAACTTTGGCACCAATATTATTTTTCTTCAAGAAATTTTTTAGAATATTCGGGTAAGATGTTGCAATAATTTTTCCATTAATTTCAGCAATATTCGTTAATTCGTTTTTTTCAGGGTGAGCTATTATCAAACTGCACCTGCCGAATCCTAATTTTTCCATTTCCATAGTTTTTGTCTGCTTCTCAAATATTACATTTTCTCCCACAATTCCGGCATCCGCAACACTATCCTGAACATATTCCGGAATATCGTCATCCCTTAGGAACAGAATTTCCAATGGAAAATTTCTTGCGGTTACTACAAGCCTTTCGGAGTAGCTTTCGATATCCAGCCCGCAAAGTTTTAAAAGCTCAACCGATTTATCGGTTAATCTTCCTTTTCTCTGAATAGCTAATTTCAGATTACTCATTTCCTTCGCCCTTTTAAACTAAAAAACCCGGCCGCAGCCGGGGGTGTTGAAATTCTTTATTTAAAATCAATTACCGTATTCCGGCACGGTTAAAAAATACCTCCGGAATGGTGATGAAGTAAATTTTTTCTATTTATTTTATATATTTTCATATTCATTGTCAAAGTTAGTAAAAAAAATTTTTAGTTCAAAAAAGATTAAAAATTTGATATTTATTGGTACCTTTTCAGAATTTGCAGCATCCGTATCGCTGATTGAATAATAAGTCCTTGCAGCATTTTCTCTGCTGATTTAATATCTGTATAATTGAATGTTTCAATTATCTCAAACTAATGTTATATTTTATTATAATTTTTATTTAGAATTTGAGAAATGAGGAATTAAAATGTTATTTATCATTGCTCTTTTAGCTGCAGCTGCTGCGGCAATAGTTTATCGGAATGCAAAAAAGAGATTCAACAAATCGGAGGCTACCTTTGCTTTAACCGGATTAGTAGTTGCGGGAATAATTGCCTTAATGCAATTCTGGACAATTATCCCGGCGGGCCATGTCGGTGTGATTGATTTCTTCGGCAACGTAAGCGACAATACTTTATATCCCGGAGTGAATCTTGTAAACCCGATGGCAAACGTTGTTAAATTTGATGCAAGAACCCAGGAAGTAAAAGAAACAATGAATGTCCCTTCGAAAGAAGGGCTAAGTGTTGAATTAGAAATTAGCATTCTTTTCCATTTAAGCTTAGAAAATGCAAACAGGATATATAAAACAGTCGGTGAAAATTATGTTGACAAAATTTTGGTCCCTCAATTCAGATCTGTTGTAAGAGGAGTCACTGCCAGCTATGATGCAAGAGCTTTATATACTGCAGAAAGAGAATTGTTATCTAAAAGGATTGAAACCGAACTTGATAAATTGGTAGAGCCAAGAGGAATTGCAATTGAAGCTGCCCCTTTAAGACAAATAATGCTGCCCCCGGGATTAACTGCGTCTATCGAAGAAAAGTTGAAAGCGGAACAGGAAAGCCAGAGAATGCAGTTTATACTTCAGAGAGAAACTCAAGAAGCAGAGAGAAAAAGAATTGAAGCTAAAGGTATTGCAGACTTTCAGGATATAGTCTCTAAAGGAATAAGCGATCAGCTACTTAAATGGAAAGGGATTGAAGCAACAGAAAAACTTGCCGGTTCTTCAAATACAAAAATCGTTGTAATCGGGTCGGGCAAAGATGGACTGCCGCTTATACTGGGAGGGAACTAGGTATAAGTTCAAGATCAAGTTCTTGATCAAATCCCCAAGCAAGTCCAAGAAGGAAGTTCAAAATCAAGATAAAGTTCTGGTTCAAGAAAATGAGCATGATTAACACATTAACAATATGAATATGAAATCAGATAAACCAAGCTGTTCATGGCCTACAAACGACAAGCTTCTTATGAAATATCATAATAAAGAATGGGGTGTGCCCGTCCATAATGATAGAAAGCTTTTTGAATTTCTTGTGCTTGAAGGATTCCAGGCTGGTTTAAGCTGGCTTACAATATTGAGGAAGAGAGAAAATTTCCGGAAGGCTTTCGATAATTTCGATTTCAATAAAATTGCAAAGTATGATAAAAGAAAAATTAATTCCTTGATGAAAGACAGCGGGATTATCCGCAACGGTCTGAAAATAAAAGGTGCGGTAGAGAATGCAAAAGCTTTTTTAAAAGTAAGAGAAGAATTCGGCACATTTGA
>Ga0105094_10001735_pt1 | contig 11430 bp, 12 predicted proteins | sample PPLLak1March2015_2_FD_87023 | JGI IMG/M metagenome (GOLD analysis project Ga0105094, IMG submission 87023) | Freshwater sediment microbial communities from Prairie Pothole Lake near Jamestown, North Dakota, USA - PPLs Lake P8 Core (3) Depth... | ecosystem: Environmental > Aquatic > Freshwater >...
AACAATCTGTTCCGGCGCGGCAGCCTTAAGCCCCAAGGCTCTGGCAGCTCCCTCCAGATACTGCGGCGACTTCAAGGTGGCCAGCTCGAGCCTCAGTTTCTTGTTCAGTTCCCTGAGCCGGATTTCCTCATGCTTCAACCGGCTCACATCGTACCCGATCTGCGTTCCCTCGAAATTGGACCACACGTAACCGATGCCGCTCCCCATGAAGAGAAAGAGCAGAAAAGCCACGAGCGCAATCTGACGGCCGCTCAAGCGAAAACGCCGTTTCCGCGCCTTCGCGTTTTTCACACGGATGCCGGTGCCGGCGTTTCTCCGGTTTTCAATCTCTGAGACCCTGATGACTCGTATCATCGGTCGGGATCCTTTCCGCGGCTCTCAGAACGGCGCTCCGCGCTCTAGGGTTTTCCTCGATTTCTTTCGGGTCGGGCCGGACCCCCTTCTTGTGGAGCCTTCTGAAAAGGGGTTCCTTTCCGCAGCCACACTGCGGCAAGGTCGGGGGACACTGGCAACCCTTTTCCCAATCCATCATGGCCCGCTTCACCATTCGGTCCTCAAGAGAGTGGTAAGAGAGGATGACCAGCCTGCCGCTCCCGGCCAGGAGAGCGGGACTCTTGTCCAGAAACGAGGCCAAGTGCTCCAGTTCTTTATTGACGGCGATTCCCAGGGCCTGGAATGTTCGAGTCGCCGGATGCTTCGCCCCTGCTCGGCGGGGTCTCTGAACAACCGACTCGATCAAGTGAGCAAGATGAAGGGAGGAACGGATAGGCTTTGTTTTTCTTTCTTGACCGATGCGTCGCGCAATGGCCCTGGCTCTTCTCTCTTCGCCGTATTGCCGCAAAATCTCTTCGAGTTCTTTTTCGGACAGATGCTGGATCAAGTGCTCGGCCGTGACGCCTGCATCCGGATCCATTCTCATATCGAGCGGTTCATCCCGATGAAAGCTGAATCCCCTTCCTGATTGTTCGAGTTGAAAACCGGACATTCCAAGATCCAGCAGGATGCCATGCGCTTTTCCCCATCCCAGGCCCCTGAGGACCTGATCCGCCGACTCGTAACTCCCCTTGATGAATCGAACCCTTTCTCCAAGGAAGCTCAGTCTCTCTTTTGAAATCCGGATGGCTTCTGAATCTCTGTCCAGACAGAGAAGCTGCCCTCGTTCCCCGATTCTTTTTCCGATCGCCTCGCTGTGTCCCCCGCTTCCGACCGTGCCGTCTATGTAGGTGCCGTCAGGATCGGTGATCAGGTCCTCCAGGACCTCTTGCACCAGGACAGGCCGGTGAGGGTATTCCAACTTCCCTCCTCAAATTCCAAGCCCATGCAGGGCCTGGCTGACCTGTGGAAAATCTCTTTTTGCCCTCTCAAACTCTTCTTCCCATCGCTCCCTGTCCCAGATTTCGAAGAGTTTCAGCCCTCCCACGAGGACCACTTCTTTCTTTAGTCCTGAAATCTCCCGCAAATCCGGAGGGATGGTAATGCGACCCTGCTTGACAACACACTCCTGCGCTCCGGAAATGAAATAACGGAGGTACGTGTTCACTGCGTGGTCCAGTTGAGGCATCCTTGCCGCGTTCTCTTCAATGATTTTCCATTCATCCTGGGCAAAAGCCCATAAGCAATTGTCATGATTGGTTAAAACAAGAATATGGTTCGATTTGGTCTGCATCACTTCCCGAAATCTTGCGGGAATCGCAAGCCTTCCTTTTTCGTCCAGGAAATGCTTTGACCGGCCCCTAAACATGCTCTACCCCTAACATCTCATGCCACTTTATTCCACTTTGTGACACTTTAATGCCAAACGAGCTTTCTTGTCAATAAAAAAATTGAGTGAATAAAGCATTTTAATCGCTTTTTTAAGCTCTTAGACGAGGGTCAGTTACGGGCGGTTGAATTTGATAAAACAGTAGACCAGTGAGGCAAGGTAGAGGAGAGCGAAGAAAAGGTTGAGCACCAGACCCGAGTAAGCGTAATCCTTGTCCCCTTTTTCTTCGATGAGGGCGATGGATTTCACGGACAGGAACACCCCTGTGGCAAGCAGGACAGGGATAATACCCAGAAAGGAGAAGAGAAAGCGGTAGGACTCATAATCCCCTTTGCCGAAAAGCACATAAAACGAGGCGAATCCTGCACAGAGGAAAGGCATGAGAAACCCTGCAATCGCAGCGTGATTCGTTTTTCTGAAATGTAGGAATTTCATGGCCCACAACCGAGGGGGAATTTTGTTTTTAGAATACTTTGGAATCGCTCACTTGTAAAGCGGGGCAAGAGAAATAGCTTGCATCAGGGGGAGTGAGTTCCTAATATTAACCTAGTTCTTCGCAGGGTTAATTTGGATTGGCCACAGTAAAACAACCGCTCCGGGGCTTGATTTATGTGAGGACCATTTGAACTTTGAAACCTTAGCATGATCCTGAAAAAGCCCCTGCTTGCAGGTTGCTCAAAAACGCTCAGATACAAGGCGCCCGAAATCCCGAGGAATGAGACGTACAACCCAGTACGTCGCAGTGACGAGGGATGAGGGCAACGCCGTAGATGGGCGTTTTTCAGCAACCTGCCGACTTCTGCGATCAGCCCCGGCCTATGAAGGGCATCTTCGTGGCCATGATCGTCAGGAACTGGACATTGGTCTCCAGGGGGAGGCTCGCCATGTAGAGCACGGCGCTGGCCACATGGCTCAGGTCCATGAGCGGCTCCGGTGCGATGGTGCCGTTGGCCTGAGGAGCTCCTGTGCCTATTTTCGATGTGATCTCCGTTGCCGCGTTGCCGATGTCGATCTGGCCGCACGCGATGTCGTACTTCCTGCCGTCGAGGGAGGTCGACTTGGTCAGGCCGGTGATCGCATGCTTGGTCGCGGTGTAGGGCGCTGAATTGGGCCGCGGCGCATGGGCTGAGATCGATCCGTTGTTGATGATGCGGCCTCCGCGGGGAACCTGGCTTTTCATGATCTTGAAGGCTTCCTGGGTGCACAGGAACGCACCCGTCAGGTTGATGTCCACCGCGGTTTTCCACTGCTCAACACTCAAATCCTCCAAGGGGACACCGGGCGGGAAGACCCCCGCATTGTTGAAGAGCAGGTCCAGCCGACCGAAGACCTCTTTCGTTTTTGCGAACAGGGCACGCACGGAGTCCGGAAGGCTCACGTCGGCCGGAACCACCAGGGCCTGGGCGCCTGCAGACCCCGCATCCTTTGCAGTCTGTTCAAGTGGGTCCCTGCGCCGACCGGCCAGCACCACCCGGTACCCGTCCTTCAGAAGCGCGAGGGCAACGGTTTTTCCGATGCCGCTGCCGGCGCCTGTGACAAGCGCTACTTTGTTGTGCCCGCTCATTTCGCAACCTCCTCCGCTTTAATCCCTCTCCAAATCGTTTCGCACCTCAGAAGAACTACCTTTGGAGCATGAGTTTCGCAGCGAGCTTTACCTTTCCAAGAGTTCCTTTCTTGCGGGCCATGATCGTCTCATAGAGTTCCTCACGGGTTTCAGGAGGAACCGTTTCTTTCTCTCTCTTGGAGAGACGCATGGCTCCGGAGGGACAGGCCGACACGCAATTGCCGCAGCCGATGCAGCGCGTGGCGTCGACCTCTGAAATCGCCTGTTCCCCGTTCAGAGCGACGGCTTTCACTTGGCACTGTTCCACACACGTCCCACAACCGGTGCAGGTTCCTGTGTCCACGGTTGCAAAGTAGTTGGCCGCCCAGAAATCGAGCGGCCTTGGCAGCATCTTCTGAAGGCGCAGCATGCCGCAGCAGCATCCGCAGCAGGCGCAGATAAAGGATGCTTCCTGGGAATTGGAAGGCTGGAAGACCAGCCCCTCCGCTTCATTCTGCCGGCTGATGGAAAGTGCTTCCTCTCTGCTCACTTCCCTCCCCTTCCCCACCTTGACGAAATGCTTGGCCATATCTCCAAGCACCATGCATGTCTCCGTTCTTGACGTCTTCCGGCAAGGGGTCCCCTTGAGGGCGGAGGACTTTCTGCAGATACATTCATTGATCACAAAGGGGCCTTGCGATCCTTTGATGAGGTTCGTGAGTTCGTCGTAGGTGGCCACGTGGTGTTCTACACGGATGCTTTTCTCCACAGGAATGGTGCGCATCTGGGGAAGATCTGAACTCAGGAACTCCAGACCAAAGGCTTTGGTGCTGGTGTATTCGTCGAAGTCTGCCAGCACTTCGCGCGAGAGTTCGTAGAGCTGACCTTCGTACATGCCGACGATGAGGGGCATGTTGAAGAAGTGCTGCTCGCCGTCTCTTTCTATCTCTCCGATCACTCCCTTGTTCGCCATTGCATTCAGGGTATTTCTCACTTCATCAAAGGCGACCCCCTTTTCCCGGACGTCCTCATAGATCTCCCTGAGTGGCCTGGGCCTGTAACTCAACGTCATTGCGACGCGGGCTTCACCGGGGTTGAAAAATCTCTTCAGCAGACGGATTTCGCTCCCTGATTTGGTGGCAGGGAAACCGACCGGCTGCTGGTTCAGGTGTTTCTGAAGATCTCTGTAAATCTGATCTTGATCTTTCATGCTCACCCCTCCCTTCATGTTGCTTCATTGCCCAAAATCAAATCTCCGGTCGTTTTATCCATCCTTTGTTCATTGTTGCCGAACGTTGGAAATAAGGCACGGGGGTTTCGCGTCGGCTGGAGTTAGGGGTTGCGCTAGAGCCTTTCCCATTCTTCCTTGGCTATTCCAGCTTGACGAAGTATCCTGATCAAGAACTCCCGTCCAATGTCTTTCTGATGCGGATTGGGAATTGTCAGAGTAAAATCACCTTTGACCATGAAAGGGTGCTTCCCTCCGAATAGGGGCCATCAAAGCCCCATTTCCGAAGGTACTTGATTAAGTCGGAGCGTTTGATCGGGCCAAAGGGCGGCATCAGGCAACCGCCTGTTTTTTAATCTTGATTTCGATGTCATCAATGGGAGGTATTTCCAGATTCTTATACACACGAAACAGAATCCACTCCTCCAAAACCTCCTCCAACTCATTCCTGCACTTCTCCAGAGTCGGAGCATTAGAGTAGACGCCGGGGCATTCTTTAATCTCACCGTAATACGTTCCATCGTCTTGGAGAATTTCGTATTTGGCGTGCTCCATCGCCGCATCAATATACTTCCTGATCATATCTATTCCTTTCTTATGTTTGCCCAACGGGCTGCGAGATGAGCCGCCGTCGGTTGGGAACGGAAGTTGCCGGTTTTGCAATTTTCCGTGACAACCGACCGAGCGGAGCGAAGCCCGAAGGGGGGAGGCTCGATGAAGCTTGATAGCGATTGTTGGGCTGTAACTCGTATTGAACTAAAACCGTTCCGCAGTTGATTCCAAATTCCATATTTCACCAGTCAGTGCATACTTCATGAATATCGCTTTCGCTTCTTCCATTGTCCACTTTTCCCATTGTGGATTTAAATGGTTTCCATACCATTCCTTTGAGAATTCCCATATTTTCTTGATAGGCTGGACGTCCCCTTTGGGGATATTATGGCGCGTTGACCATTGAGTAATTTGCTCTTCATTTCTAAACACAAGCATATTGCTACATGTATAAATCACGTTGTGCCATGCATTTTTCATAGGAATCGGAAAATGGATATACAAATCTTTTTCTTCGACCTCACCGTGAGTAATGTGAATGACAACTTGTTCGTCGTGAGCGCCGATAGTTGTTGTGATGGTTACGTCTTCTTTTAATAATGCTGCGACGCCAAGGGAACACCAGGCACAGTTTCCCCAATATGCGCCTCTGGATGATTTCACGTAGAAATTAGTTGGTGCTAATGAAAATGGATGAATGACCCATATTTTTGCTTCATTTGGATGAAGCACGACACCATGATATTCCTGTAATGTCTTGAGCATCTCCACCATCTCATGTGAGCTACAGTTGAATTCTTTGCAGAGCGTCGCAACATCTGGAGCAAACCCATAATCAATGATATGCTTGAGAATTGCATAATGTAATTTGCCATGTGTAACCATGAATATCTCCTTTCGTTTCCCGACCTGTTCGAATAAGCATTTATTAAGTCAGCCCGATAAGCGGACGGCCAACGGCCGAGCGAGCGGCAGCGAGCGGTCCGATTATCAGTGGTAATAGATGGAAAATTTTCCCTCATATCACCATTATAGGACAGAAAAAGTTCCGCCTATTGCGATATTAAGCATGGAAAAGTGGAAAAACCGGCCGCAGATCTTCCATGTTTGAACGATAGGCACCGGTAAACATGGAAACCGGGAAGGGAGGATAGAAAACCGGCTCTGCTACAAGCTCTTGGTAAGCGGCCAGTTCTTCATGATATTTGTGTAAATTTACCACCTTAGGCGACCAAATACAACGCAAAAGAGCAGGGATCTGAGGTGATCGCTAACAGGTTCCGCTAAACAGGTCCCTCAAAGAACTCTGCAGTGACAAAAACGACCTTGTTGCGAACGTTCATTTTGCAGCGTTCTCCGTTTCTTTGGTAAAGACCGCTTCCATCTCACGACGAACGCACATGGCCTCACTGTCTTCCGCAGCCACGTCGGCCCAGGTCAAAGGCTTCCTGGCTGCAACGGCTCGTGTGAGCTTGATTCCGTGCGCGAGTCCGATGGGCAAGGCTCCTAGCGCGAGCGAATCCTTGGCCGGCATCAGCTTGCCCCACACCGTGTACCCCCCTCCCCGTCCAGAGTCTCCCCGGCCTTGAGATCGCGTTTCGCCGTGGCCACCGCATCCGCGCGAAAGCCCGTAGGGCAACCCGTGGGCTCGCCGCGGAGCGCCACCGACAGCACGCTATGCCCCGTGCAGGAGCGCGGGGAGCTTCACTCTTGTGGGAAATGCCCCTTTTACATTTCTTTTACAAAGTCCTCCGTCGTTTTCGTGTACACTACTTTTTTTCTGAAAAGAGAAACAACGATGAGGAGGTCTATAGAGGAGACATCATGACATTATTACTCACTTCTGTGTTCGGCCCCTATGGTGTGGATGATGAATATGGGGAAAAAGAAAACAAGATGGAACTGTTTCACAACCAGGTGACCAGGGAGCAGGGGATCTTTTCATACCGCTTCAATCACGGGAGCCAGGGGCTCTATTTCCTGGCTGAAAACGTGGACATGCCGACAGCGGTCCTGGATTTTCCAAGCTTCAAGCGATTCAAGAAGGAATTGAAAAAGGGATACGACTATGTCGGAATCAGTTTCATCATTCCCAATTTCAAGAAGGCATGCGAGATGGCGCGGGCCGTTCGGGAGCTGTCGCCGAAATCCAAGATCATCCTGGGGGGCCACGGGGTCAACATCCCCAACATCGAATCCATGATCGATCATGATTTCATCTGCAAGGGTGAAGGCGTCTACTTTTTGAGAGAGCTTTTTAAGGAGAATGTTCACAAGCCGATCAAGCATCCCCTCGTGTACAGCTCCTTCAACAGGCAAGTCATGGGTGCGCCATGGGCGCCTGATTCCGGCATTCTCATCACGGGCGTGGGGTGTGCAAACAGGTGCCGGTTTTGTGCCACGTCCCACTTCTTCGGCACTTACGTTCCGTACCTGAAGACCGGGAAGGAAATTTTCGATGTCTGTTGCCGTTACGAAGAGGAGATGCATGTAACGGACTTCGGAGTGCTGGACGAGAACTTTCTGAAGATGAAGGATCGAGCCCTCGAACTCCTGGACCTGATGGAAAGGAACCAGCGCCGCTTTACCTTTGCGATCTTCAGTTCCGCCGAGACACTGAAAGAACTCGGCGATCTGGATATTCTTGTCCGGCTGGGCGTCACTTTTATATGGGTGGGGGTCGAATCAAAGAACGTCCTCTATGCGAAGAACAAGAACACGGATTTCCGGGTTCTCTTCTCGGAATTGAAGAAAAGGGGAATCAGCGTCCTGGCCTCTTCCATTCTGTTCCATGAGGAGCACGACAAGAATACGATCTGGGAGGACGTCGACTACGTGACCTCCCTGAAGCCGGATTATGTGCAATTTGCACCGCTCGGACCGATCCCGGGGACAAAGCTGTACGAGGACTATGAGGGGCAGGGAAAAGTGATTCACGACATCCCCTATGCTTCCCAGCACGGTCAGGGAAAGATTTGGTTTCGGCACGATCATTTCTCCAGAGAGGAATCAGAAGAATTTCTGCGTCTTGCCTTTGAGATCGATTACAACAGGAACGGTGCTTCCATGTTGCGGGGCATGAGCACTACTTTGGACGGGTATGCGTATTGCAGGAACCACCCTGACAAGGCTATCCGCCAGCGCGCAGAGGGTTACAAGAAGAGACTCAAAATCATGCGGTATTTTCTCACGGCTTCGACGATTTTTGTTCAAAACCGGCAGAGTGAAATACTTTTAAGGGAAATCAAGGAATCCTTTCGGTCAGAACTGGGCAGGACAAAGGTTCTTGGCCTGGCCCTATCCATGCTTGTCGTCTGCTACAGCGTCAAGGAATACCTGCGATGCCGCCTCGTTGGAGATGCAAGGATGCCCAAGACTATCTATCTTCCGGTGAACAGGGAGTCTGTGAAAGGAGTCAAACCGGCAAGGTCCCCGGAAGTGACGAAGGTTGCATCCAAAGCGGCCTACGGGTGGTCGCAACAGTCAGGGCATTAGAGTCATGTTCATCCGGCTTTCAGAAACCTGGCACCACTTGGACTATTGCGAGACAACCCACTTCCAGGGGCAATCCGCGGCCACGCCCTCCGAATCTTTACCCATAGATCGCGGTTGAATTCATACCCTCATGGGAATAGAATCCCAAATGGAAGGACGCTTTGCCTCTGTCCCACCGACATCAACAACAACCGTACCGGGCGCTGCCGAGGCTTTCGGAGATGAGTCAGTCCAAGTGGTTTCTTCACCCCATCCTTATTTTCGTTTCCTCCATTGTGGCGGTGGGCCTGTCCCTTTTCCTGTACATCTACTGGTACCTGGAAGTCAGCACGGGGTTGAAGAGTGTCATAGAGAGGGCCAGCCTGGATCGCGATCAGATTCTGGCGCCCCAGACATGGGTGGTGATCCTGGTGCTCTCCGTTCTCGTAGGGATCATTCTGATGGGTATCTTCACCATCTTTGTCTACCATCAGAAGACCATTCAGCTCTACCGTCTCCAGCGCAACTTCATCAGCAATTTCACCCACGAATTGAAGACCCCGGTCACTTCAATGAAGCTGTATCTGCAGACATTCCGAAAGCACGAGCTTTCCCGGGAGGACCAGCTCAAGTACATCGGGTACATGGTCCAGGACGCGGACCGGCTGTCCGACAGCATCAACCGCATCCTCAGCCTTGCCAAGATCGAGAGCGGGGTCTACGAAGACCGGTTTGTTGCGGAGGATCTCGTCGAGGTCGTCGAGCATTTTTATGAAAAGAACCGCCCTCTCTTCGGCCGGTGTGAGGTGACGATTCACAATCCTTCCGGCCGTTCCTTTCCATACCCCATCAATCTCGTCCTCTTCGAGATGCTGCTGATGAACCTGTTCACCAATGCGATCAAGTACAATGAGGCCGAGGTTCCCCGGCTGGACGTCCGCTTCGAACCCAAGGCCAGAGGGTTGCACATTCGCTTCGAGGACAACGGCATCGGGATCCCAAGGTCGGAGGCGAAGAAGATCTTCAGGAAATTCTACCAGATCGGCCGCGCTGAGGATATGTCGGCCAAAGGCACGGGGCTCGGCCTGCATCTGGTTGAGAGCATCGCCCGTTTTCACGAGGGGAGAGTGATTGTCGAATCAAAGGAGGGCGAAAAGGGATCCGTCTTCTCGCTGATCCTGCCTTTCAAGTTTCCCATGACCGGGTCGAAATGAGGGGGTCCATGGCTGATTTCAAGCAGGAACGCATTCTGGTCGTTGAAGACGAGTCGCACCTGGCCGAGGGTTTGAAACTGAACCTGACCCTCGAGGGGTATGAGGTGAGGATCGCCGCAGACGGGAGCTCCGCCCTTCAGCAGTGGAAGGAATGGCGTCCGGACCTGATCGTGCTGGACATCATGCTCCCGCAGATCGACGGGCTGTCGGTGCTTCGAGCCATCCGGCTGGAAGACGAGCGCCTTCCGATTCTGATTCTGTCTGCCAAAGCGGATTCCGAGCACAGGGTAAAAGGTTTTTCCTACGGCGTTGACGACTACCTTGCCAAGCCTTTCAATCTGGACGAGTTCCTGCTCCGGGTGAAGCGACTGCTGACCCGGGTGTCCTGGTCCCGCGAATCGGCCGACTCGGACGCAGGAGGCACCTCGTCAGTCCCTCAACTCTACCGGTTCGGAAGCAACACGATCGATTTCGAGACCCTGAACGCCCAGGGTCCGTCGGGCAGAATCGCACTGACCGAGCAGGAGGCCAAGCTCTTGAAGCTGTTTGTCGCGAACCGGGGGAAGCCCCTTTCAAGAGACAAGCTCCTTGAAATCGGCTGGGGCTACTCCAGGGGCACCACCACCCGAACCGTGGACAATTTCATTGTCCGGTTTCGGAAGTATTTTGAAACCGACCCCAAAAAACCTGTCTATTTCAAAAGCCTCCGATCGGTGGGATATGTCTTCGACCACGACTCAGACTAGGGAGGGCGATCATTTCCGTATTCTTGGAATAGATGTCGGATCCGTCTCCTTGTCGGTCGCAGAGATCAACCTCAAAAGGGAGATCCTCAAGACAGACTACCGTTTCCATCACGGTGACGTGAAGGGAACCCTCAGGGAAGCACTGAATGATTTTGACCTGAGAAAAATCCGCTGGATAGCGGCCACCTCTTCGACTCCTTCCATTCTCAAAACAAGCCGGCAATATGACAATCGGGTAGCCATTATGGAGGCTGCCCGTCATTTTCATCCCGAAATCGGCTCCATCCTGGTGGTCGGGGGTGAGGCCTTCGGCCTGATCGGTTTTGACGGGAACGGCAAGTACCGAAGTTTCAGAACCAACACATCCTGTGCTGCAGGCACGGGCAGCTTCCTCGATCAGCAGGCGCGAAGGCTGAACCTGGAGAGTGCGGAGGCGCTGAGCAGGCAGGCATTCTGCAACAGGGGAACCGTGCCGAAAATGGCCTCCAGGTGCGCCGTGTTCGCGAAAACGGATCTGGTTCACGCCCAGCAGGAAGGGTACAGCCTTGAACAGATCTGTGACGGGTTGTGCCATGGGCTTGCGAGAAATATTGTGGACACGCTTTCCATGGACCGGGAGGCGCGTGCCCCGATCCTCTTCACAGGCGGCGTTTCCAAGAACAGGGCCGTGGTGCGTCACATCGAATCCATCACCGGGAAGGATGTCGTTGTAGACGAGACGGGAATGTACGGAGCCGTGGGTGCGGCCTTTCTGCTGGCCGGCGAGCGGCATGAAGCGGATGTCGTACGCCTAGGGTCGGCGGACGATCTGCGGTTGCCGGAAACAGCCCGGAAGAAGTATTTCCACGAGCCCCTCGAATTGGCCCTTTCAGCTTATCCGGAGTTCGGCGGCGTTGAAACCTACGAATATA
>Ga0105094_10001737_pt1 | contig 11426 bp, 6 predicted proteins | sample PPLLak1March2015_2_FD_87023 | JGI IMG/M metagenome (GOLD analysis project Ga0105094, IMG submission 87023) | Freshwater sediment microbial communities from Prairie Pothole Lake near Jamestown, North Dakota, USA - PPLs Lake P8 Core (3) Depth... | ecosystem: Environmental > Aquatic > Freshwater >...
AAAATTGAATGTGAAATAATACCGGTAGTATAATTTCCTTAATTAAGGGGATTTATTTTATTCCTTATGATTTTCCGGTTTAATACGCCGATGCAATGTTCTTTCACTCACTCCTAAAATTAATGCTGCCTGCGGAATATTTCCTTTGGTATATTCGAGAACGTGCTTAATATGCATTGTCGTAACTTCGTCCATACTCATCAGCATAAACTTATCAAAGTAATCTGCTTCTTTCCCATTAGTATTCTTTGGCAGATCAATTTCAGTGATAGGTTCATTTACATTATTTTTGGCTACTGCATTTATTATTATATTCTCTAATTCTCTTACGTTTCCGGGGAATGAATATTTTTTTAGAGCTATAATCACATTATCAGAGAAACCGGGAATATTTTTCTTATAGGTTTTATTACCAAGATTTAAAAAATATTTTGCTAGTAAGATTATATCATCCACTCTTTCCTTTAAAGGAGGTAAATAAATAAAACCTCTGTTAAGACGGTAATAAAGATCTGCCCTGAATTCATTTTCCTGAACAGCTTTCATTAAATCTTTATTTGTCGCGCTCAGAATTCTGATATCAAGTTTAATAGGCTTAGGACTGCCGATACGGTATATTTCGTTATATTGAATCGTCCGCAAGAGCTTACCTTGAAGTTCCTTAGGTAGTTCGCCGATTTCATCTAAAAAAAGGGTACCTTCATTTGCAGCTTCAAAATAACCTTTCTTATCTACAGCCGCACCGGTAAATGCCCCTTTCTCGCATCCAAATAATTCGCTCTCAAATAGATTCGGCGAAATTGCGGCAAGATTAACTGCAATAAAAGGTTTATTTCTTCTGGGGGAAAGATCGTGAATTTTTTTTGCTATCAGATCTTTACCGGTTCCTGTTTCACCGGCTATAAGAACGGTTTCATTTGTTGGAGCAAAAATTTCTACAAGTTCGAAAATTTTGTACATAATCGGAGATTCTGTAATTATATCGTCAAAATTTTCTTTGAATGCCCTGGTTTTACTTAAACCCGGTCTTAAGGAATCCCTTTCCAATTTAAGCAAATGCTGCTCAAGAGCTCTCCCGATAGTAACAAAAAGGCGTCCTGTATCTGGCGGTTTTGTTATAAATTCATAGGCTCCTAATTTTACTGCCTGAAGCGCAATTTCAGTATCTCCAACTCCCGTTATTACTATAATGGGAATTTGTGGATGGGAATTGCATACTTTTTCAAGAAGCTCTAATCCGTTCATTTGAGGCATATAAATATCGGTAATAATCAGTTCAACACTGAAATTATTCAATAAACGCTCTACATTTAATGGATTTTCTTCTGTAATGACATTTTTGTAGCCTTCATCCTGTAATAATCCTTTTAACAAGGTCAGGTATGAAGGTTCGTCATCAACAATCAAAATTAGACTTTTATTCATTCCTAATAATCTGTGAAATTGAACGTATTCGGATAGTCATTGGTCAAAATTCTTACCATTAAATACCTTTATTCTTAATAAAGAATCACCTTTTTTTAAATATCTAATTTGCAAAGCGGTAAAAAATAAAAGAAAATTTACCTCCTTTTTGTTATTTTAGCTCAATAAATTAGCTTTTTTAGAATAATAATCGAGGAAATAATGACAGCAAATATTGACAACATAAAGTTGTTTTATTCCAATTATAAAGAGAAAATTAATAATCTAAAAAGTGGATTAAAAAGACCTTTAACTTATTCTGAAAAGATACTTTATACTCATATTATTGAACACGAAATAAAAAACTTTACTAGAGGGAAAGATTATACGGAACTTAATCCGGACAGGGTAGCAATGCAGGATGCCACTGCCCAGATGGCATTGCTGCAGTTTATGTCTTCGGGCAGGAAAACCGTTGCCGTACCTTCCACAGTCCATTGTGATCATTTGATTCAGGCACAGATAGGTGCTGAAAAGGATTTGGAAAGAGCAGAAGTGGAGAATAAGGAGGTCTATGAGTTTTTAGAAAGCATCTGCAGGAAATTCGGTATTGGATTCTGGAAACCGGGAGCCGGCATTATTCACCAGGTTGTTCTGGAAAACTATGCATTCCCTGGCGGACTTATGATCGGTACGGATTCTCATACACCCAATGCCGGGGGATTGGGAATGTTGGCCATTGGTGTCGGCGGCGCGGATGCGGTTGATGTAATGGCCGGAATGCAGTGGGAACTTAAATGGCCTAAATTAATCGGCGTAAAACTTTCAGGGAAATTGTCAGGCTGGACAAGCCCGAAAGATATAATTTTAAAATTAGCAGATATAATAACTGTAAAAGGTGGAACAGGCTCAATCATAGAATATTTTGGAGAAGGAACAACTACAATATCGTGTACGGGAAAAGGGACTATCTGCAATATGGGGGCTGAAGTAGGTGCAACCACATCTGTTTTTCCTTTTGATGAAAAGATGGCAGCGTATTTAAGGATCACAGACCGCGCCGATGTTACTGCACTTGCGGAAGGTACTGCAGATGAATTGTGTGCAGACAAAGAAGTATTGGAAAATCCGGAGAAATATTTCGATCAGGTTATCGAAATTAATCTTTCTGAATTAGAACCTCATTTGAATGGACCATTTACGCCTGATAAAGGATGGCCTATTTCAAAAATGAAAGAAGCTGTTAAAAATGAAAATTATCCCGATAATATTAAGGTCGCACTTATCGGGAGCTGTACAAATTCCAGCTATGAAGATATAGACAGATCCGCAAGTATTGCGAAACAAGCTTTAGCAAAAGGTTTAAAAGCTAAATCACAATTCACGATTACACCCGGCTCCGAACAAGTCAGGGCAACTATTGAGCGGGACGGGCAGCTTAAAATATTAAGTGATCTCGGCGGATTAATTCTTGCAAATGCCTGCGGACCATGCATCGGTATGTGGAAGCGTATGGATATCAAAACGGGGGAAAGGAATACAATTGTAACTTCATTCAACAGAAATTTTGCCAAAAGAAATGACGGCAATCCGGAAACACTTGCATTTGTTGCTAGTCCGGAGCTTACAACTGCACTTGCTATTGCCGGAAGATTAAGTTTTAATCCCGTTACCGATGAGCTGATTAATGATAGAGGGGAAAAAGTAAAGCTTGATCCTCCCGGCGGAGAAGAACTTCCGCCGAAAGGATTTGCAAAAAGCGGAAACGGATTTATTCCCCCGTCGGATAAAGACAGTGATATAGAAGTAATTATCCGTCATGAAAGTGAAAGGCTGCAGTTCCTTAAACCATTCGAACCCTGGAACGGAAAAGATTTTACCGATCTGCCGGTTCTTCTTAAAGCAAAAGGGAAATGCACGACCGATCACATATCAATGGCAGGGCCCTGGCTTAGATACCGCGGACATTTAGATAATATTTCAAACAATATGTTTATCGGTGCCGTAAATGCATTTACCGGTGAGACGGGAAAAGTAAAAAACATTTTTACAAGTGAATATAAATCCGTGCCCGAAGTTGCAAGAGCATACAAAAAATATGGTCACGGCTGGGTGGTTATCGGAGACGAAAATTACGGCGAAGGATCGAGCCGTGAACATGCTGCCATGGAACCCAGATATCTTGGCGGAAAAGCTGTTATCGTAAAAAGTTTTGCCAGGATTCATGAAACAAATCTTAAAAAACAAGGTATGCTTCCTTTAACTTTTTCCGATCCGAAAGACTATGACAGGATTCGTGAGGATGATACCATTTCTTTAATTATTTCAGATCTGCAGCCTGAAAAACCGGTAAAAATGATAATCAAACATAAAGATAAAACAAAAGAAGTAATATGGCTTATTCATTCAATGAATGAGTCGCAGATTGAATGGTTTAAAGCAGGCAGCGCTTTGAATTTAATAGCAATGAAACAGAAATAAATTAGATATTAATCAGTTTAATTCTTCTGAATATTTACTTCGGTCCGGTAGTTAAAAGTAACTTAATTCAAGATCAAAGATTATGTTAAAGTATTTTCACCCAAAAGTATGTTTTTTCTAAATCCCGCAGTTTTATTTGGACTTCTAGCTGCTTCAATCCCTGTCTTGATTCACCTGTTAAATTTAAGAAAATTGAAGCGGATTGATTTCAGCACTTTAGCCTTTTTGAAGGAGCTGCAAAAAAATAAAATAAGAAAAATAAAACTGAAGCAATGGCTCCTCCTTGCCTTGCGGGTTTTAATTATAATTTTCCTTGTAATAGCTTTTGCCAGGCCGGCTTTAAAGGGTGTTGCAATCGGAGGTACAACTTCAGCCGCAAAAACAACTGCCGTATTTATTCTTGATAATACTTTCAGCATGTCGGTTGTTGATAATAAGGGATCATATTTTAATCAGGCCAAAGAAACAATTAAAGAATTAATCAAACAGCTTCAGGAGGGGGATGATGCTGCTTTAATTAAAATTGCCGGCAGTGATCCTGAAGAAACTAACAGCACAAATAATCTTATTGATTTCAGCAGAAGAGTAGATGAAACCGAAATCTCATATGCAAGTGGCTTTCTTCACGATGCTGTAATTAAAGCTTCGAAGATACTTTCATTTTCAAGAAACTTTAATAAGGAAATTTATATTCTTTCAGATTTCCAATCGGGAAGACTAGCAAGGGAAGGATCGCTTTCGGATTTAAGTGAATTATTAAATGAAAAAATCAAAATTTATGGCTTTAATTATTCGGGAAAAGAAGTCTTCAACCTAGGAATAGATGAATTAAAAATTAATACACAGATATTTGAAAAAGATAAACCAATAAGTTTCGATATAACAATTGCAAACCATTCAAAGCAGCCGGCCGAGGATGCAGTAATTTCGATATTTGCGGACGGTGAGAGAAGTGCACAGCAGAGCGTTGATATTTCTGCGGGGGGTTCGGCGGCAGTTACATTGGAAGCACTTATTAAAAATACCGGTTTTGTTAATGTTTATGCAGAACTGCAGGATGATGAAATCATTCATGACAATAGAAGATTTGCTTCCTTGCTTATTCCGCCGGAAATACCTGTGGTTATCTTTGCCGATAATGCCGAGGATGCCTCTTTTGTTTCGCTGGCTCTAACTGTATCCGAAAAAGAAAATCCTTTAAGAATCACGAGAAAGAGTACGAATCAAATTTCTTCAACAGATTTGGACCAGTATAAAGCAGCAGTTCTAATCGGCACTCAAAACATAAATGGTCTCGAAAAATTTAAATCTTTTTTGAATGAAGGCGGCGGTTTGTTTATCATGCCCGGAAATAACAGCGAGGAAGAAAGATACAGCAGCAATTTATCCGAATTAGGCCTGCCTGCAGTTAAAGGAACAGCGGGAGAAAAAAATCGGCAGGTTAATTTATCTGTATTTGAAAAAATTGAATATGAACATCCGGTACTTCAGAATATTTTTGCAGATGAAGAAAAAAGCAGAAAAGGATCCGAAGTTAAGAGGATAGAATCGCCGCAAATATTTTATCATTTTAAAATCAGCACCGAAGGGAAAGGCCGAAACATAATTTCCTTAAATGATGGTACATCCTTTATCAGTGAATATAAATATGGAAAAGGGAAAATCTTTTTAATGAATACGGCACCGGTTCTTGAATGGAGCACGTTCCCCATAAAAAGCATATTTGTTCCGTTAATAAATAAATCGATTTATTACTTGGCTTTCATTAATGAAAGAGGAGGCGATTATTTAGCCGGGGAAACAGTGAATATAAATTTGGGTTCCCGTTTTCTGCCCCAGGTGAAAATTCAAAGGCCGGATAATGCCCAAGAATTTTTCAAGGTCGATAATGGCAGAGAAGCCGTCTCTTACAGACAAACAAATCTGGCAGGATTTTATAAAATTTATTCCGGAGAAAAATTATATGAAGTATTTCATGTAAATACCGATCCTTCCGAATCGAGCCCGGAATATTTAAGCAGCAGCGAATTTCAAGAATATCTTAGAAGGATAAAATTTAAGGGAACTTTTATTGAGATAAATAAGAATGAAAATCCTAGAGAAGTAGTACTGCAGGCCAGATTTGGCTCTGAACTATGGAAATACGCATTAATGATTGCATTAATATTTGCTCTGATCGAAATGGCAGTTGCCAGAAGTACAAGAAAAGAAATTGTGATGGATAATTGACGAAGAGACAGAATATTTTTTGCAAGTTTGTTATTATTAATAAAACAGAAAGGAAAATGATTACTAACTGATGATAGAAGTGCCTAAGAATGTAACTGAAAGAGCGATGCTGGTTGCAATAAATAAACCGCCGGAAGGAGAAAATAGAAAATACTTAAACAGGGAAACAGTTGAAGAACATCTTGAAGAACTAGAGCAGCTTGCGGTGACTGCAGGTGCAGAAACAAAATTGAAAGTAATTCAGGACAAACAGACAGCAGATCCTGCATACTACATCGGGAAAGGAAAAGCCGATGAATTGGTTTCCTTAGCCGAGGATAACAATATCGACATTATAATTTTTGACGATGATCTTTCCCCGGTTCAGTTAAGGAATCTTGAGAGGCTGGTTAATAAAAAAATTGTAGATCGAAGCGGATTAATTCTTCACATTTTTGCAACCAGAGCAAAAACAAAAGAAGCAAAAACACAGGTGGAGCTTGCACAGCTTCAATACATGCTTCCAAGACTTACCAAACAGTGGACACACCTTTCAAAACAGTACGGCGGTATAAGAACTAAGGGTCCGGGTGAAACCCAAATTGAAACAGACAGACGGATGATAAGGAACAGAATCAGCCATTTAAAAGAAAAATTGGATAAAATTGAATCACAAAGAGAAACCCAGAGCAGGGGAAGAAAAGATTTTTTGAGAATTTCTCTTGTCGGATATACAAACGCAGGAAAGACCACACTCTTTAATCTGCTTACTAAAGCAGGTGCGTTTGCAGAAAATAAATTATTTGCAACATTAGATTCAACCACAAGATCAATTACATTGGGAAAGAATCAAAAGCTTCTTTTAAGCGACACCGTAGGTTTTATCAGGAAACTTCCGCCGCATCTTATTGCATCATTTAAAAGCACTTTAAATGAAGTACGTGATGCGAATATTATTCTTCATGTTATAGATATTTCCCATCATTATTTTGAGGACCATATAAATATAGTTGAAAATACACTTAAAGAACTTGGTGCTGATAAAAAAGATCAGGTTAAAATCTTTAATAAAGTTGATGTCATTGAAGATAAAAACAAGATTGGTTATGTTAGGAACAAGTATAAAAATTCTGTGATAATTTCTGCGGAAAGAGGGATAAATATAGCCTCACTTAAGGATTTAATAAATCAAATGGCAGAAGAATCATTCATCGAAGAAAAGATCGATCTCGATTTATCAAAAACAAAAATGGCCGCAAAAATTCATTCGATGGCTGAAGTCCTGTCTACCAAATATGATGACAATAAAATGTACATAACCTATCGGACGAACAAACAGAATTCCGATAAGATAAAGAAGCTGGTCTATGGCGGTTAAAAGAAAACCAGCAGCTAGAAACAGTCTGTTTATCGACGGGAATTCCTTAACTCTAGACAAAATTGAATTGTTCATTAAAACAAATCCTTTAATAGAGATAACTCAAGAAGCAAAAAAAAAGATTAACTCTTCCAGGGAACTTGTAGAGAAATGGGTTGAGGAAGGAGAAAGCATTTACGGAGTAACAACAGGATTCGGTGAATTTTCAAATGTAAAAGTTTCAAAAAAAAATATAAAAAAATTACAGGAAAATTTAATTTTATCTCATTCCGCCGGTTGCGGTGAAAACCTTCCCCCCTTTATAGTCAAAATCATGATGCTTCTTAGGCTGAATGCTTTGGCAAAGGGCTATTCAGGCATCAGGTATTCAACATTAAAGCTATTAGCCGGGATGATCGAAAATAATATTATTCCTGTCATCCCATCCCAGGGTTCTGTCGGTTCAAGCGGAGACCTGGTTCAGCTTTCTCATCTGGTTCTTACAATGATTGGAAAGGGGAAATGCCTCGCCCTGTCCCCTGCCCCGCCGGCCCGCTTCGACTCGTCGGAGACGAGGCGAGCAGGCGGGTTTTCCAAAGGAAATGGTGACATGCTTTTCAATTATAATTTTTCCGGTGAAACAATTATTAATTCTAAAGATGCACTAAAAAGATTTAAACTGAAGCCGGTTATTCTTGAAGCGAAAGAAGGATTAGCTTTAATTAACGGTACGCAGATGATGACTGCTTTTGCCGCTTATATTTGCTTCTGGGCAAATAAGCTGATAAAACTTGCAGATATAAGCGCGGCACTTTCGCATGAAGCATTGAGAGCAACCGATAAGGCATTCGATAAAAAAATTCACCATCTTAAGCCTTTCCCCGGGCAAATAACCACAGCGGAAAATATTTTAAGTCTGATAAAAAATAGTGAGATAAGAAGATCGCACCTGGATAATGATACAAGGGTTCAGGATGCATATTCAATCCGGTGTGTTCCGCAAATTCACGGTGCATCGAGAGATGCAATCGAATATGTCTGCTCAAGAGTCGAGATTGAAATGAATTCTGTAAATGATAATCCGATAATTTTTCCGGAGACCGGCGAACACATTGAGGGTGGAAATTTTCACGGACAGTCAATGGCATTAGCAATGGATTTTATGTCTATTGCTCTTTCCGAATTGGCGAATGTTTCCGAAAGAAGAATTGAAAGAATGGTGAACGGCTCATTAAGCGGACTGCCAAGATTTCTTGCACTCGATGGAGGATTGAATTCCGGACTTATGATTGCACAATATACTGCCGCGAGCTTAGTTTCTGAAAACAAAGTTCTTGCCCACCCTGCAAGTGTAGACTCGATACCAACATCGGCAAACCAGGAAGATCATAATTCGATGGGATCAATCGCAGCTCAGAAGTGCTTTAAAATAATGGAAAATCTTAAGAATGTTCTTGCAATTGAATTATTTACAGCGGCACAGGCTGTTGAATTCCTAAAACCATTAAAATGCGGCGACGGCACCTCAATAGTTTATAATGTAATCAGAGAGGCAGTCCCTCCGCTCACTGAGGATAGAGTAATTTATAACGATATAAAAAATGTTTTAAAATTAATTAAAAACGATTATCTTCTGAATTCGGTTGAATCAAGAATACCGTTGAAATGAAAATGGATGTAAAGGATTGAAAGGAATTATAGTAGTATCATGGATATTTTGTTGTTTGTCGTTGGATCGATTTTAGGATCAGCTGCTGTCTTCTTTGCTGTAAAGTTCAGGTTTGAAAGCAAAATCAGCAAAGCGGAAGAAAGGAATAGAATTTTTGAAGAGCAAAACAATGCCCTTTCATCAGAGTTGAACGGTGAAAGAATTAAAATCTTGGAATTAAGCAGATCCCATTCAGCCTTGGAGGCAGATTACAAAAATCTCCAGGAACGTCTTTGTGAGCAGAAAGGTGAATTGGAAAATCTTCAGCAGAAATTCAGCACCGAATTTAAAAATATTGCAAATGAGCTTCTCGAAGAAAAAAGCAGAAAGTTTACTGAACAGAATAAATCGAATATAGAATCAATACTGAATCCTTTAAACGAAAAATTAAAAGAATTCCAGAAACGTGTTGAAGAAACCTATGACAAAGAATCGAAACAGAGATTTTCACTGGAAAAAGAGATAAAAATTCTTTTCGACCTGAATCAGCAGATGGCGAAGGAAGCTAATAATCTTACAATCGCTTTAAAGGGACAGACAAAAACCCAAGGAAGCTGGGGCGAATTTATATTGGACAGCATATTGGAAAAATCGGGACTGCTGAAAGGGAGGGAATACCAGATACAGGAAACTTTTATTAATGAAGACGGAAGAAGAAGGCAGCCCGATGTTGTTATTAACCTGCCCGAAAATAAATGTTTAATTATAGATTCCAAAGTTTCTCTGCTGGCTTATGAACATTACTGCTCAAGCGATAGCGACGCCGATAAAGCAGTTTCTCTAAAAGAGCATATAGCTTCAATAAGGAAGCATATCAGGGAATTAAGCGCCAAAAATTACCAGAACCTTTACCAGATAAACAGTCTTGATTTTGTTCTGCTTTTTATGCCGATAGAACCTGCGTTCAGCTTGGCTGTACAGAATGATCTGAATATTTTTAATGAAGCTTTTGAAAGAAACATTGTTATAGTAAGCCCATCAACTCTGCTCGCAACACTCAGAACTATTGCAAGCATCTGGCGTCAGGAGTACCAGAACAGAAATGCCCTGGAAATAGCCAGACAAAGCGGTGCATTGTACGATAAATTCCAGGGAATGATAAGCGACCTGATTGAACTTGGGAAAAAAATGAATGCGATGCAGCTTAACTATGAAGAGGCGATGAAAAAATTATATTCGGGAAGAGGAAATTTAGTAAGCAGTGTTGAAAAAATTAAAAGACTAGGGGCTAAAGCTACCAAATCATTGCCGCAATCACTTTTAGACAGAGTGGAAGATTCTGATGAAGAGGAGGAAAACCCGTTGGATGACAGGCATGATGATGAGGGAAGTCTTTTTCAAAAGAATGATTAATCTGCCGTTTATCCCATTATCCTTTATTGTCAAAAAAATTTATTTATCATTACCAGACATAAATAGTAGCTGGACAAGTGCATTCGTCTGTTATTATTAAATTTTTTTAAACTACTCTTACGCCGAGTGCCTCTGTAATCAAAATGATCTCCAAAAGGCAGTAAAATTAATCTGGAATTTTCAATTAAGCTAAAACTATAAATTTACTTTGGATAAATTCTTGCAGCCCAGCCTCCGCCGGGTGCCAGATGCAGCTTTAATTTATCTGAAGCAGATATTTGCGATTCTACTTTTTTATAATCACCTGCATACTTATCTGCATTTACACCATCGCGGTAAAATTCAATATTGTAATCTCCGTCCTTTAGGAAAGAGCAGTTTAATGTTAAATTCCTCGGTGCCCAATCGGTCATTGCTCCCACATACCATTCATTACCGCTTCTTCTGGCGATTAAAATATAATCGGAAACTTTGGCATCGAGAACGATTGTAGTATCCCAGACTGAAGGCACTGCGGAAAGAAAATCAAGGCATTCATTTTCTTTAAGATAATTGGAGGGATTATCGCAAAGCATCTGCAAAGGTGATTCATATACAACGTACATTGCCAATTGATGGCACCTTGTACCCTGGCTCATCGGCCGGTTAAACGCTACGTTAAAATCTTCTTTTGTTGCATTAAGCATTGCACCCGGCGTAAAATCCATCGGGCCTGCCAGCATACGGATAAACGGGAGGGTAACAGTATGCTCGGGAGTTATATTCTCGCTCCATTTGTTCCATTCATTTCCCATTACACCTTCGGAAGTAATTACATTCGGATATGTCCGTAGAAGCCCGGTTGGTTTATAGGCACCGTGAAAATCAACAAGCAGCTCTCTGCTTGCCGCTTCTTTTGCTACCCTTTCATAATAA
>Ga0105094_10001741_pt1 | contig 11413 bp, 9 predicted proteins | sample PPLLak1March2015_2_FD_87023 | JGI IMG/M metagenome (GOLD analysis project Ga0105094, IMG submission 87023) | Freshwater sediment microbial communities from Prairie Pothole Lake near Jamestown, North Dakota, USA - PPLs Lake P8 Core (3) Depth... | ecosystem: Environmental > Aquatic > Freshwater >...
AACGTCTACGTCCAAGATCGTTACAGATCCCCATACGCTGCTGAGCGCCACCCACGCCGTGTACGAGCGCATCGCGCCGCGGGCCGGCGCGCTCGGCCCATACACCAACATGCTGATCCAGCAATTGCGCCTGCTGTTCATTGATCCCGGCCAGGCGCTGTTCGTGTTTGGCGTTCCCGATCCAGCCACGCTCGCCGGAATCAACACCTACGCTCGAACGGCTTTGGAAAGAGCGCTGGAGGAGGTCTTTGAAGAAGAGGTACGGGTTGAGCTGGTTGTTTTCGACGAAAACGGTTCCTCGCTGACAGCCCTAATTGAAGATTTCACCCGGAAACCAGCGGGGTCAGACCAGACCGAAGCCGGCCAACCCTTAGAAGGACCTGCCATTCTCGCAGTAGATGCGGAAGAAACCATCGACGACGTGGAGGAGGAAGCGCCGCCTCTCAACAAGATCCAGCTGGGGCTAATTCAGAGCAGCCTGCGGGGCGTCTTTACTTCACCGAAAAGGGTCGTGGTCGTCCCGGGCTACCTGTTGCGCTGGCTGCCCTACATCGGTCCCTTGCGCACCTCCATTGTGGTGGCCTGTTTCCAGGCTTTCTATCTGTCCAGGAGGACGACCGCCCGGGCTAATCTACCCTTTGAGGCGCCCGGGCCGCTCCTGGCTGCGGTCGCCGGCATCGCCGAGAGCAGCGTCTGGCGCCATCTGAATGACCCCGAGCTAAGCTGGTTTCTCAAAAAGGCGCCCTATAAAGCCGGCGAAAAGCGTTGGGTGCGAGATAAAGGGGCCGGCCTTACCAAAAGGAGGCCGACGCGCTTCCTGTTTCGCTCCACCTCCCCGCTGACCCCGGGCGATGCTGCCGCGTTATGCGCCTACCTCAAGGACCTGGACATCCAAGAGAACCCGCTCGAGGCGCTGACGTCCCTAGTGCGAGGCGAATACCGGGTGGAGCCGCGCGACGTCTTTCCATTCCCCGCCCCTCCCCCGCCCAAAGACTGGCAGGCTGGGGATCCCGAAGCATGCCTGATTCATAACATCATCTACGCCGCGATCGGAATCGAAGCCAAATCGGCCTCGAAACCCCTCGCCGACCTGGTGGACGAGCTGGTCGAGCGCCTTTTGCCAACCAACGACCAGCTTCACCTGAGCTGGTATTACCTGCTGCACTGGCAGCCGCTGCTCGGCCATGGTCCAGGCTGGGCGGTTACCCTGCTGCGCGATCGCTGCTTTTACAACCGCCAGACTGGCGAACTGCGCGACACGGTCAACGTCAAGGGCGGGTACCAGGAGCTGGCCGATGCCTTGGGCCTGCAGCGGGTAAAAACCGTGCGCGAGTGGTTTCCCGCCCCACGCGCCCGAAAGGAGACGGTCAAAAACGCCGACCTGTCCTCCGAGGAGCTTCTGGAAGCAATCGCCCAAGCGAAACGGGGCTTTGTCAAAGAATACGCCGCTAAATTCGTGGAGATCGCCACAGCCGAGGCAGACGGGCGCGGTCAAGTATCGGCGTTCAAGGCGCGCGTCAAGGTGTTCGACCCGCTTGCCCCGGTACACGAAGCGCTGTATAACGCCTTGTTTCCCTTCGCCCAGCGCTGTTTCACCCTGCCCCAGGAACAGAGGGCTGCTTTCTTGGATGCTTTCGATGAAACCTGCGCACTAGACGCGAGCGCTATCGAGAAAATCATCCGAGAAACCCGCTCGGCAGCCGATCAGCTGATCCAAAAGCACCGGATCTCCTTTCGGCCAGAGTTCCCCTGTGCGTTGGATAATGCCATTGCAGGCGAACTTCTGGGCGCGATTGAGAGGATCACAAACAGCGATCTGGGCGCGAATCGGAGGTTCATATCCGACGACCTGGGCGCGATTGATGAGATCCCACAGGGGAATTCAGGCGCGGATGAGAGCATCACCAACCCCAATCTGGGCGGGTTTGGGAGGATATTAGCGTTGTTCGCAGGCGCGATTGAGAAGATCACCACCGCCGACTCGGGCGCGTTTAGAGGGTTGGGGCTGGTTTTCTGGGCGCATGTGAGAGGGTTAAAACACTTGGTTTTAAATAACCCTTTGGATATAACTCTAAAAGAATATTTTCAAAATACTGAAGTTAATACTACTAAAAAGATAACCTCTACAACTACTACCGAGGAGCAAGATGCCAATTTAGATAGGGACAATGGCGGGGTAGATGTGGAGACTGATAGTAAAATTAAAAAATGGGATTTGGATTCGTTATTAAATAACTTCAGCCCCCATGTAAAGCGGGATTTGCTCGAAAAAGACGTCACGGCTGAGGCGGTGCTATCGTGCCTGTTCTATATTGCATCGAGCAAGGGCGATAACCTGGGACTGGGATACATCGTCGAGAAGCTCAAAGTGCACCCCCAGGATGGGCAGGGCGGCATCTACCTGCGGCTTGCTGGGGATAAGCCGGAAGAAATCATTGCCAGGCTGCGGGCTTATGTTGAATACCGAAGCTTTCAAAACCGCGACTGGCGAGTTGCCATGGGAACGCCCTCGACCGAAAAAATCCTGGAGCTGCTGGAGCACCTGGGGATTGACTCGTCCAAGATCAGGAGCCAATGGGATTAGGGGTTGCTGATATTCGACGCTGGGTTTATTCCTCTTGATCACGCACTGGAGCATATTAGGGAAGCGGCGGTATGTTACACTTAAGTGTAATAATCCTTGTGGCGCTCGCTCGGTGAGAGTAATTTGAGTTATAATTACATTTAAGTGTTCTTATGGTTCGAAGATTGCCGTGGATGAAATTTTGATAAAATGGACGATCCAAAACACCGCGAAGCTGAGCTGCATACGCTTTACCTGTCCAATACCGTCTGGGGGGAATTGAAGCGCCGCGCGGTGATGGAAGGGAGCGACGCCAGCAAGCTCACCGACTACGTATTGGGTGCATTCTTGAAGTATAGGCCTGCGATTAAACTACCCCCACGCCGCCCCAGAGGGAAAACTGTGGAAAAGCTCAAGCGGCGCAATCTCCACCTGCGGAAAGGCACCTGGGAGCATGTCGCCATGGACGCTCAAGAGAAGAATTATTCGATCTCGGTGCTGACGGAGTTCCTGCTGCGAAACTACCTGAAGCTGGAGATCTCGCCCGATTTACGCCCCAGGTCTCCGGCCACACGTCTCTCAGCAGGAGGTTCCATCCAAATCCCGTCCGGCTTGTGGCCTCATTTTCAGGAATATGATCCTGCCCTCCTGAACCTAGAGAGAGACGCCGACCTGGTCATTCAGCGCACCCTGGAATTCGGCGATTGGGATGAGGTGCGCTGGCTATTCATGACTTATGGAAAGCAACGCATCCGCGCCTTCTTGCGCCAGCGCGGCGAGCGCTGGCTCTCGCCGGTGACTTTCAATTATTGGCGCCGGTTGCTGGGGATCAAAAAATGGCAGGCCTCGCCATTCCCCACCGCCAAAGGCGAGTTATGGAAACGATAGAGCTTGCCAGCCCCCACTGGGAAGCTCTCACTCCCGAGACGCAACAGGCCTTTCACAAAATTGCTGGCCTGGAGTTTACCAGGGGCTTCTATCTGGCCGGTGGAACCGGTCTGGCGTTGCATTTGGGACACCGCTTTTCGGTTGACCTGGATTTCTTTTCCGCTCAGGATGACGCGGTTGGGGCGGACCAGCGCTCCACGCTGAGGGAAACATTCGAAGATCCCACCCTGTCCATCACCTTCGACAAAGATGCCACCTTTGTGGCCACCTGGCGCGGTGTGGGTGTGAGTTTCTTTCGCCTGTACCTGTATCCCTTGGTGCGGCCCACCTTGCTGGTGGCCGGGGCGCCATTGGCAAGCCTGGAAGAGATCGGCGCCATGAAGCTGGCAGCCATCATCGATCGCGGCACCCGTAAGGATCTTATCGATCTCTATTTCATTCTTCAACATATGCCGATCGAGCAACTGTTTCAGACAGCCGCACTGAAATATGCACGTGTGCGCACTTTTGCCATCAGCGCCACGCGCGCCCTAGCTTATTTTGAGGATGCTGAGGCCCTGCCCATGCCGCGCATGATCGATCGCACGCCCTGGCCGGTGATGAAGCGCTTTCTGGAGCGCCAGGCGTTGGAAGCCGGGCGCAGGCGGTTAGAAGATTTGTGGGAATAAGATGATCAGTGAACGTCACACTCAATTGAGCGGGTTGTACCAATGCTTCCTCTTAGCCGAGAGATTAGTCAGCTTGAGCATCTCAAAAAATCATTGGCTGTCTACCGCGCAGTGATCGGGCAACCACGACAAGATGAGCTTCTTGCGTTTTTGGGCACCCATTTGTCGGAGGAAGAGATGAAAAAATTAGCGGAGGAGTGTTCGCTAGATCTTTCACCGGAGAAGCCGTTATGACTCAGAAGTTAGAATTAAACCTGCCCTCTGACCTCTATTCGGAAATCGATAGTTATATCCGGTCTGAAGGATTGTCTTTTGAACAATTTGCCCTTTGGTCGTTGAGTGAGAAGGTTGGGGAAATCCGTGAAAGACGACAGGTGAAGAATCTGAAATATCTGAAGCCAGCACTATCAACATCTTCTATTCAGGGACTTCTACCTGAAGAGAAACCGCCAGCGCCGTCAGGCCCTCTAACTCGAAAACTAAAACCTGAAGATAATCAGCAGGTGGTGAGCGGACCTAAGCGCCTTCTCAACGCCAAAGAAGTGGCTAAAATCCTTGGGATTAGCAGCTCAAAGGTGTACAACATGATCTAGGCGCGCGAGATCCCAGTGATCAGTCTGGGAAGGAATGTTCGAATTCGGGAAGAAGACGTGGAAGAATTTATTATTCGACAAAGGAGGTCGTCCTGAACTGGGGAGTGTGATGGCCAAAATGCGCAAGGCACAAATCCTTTTGGGGCTCGATCAATACCAAAAGCTGGCCGAGATAGCCCGGCGGGAAGGCGGCAGTGTCTCTTCTTTGGTAAGGCAGGCAGTGCGCCAATGGCTGGCCGGGTATGGTGAGCAAGAAGCCCTCCGCCAGCGCCTGGAGGGGTTGGAGCAGATCGATGCGCACCGGCAAGCCATCCTGGCCGAACGAGGCGGCAAGCCGTTGGAGATCGATCCGGCAACAGTCATTGAGCAGATGAGACAGGAGCGAGACGATGAGCTGCTTTCCGGAACTTTCGGCCGCAGTGATTGATGCAAAGAAGGATGGAATATGACGTTGCCTCTTGGCAAGTAATCCTAGCTTTTGCACTCTTTATGAGCATTACAATCTACAGGGACCATTTTTCCAAATCACGATCGACCTGTTCCAAATCGAGCAGGCGCATCCCGGCAGAGCTCCAGTTTCTCCCGGATACCGGTGTTCGTTCGACTTCGTCTCGATAAGATTGAGCCCCGTTCGTCCAGCCGCTTCTGGAAAAACCGAGAAAGTAAACCTGCCACTTTCCTTGGGGCGGGACAATACCTGCAGCCTTATCGATCAAGGTTGAGAGCACTGGACGTCCGCTCGCGGTTTGCCCCCACTTACATTCTCCCAAGATCAGCGTTTTTCCCCTGCGGTTAATTCCGGCCACGTCGATTTGGGCGCTGGTAGTCCAGATGCTGCCAACCTGGTCGGGGAGGAACGGAAGCGCGTTTTGTCCGCCTGCCCGGAGTGTCCATTCCTGACACAGTTCTTCCCAGGTATGGACGCCGATAAAATCGACCATGTGCCGGCTAATTTCTGCCAGGGCCTGATCCTGTATTTCGAGAGCAATTTGTTCCTGCCGGCTGGCAAGAAATCGATAGTAAAACCGCAGGTAGGGGTCGATGATGTGATGCCTGCCCCGGCGGGCTTTTGGGCTATCGGTGACCGAAATTTTTCGCTCGACAAAGCCTGCCTCGGCGAGCACCGAGAGATATTTCGGAACTTGCATGTTGGGTAGTCCGGTCGATACTTCAATTTCCTTCGGTGTGCGTGCGCCGTAGGCGATTGCAGTCAGGATGGCCACGTAGTTATGCGGATCGGAGATGAAATCCTGCAGAAGCAGGCGCGGTTCGGACTGCATCAAATTATTGGGGCTCAAAAGCTGCTGGCGGATATTTTCGGAAACGGATTTGTCTGGATCGATGCGTTCCCAGTAAGCGGGGACCCCGCCGAAGATTGAGTATATTTCTACGCGGTCTAGGGCGGAATAGTTGGGGAAATAAGCCCGCGTCATCCCAAACGGCAAGGGTTGCAGGTGAATTTGGGCGGTTGCCCGCCCGTAGAGCGGGGCTTGATAGGACAGAAACTCACGTTTCATCATACCGAGATGTGAACCAGATAGAACCAACATTAGGTTTGATTGAGAAAGCGTGCTGTCCCAAAAGTTCTGCAACTGCCCCGCGACGCCCGGATCAACCTCCAGGAGGTAAGTGAATTCATCGATGAACAGAGCCAGGCGTTCATTTTGCGATAGCCAGGCGACCTGCTGCCAGGCCTGCTCCCAGCTCCCATAGGTAAATCCATCCGGGGCCGGGGAGCGCGGAGAAGCGAAATTGTAAACCGCTTGAGAAAACGACCTCAACTGCGCTAGCGCCGAAGTTGGAGCTGCTACCCAATAAAGAACTCGTCGTCCAGATGTCTGTAACCAATGAGTGAGCAAAACAGTTTTTCCAACTCGGCGCCGGCCATACAATATTAGCATTTGTGCTTGTGGGGAGTCCCATAATGCGTTCAGTAACGACAATTCTCGCTCGCGTCCGATGAAGGGTTTCATCTATATCCTCCGACATTAAACTTTCAAGTATTATACTTCAAATAATAATGTACGGCAATGGATCTGATACAAAGAAGCATATCAATACTTATTTTGACAGTCCCGGCGAAATGGATGATTGTTGACATTAAAGGTTATAATTCTCAAGAAATTGTGAGAGTGGTCAATTTACCCGTAAGACAGCTATGCCTATCCGTGTCGTTGTAATCGAAGATCATCCGCTGATGTTGAAGGCGATCCTGGAAGAGCTCTCTTCCCACCAAGAGGGCATTCAGGTGGTGGGGACGTCCGAGCACGGATCGGAGTTGCCGCGCCTGGTGCGGGAAAATTCGCCGGACGTGGTTATCCTGGATCTGGGCATGTCCACCGGGAACTTCGAACCGATCACAGCCGTGCGTTCGATTCTGCAAGATTTTCCCGATCTGCGTATTCTGGTATTAACTGGTTATGAGGACGAAACCTATATTCGCCGAATTGTTGATGCTGGAGCGCATGGTTATGTGCTGAAAAGCGACAACCTATCCCTGATGCTGCCCAAAGGAGTCCAGAGGGTACACGAGGGGAAGCGCTTTTATTCGGAAGACGTCATCGATAAACTGTTCGACCCACAAAAGGGTGACGAAGCCGTACTGAGCGAGCAGGAGCTTGTCGTTGTGAGATTGGTTGCTCAGGGCTTAACCAACGAGAGTATTGCTCGAACCATAAAAGTGTCTGAAAAACGGGTTCGCAACTTGCTCACAAGAGTATACGCCAAGTTTGATCTTCATGAGAGCGAAGAGATCAACGTGCGTATTGCCGCCATTAATAAGGCGCGCGAATTGGGTCTACTGGCATCCGATTAAGGAAAAGGGGACATAGGACCAGCCTTCTACGGGACATGCGCCTCTCGAAAAATAAACGGGGATGACTTAAGATTACACACCGCTCGTTGGCGGATTGGACAATGCTCGTTTAAAAGCCGGTTTCGATGCCTCGTCTGGCCAGTTCCAGGGTTTGCTTTTCGAAACGGGATACGATTTCTAACAAGATGGTACCCATGCTTGAAGATCATCCGCGTGTAATTGCGTTAATTACCAACCCTAAAGGGCAGGTTATCCTTGCGATACTTACCCTGTGTGCGATAATCATATTCGTCGCCTCCTTTTACATTTTTCAACCTTATGATGGAATGGCAATATACAAGGAGGCGCCTCTGAGTGAAGTATTTGAGGTTTATCCGGATGGGCCGGCAGATTTTGCGGGGGTCGAGATTGGCGACCGAATCCTGGCTATCGATGGAAAGTTAGTCGATCCATTGCGCAGCGAACCGCGCTACAGGCCGGGTATCAGGCCTGGAGAGGTGGTCGAATATGAATTTATTCGAGATGGTGCGCAGATAGAGCTACCGATCACTATTGGCAGCTATTTTGATAACCTGCCGCTTTTTGGGGCATATCTTGGCGTTCAATTTTTGTCGTTTGGTTTGTGGGTGACTGGCTTGGTGCTGGCTCTCTTCGTTCCGCAAGACGATGTGCGCGCCCGGCTGCTCAGCCTGGGTTTTTTGTTGGCCGGCCTCACGGCTGCGGTGGGAGGGGCGAGCGGATGGAGCAGCTTCTGGGGGGCGAACACAATCCAAAAAGTGCTGTTGAGCCTGCTGGCTCCGATCATCGTGGCGGCGCATCTTACATTCCCCTCACTTAGCCTCCAGAAATACCGAAGAAGGATCATCTCCGTGACCTTAGCCCTGGCGATTATATTGTCGCTACTCGTGATGATCGATGATTGGATTCTCAAACCGGGAGGGACCTCTTTGCTGAATCAGCATGGATTATCCCTTCGCCCGGCTGTACTCGTCTTCTTCATGATCGCGTGGCTTATGGCAATTGTTCTCCTGATCTATAATCGACTTCGCTCGCCAGACCCGGAAATACAACGGCAAACGGGTCTCATCATCTGGGGCATGCTGCTGGGGATAGGACCATTTTTTGTGTTCACGCTACTGCCCTATGTTTTATTCGGTGAAGAATTCCTGATCGGCGCTTATACGATCCTGTTCCTCATCCTGCTGCCGCTGGCCTATGCCTATGTCATCTTTCAGCGCAAGCTGCTAAAAGTCGATTTCATCATCAACCGCATTCTGGTCTGGTTCATCCTGATCTTGTTGATCCTGATGGTCTCCATGTTGATCTTAGGCGCTATCCCCGCTGTCTTTAACCTGTCCATGCAGCTCTCGATCGTCGCTGGCCTGGCAGCCGCGCTCGGTGTTTTGTTATTTGCGCCCTTGTCGAAGATAGTTCAAGAGCAAGTCAACCGGGTTTTATACGGCAGCCATTACGACTTTGCAACGGTGACCTCTTCCCTCTCCAATCAGTTGGCACAGACACTAGATCGCGAAAGGTTGGTCGAGTTGCTCTCGCAGAGTTTGCCGCAGCAGATGGGAATTCAACGGGCAGTATTGCTGTTGAGCAATGGTGACCGGTTGGATTTCGGGGGAAAGCAAAATAACCAGGGGACCTATTCACTGAACGATGATCTATGCAAAGAGCTTCTTAAAAGCAGAAGACCGATGAGGGCAGCGCATTTGTGGGACCTCCTCCAACCAGGGGTAAAGGCAAACTGGGCGGAATTCGATTGGGGACAGGTGTATACCCCGTTGATCTTCAAGGGTGATCTGCACGGCATTCTTATCCTCGGCCAACGCGCCCGTGGTGATGTCTACAGCTACCTGGATCTGCACATCATTGCCACTGTGGCCGAACAAGGCGCTCTGGCTGCTACCAATGTCCTGTTGTTTGAAAAGCATCGCAAACTGGCGCAGCAACTGGTGCGATCTACCGAAGAAGAGCGTAAGCGACTCTCCAGCGATTTGCACGACACAGTCCTCCAGGAGCTATTCTTCATCAAGCAGGGCCTACACAAAGACCTTGGCAATCTCGAACTACTGGATTATTTAGAGGAGAGCATTCAAAACCTGCGCCGGGCAATCAAGGCCCAACGCCCCCCGCTCCTTGACCAGGGACTTCCACTGGCCCTACAAGGGCTGGTCGATGACATGCAAAAGATCGCCGGTTCGAGAACTTCAATCTCCTGGAAATGCAACCTCAACGGGGCCCCAGGCCTGATGGACGAACAAAGTACCTCGATTTTTCGGATCGCCCAAGAGGCTCTGAACAATGCGGTCAAGCATGCTGGCGCCCGGCATATCGAAGTCGGGCTGGAGCAGGACGAAAACCGAATGACTCGACTAACAGTCATTGATGATGGGGAGGGATCATCCTGGATCTATAAGGATGGGAACCTTCATCAGAATCACTTCGGTTTGGTCCTGATGCAGGAACGAGCTGTAATGATCGATGCCAGACTGCACATTCTAGCGGTTCCAGGTGGGGGCACGACGATTGAGTTGGAGGTAAGCCCGCTGCCAGGCAAAGATCTCCGTGCATAGCTTGCCAATAACTCAACTGAAAAAATTAGGGGGTGATTGACGCGTTGCTGACTAAAAAGCCGGACAGCGCGTCACGTAAACCTTCGACTCCAAACCAGTCCTGAGCCGGCGGAGGGGGATTTGTCGAGAAATCCATGCCCTGTAGATTGTAATATAGCGGGGTAAAAATCAAGAACACCGGGAGATATTATGTATGCCTTTGCCCACGCTACGCGTCGGGCGGGACATCTGCCCTGACAAATACGGGTCATTGGTTCAGTAAAAGCGGGACATTTGCCTACGATAACAATGGACACGCGTCCGTTGCCTTTCCCCTGACAGAACCATACAATGCATTATCCTATTACTGCGTTCGTATTTGCTTATCCGTTCAAGGTAAAACAATGGATCTCCGGCTGCTTACCACATCCTGGCGGCGTTCTCTGGGCGCTATGTTCTGGAATGGACAGGGAGATACCGGATTGGTTTTTCTCTATCCTTTTGCTGCCCCGCGCCTGTTTCATACCTTCTTCTGTCCACCCCTACGTTTGACAGTATTGTCAGAAGAGGGGGAGGTCATCTTTGACCAAGTGACGCCTCCTTGGCGCTTCGTGCGGCTACCGCCCACTCGACTGATCCTGGAGGTCGACCAGGCCGCGTGGGCTCCTCTGGAAGATTTGCGCGCCTGCTCAGGCCGACATTGTGTTTTTGGATCGCGCCAGCCACTCTTCCATAAGAAATTGCGGGCGGGGACTGCCGACTTTAGGCGGCAGAGGAAGCCCGTTTCTCCTTTCTTGGGATAGTGCAACAAGTCGGGGGAGAAAAAGTCAACTCAAGCCACAGGGCGAAGTCAACTGAATAGACAAGCGACACCTCTTTGGGTAAATTAGGTTTACCAAGACCAAAAAACCCAAGGAGGTGTCACATGGATATTGTACAACACCGGGATGCGGATCACCCCGGCGAATTTGGCTGCGCCCGAAATGGCTGCAGCATCTGCATGGAGAAGTTATTCCAGCAGCACGAAGGGCTGATCCATTTCATGGTGCGGCGGCAATGGCCGGGGGAAGCCGACTATGCCGACCTGATCCAGGAAGGGCGGATCGGGCTGTGGCTGGCGATCCTGCGTTATGAGCCAGAGCGAGGGAATACCTTCTCGACTTTTGCAGGGCGAGCGATCCGTAACCGGGTGTGGAATGCGGTCGAATGGGCCAGCAAAGTTCAGGGGTGGCTAGAACCGCAGCGGGGCGGAGACAGCCTGAGGGCGATCCTGGCGGTCTGGCAAGAGCAGCAGCTGCATCAGGCGCTGCAGGACGAATTGGCCT
>Ga0105094_10001742_pt1 | contig 11412 bp, 11 predicted proteins | sample PPLLak1March2015_2_FD_87023 | JGI IMG/M metagenome (GOLD analysis project Ga0105094, IMG submission 87023) | Freshwater sediment microbial communities from Prairie Pothole Lake near Jamestown, North Dakota, USA - PPLs Lake P8 Core (3) Depth... | ecosystem: Environmental > Aquatic > Freshwater >...
CGCAATTCGAGAAGCCTCCTCCACGGGGTACCCATAAATTCCCGTGCTGATGGAAGGAAAAGCTATTGAAGAAATTTTGTTCTGTGTACATAACTCCAGGCTCTTTCGATAAGCGCTTGACAAGAGTTCTGGATCCTTCGGTGATCCTGAATATCTCGGACCCACTGCGTGGATGACAAATTTGGCCTTGAGATTCCCACCGCCGGTAATCACAGCCGATCCTGTGGGGCACCCTTTGTATCTCGCTTTCATCTCTGCCATGATCGAAGGCCCGCCCGCCCTGTGGATGGCACCATCGACTCCACCCCCTCCTGCTAACGCGGAATTGGCAGCATTACCGATGGCCTCGATGTCCTGATGGGTAATATCGCCCTGTACCACTTCCAAGGTTGACTGATGGACGGTCGCCTTCATCTTTCTTTCCCCCCTTTATTGACTATGGTTAAACGATAGGATCATGCATATCAGAAAGGATTGACTTCGTCAATATTGAAGGGTAATCTTTACGGCGATGAGGAAACAAATCCCCCTCCCTCCCCCTTTATAAAAAGGGGATGAAAAGGTGTTCTCCCCTTTGGCGGAATCGTTACGACTCGAAACCAAGGGGAGTCAGAGGGGATGTGTCAGGAGTCTTGACTCAATTTGGGGGACAAGGATTTGTTATGATGAAAGCGATCCACTATGGTTGGGTGATTGTCGGAGTGGGGGTCCTCGTCAAGATGACAGGCTTGGGATTTGGCCGGTTCGCTTATCCCATGCTCTTGCCCAATATGAAAGAGTCGCTTGGATTTACTTATGGCGAGATGGGGCTTTTGAGCGGAGCCATCATGCTGGGTTACCTTCTCTTCTCTCTTATGGGTGGCATGTTAGCCACACGATTCGGACCCAAGAGGATTGTGATCGCCTCCCTCCTATGCGGAGCACTCTCCATGTACTTGATCGGCAGATTATCAGGATTTCCTTCGCTCCTATTCTTCAGCTTTGCGATGGGAGCGGGGGCTGCCGGTTCTCACATTTCCATCACCACTTTACCCATGGTATGGTTTGAAGAGAAAAGACTGGGCAGAGCCGTTGGTGTCGTCACAGGCGGGACGGGTCTTGGCATTATTGTCACGGGCCTCCTGCTTCCCTACCTTCTTTTTCAATTGGGAAAGGAAGCGTGGCGGCAGTGCTGGTTCCTTCTGGCTTTGATCACTTTTTTAGTGGCTGTTATCGGATGCATATTCTTGAGAGAGAAACCAAATCAGACCGCCTTCCTCCCTCCAGGTCTTGGTAGAGACAAAAGGTCCTTCCTCTCTAAAAGAGAGAGTCATGAACTCACTCTGAAGGCAATCTTTATTATCTATTTCATCTTTGGATTCTCATATAACATCTATGCGACTTACTTTGTCGCTTACATGATAGGGGAGATTCGACTGACAGCGAAAACGGCAGGGGATATTTGGGCCATTTTTGGCTGGATGTGTACGGGGAGCGGATTGATTTGGGGATACCTCTCAGACCGTTTGGGTCGGCGAAAGGCATTGCTCTGGAACAACGGGATCATCTCGCTTTCCGTCCTCCTTCCTCTTCTCTTATATGAGCCTTTCATCATGGGTTTTTCCGCGTTTCTTTTCGGGGGGACTTTCTTGGGAACGGTCACTGTGGTGGCGGCCTCCGTTGGAGACCAGATAGGTGAGAGAAGAGCTTCTGTCTACGGGTTGGTCACTCTGATTCATGGCATCGGACAATTTTTGGGGACGATCTCCGGCGGGTATCTAAAAGATTTGACAGGTTCTTTTCAATTAACCTTCATAGCCTCCCTGACCGGGTTTCTCCTCTGTCTCGTCCTGACCGCTATAAATAAAAAAGGGTGAGAAAATTTCGCTCACCCTTTTCCAGAATAACTCATTAACTTATTCACTCAATAACTTCTCAGCCATTTAAAGGGTTTCGTAAAAAGATTTCTTCAGGTACTTGAAGGAGCTTACGAATTTGTCAAAGACATCAAAGGCGGAAAGATCGTAAGTTCCAGCCATGGGTCTCCATTGGGTAATATAGAACCCTATAATCCGTTCCCCTCGTTTGCCGAAGACGACCCGGGCCCGGACTTTCTCTCCTTTGATAGGGTCCTTTCCCTCCACATCGACTTGAAGCCCTTCTCCCCCAACCACCTGAACCTTTTTTCTCTCCAAAATCTGAAACTGGAGGATCGCGTTGAAAAGAAACCTCTTGAAAAATTCCCTTTCCCTTCCCTCGAACGAGGCTGCTGAACACCCAAAAGGCTCTTCATCATAGGCGAACGTCGTGACAGAGGGAAATCCTCCAGGGTCTGATCTCATAAATCCGAAATTGATGTCATTCTCTCCCATTTCCACCCGAAGCAATTTCCATTCAGGAGGAGGAATCTTAAACTCCATTTCATCTTCCCAGACAACCATTCCCCCAGGCATCACCTTGTAGGGTTTCTCCTTGGGAGGTTCCATGGTGGCACATCCGGAAAGCCAGGCACCTATCAACAGAATGCATAGAATCGTCAAACTTTTTCTCATCATTTTTTTCCTCCTTCCTGGTTCAGTTTTTTGAGAAAGAGGAGAATATCTTTGAAGTCGGGCGAACCATCCCTCGAATAACGAATGATTCCGGTTTTATCAATAATCACCGTTCGCCTCCGAAAGACGGGTTTCCCTTCGACGAGCGTGTCGAAAGTAACGCCTAAGAAACCAGTGGGGTTCGAGAGAAGAGGAAAGGTGAGACCCAAATCTTTCGCAAAATATTTTAATGTGATCACATCATCCCGGCTGACGCCCACGACCCGGGCGTTGAAGCGGTCATAGAGATAGAGATTTCTCTGATGACCCTCCATCTCGCCCGTTCAGACGGGAGTGAAAGCCGCTGGAAAGAATGTGATAATGAGATAATGCTTCCCATAGTACTCGTCCGCATAGTTGATCAACCGGTCCTGCGTGGATGGCAGAGTAAAATTAAGGCCCTCTCTGCCGACGAGTTCCACCTTTTTCGCAGCGTTCACCTGGGAAAGAGGAGAAAGAAAAAATAGGAGCAAGAGCAAAAATACCCATCTGTAACATGCTTTGACTCTCATGCCGACCTCCTTTCTGCATTTTTTTAAAGACATTATAGCACATGATAGCGCATGCCACCATTGGAAGAAAGGGGGAGGCTACCGGAGTGCTTGCACGGCGGCCCGAGCCAGCTCGAAGAGGTGGCTCGGCCAAATGCCCCCTACGACGATCACAACAACCATCACCACAGTGAGAATGGTCGCAGGGGCAGAGAGATGAATGGGCGGTCTCTCCTCCTCCGGATCGAGGAGGAAAGCCGCTTTCACCACGAGAATGTAATAGTAGAGAGAAACGACCACGTTGATCATGGCGATGAGGACCAACAGAAAGTATCCTCTCTCCATGGCCGCATTAAAAACCAGGAACTTCCCGGTGAATCCGATCGTCGGAGGGATACCTCCCAAACTGAACACGCCCACCAATAGCGCCATAGCCAGAAGTGGCGACCGGCGGTGAAGCCCTGCCAGCTGGACGATGGTAAGGTCGCGGCCATCCGATGCGACCTTCACCACGACCAGAAAACACGTGAAGGTCATGGGGAGGTAAGCCAGGGCGTAGAAGACCGCGGCGGCGTAGCCGGTTGGATTCATGCTGAGGATGCCGATGAGCGAGTAGCCGGCATGGGCGATGGCCGAATAAGCCAGCAGGCGTTTGAAGTCCTTCTGGACGAGCGCAACCAGGTTCCCGTAGGTCATGGAGACGATGGCAAGCGCGATGAGCACGCGGGCCAAGGATGTGTTGCCGTCGCTCATGGATACCAGGCGCACCAGCATGGCCATGGCCGTTACTTTTGTGGCCGTGGCCAGAAACGCTGTCACCTGGTTTGCGGCTCCCTGGTACACGCTGGGGGCCCAGACGTGGAAAGGAAAGAGGGCCAGCTTGAAGAAGAAGCCGCACAGGGTGAGCAGCAGCCCGATGAAGGCCATGGGGGCGTTGAGCAAGGCGGGCAGCTTCAGCATTAACTCACTGATCAAGGTGGTCTGCGTCGCCGCGAACAGAGAGGCCAAGCCGAAAAGCATCAGGGCCGAGGTGGCGATCCCCGTAAGAAAGTACTTGATCCCTGCCTCCATTTGCCGGCCGCTGCCGCTTCTCAACGGGACCAGGGCATACAGCGAGTAACTGGCCAGCTCGAGTGCGACATACAGGGTCAGTAGTTCGAGGCTACTGACCAGCAACATCATGCCCAGGGTACAGGTTGCCAGCAGAAGATAGAACTCCGGTTGCCTTGTCTCATGAATCCCTTTCAGGTTTGAGCACAGACAGACCACAAGGAAGAATCCAACCGACAACAGGCCCTTGAAGAGTTGGGAGAAGAGATCGACCCGATAAGTTCCGTGGAAAAGGGCCCCCTCCAGTCGGACGGCCGCCAGCGTCACCGCCAGCCCAAGGCCGGCGAGGAACAAGGCGGCCGAGAAATCACGCCTCCCGTTCGGGCGCATCATGGACAAGATGAGGAATGCGGCAGCGACTGCGAGGAAGTAAATCTCCGGCCCGAGGATCAACCACTTCATCTGGGCATCCCTCCCCCCGTCATGAATGGAATCACAGCCGTTTGAATCAGATCGAGCATCAGTCTGGGAAACAGACCGAAGAGGACCATCACGGCAACCAGGATCATTCTGGGCAGACCGAGGCTGAAGGAGACGTCCGGCAGATGGGCGTATTGTTCGTTCCGTTGGCCGTAAAAGGTCTTCTGCACCACGCGCAGCATGTAGAGGGCGCTCAGGACCACGGCACAGATGGCCAGCACGCCCAGGACAGGGTAGACCTTAAGAGCAGAGATGAAGACCGTCACCTCCGCCCAGAAACTGGCGAATCCGGGAACCCCCATTCCGGCCAGTGCAGCCACGATGAAGTAACCCGAGGCCACGGGCATCACCCTGCTTATTCCGCCAAGGTCCGGGATCAATTTGGTGTGCGTCCTGTCGTAAATGTAGCCCAGGGACGAGAAGAGAAGTGCGGTCATGATGCCGTGGGCAAACATCTGAAAGACAGCTCCGTTGAGGCCTTCCGCAGTGACTGTGGAAAGCCCCAACCCTACGATCCCCATGTGGGAGACGCTGGAAAAGGCAATCACATACTTGAGGTCGGTCTGTCTCAGTCCGACGAAGATTCCATAGATGATGCCGATAGTCGCCAAGATGGCCATCACGGGCGCCCAGTACTCCCACCCGATCGGGCAGAGAAAAATCGCAACCCGCAGAATTCCGAAGGCGCCGACCTTCATCAGGACTCCAGCGTGAATCATGCTCACGGAAGTGGGCGCGGCCACGTGACCAACGGGCGACCACGAATGAAAAGGCCAGACGCCCGCGAGGATCCCGAAGCCGAGGTAAAAGAGGATGAAGGCGAACCTCTGCTGCCCGGGTGTCAAGGCCCCCGGCTGCATGAGGGCCACGATGTCAAAAGTGTTCAACCCCGAGACCACCGCGAGATAGACGATGCCGGGAAGGACCAGGGCGCTACCCGCCAGAAGGTAAAGAAAGAGCTTCAACGCCCCGTACTCCTTTCGTGTCGTTCCCCAGATGGCGATGAGCAGATACATGGGGAAAAGGGAGACGTCGTACCAGACAAAGAGAAAGAAAAGATCCATGCTCATGAAGAAGCCGAAGACGCCGAGGACGAGCACAAAGGCAAAGGCAAAGAACTCCTTGACCCGTCCCTTCATCTCCCACATGGTTAAAACGCCGGTGAAATGCACAATCCCGGTGAGCAGAATCAGAGGAAGGTTGAAGCCGTCCGCCCCGTTGAAATAGTGAATTCCGAGCGGCTCCACCCAAAGCAGTTTCTCCACGAACTGTAGGCCCCCAAGGGCCCGGTCATACGCGCAATAGACATAGACGGAAAACACCAGAGAGATTCCGGAGAAAGTCAGACTGACCCACTTGACCCGGGTTTCTCGCTCGCGGGGAATGAAAAGGATGACCAGAAGGCCCACCACGCAGCTGAGAAGAATGGCGGAAAGATATGGAAACTGAGCCCAGTGCATACTCATTCGGTTATCCTAATGTAATTCAGATACCCATGCAGGGAACGGTTTGAAACCGTTCCCTAAGCAAGCAAAAAATACAGCGCCGCTAAGGTCAAAGCGGCGAACATGACGATCAGATTGTACCTGAGTTTTCCGGACTGCAGAAAGGACAACAGGTGACCGCTATCCAATATGAAGTGACAGAACCCATCAATACCGTTGTTGATCACCCTGTCTTCGTTCTTGGCGCATTCCTTGGAAAAGAGACCGTCGATCACGGTGTCTACAAACCTCCGGTACGCATGGTCCAGATACCAGCGTTGGGCAAAGAGTTCCCTGAGTACCGGGAGCCTCTCGACGAAACCGACCTGAGGGGCAGCCCGGCGGCCGAACTCAAACCAGGCGACACCTACACCCAGGACGGCCAGCACAGTGCTGATATAGGGAAGCCAGGCATGATCCCCATACGCGTGGGCGATCGTGCCCACTGAGAGGAACTCACGGAGCGGGAACTCTAGAAATCCTAGCACCACGGTCACACCGGCCAGTATGAGTAGCGGTAGACCCATGGCCCAGCAGAGGGCGCCTGTATCCTTCACCTTATCATGCATCGGTTCTTTCCAGACTTCTCCACGCGGGAAGAGGATGATGAATATCAGCCGGAAGGCGTAGTAAGCAGTGAGAAAAACACCGAGCAGTCCGGCCGCCAGCCAGACGGGGTTTTGTAGTTCGGTCAGTGCCCCGAGAATGGCCTCTTTACTAAAGAAGCCAGAGAGTGGCGGCAGCCCGGACAATGCAGCCGCCGCGATGACCAGACACACCATCGGGGTTTTCAGCCGTCGACCTCCTCGCCTGGAAATCTCGTACACATCGTTCGTCTCGTAGAGATGGACCCAGACTCCTGAGCAGAGGAAAAGCAGCGCTTTGAAGGCCGCATGGGTGGTCAGATGGAAGGTCCCTGCGAAGAGGCTTCCTGCAGCGAGCCCCATGATCATCAACCCCAGCTGGCTGATGGTGGAATATGCCCAGACCCGCTTGATGTCCCGGCTGACCATGGCCATGGTGGAGGCCAGGAGCATGGAGATGGTTCCGATGGCCAGAAAGACAGTCATGGCGTCTGCCGAATGGCTGAAGAAGGGAAACAGGCGGGCGAAAAGATAGACTCCTGCGGCTACCATGGTGGCGGAGTGGAGCAGGGCGCTGACCGGTGTGGGGCCTTCCATGGCGTCGGGAAGCCACGTCATCAGAGGAAACTGAGCGCTCTTGCCTACGATTCCGCCAAAGATCAACAGCGATGCCAGGGTCAGAAGGCCGGGGTTCATGCTGGCCGCTGCTTCGGGACTGTTCATCTCCAGGATTTCCACGTTCCCCAGGTGAAGGAGTACCAGCAGAAGGCCGATGAAAAACGCAACATCGCCCAAACGGGTCATGACAAAGGCCTTCTTTCCCGCCTGGGTGGCGCTGAATTTCTCGTACCAGAAACCGATCAGCAGATATGACGAAAGCCCGACCAGCTCCCAGAAGACGTAAAGCTGAAGCATGGCCGAAGAGATGCTCAAGGTCATCATGGCCCAGGCGAACAACGACTGAAAAGCGTAGTAGCGAGAGAACCCCGGGTCGCCGGCCATGTAGCCGAGGGAATACACCTGAACGAGAAAACTGATGCCCGCCACCAGAAGGAGCATGAGCAGGCTCCCCGGGTCGAGCAGAAACCCGAAGGGGATGGAGAGATCCCCCGCGATGAGCCATCTCGAAGAGTAGTGGATGAGATGGGCAGCACCCCAGTGTCGGGTCAGCAGGAAGACGGCCCCCGCGACCGAGCCGGTCACAGCCGCAACAGCAATCCCGCCCGAGAGGCGACGATGATTCCTGGTGAATACCATGATGAGGAAGAAAGAGATGAAGGGCAGCCACGTGGTCAGTATCGCTGCCATCAAACTCGGATCTTGTAGCCAGGAAGTCATTGTTGGTTCACCTCAGTTGTCTTCATCCAAAAACTCCCTCTCCCCCGGGGGGAGAGGGTTGGGGTGAGGGGGCCAAATTCACCCAATATTTCACCCCCACCGTGCGCCCTCCCCCATCAAGGGGGAGGGGAAGAAGGGGGCGCGGAGACCCGGATGTATTCCAACATTCCAGCGTTCCATTATTCCAGTTTCATTAATTACCACTTCAAGATATCGTAACGGTCGGGATCGATCGAGCCGGTTCGTCGATACAGGCTGACAACCAGCGCCAGCCCCAAGGAGATCTCGGCCGCGGATACCGCGAGGATGAAGAGGACAAAGGCTTGCCCTTCCATCAACCTCCAGCGCAAGGCCGCCGCGACGAAGGCTATGGCGGCCGCATTCATCATCACTTCTACGCCGATGAGTGTCATAATTAAGTTTCGGTGGGCCACGAGACAGAAGAGGCCCAGGGCGAAGACAATCCCTGCCAGAAGGAAGACATGACCCAGAGGAACGATCATTGGCACCCTCCACTAAGAATCAATGCAAAATACAAATTGCAAATTGCAAAATTTGATGGTTTCGTAAAAAGTCGTCTCACCCCGGTCCAACCGGGGGGCCCAGCGTTCTTATACCGATTTAAAATTACTGGATGTGCTCGCTCGCTTTGCTCACTCCGCCTCCCTTCGGTCGCCCGGCTGGAGTTTACCCCGTACTTGATACGGGGCCGGAATGACGGTCATTAGGCTTTTTCGACTTCTTACGCCTCCATCAAAATTTAAAATTCAAAGATTTTCCGTCTTACCTCTTAAACGTTTGGATTTTGGATTTTTCATTTTTCACTTTTCATTTTCTGCGCGGTCTGCTTCCCTTCTCTTACCTAAGTGAAGGATAGCCACCAGGGCAACGAGGAACAGAATGGAGACGATCTCAACAGCCAGCCAGTATCTGTCGAAGAGGAAACGACCGAAGTCGCGGGGCTGGGCGACAGCGCCCTGGAGGACGTTCCCGCTGCCGGGATCCTTGAAGACCGTCGCGACGGCGACAGCGAGAAAGATGATTCCCAAAAGCACGGCAGGCCCCCACTCCGGCAGCCGTCCGAGCTCCCGGGGAGACCGCTGAAGCAACATGATCACAAACAGGACGAGGACCATGATCGCGCCTGCGTAGATGATGACCACGAAGGCGGCTAAGAGCGGCGCCCCAAGCAGGAAGAAGAGTCCTGCCGTGCCCAAGAAGGCAATGACCAGATAGAGCACGGCATGAATCGGTTGCCGCCGCGTGACGGCGAGGCCCGTTGCCGTCAGGATGACGATACCGAGCAGATAAAAAATAACAGCATAAAGAGTCATGCCCACACCTCAAACGTATAGTTCGGAGTAAAAATACTTAAAGACCCTCTGTTTTCAATTCCGCATTCCGCATTCTGCAATCTTGTTCAAGGTAGGTTGCTCTTCAAATCGACCGGTTCCTTTTCGCTGATATGACTTCCTTTATCCCCCACCATCGTGACGCCGGCATATCGGTAGAAATTGTAATCCTGGTTCTTTCCGCCATGATTGACCAGGAGGTCTTCTTTCTCATAGACAAGCTTCAAAATATCCCGTTGGCTCGTCTCGAAATGAGGAGTCAATTGAATGGCAAGGGTCGGGCACGCCTCCTCACAAAGACCGCAGTAAATACAGCGGGCGAAGTTGATACGAAACCATCGGGCATAGCGGCGTCCGTCCTCGCGCTGGGCGGACTGCATGGAGATGCAGCTGACCGGGCAGACCGCCGAGCAGAGATAACAGGCCACGCACCGCTCTTCTCCGTCCGGATCGCGGGTGAGGACGATGACGGCCCGGGACCTTGCGGGCAGAGCCCGTTTAACCTCCGGATACTGCTCGGTGACGGGCTTTCGAAAAAGAATCTTCAAGGTGGTTGCAAGCCCTTTGATTAACGCTTTTAAGCCTTCCATGACGCCTTCCTCCCTATGTCTTCGCCAAAATAATTGCGCCCGTAGCGATAATATTTAACAGGGCAGCCGGGATGAGCACTTTCCAGCCGGTATTCATGAGCTGATCGTATCGAATTCTGGGGAAGGTCGCCCGAAACCAGATGAGTACGAAAACGATGACCCCCACCTTCACAAGGAACCAGAGGATGGGTGGAAGCAACGGACCGTGCCATCCCCCTAAAAAAAAGACGGCCACCAGCGAACCCAAGATGATCATGGTGATATATTCGCCCAGAAAAAAAAGACCAAAACGCATGCCGCTGTACTCGGTGTGGTACCCCGCGCCCAGCTCATTTTCAGCCTCCGGCAAATCAAAAGGGATCCTCTTGATTTCGGCAACGGCGGCGATCAAAAAGATAACAAAAGAAAACGGCTGGACGAGGATGAAGGGATATCCGCTCTGGGCATTTGTGATCTCGACCAGACTGAAGGAACGGGCAAGCATGATTACCGGAACGACGGAGAGTCCCAGAGGGATTTCGTAACTGATCATTTGAGCGACGCCGCGGATGCCGCCGAGCAGGCTATATTTCGAGTTGGAGGCCCATCCGCCCAGGGCGATTCCATAAACACCGATGGAAGAGAGAGCGAGGACGAAGAGCAATCCGATATTCAGGTCTGTGATGACCAGGGGGACGGACCTTCCCCAGAGCGTGATGTTCCTTCCAAAAGGAATGACGGCAAAAATGAGTAAAGCTGTGAGGGCGACCACGCCCGGAGCAAGGAGAAATATGATTTTGCTGGCGCCCTCGGGCACCGTATCTTCTTTGGTGATCAGTTTGATGACATCTACCATGGGCTGAAGCAGCCCGTAACGGCCAGCCCTGTTCGGACCATACCGTGCCTGCATTCTTCCCAGAAGTTTGCGTTCAACCCAAACCAGGTAAGCGGCGCACGTCAGCAGGAGGATCAGCACGACGCTCAGTTTAACGACCAAGAGAATGAATCCCAAAGACCATTCTAAAACCATCTATTCCCTACTTTCTTATCCGGTCGACACCGACTTTCAAAGGCCGCCTCCCCATCTGTTGCCATCGAAGTCGTCGATGCTTCGGCAGGATGATCACGCCCGGAGCACCATTGTCAGCGACACGCAATTCCACCTCCAACGGACCTCTATCCAGGTGGAGCGTGATCTTCTCTTTATCTTTCAGCCCTGTCCTCGATGCGTCTTTCGGGTGCATCAAGAGGCATGGCTCTTTTTCAACTTTCTGAATGTATTCGGAGTAGGTGGAGAGCTCTTCGGTTCCGAAGGTCCAGTCGGTTAGCAGAAGCTCTAGTTGGCCGTCTCTTCGCCGCTCTTTTTCAGAAGGGGTTCGCCCGTTCGAGGGAAAAGGCGTTTCTTTTCCCTGCGCCAGATCGATCCGGATGTTGTCAGACTGTTCGTCGGCAAATTGAACGTCAGCAAAAGCGGGAACCTCTTTAGTGATCCAA
>Ga0105094_10001743_pt1 | contig 11412 bp, 7 predicted proteins | sample PPLLak1March2015_2_FD_87023 | JGI IMG/M metagenome (GOLD analysis project Ga0105094, IMG submission 87023) | Freshwater sediment microbial communities from Prairie Pothole Lake near Jamestown, North Dakota, USA - PPLs Lake P8 Core (3) Depth... | ecosystem: Environmental > Aquatic > Freshwater >...
ACTTCTGGCGGAACTTCTCCACGCGGCCGGTCTCGACGATCCGCGTCTGGGCGCCCGTGTAGAACGGATGCGACTCGGACGACGTGTCGAGCTTGAACAGCGGGTAGGTCTTGCCGTCCATCTCGATCGTCTCCTTCGTCTGCAACGTGGAGCGCGTGATGAATTTGAAGTCGTTCTGCATGTCCTGGAAGACGACTTCGCGGTACTCGGGGTGGATGCCTTGTTTCATTGTCTTCTCTCGCTGCCTGGAGGGGCCGCCCGATCGAGGGGTGACGCACGCTTGGTCGCACTCGCGTTGACCCGTCTGCCTCGACCACGGACCCGTTTTTCGGGAACCGCGCATTATCCGGGAAATTGGGGGCCTGGGCAACCCGGCCGCAGGGCGCAAGCCCTTGAAACTGCAAAGGGCCGGTCAGGCTTGCCAGCGGCCCTTCCCTGGTCAGGCAGGGCCCAGGCCGGACTCCGCTCGCGCCGTCCGGATCAGCCTCCCCGCCGCATCATGTCGAAGAATTCGGCGTTGTTCTTCGTCGCCTTCATCTTGTCGAGGAGGAACTCCATCGCCTCGATTTCGTCCATGCCGTACAGGAGCTTCCGCAGGATCCAGACCTTCTGCAGGATCTCGGGCTTCAGCAGTTGCTCTTCCTTGCGCGTGCCGGACCGGTTGACGTTGAGCGCCGGGTAGACGCGCTTCTCGGCGAGCCGGCGCTCCATGTGGATTTCCATGTTGCCGGTGCCCTTGAACTCCTCGTAGATCACGTCATCCATCCGCGAGCCGGTGTCGATCAGGGCGGTGGCGATGATGGTCAGCGAGCCGCCTTCCTCGATGTTGCGGGCCGCGCCGAAGAACCGCTTGGGGCGCTGCAGCGCGTTGGCGTCGACGCCGCCCGTCAGCACCTTGCCCGACGCCGGCACGACGGTGTTGTAGGCGCGCGCGAGGCGCGTGATCGAGTCGAGCAGGATCACCACGTCCTTCTTGCTCTCCGCGAGTCGCTTCGCCTTCTCGATCACCATCTCGGCGACCTGGACGTGACGCGTGGCCGGTTCGTCGAAGGTCGATGCGACGACTTCCCCCCGCACCGAACGCTGCATCTCGGTGACCTCCTCCGGGCGCTCGTCGATCAGCAGCACGATCAGCACGATGTCCGGGTGGTTGGCGGCGATGGCGTGCGCGATGTGCTGCATCAGCACCGTCTTGCCCGATTTCGGGCTCGCCACGAGCAGGCCGCGCTGGCCCTTGCCGATCGGGGCGATGATGTCGATCAGGCGTCCCGTGAGGTTCTCGTCGCCGCGCATCTCGCGCTCGAGGATCAGCGGCTCGTCGGGGAACAGCGGAGTCAGGTTCTCGAACAGGATCCGGTGCTTGGTCGATTCCGGAAGCTGGCCGTTCACCTTGTCGACCTTGACCAGCGCGAAGTAGCGCTCGCCGTCCTTCGGCGTGCGGACTTCGCCTTCGATCGAGTCGCCGGTGTGCAGGTTGAAACGCCGGATCTGGGACGGCGAGATGTAGATGTCGTCCGTGCTCGCCAGGTAGGACGTCTCGGGCGAACGCAGGAAGCCGAACCCGTCCGGCAGGACCTCCAGCGTGCCGTCGCCGAAGATCTGCTCGCCGCTCTTCGCGCGCTTCTTCAGGATGGCAAACATCAGTTCCTGCTTGCGCATCCGGTTCGCGTTGTCGATCTCGAGGCCGATTGCCATCTCCAGCAGTTGGGAGACGTGCAGCGCTTTCAGTTCGGAGAGGTGCATAGGGTTTTTAGCGGGTCTGCCGGAAGAAGGTGGGGCGCGCTGTGCGGGGTCCGACGAGCCGGGCGCGCGCCCGCGGGGAATGGTGCCGGGCCGGTGCGGCCCGGCGCCTCAATTACAGGTTGCTGTCGATGAATGCGGTGAGTTGCGACTTGGAGAGCGCGCCGACCTTCGTGCCGACGACCGCGCCGTTCTTGAACAGCATCAGCGTGGGGATTCCGCGGATGCCGAACTTCGCCGGCGTCGACTGGTTCTCGTCCACGTTCATCTTGGCCACGGTGAGCTTGGCGCCGTACTCCCTGGAGACCTCGTCCAGGATCGGGGCGATCATCTTGCAGGGTCCGCACCATTCGGCCCAGTAGTCGACCAGCACGGGGCCATCGGACTTCAGGACGTCCTGCTCAAAGGAAGCGTCGCTGACGTACTTGATATCGCTCATTTTTGCGTCCTTCCGCACGCCCGCCGGCGCGCATTGGCATCAGGAAGAAACCGGGAACTTGTGTTGGGGAGGGCGGTGGCGCAGGCGGGGAGAGACCGTACGGTGCGCACCGTTTCGCGGATGGTAGCACTTCCAAAAGGGATGGGAAGGCTCGCTTCCCGAGCCTGTTGCGTCCCTACAATCCTTCGCAATCACCGAGCCTTCCGTGTCCCGCGCCATACTCTTCGAACATCTTGCCCGGCCTGATTCCCGTGCTGTCGTCGTCACGCCGAACCGGCGACTCGCGCGCATGCTCGGCCGTGAGTTCGATGCCTGGCAACTGGCGCAAGGTCGCCGCGTGTGGGAGACGCCGCGCGTGCTGCCGTTCGGCGCCTTCGTCGCCAGCTTGCATGACGCGGCCCAGCACGATCCTTCGCTGACCGGCTTGCACGCGCCGCTCGCGCCCGCGCAGGTGCAGGCGCTGTGGGAGGCGGTGGTCGAGGCCAGCGACGTCGCCCTCGCATCGCCGGCCGGGGCTGCGCAACTGGCGGCCGAGGCATGGTCGCTTGCGCACCATTGGCAGATTGCCGATCGCCTTCGGCACTACGCGCTCACCGAGGACGCGCGCCTGTTCGCGGAGTGGATGGCCGGGTACCTGCGGCGCACGGAGCGCATCGGCGCAACGGATCAGGCGCGTCTGCCTGATGTCGTGCGCACGCTGGCCAGCGAAGGAAGCCTCGCAACGCCCGCCGAAGTGCTGCTGGCGGGCTTCGCCGAGCCGACCCCGCAGCAGGCGGCGCTGTTCCAGGCGCTCGCCAGCCGGGGCGCGCGGCTGGAGTTGCTCGCGAACGAGCGTCCTGCGGGCGACTGTCGCCGCCTCGAAGCCGGCGATGCCGGCGAGGAACTCGAGCGGATGGCGGACTGGGTCGCCGCCCGGCTCAGGGCGAACCCCGGTGCGCGGATCGGCATCGTGGTGCCGGACCTCGGGGTGCGTCGGCGCGCGGTCACGCGCTCGCTCGATGCGGCGCTGCTGCCGGGCACGCTGCTTGCGGCACCTGACAGCCCGCGTCCGTACACGGTCTCGCTCGGCGCGTCGCTGGCCGACGCCCCGCTCGTCGCAACCGCGTTGCGCGCCTTGCGTCTCGTGGTCGGCGACGTCGACTTCGAGGAGGCCAGTGCGCTCCTGCGCTCACCTTACGTGGGCTTCGGGCCCGCACCGGCGCGCGCCCGCTTCGACATGGAGTGGCGCCGACGGTCGGGCCGCACGACGTCGCTCGATCGCGCACTCGCGGCCGCGCGCAGCGCGCGCGACATCGAAACGCCCGCTCTGCGGATTGCGCTCGAGGCGTTGCGCGCATGGCGGGAACGGGTCGGCTCGCGCCCGCGCCGACTCTCCGAGTGGGCGGCGCTGCTGGTGGAGGCGCTGCGCGCCATCGGCTTCCCCGGCGCCGAGACACCGGACACGGCCGAGTACCAGACGCTCGCACGCTGGCACGAACTGATGACGGAGTTCGCCGCGCTCGAGCGCGTGCAGGGCGCAGTGGACCTACGCGGCGCTGTGGGGCGGCTCGCACGCGTGGCCGCCTCGACCGTGTTTCAGCCGGAGGGGGGCGATCCACCAGTGCAGGTGCTCGGACTGCTCGAGGCCGAGGGACTGGAATTCGACCACCTGTGGGTGACGGGCATGACGTCGGAGGGCTGGCCGCTTCCGGCGCGCGCGCATCCGTTGCTGCCCCTCGAACTGCAACGAGCGAAGCGGATGCCCGGCGCCTTGGTCGAGGTGGAACTCCAGCGTGCGCGCGCAGCCCTCGACAGGCTCATGCGCGCGGCGCCGGAGGTCGTCGCGAGTCACGCCGTGCGCGACGGTGATCGCAACCTCGCGCCGAGCCCCATGATCGCGCTGTGGCCGGCAGCCCCGCCCGCGGCGCGGGCGCCGCGGGTGTTGACGGCCTGCGCGCCGGCCCTGCTGGAGCGGGTGACGGACGCCAGCGCTCCTGCGCTTCCCGACACCAGGGTCGTGGGTGGCGGCGCATCGACGCTGGCAGACCAGGCGGCGTGTCCTTTCCGCGCCTATGCGTCTCATCGGCTCGGGGCCGACGAACCGGAGCAGCCGCACGATGGCCTTGCCGCGTCGGAACGCGGCGAGCTGATACACCGTGTCCTGGCACGCTTCTGGGAGTCGGTGCCGCAGCGCACGCGTTCGTTCGTGGCTGCCCTTCCCGAACAGGAGCGGAGAGCGGTTCTCGAACGCGCCGCCGACGATGCGCTTGCGCGCTTGCGCGCGCGGCGCCTGGATGCCCTTGGGCAGGGGTTGCTCGCAATCGAGAAGAGGCGCCTCGTGGCCATGGCTTCGGACTGGCTGCAGTTCGAGATCGACCAGCGCGCGGAATTCGAGGTGAAGGCGATCGAGGATCGCCGTGCTCTGGCGATCGGCCCGCTATCGCTGAACGGTCGCCTCGATCGCGTCGATCGCCTCGCCGACGGGCGCACGATCGTCATCGACTACAAGACCGGGGCCAAGGCAGGAGTGCGTTCCTGGCTCGGAGAGCGGCCGGACGAACCACAGCTGCCCCTCTACCTGGTGGCCTCGGAGCCGGATGCGCGGGCGATCGCGTTCGCGCGCGTGCGGGCGGGCGACAAGGCATTCGTCGCGCTTGCCGAAGAAGAAGGCCTGCTGCCGAAGGCCAGCGTCGAATGGAGCCGGGAACACGCGAGCTGGTCGGCGCTGGTCGACGCGTGGCGCGCCGAGCTCACGCGACTGGCGAACGACTTTGCCGCCGGGGTGGCCGCGGTCGCACCCAAGCGCGCCGACACGTGCCGCTACTGCGGAGTCTCCATGTTGTGCCGCCTGAACGAGCGCGTCGGCGACGGGGCGATGGAGGCACGGTCCGCGGTGCCGGAAGGATACGAAGGTGAGTGACGCCGAACTTGTCGCCATCGACGCCGCGGCCCGCGAACGCGCGCTGGAGACCGGGCGAAGTTTCATCGTCCGCGCGCCCGCCGGCTCGGGCAAGACGGAGTTGCTGATCCAGCGCGTGCTCGCGCTGCTGGCCACCGTCGAGGCCCCGGAGGAAGTCGTCGCGATCACGTTCACGCGCAAGGCGGCGGCCGAGATGAGGCAACGCCTGCTGGAGGCGCTGGCCGCGGCGCAGGGCGACGAGCCGCAGCCGCCGCACGAGCGCCTGACATACCGGCTTGCGGTCGCCGTGCGCAGCCGCGACGAGGAGCGAGGCTGGGATATCGTGAACAACCCGGGGCGGCTGCGCGTGCAGACGATCGACGCCCTCGCCCAATGGCTGGCGCGCCAGCTTCCACTGGCGCTCGGTCTCGGGGCCGCTCCGAACGTCACCGAGCGACCCGAGGCGCTGTACGCCGCTGCCGCCCGCTCCACGCTCGCGGTGCTGGAGAGCCGCCAGCGCACCGACCAGTCGCTCGTTCGGCACGTCGAGTGCCTGCTCGAGCACCTGGACAACGACGTCGAACGCGCGATTGCGCTGGTCACGTCGATGCTGGGCCGGCGCGACCAGTGGCTGCGCCACCTGCGCGGCCACGATCGCGAACAACTGGAAGCCGCGCTCCGGCGGGCGTGCGAACGGCAGATGTCGCGGGTCTGCGACCTGCTGCCAGCTCATTTCGGCGAGGAACTGATCGGGCTGGCGCGATACGCGGCTGCCAACGGCGGTGCGAAAGGCGCGCTGCTGCCTTGCGCCGACCTAGCCGCGCTGCCCCCGCCCGAGATCGCGGGGCTCGGGGCGTGGTGCGGGCTGGCATCGATGCTGCTCACGAACGACGACCAGTGGCGCACGCAGTTCACGAAGAGGGAAGGCTTCCCGGCGGGCGAGTCGGCCGAGGAAAGGCGCGTGAACCGGCCCTACCGGGAGCGCATCGCCGCCCTCGCCGACGCGCTGCGGGGCAACGATGAGCTGCGCGCGGCGCTCGCCGAATTGCGTCGGCTTCCGCCGCCGCGCTACACGGACGCTCACTGGTCGGTCGTCGGGTCCATCGTCGAGGTCCTGCGGCGCGCGGCCGCAGAACTCGCCGTCGTTTTCGCCGAGGCCGGGACGATGGACTTCGCCGAGGTGACCCGGCGTGCCGTGCAGGCGCTGGGCGACGACCGGGCCGGCGACATCGCGCTGGCGCTCGACGCACGCGTGCGCCACCTGCTGATCGACGAGTTCCAGGACACCTCGATCACGCAGTTCGAACTGGTCGAGCGACTGGTCTCCGACTGGACCGCCGGCGACGGCAGGACTCTCTTCGTGGTCGGCGACCCGATGCAGTCGATCTACCGCTTCCGCGAAGCCGAGGTCGGCCTGTTCCTGCGCGCGTGGGAGCGCGGCATCGGGCCGCTGGCGCTGGGGCAGCTCAAGCTCGCGCGCAATTTCCGCTCGCAGCGGGGCGTGGTCGACTGGGTCAACCATGCCTTCGCGCGCGTGCTCCCGGCGGTGAGCGACATCGCGAGCGGCGCCGTATCTTTCGAGCCGGCGACCGCCGTGCACGGGGCCACGCTCGAGCCAGCTGTGCTCGTCCACGGGTTCATCGACGGCAGCGCCTCGAACGAGGCGACGAGGGTCGTCGAGATCGTCCGCTCCGTTCGTGCAGACGATCCGCAGGGTTCCATCGCGGTGCTGGTGCGCGCGCGCTCGCACCTGGTCGAGATCGCCGCCGAGCTGACACGGGCTGGCCTGCGTCCGACCGCCGTCGAATTGCACGCCCTCGCGAAGCGCCCGCTGATTTCCGACCTGCTAGCGCTGACGCGCGCGCTCCAGCACCTGGCGGATCGAACCGCGTGGCTCGCCGTGTTGCGGGCGCCCTGGAGTGGACTGACGCTGGCGCACCTCGCCGCGCTGGCAGAAGGCGACCCGCGCACCGTCCTCGAACTTCTGGCGAGCGCGGAGCGATTGAGTCGGCTGTTGGCCGATGGCAGGGCGCGCGTCGCGCGGGTGGCGCCGGTGTTGCAGCGCGCGGGCGCGCTCGCGGCACGGGTGCCGCTGTCCGATCGCGTCGAGCAGGCCTGGATGCTGCTCGGTGGCCCCGCGTGCCTGGCGTCCGATGCCGAGCGCGAGGATGCGGAGCAGTTCTTCGTTCACCTGATCAGGCACGAGGACGACGCCGGCGGACGCATCGACGTGCACGCGCTGGAGCAATCGCTGGAGTCGTTGTTCGCGGCGACCGAGGCCGATTCCGACCCGTTGTTCCAGGTGATGACGATCCACAAGGCCAAGGGACTGGAGTTCGATCACGTGATCGTGCCGCGGCTCGGCGCGAAGCCGCGCGGCGACGACGCGCGGCTGATGGTCTGGCTCGAACGCGCCGCCGCGGATGGCCCGGAGCTGCTGCTGGCCCCGATCCATGCCGGCGGGTCGGAGAAGGATGCCCTGCTGCGCTGGATCGAGTCGGAACTGCGGCAGCGGCAGCGGCGGGAGGACGAGCGGCTCGCCTACGTGGCCGCCACTCGCGCGCGCGTCCGACTGCACTGGATCGCATGCGCGCGGCGCGATGCGAAGGGCGAGCTGGGGTTCGCGGACGCAGCGCTGCTTGCGCGCCTGTGGCCCGTTTTCGAGCCGGAGTTCGGGCACGCCGAGAGCATCGAGCGCGCGGAAGCTGACGGTCCGGAGGACGTGACGCTCGACCAGTCGATCCGCCGCCTCCCGGTCGACTGGCAGCCGCCCGCCCTGCCGCCCGCCGTCGCTTGGGCCGCGGGCGACGTGCCGGGCGAAAGTGGCGCGGCGGTCGAGTTTTCCTGGGCCGGCGAGACGGCGCGACGTGTCGGCGTCGTTGTCCACCGCTGGCTGCAGCGGATGGCCGAGGATGCGCTTGCAGGATGGGATGCGGCGCGCGTGAAGACCGTTGCGCCGCAGATCGAGCGCGCGCTCGCGGCCGGGGGATTGACGGGAAGCGAGCTGACGGCCGCGCGGGCACGGGTCCTGCAGGCCCTGACGCACGTCGTGCAGGATCACCGGGGGCGCTGGATTCTTGGTGCTCACCCCGAGCATCGCAGCGAACTTCGACTGAGCGCCGTGCTGGGCGGGCGCGTGCGGAAGCTGGTTCTCGATCGCACCTTCGTCGCAGCGGAGGGCACGCGCTGGATCGTCGACTACAAGGTCGGCGCGCACGAGGGCGCGGATGTCGACGCGTTTCTCGATTCCGAGGAGGTTCGCTATCGCCCCCAGCTCGAGGCCTACGGCGCCGCCCTCGACCCGCAGGCGGCCCTTGGCCTGTACTTCCCGCTCGTGCCCGGCTGGCGGCAGTGGAGTCCGTCCCGGCGGGCCGAGGACGAAGTTCCGGGGGAACCTTCGGATCCCGCTGATATCATTCGCGGTGGCGGGCCCCCTCGCACTGAGGTGCCGTGAACCTGGTCAGGTCGGGAACGAAGCAGCCACAGCGGAGTTCTTCAGGTGCCGAGGTTCAGGCTCGCCTACCCACAGCGCCCTAAGGGCGCTGTGGGTAGGCGGGCTGGGCTCGCATGAAGAAGATGCAGGAGGGGGTCTCCCCCTCCTGGACCTCCCCCTCTCTACACGTTATCCCATGACCGTTCGCATTGCCCCCGCGCGTCCGGAAGACTGCGGGACGGTGTTCGCGCTGATCCGCGCGCTCGCCGATTACGAGCGGCTGTCGCACCTCGTGACTGGCACGGAGGCGGATCTCCGGAGCGAGCTGTTCGGCGCGCAACCCGTGATCGAGGCCGTCGTGGCGTGGGACAACGACGACCGCGCCGTGGGCTTCGCGCTCTTCTTCCACAACTACTCGACGTTCCTCGCGCGACGCGGCCTCTACCTCGAGGATCTGTTCGTCGTTCCGCAGGCGCGCGGGCGCGGCATCGGCAAGGCGCTGATCGGTCACTGCGCGCGCGTTGCGGTGACGCGCGGTTGCGGGCGGTTCGAGTGGAGCGTCCTGGACTGGAACGAGCCTGCGATCGCGTTCTACCGCTCGCTCGGCGCCGAACTGCTGCCGGATTGGCGCATCTGCCGCCTCACGGGCGAGCCGCTGCGGCGCTTTGGAAGCGTCGGTGCGGCCTCGCAGTGATCGCCACGCCGTAGAATCGTCGGCATGTCGTATCAGGTCCTGGCTCGCAAGTGGCGTCCGCGTGACTTCTCCACGCTGGTGGGCCAGGAGCACGTGGTGCGCGCGCTGACGCACGCGCTCACGGAGAACCGGCTTCATCACGCATGGCTCTTCACGGGCACGCGCGGCGTGGGCAAGACGACGCTGTCGCGCATCCTCGCCAAGGCGCTGAACTGCACCGGCCCGGACGGCAAGGGCGGCATCACCGCCACGCCGTGCGGCGTGTGCGAGGCCTGCACCGCGATCGACGCCGGCCGCTTCGTCGACTACATCGAGATGGACGCCGCGAGCAACCGTGGCGTCGACGAGATGGTCCAGCTGCTCGAGCGCGCGATGTACGCGCCGAGCAGCGCGCGCTTCAAGGTCTACATGATCGACGAGGTGCACCAGTTGTCCTCGCACGCTTTCAACGCGATGCTGAAGACGCTGGAAGAGCCGCCGGACTACGTGAAGTTCATCCTGGCCACCACCGACCCGCAAAAGGTCCCGGTGACCGTGCTCTCGCGCTGCCTGCAGTTCAACCTGAAGCAGATGACCCCCGCCGGGATCGCGGCGCGCATGGCGGAAGTCCTGGCCGAGGAAAGGATCGAGGCGGAACCTGCCGCGCTGCGCATGCTGGCGCAGGCGGCGCGCGGAAGCATGCGCGACGGACTGTCGCTGCTCGACCAGGCAATCGCCTACGCCGCTGGCCGGGTCACGCTCGATGCCGTGCGCGCGATGCTCGGCGCGATCGACCAGGGGACGCTCGTTCGCGTGCTGGATGCCATCGCCGCGCGCGACGCGAAGCAGGCGCTGGCCATCGCCGACGAGATGGGCGAGCGCAGCCTGTCGTTCGCCCAGGCGACGCGCGACCTTGCCAGCCTGTTGCACCGGATCGCGCTGGCGCAGCAGGTGCCCGATGCCGTGCCGGACGACGAAGTCGAAGCGGCGGACATCCGGCGCCTCGCCGGCGTGTTCGCGCCCGACGAGGTCCAGCTCTACTACCAGGTTGCTCTGCACGGACGCAACGACATGCACCTCGCGCCGGACGAGTACGCGGGCTTCACCATGACGCTGCTGCGCATGCTGGCCTTCGCTCCGGCCCCGGCCGCAGAGGCGAGAACGGTGACTCCGCGCGCGGCGCCGCTCGTGGTGCAGCCGGCCGCGCGCACCAGCGCTCCCGCCCCGCGGGCAAGCTCGCTAGCGGCGCGCCCCGCGCCGGACGCAGCGCCCAGCGCACGGGCTCCGACGACGGCCGGGCCGGCGCACTCGTCTGTCGCGGTACCGTTCGACGGTGACTGGCCCGCGCTGGTCGGTCGGCTGAAAGTCGCCGGCCTCGTGAAGGAACTCGCGAACCGCAGCGAACTCCTGTCGCACGAGGGCGACGCGATGAAGTTGCGCGTGCCGCTGAAGACCTTGCTCGACGCAGGCACGCTCGACAAGCTGAAGGCGGCCGTAAGCCAGGCGCTGGGCCGGCCGATCCGGCTTAGCGCCGAGGTCGGATCCACCGCAGGCCCCACCGCGGCGGGCATCGCCGAGCAGGCGCGCGCCGATCGGCAGCGCCAGGCCGAGGAAGCCATCTACGCCGACCCCTTCGTGCGAGAATTGCTCGACAACTTCGGAGCGTCGGTCGATCCAGCATCGATCCGCCCAAAGGACGCGTAGCCGCCTGCCGCGGCCACCCGCGCGCTCCCCAACTCACCCGGAACCAGAGGACGTCCCGCCATGATGAAGGCCCAGATCGCCGGTCTGATGCAGAAGGCGCAGAAGATGCAGGAGGACATGAAGCGCATGCAGGACGAACTGGCCAGCACGGAAGTGGAAGGCCAGTCGGGCGCGGGCATGGTGAAAGTGGTCATGACCTGCAAGCACGACGTGCGCCGCGTGTCGATCGACCCCGGCCTGGTCGGCGATGACAAGGACATGCTCGAGGACCTGGTCGCGGCTGCGTTCAACGACGCGGTGCGCCGGGCCGAAGCGGTGTCGCAGGAGAAGATGTCGGCGATCACGGCGGGCATGCCGCTGCCTCCCGGCATGAAACTTCCATTCTGAAACAGCGCGGCGCCGTCGCTCGTGCTCCCTTCGTTGAAGTTGAACTTGCGGCGGGCGCGCGGCCGCCCGAAGCCCGCCGCACTGATTGAAGCGAAGCGGGTGCACGTGCGACCCGCAGGGTCGCGTACACCCGCTTCGAACTGAAATGCGACTGGGTC
>Ga0105094_10001745_pt1 | contig 11403 bp, 9 predicted proteins | sample PPLLak1March2015_2_FD_87023 | JGI IMG/M metagenome (GOLD analysis project Ga0105094, IMG submission 87023) | Freshwater sediment microbial communities from Prairie Pothole Lake near Jamestown, North Dakota, USA - PPLs Lake P8 Core (3) Depth... | ecosystem: Environmental > Aquatic > Freshwater >...
CCCCCGCCATGATGACAACGTACATAATCGGTCGCTCCGATTTCGTCCCAGAATTTGAAGCACAAAATCCGAAATTCACCCGCCTGAGGCGGGCAAGAATCCGAAATTCAAAATCCCAATGACAGAAACATCCTCTCCACACGCAAATCTACTGTTTGGAACATTGGAATTCAGGTCATTCGATGTTGTTTCGTGCTTCGTGCTTCGAATTTCGAATTCACCCTTTAGGTCCTGTAGTCTGCATTGATGGTCACATACTCGTGGGTCAGATCGCACGTGGTGATGTGATCTTCAAACTCCCCCTCGTGAAGCTCCACGGTCACGGAAAACTCCTTGCCCTTCATTCTCGCAGCCGCCTTGGCTTCAGGCTCAGCCCCTCTGCCCATGCCCTTTTCCACAATCTTCACGTCATCCACCCAGATCGTGACACCTTCCTCCCTCATCCGGATCCCTGAACGGCCGAGAGCAGCCATGATTCGCCCCCAGTTGGGATCCGAGCCATAGAACGCGGTCTTGACCAGAGCGGAATTGGCGATGGTCCTGGCCGCGGTGAGCGCATCCCCAGGGGTGGCCGCTCCTTTGATCGCTATCCGGATCAGCTTGGTCGCGCCTTCGCCGTCCCTCACGATCATGGTGGAGAGCTCGTCCATCACCTTGGCCAACCCTGTCTTGAACCACTGAAACTCCTCAGGGCTTAGGCTTCCGTTCCCGGCTGCGCCGTTGGCGAGTACAAAGACCGTGTCGTTCGTGCTCATGTCCCCGTCCACGCTGATGCGGTTGAAAGTTCTTTCCACTCCCCACACCAGGGCCTCGTTCAGTCGAATCGGATCAACAGCGATGTCGGTGAGGATGAAGCAAAGCATGGTGGCCATGTCAGGCATGATCATGCCTGCCCCTTTTGCCATGCCGACCACCTTGTAGGATTTTCCGCCGGCTTTCCCTTCAAACAGGGAGAGCTTGGGAAAGGAATCCGTGGTCATGATCGCTTCCACAACGCGAGGGACGGTCTCGGCCGACAACCCCTTTACAAGCTCAGGGAGAGCCTTTCCGATCACATCCGTGTTCAGGGGCGCTCCAATCACTCCTGTGGAGGCGACAAGCACTTCCTCAGAGCTAATCCCCAATTCCTTGGCGACCGCTTCGACGGTGTACCGGGCGCTCTGAAGCCCTGCGTCCCCGGTGCAGGCATTGGCATTGCCGGAATTCGCGATAATGGCCCTAGCCTTGCCCCTCTTGATATTCTCCTGGCTGACGAGAACCGGAGCGGCTTTCACCTTGTTTCCCGTGAATACACCGGCCGCGCTCGCTTCTCTCTCAGAAAAAATGAGGGCCAGATCCAGCCCGCCCCTTTTCTTTATGCCGGCCTCCATAACGGAAGCCTTAAATCCGCGAACGTGAAAATCCCCCATGTGATGCTCCGCTACAGGCCTTTGGCCCTTTCTTGTTCACCGTTAACCGTTCACGGTTGTCCGTGGTCCGTTGTCAGTTGTCCATTGCAGGTTGCATGTCGGCCGTCGCATGTTGCCCGTTGTCAGTTCTCTGTTCACCAGTTATAGGAAACTTCATGCTGTCTACTTGTATTCTGTCTTCTTTCAACTTTAGGCACTTTTGGCATTTTAGGCACTTTAGGCACTGATTCTTCCTAGGCATTTCTTCCGTGGCACTTCTTGTACTTCTTGCCGCTGCCGCACGGGCACGGATCATTGCGTCCTACCTTCTTGCCTTCTCTTCTGACCGTCTCGACTTTTTCCGGCCCGCCTCCATGGCTGAACTGCATGGCCCTCGCCCTCTTGCGAGGCAGTTCTTCCTCCTTCGGCTTCTCTTTCATGAGCCGGATGCGCGAGAGGGTGACCAGGGCCTCTTCCTTGATCCGGTCCATCAGGCCTTCAAAAAGCGCAAACCCTTCCTTCTTGTACTCCCGCAACGGATCCAGGTGGCCATAGCCCCTCAGGCCGATGCCCTCTTTCATGCTCTCCATGTCCTGGAGATGGTCCACCCACTGGTGATCGATGATCTGGAGAAGGAAGTACTTCTCGATGGACTTCAAATCCTCTTTACCGAATTCCAATTCTCTCTTTTCGCGTACCTTCCACGCTTCTTCCTTGAGCGACTCTCTCAGATCATCCGGCTTGAGCGCGCTGAATTCGTCCTCTCCCATGTCCGGTGGCCCGAGCTTGAGGCGAATCCCCAAGAGCCTGGCCACTTGGTCCTTCAATCCCTGGATCTCCCAATCTTCAGGGTGCGCCTTGGGATCGGTGTAGGCGTCGATCAGGGCGTCCACCTTCTCTTCCATCATGGTGCGAACGACATCGTCGATCCCCTCGCCCGAAAGAATCTCCCTTCTCATGGAATAGATGATGTCCCGCTGGGTGTTCATCACATCGTCATATTCGAGAAGATGTTTCCTGATGTCGAAGTTGTGCGCTTCCACCTTTTTCTGGGCGTTCTCGATGGCTTTAGAGATCAGGCTGTGTTCAATGGGCTCGCCCTCTTCCATGCCCAGGCGTCCCATGACGGAAGCAATCCGGTCAGAGCCGAAGATCCGAAGCAGATCGTCTTCCAGGGAAAGATAGAAACGGGAGCTGCCCGGATCGCCCTGCCGGCCGGAACGGCCCCTGAGCTGGTTGTCGATTCGCCGGCTCTCGTGTCGCTCCGTTCCCAGGATGTGAAGGCCGCCCAGGTCCACCACTCCCGGACCAAGCACGATGTCCGTGCCTCGACCGGCCATGTTGGTGGAGATGGTCACGGTTTTCGCCTGACCGGCCTGGGCCACGATTTCCGCTTCCTTTTCGTGGTGCTTGGCATTGAGAACGGAGTGGGGAATCCCTGTCCGGGCCAGCATCTTGCTCAGCATCTCGGACTTCTCGATCGTGATCGTACCGACCAGAACCGGCTGCCCCCTGTCATAGAGGTCCTTGATCTCCTCCACCGCGGCTTTGAACTTCTCCCGCTCGGTCTTGTAGATCGCGTCAGGGTAGTCGGTTCGGATCATTTTTTTGTTGGTGGGCACCACGACTACATCCAGTTTGTAGGTGCTCATGAATTCCGCAGCCTCGGTGTCGGCCGTTCCGGTCATCCCTGCCAGCTTCTCGTACATGCGAAAGAAATTCTGGAACGTGACCGTCGCCAGGGTCTGGTTTTCTTCGGCGACGCTCACTCCCTCCTTGGCCTCCACAGCCTGGTGAAGACCGTCGCTCCAGCGTCGGCCCGGCATCATGCGTCCCGTGAACTCATCCACGATCATCACCTGGTCGTCCTTGATCACGTAGTGGACGTCTTTTTCAAAAAGCCAGTACGCTTTGATGAGCTGGTGCGTGGCGTGGAGCAGCTCCGAAGTGCGCAGATACCGGTCCTCCACTTCTTTGAGACGTGCTGTTTTCTCATCCTCGCTGAGGCTTTGATCCTCGCGGATGAGGTGGCTCTGTTCGTCGATGTCCGGAAGGGAAAAGTCCCCCGTGCCGCCCTCGCCCGCGGCCCCCGCCAGAAGCTTGATCCCCTTGTCCGTCAGCTCGACCGCGTTGCTTCTCTCGTCAATGATGCAGTAAAGCTCCTGGTCGATTTCCGGAAGCACTTTCTGGGCGCTCAGCATGGCCTCCAGCCGGTCAACTTCTTTCTTTAGATTCGGGTTCTTTGCGACGATGTCCAGGAAACCGGGATTCTTGGGATCCCCTCGTTTCACCTTCAGAAGCAGCTCGATGCTCCGGTCTCCGTCCCCAGAGGATTCGAGAAGTTGTTTGGCTTCCTGGAGGATGGAGCGGACCACCGCGCTCTGCTTCCTCCTCAGGTTGATGACCAGGGGCTTGACCTCCACATACATCTTGTTCTCGCTGCGCTCCACAGGCCCGCTGATGATGAGAGGAGTCCTGGCCTCGTCGATCAGGATGCTGTCCACCTCATCCACGATGGCGTAATGAAAGTCCCGCTGGACAAAATCCCTGACGTCGAACTTCATGTTGTCCCGGAGATAGTCAAAGCCGAATTCGTTATTGGTGCCGTAGGTGATATCGCAGCCATAGGCGGCCTTTCGCGCAGTGTCATCCAGGCCGTGAACAATCACGCCCACGGACAATCCCAGGAACTTATAAATTCCTCCCATCCACTCCGCATCACGCCTGGCCAGGTAGTCGTTCACCGTCACGAGATGCACCCCCCGGCCTGTGAGCGCGTTGAGATAAAGAGGAAGAGTGGCAGCCAGGGTTTTGCCCTCACCGGTTTTCATCTCTGCGATCTTTCCTTCGTGGAGCACAATCCCACCGATGAGCTGGACATCGAAGTGCCGCATGCGGAGCACGCGCACGGAGGCCTCACGAACCGCAGCGAAAGCCTCGGGAATCAGGTCCTCCAGGGGCTCGCCCTTCGAAACCCTTTCCTTGAACTCAGCCGTCTTGGCCTGAAGCTCCGCATCCGACAGGGCCTGATACTGCGGCTCCAGGCTGTTGATCTGCTCGACAAGGGGAGCCATTCTTTTGAGCTCTCTCTCGTTCTTGCTGCCGAAAATACCTTTGATTAGTGAACCAAGCATCTTGAATAACTCGGGTTTTATTTAGTCTCACTGAACTGTTTAGGAAAAGATCCTAGATTATACACAAGGACGGATCAGATGGGAATCTAAAAGCTAATTGAGGATGTATCTGAGAGGATTGACAGGAACTCCGTTCAAGTGAACCTCATAATGAAGGTGCGCCCCCGTGGTTCTGCCTGAATCCCCCACTTGGGCGATTTCCTGATGTCGCCTCACGGCCTGGCCTTTCTTCACATGGACCTTGTCCAGATGCGCATACATGCTGTTCAGGCCATAACCGTGGTTGATGATCACCGTTTTCCCATAACCCGGGTCCGTTTCGACGTACGCCACCACTCCGTCGGCAGGAGCAATCACTGAAGCCCCTTTTCTGCTGCAAATGTCGAGACCCCTGTGCAATTCCTTTTCGTTGGTAAAGGGAGAAAGCCGGTATCCGAATCCGGAACTCACCCACCCCCTGGCAGGCCACACAGACGGGGTGCATGCGAGAATGGATTTCTGCCGGTCCAGCAGCCTCATGAGTTCAGCCTTTTCATCCTTCTGCACGGAAATGTCGCTGTCGAGGTTGTCCAGGGCCCGGTACATCATGCGCACAAGCTTTTTGTGGCCTCTTTCAGAAGGGGAATTGCTGCCTCCCAAGCTGGAATCAGACCCGCCGATTCCGATGAACTGCTGTTGCTCTCCGGCGGACTCCATCCCGCTTCCTTTGGAAGGGTCCATGCTCACCATGGCCCGCACCTTCCTGTCGAATTCCTTGAGTTCCGCCATCTTCTGGTTGATCGCATCCACCTTCCCCGAAAGGGAAGTGATTTGCTGCTTCTGCAACGTGTTTTCTTCTTGGAGGCTTGAAAAGTGAGGAAGATTTCGCTTTATGGAAAGATAATCCCTGACCACCCAGGCAAGAGAAAGGCTACCGGCAAGAAATAGCAAGACGAGGGAAAAAACCCAGAACCTTGGTATCTTGATCTGCCTGATCTTCCTAGGTCCCTCCGGCACGACGACGATAGTAATCTTCTTGGATGCCATTGGCGCTTTCAGGTTTCAGGTGAATTGAAAATTAAGCGATTTCCAGAGGAGATCGCGGTTCTGGATCCAGGCTGAACAGCAGAAGGTAAGACGTAAATAGGCTACCATGGCTGAAAGCGCGATGTCAACCCGTAGAATCCGGATTTCCGGAAAAAAACCCGGCAATGTTTTCGGCCTGGGTCCGGGTAATTCCCGGCACCTTCAGGAGATCGTCGACCGCCGCCCCGGCAACGGCATCCAGGCTTCCGAAATAATTGAGCAAAGATCGCTTTTTCTTCAGCCCTATCCCGGGTATTCTGTCGAGAATGGAGGCTGTCAAGTCCTTCCCTCTCAGCTTACGGTGATAGGAAATTGCCCTGCGATGCACTTCATCTCGGATGCGCATGAGAAGATGAAGGACGGGGTGATCCTGACGCAGAGGGATCGGGTTCTTTCTGCCCGGGACAAAAACCTTGTCCGATTCCTCGTCCTGATTGGCCTTTGCAATGGCTACAAGGTCCGGTGGATCGCCGGTATGGAGCGCATCGACGACCCGCTTGACCGCCATAAGATGGCCTTTCCCCCCGTCTACCACAATGAGATCAGGCACAGGATCTTTGGACAGTCGCCGTGAAATGAGTTCAGCCATCATGCCGTAGTCATCGATTCCCTCAACGGTCTTGATCCTGAAATTACGGTATCCTGCCCTGTGGGGTTCGCCGTCCACGAAAGAAACCACGGCTCCGACGGCCATGTCTCCGGAAATATTCGATATATCGACCGCTTCCATGGTCCTGGGCGGTTTCTTGAGCTTCAGGACCTCCTGCGTCATTGAGACGAGATCAGGTTCCACGCGGCTCTTGAGGAGATTCTCGGCATTGGCCACGGCCATTTTGGTGAGGCGGGCTTTTTCCCCTCTTGAAGGGCATTCGATAAAGATCCTTTTCCCTGCAAGCTCGGAAACCCACTCCTCAATGCCTGGTTGGTCCTCGATCGGGGTTGAAAGAAGAACGACCTTGGGGATGAATGCCTCACGGGGGTAATACTGCTTCACAAAGGCTTCCATGACCTCGGACGGAGAGGCTTCCTCGTTTCTGAAGCCATAGTCCCGGCTCCCGGTAAGATGCCCTTTCCGGATCGAGAGCACCACAATCTGGACCCTCGCTTCGCTCCGCGCCAGGCCGATCACGTCCTGATCCTCCATTTTCGGGGAAACCACGCTTTGGCGCTCCACCGTCCTCTCCACAGCCTTGATCTGATCGCGTATCTTTGCCGCTCTTTCAAAATCCAGGTCTTCGGATGCCCTCTCCATGCTCTTACGGAGGGCTTTGATCAATTCCTGGCTCCTGCCCTCGAGAAACAGAGTCACCTGGTCCACGATTTGTCTGTAGGTTTCACTCGGGATTTCCATGGCGCACGGCCCGAGGCAGCGTTCGAGCTGATAATTCAGGCAAGGGCGCGATCTTTTGGGCAGAGATCGGTCCCTGCACTTTCTCAGGTGAAAGATTCGATCGATGAGCTTGACCGTGCTCCGGACAGACAGGGCCGATGAAAAAGGACCGAAATACCGGGCCCCGTCCTTCCTGGCTTTTCGAACGATACAGAGGCTGGGATAGGGCTCATTGGGATCCAGCCGCAGCCACGGATACTGTTTGTCGTCTCTCAGAATGATGTTGTAGCGGGGCAGATGCTTCTTGATGAGGTTGCTTTCGAGGATGAAAGCTTCTTTGTCCGTGCTGGTCAGGATGAATTCCAGGGACTTGGCGCGGCTCATCATGACCTGCGTTTTGTGAGGGAGATCTCGGGAGGCCCTGAAGTAGGACAGAACCCGCTTTTTCAGATTCTTCGCCTTGCCCACATAGATGGGCCGGCCTGACCCGTCCTTGAAAATATAGATCCCAGGCCCTTCAGACGCATGAGCCTTCAGGAAATCAGGATCCATGCTCATTCTGTTTTCAACAGACTCATTGACCTGCTTTTCTCCTGACTCCATTGACATATCCTCTACCCTTGCGCCTCACATTCACCTTGCCTGATTCTAGGGTATCTGCTAGGAATTGAACCCGTCAAGAGGATTGTCCTGTGTCTTTTGTTCAAACCACCATCATCGCTCTTATCTGCCTTTGCGTCATTGGCTGCACCGGTCTGCGCCATCCCCAATCTCCGTCAGCGACCATTGAGGGGCTGGCCGAACGATTTCGTCCCGGCCAGATCGTGGACCTTGCTTCCGGCAAAATCATTTCCTTTGACGAGCTGATCGATCACCTCTCATCCAAGGACCTCATTTTCGTGGGTGAAGCCCATGACAACCCGGACCATCACCTGATCCAGATTCAGATTCTTCAGGCCGTCGCAAAGCATTCTGCTTCCCTGACGATTGGGATGGAGTTTTTCCAGCATCATCAACAGCCCGTCGTCGACCGCTACATTCAAGGAGAATCAACTGAAAAGGAATTCCTGGAGGCCGTGGACTGGGGAAAAAACTGGCGTTACGATTATCACCTTTATCGCCCTCTCATGCAGTTCGCCAGGGAAAGAAAATATCGGGTTCTTGCGATCAATGCCCCCAACAGCCTGGTGCGGAAGGTGGCGAGAACCGGGCTTAAGTCTCTGGAGCCTTCTGAAAGAGATCAACTCCCGAAGGATATCGATCTCAACCAGGACCGGCATCGCGCCTTTCTCCAGGAGATATACAATGAGCACTCTCCTCGCGACCTGAAGGAGTTTGAATTTTTCTACGAAGCCCAATGCGTTTGGGAGGAAGCGATGGCAAGCAATCTCGCAGAGCACCTTGCCTCCGGTAAAGGCAGGCTCATCGCTTTCACCGGCAACGGTCACATTGTGAACAAATTCGGGATCCCGGACCGAACCGTGAGGCGAGTACCCGCTTCCATGGTGACCGTGATGCCTTATCCTTTGAACGGAAACGAGACGATCGACCGGGTGGCAGCGGACTATGTCTGGTTCACTCTTCCCTCCCCTCAACCTTTTTCCATGGGCAAGGGAGGCTTCTGGTAGCCATGCACAATGACGTTGAATTTCAGTACTGCCCAGTTTGCGGCGGAAAACTGAACTCGAAAAACCTGAAGACCGACGAACCCGACAGACTGGTCTGTACAAAGTGCAGCTTTGTCTTTTACCTCGATCCAAAAGTGGTGGCCTGCTCCATTGTCGAAATGGACGGCCGAATCGTTCTTCTCAAACGTGCCATCGATCCGCAAAAGGGCAAATGGGTGTTGCCCGGAGGCTATGTGGACCGGGGAGAGGAGGTCAAGGCGGCGGCTGTCAGGGAGACGGAGGAGGAGTGCGGCCTGAAGATCCGCACCAAGGAATTGCTCGGCCTTTATTCCTACCCCGGAAAACTTTCGGTCGTCGTCGTCTATGGGGCAGAACCCACGGGAGGAAAGCTCATTGTGGGCGATGAGACCGCTGAAGTGGGTCTCTATTCCCCGGAAAGCATCCCATGGGAAGAGCTCGCTTTTCAGAGCACGATCGACGCCCTGAAGGATTACTTAAGGAAAAGAGAGCACCCGAAATGACGATCAGACCCCGCAGAATGAAAGATCTCAAGGCAGGTGAGCTTCAGTCCATCCTGGAGCGATCCGCAGTGGACATCTCCGCCGTGTATGAGCATGTGCGGAAGATAGTCGAAGACGTGAAGGCAAGAGGGGATGAAAGTCTCCTTGAAGCCAACAGGGAATTCAAATCTGATGTTTCCGTGTCCGATCTTGTAGTGACTCCTGAAGAAGTGAAGACAGCCTACCGCCAGGTGGATTCCGCTGTTGTGGACGCCTTGAGGGCAGCGGCTCGTAACATCCTCCGGTTCCATGAAGCCCAGGTGGAAAACGAGAAGTGGGTCATCGAAGTGGCGCCGGGCATTACAGCCGGTCGCGTCCGAAGACCCATGGAACGCGTGGGATGCTATGTGCCGGGCGGCAGGGCCGCCTACCCCAGCACCGTTCTGATGACCGTCATCCCGGCCAAGGCAGCCGGAGTCGAAGAAGTGGTCATTACCACACCGCCCGGAAAAGAGATGCTGGTGAACCCGGTCACCCTTGTGGCTGCGGATATCGCGGGTTGCCGCCGGGTCTTCAAAGCGGGCGGCCCGTGGGGGATTGCCGGCCTCGCCTTCGGCACCCAAACCCTTCCCAGAGTGGACAAGATCGTAGACACCGGAAACAAGTACGTGACCGCTGCCAAGATGATCGTCTTCGGCCAGGTGGACATTGACTCTCCGGCCGGACCCAGCGAAGCCCTGATCCTGGCCGACGAAAAGGCCGACGCCTCGCTCATCGCGATCGATTTTCTTTCCCAGATCGAGCATGATCCGGATTCTGCTGCCGTCCTGGTCACGACATCGCAGCAGCTGGCTGAGCAGGTTTGTGCGGCCATTGACAGGGAGTTTGATTCCCTTCCGAGGAAAGAGATCTTTGAGTCCTCCCTGAAAAAACATTCTCATGTGCTGGTCGCGGAAAACCTGGATAGAGCCATCGACTTCGCCAACCAGTACGCGCCTGAGCACCTTCAGATCATGACCGATGATCCTTACGCTGTTCTGGACAGGATAAAACACGCCGGATCTATTTTCCTGGGGCCCTATGCCCCAGTTCCGGTTGGAGACTATGCGTCGGGGACCAACCACGTGTTGCCCACGGGCCGGTGTGCTCGCATGTTTTCGGGGCTCTCCGTGGACGATTTCATCAAGAAACCCACGTTTCAGCACTTGACCAGGGAGGGCCTTGCCGGACTCAGGGATGTGGTGGTGACTCTGGCGGAGGCAGAAGGGCTTCCAACCCATGCTAGGGCGGTAAAAGCCCGCTTCGACCGGAAATCTTAAGCGGTCCTCTCCCTTTTCCAAGTACTCTCCCCTCCCCTTGATGCCCTTCCTCCGTAGTCCCGCAGCAAGGTGGGATGGAGGAGGGGCGAGGGGAGGAGGAGAGTAGTTGAATTGTAGCTATTTTCTGTTGCCTTTTTGAAACCCTTCGTCTATAGATTGACCGGAAATCCCTGAAGGGTGTTTCCCCTTTTGGCCGTTATTTTTTTTGTTTTGAAGAAGAAGAACCGGGTTAAGGGCGGCAGTTCCGAATCGATACTTTTATATCCCAGTAAGAGGAAAGGAGGGTTTAGGCCATGGCAGACGTCAAAGGATACAACATGCCGGATGATCTCTACTACCACAAGGATCACGCGTGGGCCCGCGTGGACGGCACCAAAGTGACCGTGGGCATGAATGATTTCTTCCAGAAAGAAGCTGGGGACATAGTCTTCATCGACCTCCCGGACAGTGAAGATGAGGTGAGCCAGGGCGAAGTCTGCGGCAAGATCCAGTCCCGCAAATGGATCGGAAAGCTCGTGGCGCCCGTTTCAGGAGAGATCCTGGAGACCAACGAGGCTCTGGAAGACGACACGAGCCTGGTCAACTCAGACCCTTACGGAAAGGGATGGATTCTGGTCATCCAAGCCTCAAACCTTGACGAGGAACTAGGGGGCCTGATGAAAGGCTCTGCACTGGTCTCTTTCATCGAGGCTGAAGTGAAGCGGGCCGAAGAAGAAAAGGCAAAAGCGAAGTAAATCGCTGTCGGTTGAAACCGACAGCTTGAGGGGCAGAGGGACAGAGGCACAAAGGCACTAAGCAGAAGAACCATTCTCTTATATCGCTTTGTGCCTTGCTTTCTTTGTGCCTATGTGCCTTTGCCACTTTGTGCCTGCATCCCGGTGCAAAAACCAGGCTGACGGTTGAAAGTCCTGTGCCTAGTCTAGTGCCTGACCGCTGATTTTTATGACCACTCATTGGCGTCTTTTCAGAAATAACTCCAGGTCCGTTTCGACGGCGGAAGGGCTGGCGATAGATGACACTCTGCCCCAGTCCGTCGCCA
>Ga0105094_10001746_pt1 | contig 11402 bp, 12 predicted proteins | sample PPLLak1March2015_2_FD_87023 | JGI IMG/M metagenome (GOLD analysis project Ga0105094, IMG submission 87023) | Freshwater sediment microbial communities from Prairie Pothole Lake near Jamestown, North Dakota, USA - PPLs Lake P8 Core (3) Depth... | ecosystem: Environmental > Aquatic > Freshwater >...
AGTTGGTAGAGTTCCTGCCCTCCAAGCAGGCTGTCGCGGGTTCGAGTCCCGTCTCCCGCTCCAATATTACCCCTGCCTTTCCCCCGGCTGCACCAGCTCCACGATCAGCCCCGCTGCATCGAGGTCCAGGTAGGTCACTCCGCCGCCACTCTTAAACTGTGACGTCAGCAAGACAGTGGAGCCCGCGGCGGTCAGGCGTTCGGTCTCTTCCTTGAGATCATCGACAAAGAACCCAAGGTGCTGCACGCCTTCGCCTTTCTGGTCGAGGAATTCCCGGTGCGGCGATTCCCCGCTGATGGGCTGGATAAGCTCAAGCTCCATGCTGCCGATCTGCGTAGTCTGGATAGCCACCCGCTGCGCGGGGGCGAACGGCTTGCCGCGGTAGGTCTCCCGGGCGTCCGCCGGCAGGATCCTCGGTTTGAAAGGGCCGATGCCGAGGGCTTCAAAACGCGCGATGGCTTTATCCATGTCTTTGACCACCATCCCGATGTGCATCAGGCGTGAAAAAGTGTTGCTTTCCATGATTTGTCTCCTAAATGATAAAGCGGATATTACCCCGGCGCTTCCACGATGATCATGGTGCCCTTGTCCGGCTGCGACTGCACCGTCAAGGTGCCTCCGACGAGCTGAGCCCGCTCGTGCATGCCCGCCAGCCCGAGCTTGTCCTGCCGGGCGAGGTCGCTCATTTTCTCGGGGACATGGAACCCCTTGCCGTTATCGTTGACGGTTATCTTGGTGCGCGTGTCGGTGAAGTCGATGGTAATGTCGGCGCGGGTCGCCCCGGAGTGGCGCCAGACGTTCCTCAAGGCTTCCTGGGTAATGCGGAAGAGCGCTATTGCCACTTCCTCCGGCAGGCGGTGTTCTTTTCCGACTAGAGTTACTCTGGTAATGATGCTGGCATACTTGGTTACCTCCGATGCCAGCATCTCGACTGCCGGTAGCAGACCCAGGCGGTCCAGGGCCGCCGGCCGCAGGTCCTGGCTGAGGCGGCGCAGCCCCTGTAATATACTTTCGGTCCGGTGCCAGATGTCCTCAAGAAGGTCGCGGTTTTCCCTGGAAAGCACCTGGTCGTCCGTAGCCAGGGCGTCGAGCTGGCGGGAAAGCACCACCAGGGACTGGATGGTGTCGTCATGCAGTTCGTGGGAAATGCGCTTTCTTTCCTCTTCCTGGGCTTTGATTGCCTGCTTAAAGTAGAAACGTAGACTCTCGTTCATCTTTTTCTGCTCGGTAATGTCCCTGGCGATGTGGTGGAACGATACCGGCTGGCCGTTCTCGGACACCAGGCTGGTGGTCAACTGCATATATGCCTCGCTGCCGTCCCTGCGGAAGATACGCTGCTCGTAGGGCTGCTCGACCCCCTCGTTGTTTAATAGCTTTTTTCTAATCTGTTGAGCCAGCTCCAGGCTTTCTTCGGAGAGGAAGCTTTTAACGTTCATCCGGCCAAGTTCTTCCTGGCTGTATCCCGTCAGCTTTTCGGTGGCCTTGTTGACGGTGATGAAGTTGCCCTCGAGGTCGTGGAGCCAGATGGCGTCGTGGGCGTTTTCAAACAGGTAGCGGTAGCTGTCTTCGGAGACCTTGAGCTCCTGCCGGGCGGCTTCGAGGTTGCGGCGGTATCGCCTCGCGGTCAGCAGAGACCATATCCCGATAGCGAGAAAGAGGCCGGCGATTACAGCGGCGGCGATTACCCAGGCCATATTCTCATTATACCTTATCAGGGGATATCTTCGAGAGTGACCCAGCCCTGTTTCAGGGCATGTACCACTGCTTCTGTCCGCGAGCTGACCTGGAGCTTATTGAAGATGTGCCCGAGGTGTGCCTGGACGGTGCGGAGGCTGAGACAGAGTTCATCGGCGATGTCCTGGTTCGACAGGCCGCGGGTGGCCAGCCGCAGGACCTCGATCTCGCGCTCGCTGAGCATATCGGTAGGTTTCTGGTGCTGGGGCTTATCGGGGGTGGGGACGAAGCGGTTGAGCACCTTGCGGGCAATAGACGGGTGTAGCACCGACTCCCCGGCGTGGACCTGCCGCACGGCTTCGATGAGCTCGCGGCCCCGTACGCTTTTCAAAAGATAGCCGGCCGCGCCGGCTTCCAGAAGGCTGAAAACGAACTGGTCGTCATCATAAGCCGAGAGTATCAGCACCGCCACCGAAGGGTAAAGGGCTTTGATCTGGCGGGTTGCTTCAATGCCGTCAACCCCCGGCATGGCAATATCGATGATGGCCACGTCCGGCCGGGCGCTGACGACCAGCCGCACCGCCTCCTCGCCATCGGCCGCCTCCGCCACGACATCGATGTCCGCCTCCTGTTCGAGTATCTGGCGGGTGCCTTCCCGAACTACGGCGTGATCGTCGGCAATTAGGACTTTAATCTTCGGCATACATCTTTACCAGGGGCTCTCCCGATTTTTCAGCGTGGTGATGAGGTCGTCAACAGGGATGGCCGTCAGGGTCAGCGTTTGCGTGGTGCCCTTGGCGCTGAGCCGTATCGCCAGCTTGGCGATGGCCTCGTTGCTGGGGGCTTCCAGGATGTTCACGAAATCGTACTGGCCGAGCAGTGCGTACTGGGTCAGTATCTTCGCCCCCATGAACTCGACCTCTTTATTGATTTCCTTAAGGATCTCCGGGTCTTCCTGAAGGGCTTTCCTGCCGGCGTCGGTCAGGGTCGTCAGCATTAGATAGACGGACATGGTCACCTCCTGCTCGATGGTTACCGCTTATTATGAAGGCAAGTTCGCCCCTTTTGTCAACTGCGTGTTCCCTCGTGCTATAATATACGAGAATGTCAGAAGATAATATCACCCGTCTCAAAGCCGCCGAGGCCGAAGAGCCCATCGCCGCTTTCTTAAAAATAAAACTGGCTGAGCTGACGCCGGGCTACGCCAGGGTGACCTTGAAGATCCTGCCGGAACACCTCAACTTTAACGGCATGGTCTTCGGGGGCATCGTCATGGCCGTGGCCGACCAGGCATTCGCCTACGCCACCAACTCGCTGGTCACTCCAAGCATAGCGACGCAATTCAATATCCACCTCATTTCCGGAGCGGCCGTCGGCGACGAGCTTACCGCCGAGTGCCGTGTAATCAAAAGCGGCCGGCGCATCGGCGTCTCCGAGATGACCGTGACCAACCAGACCGGCAAGCTCATCGCTAAAGCCACCGGCACGACGGTGGTAACGGGCTGAACATAAAATCGTCCGCCAGCTTCGCGCAGTATTGACAGCGAGATTATCTTGTGTTAAAGTAGAACGTCATTAAGAATTTCTATGTTGTACACTAAATACGTTGAACCGGAGAATCAGAAGTTCATCTTTACCGGGCGCACCGGGAGTGCGCGCGGGAGGGTAATTAAATAAGCAGTTAGTTCAATAGATCTTTCATATATATTAGTTGAGTTTATAATTACCTCCCGCAAGGGGGGTAATTAAGTTTACAGGGGTATTGAGTTGGCGATAAGCACACAGGAAAAAAGGGACACTATCCCGCAAATAATCATAAACAACAGCACCAGGTGGGGTGAGCGGCCGGCGATGTCCATGAAGATGTTCGGCATCTGGCGCCGCTACAGCTGGCGGGAATACTGTGAAAACGTTAAGCTCTTCTCGCTCGGCATGATCAGCCTGGGACTGGGGCGGGGAGACGTCGCCTGCATTATCGGAGACAACGAGCCGCAGTGGTTCTGGGGGGAGTTCGCCGTCCAGGCGGCGGGGGGCATCGCCACCGGGGCTTATGTCGATTCCATCCCTTCGGAAGTGAAATACATCGCCGAGCATTCCGACGCTAAGTTCGCCATCGTTAACGACCAGGAGCAGACCGACAAGCTGCTGGAAATAAAGAAAGACCTGCCCCTGCTCCAAAGAGTCATATACTGGGACCCCAAGGGGCTCCGTAATTACGACGATCCCATCCTCATCAGCTTTAACGAGGTCATGGAGCTGGGCAAAGAATACGAAAAAACCCACACCGGGCTTTTTGAGAGGAATGTGGAGGAGGGGAGGGGAGACGATATCGCTTTCATTTATTATACGTCGGGGACAACAGGTCTACCTAAAGGCGCTACCCTTACCCACCGCGCCTTGATTACCACCGCCCGAGGCTTCGTCAACCGCTACCCGCTTAACGAAAACGACAACCTCATATCCAACTTCCCGGCGGCCTGGGTAGGGGACAGCTTTTTCGCCACCATCCCCCACCTGCTGACCGGCGCCCGGCTCAACTTCCCGGAGGAGCCGGAGACCATCGCCGAGGACACGCGGGAGATCGGCCCCAACTTCGTCATCTACGGGCCGCGGCAATGGGAAGGACTGGTCAGCGAGATCCAGGTGAAGATGATGGACGCCAACCCGCTCAAGCGCTTCACCTATAAACTGTTCCTGCCGGTCGGGCACAAGATCGCCGACCTGAAGTTCCAGGGCAGGATGCCCAACTTTTTCTGGCGCGCCTTGCACGCCCTCGCCTACCTGGCGCTATTCCGGCCTCTCAAAGACCGGCTGGGACTGAGCAAGGTCAGGTTCGCCGTGACAGGGAGCTCGGTCTTAAGCCTGGACACTTTCCGCCTGATCCATGCGATAGGCGTCGAGCTGCGGCAGTGCTACGCCAGCACCGAGGCCGGCCTGATCTCTTCTCATGGTGAAGGCGAGATCAAGTTCGAGAGCGTTGGCCGGCCGGCTTTGGGCACGTCGCTGAGAATTACTAAAGCGGGCGAGCTGCTGGTCACTTCCGACTGCATGTTCACCGGCTATCATAAGAACCCGGAAAAGACCGCCGTCACTCTCATTGACGGCTGGTGCCATACGGGCGACGCTGTCAATATCAACGAGCAGGGGCACCTGATTTTTATGGACCGTCTGGAGCACATGGGCGAGCTCAGGTCCGGCGCCAAATACGCCCCCCAGTATATAGAGGGCAGGCTCAGGTTCAGCCCTTATATCAAGGACGCCATGGTCATCGGGGGTAAGGACCGGGACTACGTTTCCGCCATCATCAACATCGATTTCGCCATGGTCGGAAAATGGGCCGAGCGCCACCACCTTACTTATACCACCTTCGTCGATCTTTCCCAGAAAAGAGAGGTGGCGGACCTGGTGCGGCAGGATCTGGAGCGCGTTAACGGCTACCTGCCCGAGCCGTCCCGCGTGCGCAAGTTTGTGCTGCTGCATAAAGAGTTCGACCCTGACGAGGCGGAGCTGACACGCACGCGGAAATTGAGAAGGGAGTTCATGGAGCAGCGGTATAAAGAGCTCATCGAGGCTCTGTACGGAGGCAGGGACAAAGTAGAGGTACAGGCCCCGGTGACCTACCGGGACGGACGCAAGGGCGTGGTAACCACGGCCATACAGGTCAGGAACGTCAGCAGGAACGTAGACTAAGATGAGCAATAAAAAGTCAAAAAAATACCTGAAATATACGCTCTGGGTCCTGGCGGCTGGCCTCCTGGGCTACGCTATCTGGATGTCCGTCACCAACGGGGAGTTCCTGCAGTTCTTGATCACCGGTATATCGATCGGCATGGTCTACGCCCTGATTGCGCTGGGGTTTGCCCTCATCTGGAAATCGAGCAGTGTCGCCAACCTGGCGCTGGGGCAGATCGTGCTCATCTCGTCATGGTTTACCTATTCCATGCTGGTGCAGGCCGCTTTACCTGCCTATATCGCTTTTCCCCTGGTCATTATCTTCGCGGTTTTTCTCGGTTGGTGCATCGAGCGCTTCGCCCTGCGTCCACTCATCGCCCAGCCCATCCTCTCACTCATTACAGTAACGCTGGGGATAGGGTACTTCATCCAGGGGATCGTAACGTTTATCTGGCCATGGAGCGTGGCCGGGTTACCCCGCCTTTTCCCCAGGGAAGTCATCCATATCGGCCCCGCCGTCATATCGCAGGAATATCTCTGGGTTATCGGTATCTGCCTCCTGGTCTTTGTCCTGCTGACGCTTTTCTTCCGCTATCACCGGATGGGCATCGCCATGCGCGCCACCGCCGACGACCAGATGGCGGTACAGGCCAGCGGCATCCCGGTGACACGGGTCTTTTCCGTGTCGTGGATGTTCGCGTGTGCGGTGGCGGCCATCGGCGGGGTACTCATTTCCAGTATCGGAGGCATCACCCAGGGACTGGTGGAGACCGGCCTTAAATCGTTCTCGGTGGTGATCCTCGGCGTGCTGGACTCGTTCGTCGGCTGTATTGTCGCCGGGCCGGTCATCGGCCTCGCGGAAACCATGGGCGGCGGCTACCTGACGCAATACCTCTGGTCCGGTGTAAAAGACATTATACCCTTTGTGATTATCATCATCGTCATGGTAATCAAGCCCTACGGATTATTCGGGGAGACGCGCATTGAGAGGATATAGTCGATGAGTCTGCCGTGCGGGATACGCAACTATAACTACGCGCAGGACATGGCCATCGTACGCACCCGGACCCAATGGGGACTGCTGTTGGCTCTGATCGCCGTGGTTTTTACCGCCCCGCTTTATTTCGGCAACTACTGGCTGGGCGTCTTCAACCTGATCGGCATCACCCTGATCGCGGCGGTCGGTCTGAACATCCTGGTGGGCTATTGCGGCCAGCTTTCCATCGGCCACGCCGGCTTCATCGCGGTGGGGGCTTATACCTCCGCCGTCCTGACCAACCGCTTCGAGATGCCCTTCCTGGTCGGGTTCCTCGCCGCCGGGCTGGTCTCCGGCCTTATCGGCATCGTCTTCGGCCTCCCCTCGGTACGGGTTAAGGGATTTTACCTGGCTATCACTACCGTCGCCGCTCAGTTCATCATTATCTGGGTCATTAACCACTGGGGTCTGACGGGTGGCTTTACCGGCATCTCGGTGCCCTATGCATCGATCGGGGGTTTTGTTTTCCGCAGCAAGACCAGCCAGTTTTTCCTCATCGCCGGCGTTGCCGTGCTGACGATTTTCCTGGCCAAGAACCTTGCCCGGACCAGGGTGGGCCGCGCCTTCATCGCTATACGTGATAACGATCTGGCCGCCCAGGTCATGGGCGTAAACTTGCTCTATTATAAGCTGCTGGCTTTTTTTATCGGCTGCTTCTTCGCCGGCATCGCCGGTTCGCTGTTAGCCCACTGCTATTACCTCAACCTCAACGGGGAGATGTTCAGCTTTACCGATTCCATTCTCTATATCGGTATGATCATCATCGGCGGGCTGGGCACTTCGCTGGGACCGATCATGGGCGTCGTGCTAATACGTCTTCTCCAGCAGGTGCTCCTACCGATATACCTGGTCCCGTTCCTAGAAAGCTCGTTTAAAAATCTACCGTCGGGTTTTGCCACCGGCGTGACGCCCATGCTCTTCGGCCTGGTCATCGTCCTCTTTTTAATACTCGAGCCGAGGGGCCTGGCCCACCGCTGGGCGCTTTTTAAGTCGGCTTATCGTTTGTGGCCGTTTTCGTATTAACTGTTTTAAGGAGGGGATGGTTATGTAGTTCACGGTTGGCTGAAGAAATAACACCGTAATCAATAAGGAGGTAACATGAAAAGTAAGAGATTCATTATCACGGTTATTGTTTGCCTGGCGCTGATCCTGACGTTGCTGCCTGTGTTCGGTGCCTGCGGCGGAGAAAACGAGACCGTGAAGACTCTGAAAATTGGCATTACTACTCCGACCACCGGGCCAGCCGCCGAAAAAGGCCGCCCCATGGGTGATGCCAACCTCGACGCTATCAAGTATATCAACGAGGAGCTTGGCGGCGTTAACGGCTACCAGATAGAGGTTGTCTGGATTGATAGTGCCTACGATGCCGCTCAGGCGGTCACCAACGTCAACAGGTTCATGGATGAAAACTGCCTGCTGTTCGGTACCTCTTCATCGAAGGAAATGACCGACGTCAAGCAAATCGCTAACCAGGCAGCATTCCCCGGACTTGTCTGCTTCAATGCCCCCAGTCTGCACCGGCCGCCACAACATATCTACGGCCTGACCCCTGATTACGGCGACGACTGGACCGCCTTCACCACATATTACATGGAAAATATCTGGGAAGGCGCCGGGAAACCCAAAATGGCGCTGATGCTCCTCAATAACTCGACCGGCTACGGTGCCAGGGACGCCGCCCGCGCCGCGGCGGACGACCTGGGTATAGAGATCCTCTGGGACGGAGAAATAGGTAAGGCCTTCGAGCATACGGCCACGACCACTTCCGAGACGGAAACATTGACCCGTATCCGGGCGATGGACCCTGATGTGATCTATATTTCCTCCACACCTGCTCCAACTTCCGTCATCATCAAGAATGCCTTTGAGCTGGGCATCTACCCCGGTGTTACTATCGGCTGCGGACATGCCAGCTTCACCAAAGCGCTTGTCGACCTCGCCGGGGCGGACATCGTAGAAGGGGTATATGGCGTATTCCCCACCGTCAGCTGGGGCGATAACGTGCCCGGCATGGCCAAACTAATGGAGTACGCCCAGAGAGAGCACCCGAATGATGTCGGCAACATGGACTACATCACCGCCTGGGCTCAGAGCCTGGTTATCGCCGAGGTTCTCCGGCTCGCTCTCGATAACGCCGGCTATGATGCCATCGCCGCGGGCGATGCGGTTGCCTGGAAGGTGATCGAGGAACAGGGCATTCAGAAGCTCGACGGCTACGACGTCGGCGGACTACAGAGTCCGGTGACGTATAACGAGGGAGATAACCGGCTCGGCAACTCGCTGCGTATCTTCCAGGTGCAGGACGGTGTTATCACCGCCATCACCGACTGGATTGAAGCGCCGCTGGTCAAGTACGAAGAGTTCTCTTGGTTTGGCCAGTAAAAGAGGTTTATGGGGGCTTCGTAATACCGGGGCCCCCTCCCGGTAAGGGAGTATATGCTTAAACTGAACAACATTGAGGTCGCTTACCTCAATGTCATCAGGGTGCTGCACGGCGTCTCCATGACCGTGGAGGACGGGGCTATCGTCGCGCTGCTGGGCGCTAACGGCGCCGGCAAGAGTACCACCCTTAAAGCTATTTCCGGTCTCCTCCACGTGGAGGAGGGGGAAGTGACCGATGGCTCTATCGAATGGAACGGGGAGAGGATCGACAGGAAGAACGCCGAAGTAATCGGCAGGCTGGGCATCATCCAGGCGCTGGAAGGTCGCCACGTCTTCGAGCACCTCAATACCGAAGAGAACCTCATAGTGGGCGCCCATAACCGCCGCGACCGCCGTGCCGTGAAACATGACCTGGAGATGGTCTACGACTACTTTCCGCGCCTTAAGCAGTTGCGCCGGAACGTCGCCGGCTACCTTTCCGGCGGCGAGCAGCAGATGCTGGTCATCGGCCGGGCGATGATGGCCACGCCCAAACTAATGATGCTCGACGAGCCGTCGCTGGGGCTGGCCCCGCTGCTGGTGGAAGAGATCTATAACATCATCAAGCGCTTCAACACCGAGCAAAAGACCTCGGTCCTGCTGGTGGAGCAGAACGTCCGCGTCGCCCTGAGCATCGCCCACTACGGCTACGTCATGGAGAACGGGCGCGTCGTGCTTGACGGCAGCGCCGATTTCTTGAAGAATAACGAGGACGTGAAAGAGTTCTACATGGGCCTGTCCGCCCTGGGGACCAAGAAGAGCTACCGCGACGTCAAGCACTATAAAAGGAGAAAGCGATGGCTGTGAGATCACCGCGCGGTGAGTTCTTCGATGCACTGGAAACGATGCCGCCGGCCGACCGCGTCAAGTACCTCGATAATAAGCTGGCCGCGGCGGTATCTTACGCCTATAGGCACGCCCCCGCGGTAAAAGAGCTGCTGGATAAAGCCGGCGTTAAACCCGCCCATGTCCGCACGGTGAAAGACCTGGAAAAGCTCCCGGTCACCCGTAAGACCGGCCTCGTGGAAATGCAGAAGGCCCGGCTGCCTTACGGCGGCGTCCTGGCCGCGCCTCTGGAGAACGTCGAGCGCGTCTTTATCTCCCCCGGCCCTATATACGAGGTCCAGCCCTCGGGGGTGAAGTGGTTCGCCAAGTCGTTCTGGGCCGCGGGGTTCCGGAAGGGTGAGGTTGTCATCAACACCTTTACTTACCACATGTCTCCGGCAGGCATCCTTTTTCACGAGGCGATCCGCGACTGCGGGGCGACCGTGGTGGTGGCCGGTACCGGCAATACCGACCTCCAGATACAGATCATGAAAGACCTGAAAGTGACCGGCTTCGTGGGCACGCCGAGCTTTCTGAACACGGTGGTCAAGCGCGCTGAGGAGCTGGGGCACAGCGTTAAAAAAGACCTGTGCATCAGGCGCGCCTGGTTTACCGGCGAGATGCTGCCGCCTTCACTGCGGAAAGTATTTGAAGAGCAATATAATATCGATACTTATCAGGCTTACGCCGTCACCGAGCCGGGCGGCGCTATTGCTTATGAATGCAAACAAAAGCATGGCATGCACCTCATGGATGAGTACGTTACGGAAATCGTTGACCCTGAGACCGGGAAACAACTGGGACCGGGCGAGGTCGGAGAAATCGTGACGACGCAGCTGCTGAACAAAGACTGGGGGCTGATACGTTTTGGCACCGGTGATCTATCTTCTTACGTTACCGAACCCTGCCCGTGCGGTCGCACCGCCCACCGCATCACCAGCATCGTCGGCAGGGCAGGGGACGCGGTAAAGGTGAGAGGGATGTTCATCGTGGGTAAGCAGGCGGAGCAGGCGATTCTGGGCTTCGGCCAGGTCGCCAGGTATCAACTTATCGTTGGTCGCCGTGAGCACCGCGACGAAATGACGCTCAGGCTGGAGCTAAAAGGTAACGACGCTGATAAGGCCAGACTATCACTTGACATAAATAGCAAGTTCCAGGACATCTGCCGCATTAAGATTGATAGAATTGAGTTCGTCAGCCCCGGCAGCATCGCGGAAAAGCAACAGGGCATTAAAGACGAGCGTGTGTGGGAGTAGGACACCATATAACTCGGGCTCACCCGGAATGTGACGCGTCCTGGATTATTTTATTATACTCATACTCGGTTTATAACGCGAGTAGTTGTTCCGTCCGTCTTGTTTAGCCTGATACATAGCTGTATCGGCAAATTTAATTAGTATTCCTAAATCTTCGCCGTCATCAGGATAGATAGAAATACCTACACTGGAAGTGATTTTAGCTTCATGGTCGCTAAGCATGAATGGTGTCCTTACATGTTCAAGTATCCTCTGAGCAATTGTATCTACGCTTTCTATATCGGCCGCCTCGGTCATTAGCATGATAAACTCATCACCACCTAAACGCGACACGGTATCTGTCTTGCGTGTGATTTCGGAGAGCCTTTTACCGAACTCTTTTAGCAGCAGGTCACCATAATGGTGCCCCAGAGCATCGTTGATATTCTTGAAGTGGTCGATATCAAGCATTAATATGGCGAGTTTATGGTGGTATCTTCTGGCTCCTGCCAGAGCCAGTGCATAATGATCAGTGAATA
>Ga0105094_10001747_pt1 | contig 11395 bp, 8 predicted proteins | sample PPLLak1March2015_2_FD_87023 | JGI IMG/M metagenome (GOLD analysis project Ga0105094, IMG submission 87023) | Freshwater sediment microbial communities from Prairie Pothole Lake near Jamestown, North Dakota, USA - PPLs Lake P8 Core (3) Depth... | ecosystem: Environmental > Aquatic > Freshwater >...
CGCCGGGCGCGGCGCGCACGTCGATCATGCCCATGATCGGATCCGATACCGGGGAGGCGGCAGGCTGCGAAGCGCACGACAGATTGGATATCCCAACCCCGACCCCTTCATACGGACCTCGGCTGCGCACTCGAGGCAGCCAAATTGCACCTGCCGAATCTGCGGATGAGGAGCCCATCGGCAAGCAGGAAAGACAGCAACCCCAGCCCCAGCCGGAGTTGATAACTCACCTGCAGCGCGTGGCGTTCCACCTCGATGGCATCGCCGTGCCAGACCAGCAACATCAACGGGAAGCAGGTGACAACCAGGAAGGCCGGGGTCGTCCAACGCCGGTCCCAGCCGTGGCGGCGGGCCAAACCGGCCATCCCAGCCGCCACGGTCAGACTCCAGATTCCCAACACCGGCAGGGATTTCGGGAAGGCGGCCGCGCGAACCGAATCCATCCATGCGGGAGAGGGGTACAGCACACGCCGAAACTCGGAGCTGTCCGGGCTGACGAGCTGGCGGAGCGAACCCAGCGGCTGGACAAGGCTGAAGCCCGGATGGGTCACGAGGTAGGCGTAGTAGGCAGGCCTCGCCGATTCTCGCAGCCAATCGACCATGGGCGTCCCTCTGGGATCCGCCATGAGCATGCGCTCAAAATCGCGTCGCTCCTGGGCCAGGAACTCCTCACCAAAGTGCTGAGTCGGGAGTCCCTTGTTCAGCAGGAAGGTCTCGGCCTCAGGATCTGGGAGCAATCGCATGTAGAGCACGTGAGCGAACGGCCCCATCCATCTCCCCGAGGCCGAACTCGACCACAGCTGGCCAAGCGACAAGACCAGGAGCGCACCGGCCAACCCTGCCCACGCCAGCGGAACCTTGCCGGAGCGGCGCCACCCGACGACGAGGGCGCCTGCCAGCGTCAACGCCGCCAACAAGGCGAAGTAGGCATTAATGTCCCGCAAGGAGATGAAGAGCACCGCGCTAGACGCGAGCGCCGAGGCAAAGCTCAACTTGGCCCATCCAGGCCAGGCGCTCAACTCCTCTCGCCTGGCCACCCCCACCATACCCAGGGCTACCAGGACTGTGAGACTGGAGATCGTCAGCGACTCGGTCAGCAGCATCTTGTTCCACTGACTGACGTCAGGGCCAAAGCCCAGCAAGAGAACCCACCCCGAGGCCAACACCCCCAGCAGTGGGAGGTCCACCTGCCTGAAGACCACAATCGCGAGCAGGACGAATGCTCCCAGGGAGGCCAGGAGCTGCAACTGGGTGAGGCGGCGGGCGGAAGCCAACATCACGGGCTCGGCCATACCGGGCGCCGTCAGTCCGGACAGACGCAGCAGCAGCGGGTAGCCGGCGGGGCGATCCCCAACCCACAGGCCGGCGGAGCCGAGGGGGTTCCGCCCTACCCCGAGGTAGTGACGCGTGTCGGTGAAGAACCCGATCGAGTCGAGTCGATAGACGAACAAGAGGCCGACCAGGCTGGCGAGGGCCGCCACACAAGCCGCAGCCGGCAGAAGCCAGCGCTCCGAGCGCATGGCGCCTCGCCGAATCCCTGAAGTCGAGCGTGCCTGCGCCGCCTGGCGAGATTCGGGATCGGCGTCTCCGGGGCTGCGCCGCTGGAGGTAGATCCAGCCGGCGAGGAACATCGCCGTTCCCAGGATGACCGATGCATCCTGCCAGCCCGCGCTAGCGGAGGCAGGGTAGCTGTCGACCGAGCGCGCCCAGCCGATCAGGCCGAGCGTGAGCAGCCCGAGTCCCAGCCACGCCACGACGGTTGCCGTAGGCCGCATCATCAGAGACTACTCTCCGTCCTGGAGACAATCATCGCTCTTGGGGCAGGACCGGCTGGGTCCCCTATTGCTCGCCGGGCCCATACACCAATCCATCCGGGAAGGACTCAACGAGCGTCAGGCCGGCTGTCAGATCGGCGAGCTGCCAGGCGGGAAGCCGTGTCGCCGGAGATGTACCGAGGACCACCAGCACCCCCTTGCCTGCGGCAAGCCTGCGGCGCATCGTCTCCAGCAGCACCTGGTATTCCTGCTCCGGAGCCTCGGTCAACGACGCCGGGTCGAAACGGGATGGGATGTACGTCGCAACCTTACCCGTCCAGAAGTACAGCCAGGGGAGGTCGTTGCTGTAGATCGGTACATCCGGCAATTCCCGGATATAGGCGAGCGTGGGGGAATTGCGGTAGTGGAAAGCTGCGTATCCCTGGGGCGCGTGCTGCAAGGACTGCAGCATGGCGCGGCCCGCGTTCGCCTGCTGGACGACCAGCAGGAGCAGAAGCACGCCAATCAGCGCCCGCCCGCGCCGATCCACCACCTGCCAGCCCAGCGAGGCGACCAGCGCAACCAGCAGGATGAGACACAGGCTGATCAGCGACAGGATGCGATTGTTCAGCGGCGTCAGCCGGTCCAGGAAGAGCACGGTCAGCAAGAGCAGCGAGGCATTGGCGGCGAGGACCAGCAGGGTGACCCACGCCATCTCGCTCCCATGGACCGGGAGTCCCCTGCGCCTCAGGGCGGCTGTGGCGGTGATTCCACCGACGGCGAGCGATGCAATCAGCAGCACTCCCAGAACCCACGCTGCCTCCGTCGGGATCGGGCGGACCCATCCCACAGGCAGCCACCAGGCAAGCGCGGTCTGCAAGGCCCCTTCCCAGGCCTGCGCCTCCGGCGGATGCCAGTACGGCACAGGTCGATTGGTCAGATCCCCTGCAACGAGCGTGTTGCGGACCAGGAAGGCGGCGAGTGGGGCCAGCGCAATCGCTGCGAACGCCGCCAATCTCCGCAGGCGGAGAGCGGAGGGCAACCCTCGCTGAGCGGCCAGCGCCACCAGCCCAGCCAGGATCAACCCGATGCCGACGTAGCGGGTCAGGCTGGCCAGCCCGGCGACGAACGCCGCCAGGATCAAGCATGCCCACTTCCGGGGCTGCTGGAGCGCAGTCGACATCCATGCCAGGAAGATCACACACAACAGCAGGAAGAGCGGCTCACTCTGCACCCAGCTGAAGATCTCGATCAACACCGGCGAAAGCAGCACCATCCCGGCGCCCCACAGGGAGATGCCAGCCAGCCGCGTGGCGGCAAGCAGCCCCGCACCGGCGGCGAAGATGGTGCAGGCAAAGAGCAGAGCGTTCAGGACACGGGCCGCGGCGTAGGCCTTCAGCCCGGGCAGGTGCAGCCCAGCGACGGCCATCGAGAACAGCGGCGGGAAGTTGGTCACCGGTTTGGGCACGCCCTCTCCCGTCGCCCGGGCATATCCCTGCCCCGCCGCCAGGTTCTCCGCCGCGCTTAAGTAGGTAAACGAATCGTCACGCAGTCCGGCGCCGAAGCGGGTCGTCTGCTTGACGACATACAGCCCGGCGAGCGCCAGCAAGGCCACCATAACCAGGCACACAAAATCGAGGCGTGAGATTCTCAATTTGCTGCTATTCATACCGCGCCGCTAAGCCGGCGGATTGCGGGGAGGGAGACCGGGTAGCTTCACCTTCCGATCCCTTACTCGGCATCACGGAAGTCATCGACCACGATGAGGGACTCGTCGCCGTGATAGCTGATGCGCGAGCTGCTCACCTGATCCGAGATCAGGCCGAGCAACCAGGTCAGCAAGGCGGCGGTAAAAAGAAAGACGGCGGAATTCGCCAGCACCAGCCGTTGGGCGTGGATCAGCCCGGCGATTTCTGCCAGCAAGCCCAGGGCCACCAGGCCGATGCCCACCGGGAGGAAGATGCGCAGCGGATCATAGAGCATGATCATGCGCAGGATGATGGTGACAAAGCGCGCACCATCCTCGAGTGGGCGCACTTTCGACTCGCCCGATGCTCTGGGCGCGACCGGGACGGGCACGAACAACACGTTGTAGCCGGCCTTGAGGAAGGCCATTGTGGTCGTCGTCGGGGCGGAGTAGCCGGCGGGGAAGAGCGGGAGGAACCGCAGCGCGACCTCTCGGCGCATGGCCCGAAATCCCGATGTCAGATCCTCGATCCGGGTGCGACACAGCCACGAGGCAAATCGATTGAAGAAGGCGTTGGCCCAGCCGCGGCTGCGGCTGCCCCGGTAGCCCAGCGTCCGAGCGCCGATCACCAGATCGTGCGGCGGGATCTCACGCGCCAGTCGCAGGATGTCCTCCGGCGCATGCTGTCCGTCTGCGTCCATGGTGACCACAATCGCACCGCGTGCTTGCTGGATGCCAGTACGCAACGAGGCGCCATTCCCCTTGTTGGTGAGGTGGCGCACGACACGCAGCGATCCCGGGAACTTGCCGACCTGCTGACACAGTACGTCGAATGTCCCGTCGGTCGAGCCATCGTCCACCGCCACAACCTCGAAAGCGACGCCGGCCTCGCGCAACGTCACTACGATCCCCGAGACCAGGCCGCCGATCGCGGCGCGCTCGTTGTAGACCGGCAGGACGATGCTCAAGCTCGAGCTATCGCCCGCCTGGATTCGGACCTCGGGCAGAGTGCGCCTGTGCTTTTGCATTCCGATCCGCCTTTCTCGCCGGCTCCCGGCGGGATCATGGGAATTCGGTCTCCGGCAGCGCATAGAAGGTGAATCTGGAGTGGCTCCACACCGGCGCCGCTCCAAGCAAGGTCAGCGCAGCCTGCTCCTGTTCCGAGGGTTTGCCGTAGAACACGATGACAGCCCCCTGCGCAAGTCGCTGCCTGGCGTTGTCTAGCTGCTCGGCGTAGTCGTCGCGCAAGCGTTCCTGATAGTGATCGTAGTAGATGGGGAACGCATAAGCCGGTCGGCCCGCAAGGACGTAGACCAACTCCACGTTGTTTGAGATCAGCCTGCGCTCCGGGTCCAACGAGCTCAAATACTCGCCCACCTCCGGCACGTTGCGACGGATGCCGGTGTAGCCAGAGGATTCCCCCGGATTGGCGACAAACGCAGCCGTGCGTACGCCGTGAACCAGAACGAAGAACCCCAGCACGATCGGCGCCGCCGTGCGCAGGCCGGGCGCCACGCCTGGACGCTCGGTCAGGTAGTGGGTTGCAGAGGTGACGAACAGCCCGGTGATCACGTAGAGCGGCATGAGGTAGCGAGCGGCGCCGAAGGCACTGGTGCTGGCATCCAGCAGCAGGCTGTTCACCAAGAGCACGGCGACGTATCCCGCCCAGAGGTAGATCAGCGTCCAGGGCAACTGCTGCGCCTGAATCCGCTCGAGCGGGACCCCACGCCGCCGGTCTCGAAGCGCAAGGACGACGAACGCCGCGCTCAAGACTCCGAGCAGGAGCGCAGAGAGCCCTGCCCGGGTCCAGGTGGGCAATCCCAGCGACAGGGGGAAGAGCCACGTGTTGGCCGTCCCCAGGAAAGCCCGCACCAGCTCCGCATCGATGACATGGTACGCCAGCCCGCGGTTGGCCAGCGTGTCTGCAAGGAGCGCGTTGCGGGCAAACCAGGCGGCCACGGGCAGCAGAGCGGCCAGCGAGAAGACCAGGCCATCCTGCAACCGGCGCCGCCAGGCCGCATCCTGGAGGGTGAGCAACGCCAGGCCTAAGCCAGCGATCACGCCCATGCCCACAAACCGGACCAGCGTGGCAGCTGCCCCCGCAAGGCCCATCCCGAGGAGCAGCAGCCAATGTCGTCGTCCGATGAATTGCTGCAGGCAGAGCAGCGACAACAGCATCAAGAAGATGAATAACCCCTCGGACATGACCCAGCTGTGAATGTGCAGCAGGCTGTCCGAGAGCAGGATCCAGCCCTGCGCCAGCAGCGAGAACACGGCGGAACCCGTCGACTTCCAGACCAGCACACCCGCCAGAAGGATGTTGACGCCGAAGAGGATGGCGTTCATCCAGCGCGCCGCCTCGGTCATGTCGCTGAGGAGCAGCGCCGCACCAGCCAGGGCGACCGAGTAGCCAGGCGGGAATCCAGTGATCGGGATTACCTCGCCGCCCCCCGACAGCCTGCCGTAGCCTTGACCATCGAGCAAGGTCTCGGCGCCCATGATGTAGCTCACCGAGTCGCCGGTGGTCCCCGGGCCGAGGCGGGTGTGGTACAGCACCAGGACAGTCCCGGCGAGCGCAAGCAGGACCGAGGCCGCCAGCCAACGCTTCGCTTGGGGAGTGCGCAAGGAATGCACGCTACGCGTCCTCAGCCTTGGGATCCGGAGTGACTTCCGCAAGCTCAACTACCCGACCGGCGGCGGCGGACTGCAGCGCACCCAGGGCCATCCCGAGCGCCAACATCCCCTCTTCGAGGCTGCAGGCCGGAGAAGCCTCTCCCTTAACCACGTCCAGGAAGTTGCTCATCTCGGCCAGAAACATGGCGTTGCGTTCAAACCCGGCCGGAAGCGGCGCGGTCAGCTTCTCTTTCCCGCCTGCCCGCCACAGTGTGGGAGCCGCACCCTGATCCCAGGCTACCGAGCCACCCGTTCCGGTGAGCTCAAGCCGATGAAGGGGCGGCCGCCGGTGGTAGTCCAGGTGGACGCAGCCTAACGCGCCGGAGCGAAACCGCAGGCTGATGTCGGCGACGTCCTCAACCTGCAGGCCCAGCGCAGCGGAGCGGGTGACCTGCGCCGACACGCTCACAACCTCACCCAGAATCCACTGCAGGTAGTCGAGTGGGTGACAGAGCGTCAGGACTGCCCCTCCGCCGAGATCCGGACGCGCAGCATACGATTGCCGGTAGTCCTCCCAGGGATGCCAGCCGGGCAGGTGCTCGGCATAGATCGCCTGGGCGGCGACGACTTCCCCAATCTCCCCCTGTTGGATCCAGGCGGCCACCTGCTGCAATCCAGGATGGAATCGATACTGGAATCCGACCAGGACTCGCGTGCCGGAAGCCTTACACGCCTGGGCGAGGGTCTCGACACCCTCCAGCGTGTGGCTCACGGGTTTTTCGATCAGCAGGTGACACCCCGCCTGCGCCAGGGGGATGGCCGATGCCAGATGCAATGCGGAGGGCGTGGCGATCACCGCCGCCTCCGGCTCGAGCGCCAGTGCCGCCTCCAGCGTGTTCACCTGGCGGCGTGTAGCAAGCTCCTCCTCCGGCAGTGTGCTGTGACCGGATCTCAGCAAGATCACATCCTCAACGCCCAGCGTCTGCAGGTTGCGCAAGTGCCGCCGACCGACCGAGCCCAATCCAACAATCAAGAGCCTCATCGGTGACCTCTGTCGACCAGACGAATCAGCTCTTCCCCTGTTCGCCTGCCGGCCGATCCGTCGATGGTTGTGAGCTCACGCTCAATGAAGGCGCGCCGCTGCCGCGCGTCCAGCTCAGGATGATCCAGGTAGCTGCGGATCGCCGCCTCAAGCTCGATCTCCGTGTAGACAACCTTCCCCGCCTCGGCACGGCGGAAACGGTCATGGGTCGGCCAGCCGCCAATGGCCGAGAGCGGCAGCGAGTACTTGCGCGGCGTGTCCCATCCGAGGGGAGCGTCCAGGCAGGCACTGACGATCGGGCGATCATGGATGGCCGCTTCGACGACCATCGTCGAATACACGGTGACGAAGACATCGGCCTGGGCCAGCATCGAGGCCTTCTCCGGCATGTCCTCTCCCGAGTAGTACCCGAGTGACCCGCCGAGCGGCACCGGCGCGACGACCCGCACATGCGGGTTCGCCGCGGCCAGGGCGTGGACCTGCTCGCGTTCTTGAACGAAGAGGTGCACATCCAGGAAATGATTCGGATGCAGCCTGACAAGCAGCTGCGACGGATAGCCAAGGCGATCCTCTCGGACCAGTCGCGCCAGCGCCTCCACCACCTGCAGGTTGGGCGAGAAGGAAACGAAGCTGCACGCAAAGCAGATCAGCTTGCGCCGCGGATCCAGCCGATGCAGCGCGAAGTAGTCCTCGCGGGACATCTGCCAGCGACGGGAAAAGTAGCCGTCGTAGGTGGGCATCCCGGTGACATGGACGTGTGCCGCATCCCAGTCTGAGCCGTCGATCAGCTCCTGACGCTGGATGTCGGACCAGCACACAATGTCGTCCACCGGAGCGCCAGGCAAGCTGTAGCTGCTGGGGTTGTCCCAGCCAATGACCGTCGCCGCCGTCGCCACTTTGCGTGCATGGGCTTCACGCAGCAGATAGCGATCCATCCGCCATCCAGGAGTGCTCGACACCACCAACTGGGGCGGCGAAGCCTCGAACAGATCCGCGTAGATCTCCGGGGTGAAGAGCCGCTGTGCCTGAACCAGGCTCCGGCGCGCCGCTCGCGATCGTCGCAGGAGGGCGACGAACAGCTTGGCAAAGGGCAGCAGGATCCTGCGCCGATTCGACTCCTCCACCGTCACCTGATCGACATAGGAATCCATCGCCTCGGTGTTCATCCGTCGAGAGCCGCCCACGCGTCGAAGGAACGCCAGCCACCACTGGAGCTCGCCCCAGCGGGAGGCCTGCTCCCGGACAGGATCCAGCCGCATGCCTTCGACCGTCAGGCCAGGCTGACCGAACCGCTGCTCGATCTTCTGACGCAGACTGTCATCGGTCAGCAGCGTGACCTGGATCCCGTTGTTCAGCAGCGTCGGGACGACCTCGCTTTGCAGGTAGTACACGAGGGCCAAGCCATGCTCGGCGCAGATGAAGGCCCGACGGCTATCCACGGCAGAAGTCCCAACTCGTTGCCCGCATCGCCCGGCTGGGCGCGCCGCGTGCCCTCATCGGCCGTAGTACCAGCGGAAGATGCGGTTGTAGATCGCGAGCAAGAGCCAGCGCACCGGACCGATCTCCAGAAAGCGCTTCGGCAAACCCGGCCGCCGCGGCTGCACCGGCCCGGCCGGGATCGGATCCGGGTTGTTGCTCATGTTCATCGCCAGCGGCTCAACCGTCATCAGCCGCAGGTAGCCGGCATCGTTCATGCGTTGGTCCAGCTGGCGCACCTGCCCCATGGGCCTGTCCATCTTGAAAGGAAGGAACTGCTGCAATACCTCTCTCCGGGAAACGAATTGCCAGTGGGAGGCACCGACCATGGCTTGGAGTCCTCGGAAGGTGATGCGGACATCCTCGGTGCGCTCATAGCGTGCACGGATCTCCGCTTCGTCCTGCCCCAGGCTCAGGTCGAAGGCGCGGAAGTCCTGCCAAGGGATGAAGCTGCCCCGCTCCACCCTGACGTCCGGCGTCGCCTTCGCCCAGGAAAGCGTTGCGCTCATGAACTCTGTGGGGGAGCGGAACGGCCGGCTGGTCACCATACCGACATTCGGATAGACCTCGAGCAGGCGAAGCGATTCCTTGAGCCATCCGGGCTCAAAGCGGGCGTCGCTGTCGGTGTAGGCGATGATCTCCCCAGGTGCCCCGGAGAAGATCAGATTCCAGGCGCCGCCCTTCCCCAGGTTGTGTTCGGACAGATGCAGGTACTGGATCCAGCCGGCCTCGAAGGCCTTGAGCAGGTACGCCCGCGCCTCGGCCCCGCTTCCGTTGTCAAACACCAACAGGTCATGCGGCGCGCCGGCGTTTGCCGAGATGCTTCGCAAGCAGGCGTCGAGCACCTCGAGGGACCGCGCATGGAAGCCGCTGAGGAACGGGATGCAGGTGAGGACCGCTACCGTCACTGGCTGAGGTACGCTCACGTTCTCGATGAATTTCGCCGGGTTCTGGCCTTCACGCATCTGCGCCGTCCGGGCTAGACTGCCCGCAGTCCTTTCTTGTCCATCCCCATCCAGCGGATGAAACGCGCCGCCAGGCGATAGCTGGTTGTGCCCAGGCTCCGCTTCAAGCGGACTGCGCTCGGTGACGAGCCGGACCGCTGCGATCCACCGCGCGCCGCGCCGCGCGTCGCCAGGGCTGTCAGGTAGAGCGGGAAGCGCCTCGAGCGAGGAATGCCGTGAGCTTGCGTCCAGCGCACGTTCCAGCCCGAGGTCTCGAGGGTGCGGATGAGGCTGGAGCGATGGTAGCTGACCAGGTGGGGAGGCTCGAAGCTGTCGTGAAAGATCACATTCGGGACTTCTACCAGCAGGCTGGCCCCATCGGCCGCCCACTGGTCCGCGAGGCCGGAGAGGTAGCTGACCGGATCGGGAAGGTGCTCCAGCACGTGGATCAGGCTGATGAATCCGAAGGGCGCTTCAGCGGAGCTCCTCAGCTCATCGAGACTGGCGTACACGTTCAAGCCTTGGCGCGTGCAGTGTTCTCGCAGTTTCTTGGAAGGTTCAACGCCTACGGCGCGGCACGCGTGGACCTGCTGAAGAGACTGCATCAACACGCCTGCGCCGCAGCCGATATCGAGGCACCGCCGGTCGCGCAGATCGTTCTCGCCAACCAGCTTCACCAGGTACCTGGCCCTGAACGCCTGCAGTTCGAGCATTCCTTGGGTCACGTCATCCACGCCGAAGTGGTCGGACAAGTAGTCGCGCGAGTAATACGTCTCGAGCCACTCGTTTGACGGGCGAGGCGACTGGTAGATCAATCCGCAATCGCGGCAGATCAGATTGACCAGTGAGGCTGAGCCACTCCTGCGCCGATCGAACACCGAGGCGCGGGTCGACGAGCAGAGCGGGCAACCTCCCACTTCGAACCGCAGGGGCGATTCAGGGTTAGCCACCGCTCGCTTCCTCGGCGGTCACAGCCCGTTCGCCCCTCCGACTCCGGAGCGGAAATGCCAGCTTAGAAGCCAGGAATCGCGCCGCAGCCGAAGGGTGTTGCACGATGAACCACAGGTTCTCGCCGATTCCGGCAAGAGGCCCTGGCGCCACGCGGCCGATGAGCCAGCGACGGTAACGGCGTAGGCGAGCCCTGGACGGGACGAGGGCGATTCCCTCGGCGATCATTCGGCTGTAGAAGTGCAGCGCCGCTGCCATGTAGTACAGCTCGAGGAACTGAGCCTGCTCGGCGAAGACATCCGGGCGGCCAGCTTTCAGGTACCCTGCGTATGTCTGCGCAAAGGCCTCTGCAGGAAGCAGCAGCCGCGGCTTGGCCAGCCCAACCCCCTCCGGGCTCGGACGCAAGTGCTTCTCATCCAGCAGCGCCAGCTTGTCCCCTGCCCAACCAAAATTCTGGGGAATCGCGTCCCAGTAGTCCAGGCATAGCCGGACATCGGGCGGCCGCAGGCGCCGATAGGCATCGTACAGCCAGCCCGCCGCGCGCGGTGAGAGCAACCGCGCCGCCTTCAAGTCACCGATCCATTCATCGAATTCCTGATCCAGCGCCGCGAGGGTGAACTCCGGGGCCTCGAGGCGCGCCAACCGGCCAAGGTACTCCCCGATTCCCGAGAAGGTGGCCTCATCGTCGCTGGCCGGCGCGGCTTCGAGCCAGGCAAAGTAGAGCACATTGCCCAATTGGCCGAGGAACCTCGGCGTGACAAGCTCAGCGGGAAGCCGACTCAGGCATCCGGCCTGTGCGGCGGCAGCTGCCTCATCGGGGTAGATGCGAAGCTTGAAGTGATCACCGCCAGCCCCCTGCACCAACAGGGTTCTGGGTAAGGTGACAGGGGGCATCAGTTCCCGCAGCGCTTCCCGCCCGGGATCCTGGGCC
>Ga0105094_10001748_pt1 | contig 11383 bp, 10 predicted proteins | sample PPLLak1March2015_2_FD_87023 | JGI IMG/M metagenome (GOLD analysis project Ga0105094, IMG submission 87023) | Freshwater sediment microbial communities from Prairie Pothole Lake near Jamestown, North Dakota, USA - PPLs Lake P8 Core (3) Depth... | ecosystem: Environmental > Aquatic > Freshwater >...
AGGAGAAAATTGATGGGAAAGCTATTCGGAACCGATGGGATAAGGGGAGAAGCCAATCGATATCCTATGGATGCCGACATCGCCTTTTCCGTAGGTCAGGCGATCCCCTACGTATTTAAGAAACCGAATCATAAGACGAAGATCATTATCGGCAAAGACACCCGCATTTCAGGTTATATGCTGGAGAGTGCTCTAGAGTCCGGCATCGTCTCGATGGGGGGATACGCTTACCTCGTGGGAGTGCTTCCCACGCCGGGCATCGCCTTTGTTACCCAGAGCATGCGAGCGGATGCCGGTGTCGTGATATCGGCCTCCCACAACCCCTATCAGGATAATGGAATCAAGATCTTTTCTGGCAACGGCTTTAAACTCTCCGATGAACAGGAAGAAGCTATCGAAAGGCTCATTTTGGATAAAAAATTGCCCGAGATGGTCCCGCCGGCTAAGGAGATGGGGCGGGCTTATCGTTTGGAGGACGTGCGTGGTCGTTACATCGACTTCTTGAAAAATACTTTCCCGCGTGAGCTGACAATGGAAGGCCTGAAGATGGTCATCGATACAGCCAATGGGGCCACATACAAAATCGCTCCGGACACATTCTTTGAGCTGGGCGCGAATATGGAGGTCATCCACAATATCCCCAACGGTTTCAATATCAATGATCACTGCGGATCCCAGCATACTCAAGATCTCAGAAAACGAGTGGTGGAGGCGAGAGCAGATATTGGCATCGCTTTTGACGGCGACGGTGACAGACTGATCGCCGTGGATGAGAAGGGACATGAAATCTCGGGCGATCAGGTTTTGATCATCTGCGCCCATAAACTCAAGGAAAAGGGACGGCTGAAGAACGATCTGCTCGTAAGCACCGTGATGAGCAATCTTGGGCTCAAGGTGGCCTGCAAGAAGTATGGAATAGAGCACCACGCGTCGAAGGTGGGGGATCGTTATGTATTGGAGGACATGATCCATATGGGGGCAGTCATAGGTGGAGAGGACGCCGGACACATGATCTTCCTCGAGCACCACACAACAGGCGACGGGATCCTCACCGCCATACAACTGATAGCGGCCATGGCCGAGACGGGAAAGCCCTTGTCAGAGCTGGCAAAAATGATGGAGGTCTACCCGCAGAAACTGATCAACGTGGACGTTAAGAGCAAACCGGAGATCTTATCGCTGCCGAAGGTCGTGGAAGCGATCAAGCAGGTGGAGTCTGAACTCGGGGACAATGGCCGGGTCCTTGTTAGGTATTCGGGAACCCAGAACATGTGCCGGGTCATGGTGGAGGGGCCGACCCAAGAACTCACAGAGAAGTCCTGCCGTCGGATTGCTGACATCATAAAGAAGGTCATTGGCTAGTCGTTATCCTCTGACCAGCTGTGACTTTGGAGCAAAAGACAGCAGATGATTTCATGGGGCTATGAAAAACAAAGAAATGGGGTGGATTCATGCCGACCACTGTATTGATCACTCGGGATTTCGAGCATATGAGTGTCGTGGCTGCAGAGATCGTCAAGAAAAACATTGTCCAGACAATTCGCCAAAAGAAGGAATTTGTCCTGGGGTTGGCCACGGGAAACTCGCCTACCGGTCTCTATAAGCACCTGGCGAAGGCAGCGAACGAGGGAGTGTTTGACAGCGGCCGGGTCAGAAGTTTCAACCTCGATGAATATGTCGGGCTCCCCGGAGAAAACACCCAGCAGCGGGTGATGCATCCGGATAGCTTCTGCTACTTTATGATTCAAAAATTTTTCAGCCTCCTCCAGAAGAAGTTCAAGGAAGCGAGCTTGCCCTATGGAACTTTGATCGATCAGAAACAGTTGGGTAAAGAGCTTAAGGCTCATCCTGAGGACTGGGAGGAGCGGGGCAGAGAAGCTGGGCGATCCATCGTGATCAGACCCCAACCGGCTTCTCCATACCTCGCCTGGATAAGAACAGACATACTCGAAGGCTACAGGCGCAAGATCAGGAGAGCTGGAGGGATTGACCTCCAGATTATCGGCGTTGGCGGGAGCGGCCACGTCGCCTTTCACGAATCGGGCATTCCTTTCAAAAATAGCCAGGTCCTCCTGGTTAAACTTGACGATAACACGGTCGCGAATGCCGTTGCCGATGGCCACTTCACATCAACAAAGGAAGCTCCCCATTATGCGGTGAGCATGGGGGCAGAGCTTGTCTACCAGGCGGGAATAGTGGTGTTGCTGGCAAACGGGGAGAGGAAAGTGAGACCCGTCGCCGAATCCCTCCTGGGAGAAGTCACACCGGATCTTCCCATCTCATACGGACAGCTGTATGCCAAAAGGGGCGGTCATCTTATTTATGTGCTAGATAAGACCGCAGCACGGGAACTGCTGACCCGCAAAGAAGCACTCAAGAAGAAAAAGATAGAAATCCGAGTCGCCTAATCAGGCCTGGTCATCATGATGATTTTGTCGGGCCAAGGTTGAGGATTCTTGAAAAGGCCCCGTCAGCCGCTTGGGCCCGGAGTCAATAAAATAACAGGGATTCCTCGAGGCCTCCCTCCTCCCCGCGGAAGATCATCTTGGCACCTACCTTCATTCCCTCCTGGTCCTGCTGATAGATGACCGCGAGGTGGAGGTCTTTCTCTTTCTCGAAGTATTCCCTGGCCTTGGTCGTCGCTTCCTCGAGAGTGCCGCAGCCTTTATCATCGTGGAGGATGAGGGTCGATTCGTCTTCCCAGCCTCCCTTGGATTTGTGCCCCTCGATATAGAACCTGCCCTTCATCTTGGCCTTCCTTGGTGAGAAATCGCAATTGAAGCAGCTGTCCATCGTCGTCTCCTGTATCTCCTTCTTATTTTAAGAAAAGCGTCTCCGAAAGTAAACCGCTTTTTTCTGAGAATCGGGCGGACCCGGCTCCGTCTTAATCCTTTGAAAGCCCATTCAGGATAAGGAGAAAACATGAGCAAGAAGATCTCCCCGGAGGAGTTCGTCCGCTTGGCTATTCAGAAGCTAAGGAGCGATCCGTATAAAGGGATCCACTCCGTTTACAGCGGGTTCAATGAGGCCTTCAAAAAGTATTATAACGGCCAGGATCCCGTCGAGTTCACCAACGGCCTGTCCGAGGAGGGGAAGATCGCCCTCCGGCCGATGAAGGGCGGCGTGGTCTTGTACCTCCCCGAGGAAGCCCCCCAGATCAAGTCGCGAGGAGAAGAGGCCCTCAAGAAAATGGGACTGATCTAGCGCCGCTGGCCCTCTCCCCGCCCCTCCCCTCTGTGCCCCAAAAATGGAGGGGACTTCATAACTTCCGGCGACTGAGATATAGTTATGAAAAATCGCGGGAGGAGAGCATGGTGCACAAAATTCTCAGAGTGACCGGCAGGGTACTCCTAGGCCTCCTGATTGCGTTCGTCCTCGGCGGCCTTGGCGCCGCCGGCTATCTCTTCTTCACCCGGCCATATACCCCGGCGTTCAAGGACGAGGCCGGCCGCATGATCCCCGAGAGCATCGCAGCGCTCGAACAGATCGAGCTCGGCGGCTGCCGACAGTGGATCCTTATCCGCGGCCGGGATATAAACAATCCCTTTCTCCTCTTCCTCCATGGCGGTCCGGGCATGCCGGCGATGTACCTGGCTCACTCCTTCCAGCGAGAATTGGAAAAGGACTTCGTCGTCATTCAATGGGACCGCAGGGGTGCGGGAAAATCATACAGCAAGTCCGTGCCCGCCGGCTCCCTGACGGATGGGCAACTTCTCGCCGACGCCCTCGAACTCATCACCTACCTCAAGAACCGCTTCGATGTGCCCAAGGTCTACCTCGTTGGCCATTCCTGGGGCACCCTGCTGGGCATGCACCTGATCAAGAAATCCCCCCTGGATTTCTACGCATATATTGGGATCGGGCAGCTCGCCTTCAGCAGCGACATCCCGGCGCTTCAGGACCGCTTCATCCGCCAGGAAGCCAAAGAGGCGAAGAACAGGAGGGCCCTTAAGGAGCTGGCGCTCAAAGGCGGGAGCGTGAACGAAAAATGGGTCTTTCGGTTCGGCGGAGAACTCTACGGGGAGAAAAGCTTCTGGCCTCTCCTCTGGACAGGAATCCGAGCGCCCGAATACACCCTTTCTGACATCCTCAACATCACGAAAGGCGTAAGCCTGTACAACAGACATTTCCGTTCGATGGAATTCCCCGGAGACTTGGCCGAAGAAGTCCTCTCCGTTCGCGTCCCCGTGTTCTTTTTCACCGGCCGGCATGATTACTGCGTCCCGTTCGAGCTCAGCGAACGCTACTTCGAGAGGCTCCACGCTCCTCTCAAGAGGATGGTCTGGTTCGAACACTCGGCCCACTTTCCCTTTTACGAGGAGCCTCTGAGGTTCGCTGAGGAGATGCGAAAGGTCCTCGACGAAACCTACAGGGATTGAAGGGAAGACTTAGGAAGAATTTAGGGTGCCGCTAGCGGGCGGCGAGCTCTTCGCGCCGCGAGCGGCGGGCGGAGAAGAACATCCACATCGAGGTGTAGAGGACGACTCCCACGACCACCCACTTCAAGACGGTCAAAGGAAGGGACTTGACGACGTACGCCGCCAGGATGACGCCCAGGACTCCAGAGATCGTCAGGGCGATGGACGCCTTGCGATCACAGGCGCAATCCTTGACGAACCGGGTACTTCCGGCGGCCATAAGCATAGCTGTGGCCGTCATCATGATCGGGAAGGCCACCCTGGGGTGCATCCCGAGAGCATAAACAGTAGCCATGCAAGGAGCATAGAACCCGACTCCGATTGTCTGCAAGGCTCCGAAAATAAAACTTACGACTATGGCGATGATGAGCTTTGCGCCCGTCAGCCCGATCGCTTCGCCGCCGATAGGGAGCCATTTGAGCAGGCTCGCCAAGATCATTCCGGCGACGATGAGGAGGCCGAAGCCCATTCCCAGCTGGATCTTGCGACGGGACATCCGGGCGACCACACCCGCCCCGAGCACGGCCCCGGCCGGGGCGGCCACCGACATCGAGGCGAGGGTCAACGGCTCGACTTCGACCGCGGTCATGAAGATGAAAGCCTGGGTCACGGTGGGGATGGTATTTCCTACGTTCATCGTCCCGGGGATGACCCTGTCATCGACCAGCCCAAAGAACTTGAAGATCGCGGTCTGCTGGGCGAAACTGCCGATTCCCAGGGTGTCAAAGAAGTTGGTGATGAAGCCCGTGCCGAAGAGGCCGGCCCAGGGCTTGTCCGAGAATTCCCGTCTGTGTTTGAAGACATCGGGGAGATAGAAATAGCTGAAAAAGGCCGTCATCAAGCCGAGCGCGGTTTTCAGGATGACGGTCATGGTTCTAAAGCAGCTTGTCTATCCGGTTGCTCACATCGGCGGCGAAGCGGTTGATGTACCGGCAGACAAATTCCTTGATGTCCAGCGATGGGTCGGTGACCAGTGCGGTCAGGTCCATGGCGAAGATCATCGATGAGGAAACGTCCACGCCGTGGGTAGCATAGTAGGTGGCATGGGCCCGGCGCCGGCCGATCGTGGCCATGTCGTAGCCTTTACCGCCGGCAACCTGGGAGTCGAAGACGCTGACCAGCGAAGTGGCCAGGTTCTGGTGCTCGGATACATCGAGCCCGATCTTGTCCTCGTCCAGCATCCAGTCGAGGTCGCGCCAAACTTCGCAACCGTAAACCGTCTCCGGCCTCAGCTCGGCCGGGAGCTCCCGGAGGGCCCGGATGGTCCTCAGCCCGACCGCGACATGAGTATCGTGCTTATCGGCCGGATTATGGGTGTAAACGATCTTGGGCCGGGCCAGAGTTAAGAGATCCTTGATGTCATCACGGGGACGGGGATCCTTGGCATCTTTGACCTCGGAGCTGGTGTAGTTGAGGAAGGCGACTCCGATGTACTCGCCGACCAGGGCGGCCTTTTTCTGTTCCTTTTTGCGGACCACCTTCATCTCCTCATCCGTGTACCGCTTGTAGAACCCGTCGCGCGGGCTGCCGGCGCCGTCGGTGGCGATGATGCCGAAGAAACAGTCCTCTTCGCTGGAGAAACACCTCAGGATGCCGTCGTAGGCCATGATCTCGAGGTCGTCCGGGTGGGCCGCCACTCCCAGGTGAGACGCGCGTCCGATGGCCTCCGGAACCGTCGACCCGTCCGGGATGAAAATCTCGTTTCCTGCTTTTCTTAATCTTAGGTCCATTTTCTCTCGCTTATCCAAGATTCATACCCGTCCGGAGACGGGCAGGCTGGCGGCAGCCACCGCCTGGCCGATCCGGCGGCTCTTTTCATCGGGAAGATGGAGCGTTAACCGGCCCGCCAACTCGGGGAACTCTAGGCTCAGGACCTGGCGGGCCTTCTCCAGGATGACCGGACCGGCCTCCCCGGATGTCACCCGGCCCAGGATCAGGGCATGGCCGATGTCGTAATAATCCGCATAGTGAGCGATCCCGTAGCCCAGGTAGCAGCCGATCGTCGCGAAGATGAGCCCGGCGCGTTCGTCCCCATCATGAAGCAGATCCTGGACCGTCTTAAGCTTGTCCACGGCGGCCGCGTCTTCGCCCAACCCGATCCCGGCCTTCCCGGCGAGACGGAACACGGCCTGCTGGGAGAAATACTGGACACCGCAGCCGCTGTCTCCCGACCACTCGTCCACGGGCGCAGCCGGGTTCAGGTCGACCGGAACGAAGGCCAGCTCGTTGAGCCAGCCGGTGATGTTGCCCATGTCGTTGACATACCCTCCTGCCTGGCTCGACCCCAACGAAATTCCGAGAACGCGGTTGGCGTTGAGCGACATCGACCCGGCCAGGGCCGTGACTTCGCCGTCGTTGACCACCTCGAAGGGGACTTTCCACCGCTTGCGCATCCGCAAGAACATCGGTTTGATCTTCCTCCTGAACACGGCCCGCGGAATGCCGCGGAAAAGTGAAGCGACCATGGCCCGGTTGTCGATGTAGATCCCGGCAGCGCTCCCGCCGATGGCATCGACGCGCGGAAGATGGGAGGCTGCCTGATGCAGTCCCGCCATGACCTGATGATAATGGTAGAGCGGGTTGCTCTGGTTACGCGGATCCCAGGGGACTTCCTCGCTGAAGACCGCCTCGCCCTCGACGACGGCGCTGACCTTGCGGTCGCTGGCCCCGAGGTCAAAACCGATGCGGCAGCCCTCAAGGTGCCGCCCCAAGGGCCGCGTTTTCTCCAAAGCAGGAGGGACGGAATCGGCGGCCACCGTCTCCACGGCGAATTTCTTATCGTAGGCAGTGGACATCAAGTCGGCGTCGAAGGCGCGTGCCCCCCGGCGTGAATAAGCCTTCTGGATCATCTCCCCGACAGCGGGAGGACCGCCGACATAGATCTTATAGCCGCCCCACATCCAGAGAAGCGACTTGACGAGGCGCTCGGCGTGGCGCAGGCCGGCCTCGAACAACGAGTGCCCCGATGGGAAAACTACGGTCTGGTAGCGGGAGATCGAGCCGTCCGCTCTCTCCAGTCCGACGACGAGGGGGACGCTGCGTCCGTCGGCCGCAGCCGCATCCCGGTAGACCTTGTTCCAGAGCACGGCCGGGACGATGTCGGGATGGAGAGGAGGGACGATCTTCGGCCTTACGGCCCCATCAATTTCCGTCTTCATGAAGTCTCCGTTTCTGTCATGGACCCGTTGCCGCACCGGGGCTTAACTTCTTGGGCTGAGGGATCCGAGCTCGATAGGAATTATATCAGAAAAGAATCTCGCAGGGGAGGCCGTGCTTGTCCGCCTCCCGGGCGATTCTCCGGGCCTGCTCGTGAAAGAACTGGTCCGTGGCCGACTCGGAAAGACCCAGCTTCTTGTAGAGACCGACAATTGTTTCCAAGTAATTCATCCGGTCGACCAGGACTTTGTCCACCTTTCCGGCGAGGGCGGAGATGAGTCCCTCCGGCCCTCCGGGAAGAAGAGGCCCGACAAAGGCGAAAGTCTTTATCCCCTGGGAGTGGATCTTTTCGAGGGCGGAGATCCTTTCGCCCACCGGCGAGGCGCCGGGTTCGAACATCCGGGCGATCCTTTCGTCGTCCGTGGTCAGGGTCATCCCCACTTCGACTTCCTCGAACCGCTCGATGATGTCCAGGTCGCGCAGGACGAGGGTCATCTTTGTCTGGATGTTGACCGGGAATCGGGCCTCGGCGAGGATGGCGAGGCACTGCCGCGTCAGCCGGTACTTTTTTTCCAGGGGCTGGTAGGGATCGCAAACAGAAGAGAGCCAGACCCTTCCCTTTTTCGCCCGGACGATCTGCTTGCGCAAGAGCTCCGGGGCGTTAACCTTGACATCAACGAACTCTCCCCAGGGCTCGCTGTGCCGGGAATAGCGCCTCATGAACAGGCGGGCGTAGCAGTAACGGCAGTTCACCTGGCAGCCGATGTAAGCATTAACGCGGTAGTCATAGATCTTGGACTTGTTGAGGATGCTCTTGGCGTGGACCTCGCGGATTTTGACCATCTTCTTCTATTGTATCAAAACCGCCAAATGAAGGCGGAGAGATCCTAGTATCGGCCGGACTCTTTGGCGACCTCGGCCAGGACTTGAACGTTTTCGCGGGGCGTGTACGGGGCCACAGAGCAGGCGGTGCTGAGGATGAACCCTCCTCCCGGCTTCCCTGTTTCCAGCCTGAGCTGGGCATCGTGTCTCACTGTCTCAACCGTTCCGCCGAGAAGGACATGGACCGGGTCGACGTTGCCCTTGATGAACGCCCGGCCGCCGATGCGCCGCTTGGCGGCGGCGAGTTCAACATCGCCCAGAGGCGGCGGGTCCAGGCATTCGATTCCGGAGAATCCTGCTTCGACCATCATCTCCAGCCGGTCGCTGACGGTGCCACATGTGTGGACGTAAGCAGGAATGCCCAGCCGACGCACGGCCTCGGCGATCCGGCCTTCATAGGGCGCCACGAACTCCCGATAGAATCGCGGCGAGATGAAACCCGAGCCGGCATAAGGAGATGATACTTTGACGGCATCCACCCCGTGAGAAACCAGGCCTCGGGCCAGGCGGATAACCCCTTCCGTGTAGCGTTCGAGGACTTCCTTTGACCTGTCCGGCTCATCGAGGAGGCGGATCAAGGCTTGGGTGTGTCCCCAAAACCGCAGGAAGTAATCGAACGGCGAGGTCACTTCACCATGGACCGAGAACTTGGCTCCGGCGCCGGCGCTGACAAGGTCGATGCTGTCGAAGCGGTGCTCGGGGTTGATCAAGAAGTCGAGCCCCTGGGAGACGGGAATAAACTCGATCTCTTCGGCTATGGCACCGGGATCGGGATCAGCGAGCGCGGGCACGGTTCGATCGACTGCCGGAAAATGGAGAGGCAAATCATCGGGCGGGAAAACGGTCCTGTCCCCGTTCCTCCAAAAGACGACCTCTCCGGAAGCCCCTTTCTCCACCCGGTCGATCCTCCCCTCCCAGCCGGGATCATGTCCGTGGAGGCTGACCAGGATACCGTCGAAGCCATAGATCCTTCTCAGGGCCAGCAGCCCTTCGGCAAAAACTTCGGCCGAGTTCCAAAAGGCCACCGCCGGGAGTCCGGCCTGAAGAAGCATGTGACCAATGCTGAGCTGGCACATCACGGGCACGCGGTCGGGGAGGCCCGCCCCCATGGCCGAGTGCATCCTGCGCTTTGGGGTCATCTCTCTCTGACAATAGGCCCGCCGCTCTCTGTTGTCAAGAAAACGCCGGCCTCCCGGACCATCCGCCCTCAGGGGGAATCAATTTCATCCATGGAATCACCCCAAAGGGTGATTGACCCCTCATTTCCTCCCCTCCACAATTGTCCCGTCGACGGCAGGTCGTTCATTCCGGCTGAGCGAGGCCGCAATGGATATAACTGAACGGCTTTAGGAAGTCCGATGAAAGACAAAAAGATCTTGATCGTGGATTTCGACGAGGAGTCTCTGATCTCCTTGTCCAACCTGGTCTTCGAGGAGGGATTCCAGGCCGTTACGGCCATGGATGGCCTCAGCGGGTACGAAAAGTTCAAAGCCGAGGATTTCGACCTGGTCATAATCGAGCCGATGCTGCCCAAGCTCCATGGTTTTGAGCTGATGAAAAGAATCAACCAGGAACCGAACAAGAAACCACCGATCATCATTGTGACGGGGATCTACCGGGAGCCCTCCTGCAAGATGGAGGCCCTCCAGGTCTACGGGGCCTCCGCCTATTTCACCAAACCATGGAACAAGGATGATCTCCGCTCCAAGATACTCAGTCTCCTGGTCAACGGTCTTGAGAACAAGGCCCCGAAGCCGGAGCCTCAGGCAAAGAGACAGGAAGCCGCGCCCCCTCCGGCAACCAAGATCCCGACCGCTCCCCTGATCGATGAGTGGGGGCTTCTGAAACCCCAGGCCGCTCCGCATGAGCCAAAAGTGGACAAGGGACTCGGGGATTTAGAGAGACAACTCCGGGCGGCGGCCTCCGGGATAGCCGGACCGTCTCGACGAAAAGAACCCATCAAGGAAGTTATCAAAGAGAAAAGAGAGGCGAAGGCCGGCGGCGACGCGGATATCGAGGCCATGCTCAAGACAGCCATCGGAGGCCTTGGCCTCGAAGACAAAAAGAGAGGGCCGGAGCATGCGGTGCGCCCGGCACCCGTGTTCAAGCCCGAGCCCAGGATCGAAAAGCCGGAAAAGAAAGAGAAGATCACCATAGCCAAGGAGATCAAGGAAAGGATCCCTCTCCACGATAGGGCGGGGAACAACATTCCCCACCCCTCTGCGCGGGGGGCCGTCTACGCAGAGAAAACGCCCTTCGGCATAGACCAGACGCTCATCGAGATCGACAAGATCCCGCTTGAGATGGTAAAGCCTGCTCCCGAGCCGGAAAGGGCCGTGCCGGAGAAGGCCGTCGCTTTGAAAACGAAGGCCTTCTTCAACGAATACACAGAGTCGGAAAAAAAGAAACCGCCGCTGGCGCTCATCGGAGGTCTGGCGGCGGCCGTGCTGGTCGTGGCCGGGTCGACATTCATGATCCTCAAATCAAAGAAACCCAAGGAGGCATCGCCCCAGATGGTTTCTTCCCTCCAGCCTTCTCTGCCGGACGAGTTCGCGCTCAGGCAGAACGAGATCCAGGCCCCCTCGGCATCTAGGCAAAACGAGTCCAAGCCGGAAGCCAAACGGACGCCGGCCAATAGCTCCGACCAGTCGGACGCCTCGCAAATCACAACCCAAATCCCACCGGCCCTCCCGACGCAGAATTCGCAGGTCGGGCTAGAGATACAGCTCCCTACGAATTCAGAGCCGGAGAACCGGGCTGCTGAACAGGCGATCGCGCCCAAGACGGAGGATCCGGCGCCGAAGGAAGTCCCTGCCCAAACTCAGCCGCTGCAAAACGAGTCTCCAGCCGCTCCGCCGGTTGCGCAGAAGCCCAATCCTGGAGACCTTCTCCCACTGGACCAGGTCAGCATCCAGCCCGCGCTGATA
>Ga0105094_10001750_pt1 | contig 11373 bp, 11 predicted proteins | sample PPLLak1March2015_2_FD_87023 | JGI IMG/M metagenome (GOLD analysis project Ga0105094, IMG submission 87023) | Freshwater sediment microbial communities from Prairie Pothole Lake near Jamestown, North Dakota, USA - PPLs Lake P8 Core (3) Depth... | ecosystem: Environmental > Aquatic > Freshwater >...
ATCCTTCATCCGGTATTTCTGGGATTGAAACTTAAATATCCCGTCAGGGCCCAGAGCAGTTCAACCCTGTTACTTACGGATTGTGCTCCGAATGCTGAAATGGTCCGCATTGTTTTCCCCGAACGGCAAGCCCTGAAAAAAGTAAAAATGCCAAAAGTCGAAGTAACCTGGTATGACGGGGGACTCCAACCCATAAAGCCCGACGGATGGCCCGCCGGAAGAATTATGGGCGATGAAGATGGCGGTGTCATCTTTCACGGTACTAAAGACAAGCTCATCTGTGGCTGTTATGGCAGAGAACCCTGGCTCCTTTCAGGCCGCATACCCCAGGCCCCAAAAACCCTTCGCCGCATTGATATATCCCATGAGATGGACTGGGTGAGGGCATGCAAAGAAAATCCTGAAAATCGCATCCCAACAGCCTCTCCATTCAGCGAAGCCGGACCCTTTAACGAGATGGTCGTTATGGGCGTGCTGGCAGTTCGCCTGCAGGGCCTGAACAAGGAACTGGAATGGGATGGTGAAAACATGAGGTTTACCAATATCTCCGATGCGGATAAATTGCGTATCTGCATTGAAGATAACTTCAATATTACTGATGGTGACCCCACCTTTGATAAAAAATGGACCGATGAACTTTCAGCAAAACAGTTCGCGGAAGAACTTATAAAACATACCTATCAGCATGGCTGGAGTTTGCCTCAGATGCCAACGGCCTGAAGCATAATGTATCTATGATAAACTAACATAACTAAGTAAAAGAACTATGAAAAAATTATTATTGATTGCATTTATTGTTGGTTTCGCCGTTGCCGGTACACAGCTGTTTACATCCTGTAAATCAGCCGGCAAGGGAGCTGACACAACACAGGTTGCCATGGTTGAACAATTTGACGTATTAACGGAGCAGGAGAAAGCGGACGGCTGGATCCTGATGTTTGACGGCCAATCCTTTAACGGTTGGCGGGGATATAATAAACCGGCCTTTCCCGACTCGGGATGGGAAGTGGTTGACGGTACCTTGCATTGTATTGGCTCAGGTATGGGTGAAGCCGGCGGCAAAGGCGGCGATATCCTTTATGACAAAAAATTCAGGGACTTTCATCTCAGCCTTGAATGGAAAATTGATTCTGCCGGTAATAGCGGTATATTTTACCTGGGGCAGGAGATCCCAAAAGAGCCCATCTGGAAATCGGCACCTGAAATGCAGATCCTCGACTCAAATCATATAGACTATAACCTGGGCATCAACGGCAACCGCCGTGCCGGTGCCCTGTATGATCTCATCCCCACCAAAGTGCCCTGTAAACTGGCAGGCGAATGGAATAAAGTGGAGATCATCGTTTCTCAGGGAACCGTGATCCATAAAGTTAACGGGCAGGTGGGGCTGGAATACCATCTGGCAACATCCGAATGGGATAATATGATCAAGGGTAAAGACAGCAAGTTTAAAGACTTTCCGGAATTCGGAAAATACCAGGAAGGCTTTATCTGTCTGCAGGACCATGGCAATAATGTATGGTTCAGAAATATAAAGATCAAGGCATTATAATATTAATCAAATGAAACAAAAGGCTGTCAGGTTCAGGCAGCCTTTATTTTTCAATAAAAGCGTGGGGGTATTATGAAAAGCAACCGTCGTCAGTTTATTAAAAAGTCGGCTCTGGCCGCAGCTGGTATCGGAATGGTTTCCGGATATCCGGTAAAGGGATTATTCCGTGATGAGACCGGATTTAAAATCTCACTGGCAGAATGGTCCCTGCACAGGGCAATTTTTGCTGGAACCATCAGCAACCTGGATTTCCCGGTCATGGCTGCGCGGGATTTCGGGATTTTTGGTGTTGAGTATGTCAGTAGTTTTTTTGAAGGAACCGGTTCACAATATCTAGCGGAGCTCAATCAAAAAGCAAAAGACAACGCAGTCGAAAATGTGCTGATTATGATCGACAATGAGGGTAATCTTGGCGATTTGTATAAACCCAGCCGGATCCAGGCAGTGGAAAGACATTACAGATGGATTGACGCGGCACATACGCTGGGATGCCACTCCATTCGTGTCAATGCACGCGGAGAAGGCAGTGAAACGGAAGTTGCCGATGCAGCGGTCGATGGTCTGGGACGGCTTTCTGAATACGGGGAGCAGGCAGGCATTAACGTTATTGTTGAGAACCATGGTGGCTATTCCTCCGATGGAAAATGGATATCTGGAGTGATATCGCGTGTGGGAAAGAAAAACTGCGGTACCCTTCCGGATTTCGGGAATTTCTGGATCGGTGACGGCAAAGAATAAGACAAATACCTGGGCGTAGCAGAAATGATGCCTTATGCCAAAGGGGTCAGTGCCAAATCGCATGATTTTGATGAATCGGGGAATGAAACTGGGATTGACTTTTATAAAATGCTTTCCATTGTTAAAGATTCCGGATACAAAGGATACATCGGTATTGAATATGAGGGAGACAAGCTGACGGAGAACGAGGGAATTAAGGCAACCAAGAGGTTGCTGGAAAAGGTGATTGCACAACTTTGAAGAAGGGACAAGAGACAAGTAGGGACAAGGGATAAGGGACAAGATAGTGACAAGTGACGAGCCTGCCTGCCGGCAGGCAGGTGACGAGTGACAAGTAGGGAAGAGGGTTGAAGGTTGTGAGGTTTGTGAAGGTTATGATTGCCTGCCTGCCGGTGAGGCAGGTTCAGTCGCGCGGCTCTATCGGGTGATGGTTAAAAAGGTTTATTCAGATCCTCCATGAGTTCATGGCCCAGCACACCCCTTGCGATTTCCCGCACTTCACCGGTCATGCGGATATTCCAGCCGTTGTCAATCTGGATTTTCAACTTTCCGCGCGTCATGTGCATGGTCAGGTCGCCTTTTACCAGTCCTCTTGTCACAAGAACAGAGGAAGCAGCGCATGATGAGCTTCCCGAAGCCAGGGTGAACCCGGCACCCCTCTCCCAGATCAGGATCTGGGCATCATGATCAGAAAGGGCTTTGGCAAACTGAACATTGATGCGGTTTGGGAACAGCGGATGATTTTCAATCAAAGGGCCATAGGTGCGGATCTCATGCTCATCCAGCTCCTGTTTGATAACAACGCAGTGAGGATTTCCAACCGACACACAGTTTACTTCAAACTCCTTATCGCCGGCCACTATGGTTTGCCCGATAAATTCAGGCTTGTCTGAATCAACGGGTATATCCCGCGGTGAAAAAATGGCTTTACCCATGTCGACCCTTATCAGCGTGGCTTTCCCATTCTTTTCTTCAATGATGTCAGCATAGACAATGTCAGTAAGGGTTTCCACTGAAAACTGCGGGACTTGTGCATACCCGTAATCAAAAAGGTATTTACATAAAATACGGAGTCCGTTCCCGCTTTTCTCAGCCTCTGAACCATCGGGATTGTATACCCTGAAACCATAATCAGCGTTGGTGGAAGGAACCTTCATGACAATACCATCGGAACCGACTCCGAAATGGATGTTGCACAAACGCTTAATAGCCTGTTTTGTGAGCTGAAAATCAATATTTGTGCTGTCCAGCACAATGTATTCATTGCCCAGTCCGTGCATCTTGACAAAGCTGTTTTTTTCCATGGCTGCCATGTTTACTTGCGAAAAAATGTTGTCCGTTGTTTTAAGAAGAAGATATGTTCAATATATTTGGGCAAAAATAGAAAAATGGCGCAGATAAACGAAAACTATTTAAAACTTCAGGCCGGATACCTGTTCCCTGAAATCGGAAGGCGGGTCCGTGAATTCCAGCAGGAAAATCCACAGGCCGACGTCATCAAGATGGGGATTGGGGATGTCACACAGCCATTAACACCGGCGGTCATCCGTGCTTTTCACGACGGCGTCGAAGAGATGTCAAAGGCTGAAACGTTCAAAGGATATAGTCCTGACCTGGGGTATGATTTTTTGCGCGAAGCCATTGCACAAAACGATTACAGGCAACGAGGCGCCGATATCCATGCCGACGAGATCTTTATTTCGGACGGGTCAAAATGCGACACCGGCAATATACTGGAAATCTTTGGCCGCGACAACATCATTGCCATGCAGGATCCGGTTTATCCCGTGTATGTCGATACCAGCGTGATGGCAGGCCGTACGGGCAAATACTCGGAGAACGGATATTATGAAGGCCTTGTTTACCTGCCTTGCATCGCCGCAAACGGCTTTATCCCTGAGATCCCGAAACAAAAAGTCGACATCGTCTTTCTTTGTTATCCCAATAATCCGACGGGCACAACGGCCGGCAAACAGGAATTGAAAAAATGGGTGGATTATGCCCGGAAGAACAAGACGGTTATCCTGTTTGATGCGGCCTATGAAGCCTATATTACGGACCCTGATATTCCTCATACCATTTATGAAATTGAAGGAGCCAAAGAGGTGGCTATAGAATTCCGCAGCTTTTCGAAAACTGCGGGGTTTACCGGAACACGTTGTTCCTTTACCGTTGTTCCAAAGAACCTGGTTGGGACCACTTCAGATGGAGTTAAAAAACCCCTGTACCCGCTATGGTACAGGAGGCATACCACGAAATTCAACGGCGTATCTTATCCGGTGCAGAAAGCTGCTGCCGCCATCTATACACCGGAAGGCAGGAAAGAGGTTAAGGCTACCATAAATTACTATATGAAAAACGCTGACATATTGCGCGAAAGCCTTTCCAAATGTGGTTTCCAGGTATTCGGCGGGCAAAATGCCCCTTATGTATGGGTGAATTCCGGCAGGGGAATCAAGTCATGGGATCTGTTTGATAAACTACTGAACGAAGCCCATGTGGTGGGAACCCCGGGTTCCGGTTTTGGCCCATCAGGCGAAGGCTATTTCAGGTTTTCTTCATTCGCCAGCCATGAGAGCGTGCTGAAAGCCATGGAAAGGCTGAAAGGTTTGAAATGGTAGCGGGAATAGATTGATTAAAATGCAGGGACACCACATGTCGTGTCCTTACCAATACCTGGACCCACTTGTGACGTCCCTGCAATATGGCTATTTTACCGTGGTTTATTTGTTGGATTCATGCAAAAAGTTACCTGTATAGACCTGGGATTAATGGACTATAAGAAGGCCTGGGATTATCAGTCCGGTCTGCAACAACGGCTTATAGGGGCCAAGACGAACAATGGTACGGACCAAGCCGGGAATTATCTGCTTTTCGTCGAGCATCCCCATGTTTATACCCTGGGTAAAAGCGGAAAGGAAAACAACCTGCTGATTCAGGATAACCTGCTAAAATCAATAGGCGCGGCTTTCTACAAAACAGACCGGGGCGGGGATATCACCTACCATGGGCCCGGTCAGATCGTCGGATATCCGATATTTGACCTCAATTCCTTTGCCATAGGGGTTAAGGATTATATTCATAAGCTTGAACAGGTCATAATTGATACACTTGCGGAATTTGGCATTGCTGCATCACCGATGGAAGGTGCTACAGGTGTCTGGCTGGAACCTGATAATCCCCGGCATGCAAGGAAGATCTGCGCCATCGGAGTCAGGGTAAGCCGTTCGGTTACGATGCATGGTTTTGCATTGAATGTAAATACCGACCTCAGTTATTTCAGTTATATAAACCCCTGCGGCTATGTTGACAAGGGAGTGACTTCGCTGGCAAAGGAACTGGGAGCCGGGCAGCCGATGGACAAGGTTAAGAATCTGCTGTTAAATAATATGCAAAGGGTTTTCCATTTGAGTGCCATTATTTAAAAGAACATGACCTGATGATTGGCAGGATTTTTATGTACCTTTGCGTTTTATAACCACGAACTGGGGTAAGACTGTATGACGAAAGCCTGGAAAATAAAAGAGAACGGACATTTTGAGGACATCAACAGGCTTGCCCGGGAATTGAATATCGATACCATTGTTGCTACTCTCCTGATCCAAAGGGGAATTAACACTTACAATAAAGCCAAAGCCTTCTTCAGACCTGACCTGAATGACCTGTATGATCCTTTTCTGATGAATGATATGGAAAAAGCGGTTGACAGGCTCAAAACTGCTATCGGCGGCGGGGAAAAAATATTGGTATATGGTGATTATGATGTCGATGGTACTACCTCTGTAGCCATGGTATATTCATTCCTGAAAAAGTACCATGACAAGCTTGATTTTTATATTCCCGACCGGTATGCGGAAGGATATGGGGTTTCGTACAAGGCTATTGATTATGCACACAACAACGCGATAACGCTGATCATTGCGCTCGATTGCGGTATCAAGGCAATTGAAAAGGTTGCCTATGCCAAAGAAAAGGGTATCGACTTCATTATCTGTGATCATCATACTCCCGATGACAAGCTTCCGGAAGCCATTGCCGTGCTTGATCCTGAAAGAGCTGATTCTACCTATCCCTTTCATTTCCTTTCAGGATGCGGTGTTGGTTTTAAACTGCTTCAGGCTTATTCGATAAGAAATAAACTGCCTTTTGAGGATCTGTTGGAATATATTGACCTTCTGGCAGTCAGTATTGCTTCCGACATCGTCCCCCTGATCGATGAAAACAGGATCCTTGCCTATTTTGGTATCTTAAAACTGAATAAAAATCCCCGGGTTGGAATTAAGGCCATCATAAAGGCTGCAGGGATTGGAGATAAACCCATTACGGTGGATGACATTGTCTTTAAAATCGGACCCAGAATTAATGCCGCCGGCCGTATCGAGTCAGGAAAACAGGCAGTCGATCTGCTGATCTGTGAAAAGGATGAGGAAGCCATCCTTCACTGTGAAAAAATAAACAGCCATAATCAAACCCGCAGGAATATAGATAAAACAATCACTGAGGAAGCCCTGAAAGAAACCATCGCCGGTAATGAACGCTACAAATACTCAACCGTATTGTATAATCCGTTATGGCATAAAGGTGTTGTGGGTATTGTTGCTTCCCGGCTGATCGAAAGTTATTACCGCCCTACCATCATTTTAACTGAATCCAATGGATTTGCCACTGGTTCAGCCAGGTCAGTGCCCGGTTTTGACCTTTATCAGGCCATCAGCAATTGCTCCGATCTGCTTGAAAGCTTTGGAGGTCATATGTATGCTGCGGGCCTTACATTAAAAATCGATAACGTTACAAAATTCAGGGATAAATTTGAAAATGTAGTGAAAGAAACCATTACACAGGATCAGATGATTCCCCAGATTGATATCGATACGGAGCTGAATTTCAGGGATGTAACCCCAAAATTCTTTCGGATTTTAAAACAATTCGAACCTTTCGGGCCCGAAAATATGAACCCTGTTTTCTTTGCGGAAAACGTGGCTGACAATGGATCTGCCCGCGTGGTGGGATCAAAGAATGAACATCTTCAGCTCAATCTGATACAGGAAGATATTCCTTTTAACAATTTTAAAGCCATTGCCTTTAACCAGGCTCATCATTTTGATAAAATCAAAAAGGTAAACGGGTTTGACATTGCCTTTACCCTTATGGAAGATACTTTCAGGGGAAATTCCATGTTGCAGCTGAATGTGAAGGATATCAGGATTTGAGGAAGAATTTGAAGACCTGCCTGCCGGCAGGCAGGTTTGAAGATTTATATGTAATACAGTTTTTCAATTGTTGGATCATCCGGATCAGGAGCGCTGAACCTTTGGGGGCAAAGTAAATCAACAAAACAGATCTATCCTGTCATGCGAATCGGATTTGAAGCAAAAAGAGCTTACCTGAACAAAAGCGGCCTGGGAAGCTATGGCCGTAATCTGATCAACGCCTTATCGTCCAACTTCCCCCAAACAGAATTCTTTCTCTATACGACAAAGACAAATCCCACCCTGTATGATCCGACTTCCGGGAACATCCGGTTGCGCGTCCCGGAAAAATTGCTCCATCGCAGCCTGCCCTCGCTTTGGCGCAGCTATGCTGTTTCAAAACTATTGGTTCAGGATGGTATTGATTTATTCCACGGCCTGAGCCATGAAATCCCTTTTCGTTTTCCGGTTGAGAAAGTCCGGTCGGTAGTGACTATCCATGATCTTATCTTTTTAAGATTTCCGAATCTTTATAAAGCCCCTGACCGATATATTTATAAACGCAAATTCAGCCATGCATGCCGTGTAGCTGACCGCATTATTGCAATCAGCATGCAGACAGCTGATGACATCGTGGAATACTTTGGTACGGATCGCAGCAAGATCGATGTGATCCATCAGGGATGCCATCCTGAGTTCTTTAAAGCGATGTCCACGGTTGAAAAAGATAGGATCAGGGCAACCTATAAACTTCCGGGATCCTTTATCTTGTATGTCGGTACTATTGAAGAAAGAAAAAATTTATTGTCTCTTGTCCGTGCCCTTCATCATGGAAAAATCGATATCCCCCTTGTGATCATCGGGAAAAAAACAAACTATGCCAGGGAAGTACTGAAATTCCTTGATCAGCATAAATCTGTCAGCGCACTTTTTTATGATGTGATTCAAAACACCGATTTACGAGGCTTTTATCAGCTTGCCGAAGCGTTTGTTTATCCTTCCGTCTATGAAGGTTTTGGAGTCCCGATTCTGGAGGCCCTGGCTTCCCGGACACCCGTGATAACGTCGAGGGGAGGCTGTTTCTCTGAGACCGGCGGGCCGGCAACCCTGTATGTTGATCCGCTTAACTACGGGGAAATCGCCGGGGCGATCCTCCGGGTTTTACAGGATACAGAACTGCAGAAAAAAATGATTGAAACCGGATATCAGCATGCCACTGGTTTCAAAGAGGACAGCGTGGCCGGAAAAATAATGCAGGTTTACGAAAAGGTTTTGCATTATGACAGATGATATCAGCATTGCTGTTCAGGTGCTCAGGAAAGGCGGGATCATCCTGTATCCGACAGACACCATCTGGGGTATTGGGTGTGATGCTACCAACCCTGCTGCCGTGGAAAGGATCTATGAAATTAAGCAACGGAATGACACAAAAAGCATGCTGGTGCTGCTGGATACAGCAGCCAGTCTGGACCGTTATATACAGCAGATTCCTGATATCGCATGGGACCTGATTGACCTTGCCGATAAGCCACTGACCATTATATACCCCGGAGCAAAAAATCTGGCAAAAAACCTGGTGAGTGAAGATAATTCCATTGGTATCCGAATTGTGCAGGATGAGTTCTGCAAAAAGCTTATTCAGCAATTCCGTAAACCTGTTGTTTCAACATCAGCCAACATCAGTGGAAAAACATGGCCGGAAAATTTTGATGCTATCAATCCTGCCATACTTCAGCGTGTTGATTATGTCGTAAAATGGGGGCAGGAAGACTATACGAAAAGGAAGCCTTCTGCTGTTATAAAACTGGGATTAACGGGAGAGATCAGGATAATAAGGGAGTAGGAGTAAAAATATAGCCCCCAAAGTCCCTGCTTTAAGGAAGTCAGGGACTTTGGAGACTTGAAGAAACCCTCATAATGACCTCACGGGAATATGGAAAGATCAATTAAAATGGTTTCCTGTTCCGGCTTTATTCCATGGAATGGGTTTTGCCTGATCCGGTAGAAACAGCATTTACCTGCGGATTGCCTTTATAATTAACATTACCGCTTCCCGTAATATGGGTGTCCAGTTCTTTTACAGCCCATATTGCAGCAGAACCCGAACCGGTAATGGTGATATCGGCTTCTTCTGCAGCAAATCCTTCCCCCGAGAATGATCCCGATCCTTTTATCTCCACATCCAGTTCTGACTGAACCTGCCCCGATTCGATGCCAATATTGCCCGAACCGGTAATGGTTGCGGATACCTCACGAACAGCCAGGTCCTTGATATCAATAGAACCGCTTCCACTGACACTCAGATCAAGCTCATCGGTTTTTAATCCTGACTTGGCCTTTATATCACCCGAGCCGGCTACACTTAATCCATTGATCTCAGATACGGTAATATAAATGGTGATATTCCCGATGTTACCCCCAAAGTGGTTTTTTGTACCAATCTTTAATACCCCATCGGCTACGATGGTTTCCAATTCCTCAAGATCATTTTTATCACCTTCAATTTCAACTTTTTGAGTAGTTCCCTGTGTGAGATATACATCAGCTGAAATGACCAGGCTGATGGAAGAGAACTGGCCTACATTGCGGGATTCCTTTATGGTTTCACCGCTCATAACGGGTGCAGTGCAGGAAAATGTCAGTGCTGCAGCAAGCATGATTAAATTTTTCATATTTTCATATTAATAGGTTAAACACAAATTATGCAACGAAAAGACGAAACTATCCGGAGGTTGCTGCATGATTGCCTCACAAAATGCAACAACAGGGTGTGAAGTGTGTCTAAAATCTGAATGTATCCAGGAAATTTTTGGTATCCATTACTTTCCCATATGCATAAGATATGGTGCTTAAGGTGGAGTAATGCACTTGCTCTGCCGGAATGATCTTATCCTCATATTTCAGGTCGCGGGTTGTACAGGCATCTGCAATAACGATGCACTGGAATCCCAGATCAGCTGCTGCCCGCGTAGTTGCCTCAACACACATATGTGTCATCATGCCGCAGATAATAAGCCGTTCAATACCGTTTTTCTGCAGGAAATCCAGCAAGTCAGTATCACGAAAGCTGTTGGCATAACTTTTTGTAATTACTTTTTCATTGTCCAGCGGGGCTACATCCGGATAAATTTCTGCCAGCATTTTTGCATTATGCCGTACATGCACAACCAACTGCCCGGATTCCCGGAATTTCTTTAAAACCAGGGCTGCATTGGCACTGGCACTTTCGGGATTTACCAGCGCGCCTTTGCTTCCCGGGAAATAAAAGTACTGAATATCCACAAGCACCATGGCTGTTTTAATTGAATCTGCGTTTTGTGCAGCGGCAAGCTGAGGATTCATGAGCAGTATATTGAGTATGGCCACAATGGGGAAAATATCACTGATCTTTTGCATAATTTAAAGTTGAGTTGTAAAAATAATATAAATCTGCCGGAAACCTCCTACATTATTGGATTATATAATGCAATAAATCAAATCTTTAGTAGAGACGCGATTAATCGCGTCTCTACGGTGGACTGTGGACATTTTTTTCCGTTACCGTAGGAAATGATTCTATCGTTCATTGAAACACCTTATCTTTGCGGAAAACTAATATTTAGTATAATATGGATAATAGTAGAATACTGGATATAAACAGCGATATCCGCTGGATAGGGATTTTAGATGACAGTATTGTCACTTTTGACATTGTAATGGAAACAAAACACGGGACAACCTATAATTCCTATTTTATTAATGCTGACAAAAAGGCTGTAGTTGAAACAGCGAAAGAATCCTTCCAGGATATCTATCTGGATAAAATCAGAGAGGTCACAGATCCCAGAGATATCAGTTACATTATCATGAATCATACTGAGCCTGATCATTCAGGTTGTCTTAAGGCCTTGCTTG
>Ga0105094_10001752_pt1 | contig 11365 bp, 7 predicted proteins | sample PPLLak1March2015_2_FD_87023 | JGI IMG/M metagenome (GOLD analysis project Ga0105094, IMG submission 87023) | Freshwater sediment microbial communities from Prairie Pothole Lake near Jamestown, North Dakota, USA - PPLs Lake P8 Core (3) Depth... | ecosystem: Environmental > Aquatic > Freshwater >...
CTCTTGTCCTGCTACATACTTTTTAGTGTTCTATCAATGATTTATAATCTGGCACGGATCTTTATTTACCCATCGCTGTACGAAGGATTCGGCCTGCCGCCAGTTGAAGCCATGGCATGTGGCACTCCGGTTATTGCTTCTGCCATCCCGGTCAACCAGGAGCATGTCGGTGAGGCAGGATTATTATTTCTTCCAGGTGATGAAATGTCACTGTTCGAGAATCTCAGGCGGTTAATAAACGACCGTCAAATGCAGGCAGAATTATCTGCTAAGGGACGCGAACGAAGCATTGCTTTTACCTGGCGAAGTTGTGCGCTGTCAACTCTGGGTGTTTACCAGCGCTTAGCAACCACTTGAAAACCACTCCCGATCTATCAATTTGTATCGTGACTTACCAGGCATGTCAGCTTCTGCAAGAGTGTCTGGAATCCCTGTTCGAAAATACCGATATAGATTTCGAAATCATCGTGGTAGATAATGGCTCGACAGACGGGGTGGAGAAGATGTTGTCCGTTGAGTATCCCACGGTGAAGCTAATAAGGAATGAAAAGAATCTTGGCTTTACAAGACCGATGAACCAGGCGCTGAGTCAGGCGATTGGTAATTTTCTGCTTGTGTTGAATCCCGACACCATTATTCTTCCAAGAGCAATGGAAAATATGCTCGATTTCATGAAAAATAATTCAAATGTGGGGATTTGCGGGCCAAAAGTCCTCAATATGGATGGCACTCTGCAAAAATCTTGTCGGCGTGGGGATTCGCGACCGTGGGCTGTGATCTCTTACTTCACCGGCCTTTCGGCGATTTTCCCCAGTTCAAAATTTTTCAGCCAGTACCACATGAATTATCTGGATCCTGATCAAAATCACCCGGTGGATGGAGTATCCGGTTCGTGTATGATGGTACACCGCCAGTTGCTTGATCAGATCGGGTATCTCGATGAGCAGTTCTTCGCATACCAGGAAGATGCGGACTACTGTTTACGAGCCAGGGCTGCGGGTTGGCAGGTATATTACGTTCCAGAGGCTCAAATCAAGCACTATGGTGGTCTGGGTGGATCCCTGGTGAAACCATGGCGGTCGATCATAGAGTGGCATAAAGCATATTTCATGCTATACCGGAAACACTTTGCTAAAGACTATTTTTTTTTATTGAACTGGTTATATTATCTTGCGATGGTCTTCAAGCTTTTACTGGCATTGTTAGCCAACCTGGTTCGAACAGGAAAATTCAGCAAACGAACAGTATCAGCTCCTCCAGTCCGGGAGGAAATCTGATGTCGGAAGGGCTAACGCCGCGCGAATATATAGTTTATGCAACCCAACGTTGGCCGATATTTGTCTTTTTTTGCCTGGTGGGAAGCTTGTTAGGCTGGGGAATCTCGTTTCTATATCCATCTGCGGTTCGAGCTACTACAGAGTTATATGTAGGTCTGAATCTCGAAAAAAACCAGTCCAATAATAATTCAGTATCCTTTGCTGGACCCCGCTTCACAAACGCCGACGACTATAAGAACTGGCAAATGGCAAACCTGAACGCACTGGTTTACATGGATGAGATTCTTGATGAAACACTGTCGGAGTTAAGAGCTGTCGATCCATACTGGTATGATATCGACCGCAGGCAGCTGCGAAAATCACTACATGTTTACTGGAGAAACGCCGGAAAATGGCGCCTGGTAGCCAAAGGAGATGACCGACTGCGAGTTGCTCAGGCGGTAACGATCTGGCAGGACATCATTGTCGATCGTGTTAATCAGGCAGTATCAGCAGCTGAAGGTTTAATGTCTCTCGAGAAAGAAATCGATGGATTGTCTCTTTCTCTTGCTCAAATTGCTGCCCGCAACGTCGAGCTGGATTATCTGAACCAGACACTACTGGCGCGCAGAGAATCTCTCCTGCAAAATGCATCGTCCAAGCCTTTGAATGAAAATGATCGCTGGTCGATCTGGCAGCCTGTAGCCCAGGCGGACCTGGGAACAGTTTGGAGCACACTTTCGGAATCATTCCCCGCTTCAGATGCCCCACTGCAGGATTATCTAACGTGGATTGACCGAGCAAGCAGTGCTTTAGCACAGGAGATTCAATCGATCGAAGCCCAGGAGGAGAACTTAGAAAAAGAAAAATTAGAGTTAGCCAATATCTATGCCCAGATTTCCGACACAAGCCTGGGTTTATCGGAAAACCTGGAAGTCGAAAAAATAACCACCGATGTGCCTCAATTCAGTTCCATCCGACCCACCAGCACATTGATATTAATTGGCATGTTGTTGGGATTAATGTCCTGGATAGGCTATTGGCTGGTGGTTTTTTCGCTACCAGCCCAGAAAAAAAATTGACTGAATTCAAGCGACGCCAAATCATCCGTTTTTTCTGGGCTTTGTTCCCGGTTACACTACCAGTTACCAGCTTTCCTTATTTCCCGCCTGCAATCGGCGGTGAAGCCCTCGTAAGACCCCTTGCCATCTATCCTTTATTTTTTTTGGTGCCTCTGGTGTTGATTCCCGGTTTGTTTAGGAAGCCGGTTCCCAGAGCAACTCTTGCCCTATTCCCTATTCTTCTGGTTGCGGGAGCCAGTTCTTTACTTTCTTTGCTGCGCGGCATCGAGCCAGCCCTGGGGATATCAGTGGATGCCCGGGTTTTGCGAGGCATGTTCACTTTGATTATTGGCTGTGTCGTTTACCTCACGGTGTCCATCCTGCCAGAAGATCCTGGTGATTTACGTTTCTCCATGCGCTGGATTTATGCAGGTTGCGGAATTGCGTTAGCCTGGAGCTCACTACAGGTGTTGTATATTGTCCGCTTCAATTCTACCTGGTTTGAATTCTTGTCCGGAATCCAGCAACATATTTCCACCCGGCGCCTGCTTCCCGATCGGATTTCGGGGTTAACTTACGAGCCACATTGGTTTGCCGAACAAATGGTATTATTACTGCTTCCAGGCTTGATCGCATCATCAATCTCAGGCTATTCTCTCTTCAAGTGGCGCTGGCGTTGGTTGAGTGTGGAAAGACTTGGCTTATGTTGGGTTATTCTTGTCCTACCTTTCACGTTTTCAAGGGCGGGACTGCTTAACTTATTGATCCTTCTGGTAGTTGGTACGATTCTGTTCAGCAGCCTAAAAAAACCTCTTAATGACCAGGCGCTTTTCAAGAAAAACAAACGTCTGGGCAGGCAGCTTGCGGGTATTTTTATTACTCTGGTGGTTGTTATGTTGCCGATAATCCTGGCAGGAGCGAAGAACTCCTTCTTCTCACGCATCTGGCTTTATTGGACCAGGGAAAATACATCATTAGCGGGTTACATCACCTCCCTCGGCTTCGATGCCCGTTTGGCTTACAGCCAGGCTGCGTATAATACCTACAAAGAGCACCCATTCCTTGGTGTGGGTCTTGGAAATTACGCTTTCTACCTGGAAGAAATGCTGCCGTACCGGCCTCTTGCCTACATCCCTGAAGTTTTGCGTGTAATAACACCAGAATATGGACGTGAACGGTTGGTCACATCGAAGAATTTCTACTTGCGCATACTGGCAGAAACCGGGATTGTTGGATTAATTGTATTCCTGGCTTTCATCGTTGCACATACAGGGATTGCTTTATGGTTGTGGCTTTCACCTAACAATGAACAGAAATTTTGGGGAGCTGTGAGTCTCCTTGGTTTAACTGCGTTCATTCTTTCAGCATTCACATTTGATTCTTTTGTTATCCCTAATATGTGGGTGGTTTTTGGGTTGATTACAGCTGCTTATACCGTGTATAAATTCCCGAAAGTTTATGGAGAAGAAGTGAAAACGGGCAGCACAAGCCAGGCTGATAACCTGGGTTTTTACAATTTGAATCCAGCGGATGGCAGCGTAGTGAATGAATAATAAATGGTCCCTTTCAGAAGAGATCTACCGGGCTTTTCACCGGTGGCCGACTCTGGCTGGCGTGATCCTGCTTGGATGTCTTGCTGGCTGGTTGGTTTCATTCCTGATGCCCCCTTACTACAGGGCAATCACATACATATATGTTGCGCTTAATCCATACCGCACTTACTCGGATACGAATTTCCTGGCCCTGGCTAGGCCGAAATATTCAAACATCGATGATTATAAAGACTGGCAGATGACCCAGCTCGAATCGGTTATTTACCTTGACGAATTCATCCTCGAAACTTTGGACAGGCTGCGTGAAACGAATCCTGATTGGCAGGATTTTACGGCAGCCGAGCTGCGTGAAATCCTGGAGGCTGACTGGCGCTCAGCCGGTACCTGGAGCTTGATAGCCAATTCCCCCGATTCTGATCTCGCTGAGCAGGCATCATCTACCTGGAGCGCTGTCGTCGTAGAACGGGTGAGGGTGGCGATCGAGTCCGCCCGGCAGACTTTCGTAATTGACCAGGATTTGCAGGCGATTTCGGAGCAAATCCACTTGAATTCCTTACGTGTTGATGAACTGGAAAGAGCGCAGAACCAGATGGAATCGTGGGTGGCAGAAATTGAGCAGCTCGATCAAGACCTGCCTCTTGAACCATATTTACGCCTTCAAATTATCAGTCACATCACCCGCCTTGCAGAGTTTGCTCCAACCTGGATGGACCTGCTGGAAAATCAGCCCGCAGATGATGAAATTCCAACTGCTTACTTTTCATGGATCAATCAGGCAAATGTGATGATTGACCAGGAAATCGAAGCAAGAAAACAACAAAACCTCGACCAGGAGCAACACAAAACCGATCTTTTTGAACTCTATCGAGAAAAAGCTGATTCCAGCCTGGGAATATCACCTAACCTTGAGATCGAATCGATCGAAAAAGGTCTCGCCGAGAGAATCCGACCAACAACGACATTCATCATTATTGGTGGTACTACAGCATTCTTAATATGGGTATTTGTCCAATTGGTATTTATTACTCGAAAATTGGTGTATGAATGAAAAGTTGGCTTTCGACACTTTCACTGGATAAATTCATCATGATCGTTTGGGGGTTGTTTTTTTTCACCTTGCCAGTAACCAGTTTCCCGTATTTCCCTTCTGGCATCGGAGGTAAGACCCTTGTCAGACCCCTGGCTTTATATCCATTGATAATCATATTTTTAATCGTCATCCTTCCCCGTTTATTCAAACGACAGCTACCGGCAACTTTTCTCCCTCTGCTCGCATTCACCGTGGCGGCATTAATCAGCTCAATTATCGCTTTCTCTTTTGAGCTAGAATCCCTGCGCGGCGTCACCCTTAGCTCACGATTTATCCGTAATATCGCTACCCTGGGCATTGGAATCGCCTTTTACCTGACTTCCGTTTTGCTGCATAATAATTGGCAGCAATTGAAATTTTCACTGCGCTGGATATATCTAGGTTTCAGCCTGGCCTTGTTGTGGGGGAGTTTACAGGCAGCTTACGTAGCATTCTATACACCCTCATATTTCAAGTTAATTAATCACCTGCAGACATTCGTTTCCACCCGCAAACTTTTCCCCACCCGCATTTCTGGTTTGACTTACGAACCTAAATGGTTTGCAGAACAAATTTGCATCCTTCTACTTCCCTGGCTGATGAGCTCAATTCTGACCGGGCGCAGCGTCTTTACATGGCGGCGAAAATGGCTGACTGTAGAATGGCTGCTTCTGATCTGGTCGATTATCATTTTGGTTTTCACATTCTCACGCACCGGGTTGGCAATACTCGGAGTGCTTCTGGTTGTGGGTTATATCATCATTCGCTCTCGAAGAAAAGACACACAAAAATCGGTTCGTAAAGGAAGTAAATTCTGGCTGTTTCTCGAGCTCTCACTGCTGGTTGGCGGGATTCTGGCGGTATTTTTTATCGTTGGGTCACAAAATCCGTATTTTTCGCGCTTCTGGCGGTATTTCACCGAAGCCAGGCAGCGCAACCGGACATATTTCGAATATATTGCATTTCAACAGCGCTTCGTTTATCTGGAAACAGCCATCAACATTTTTGCGGCTTATCCAGCTTTTGGAGTGGGTTTGGGTAACTACGCTTTCTTCTTTGATGAAATGCTCCCGGTGCGGATATACTCCCAACCGGAAGTAATCCGCCAATCCACACCAACAGAAGAGAGAGACAGCCTGATTACCCCGAAGAACTTGCTTGCGCGGCTGCTGGCAGAAACTGGTCTACTCGGGACAATCACATTCCTGGGATTCGTTACTGCAGTCGCTGGTTGTGCTGCTGCGCTCTGGTTCAATATGGGTCCAGAAGAGCAATTCTGGGGGATAGGTGGAGTGCTGGCGTTAATTGTGTTCTCCATTTTAATTTTTACCTTCGATTCATTTGCTATTCCCAACATGTGGATCGTGTTTGGATTAATCACATCTGCCGCGCACCTAATCAATCTCCCATTTGATAAAGTAAATAACCCGTCCTTTACCCCTCCTGGATAATCGTATGGTTGAGAATCCAGCTGGAGATTCGTTAGCAGCAAATTCATCCCTCATCAAATCTGCGCTGAAGGGCATATGCTTGCTGACTTCCTTAGGGGGATTCGCGACCCTGGCGTTCCTGGTGAATATTCCATCAGAGGCATTCGAGACAAACTTCTTTAAAATATCAGGATTAAGATTAGCAACCATCCTAGGCATCCTGCTAATCAGTCTTAGCGCTTCAACATTCTTGATTTACTCGCACAAAAGACAGGCTCAGTTTACTCAGATTGTTGATCACTTCATCCATACCTTTACCCGCCAAAGGCCTTGGACTATTTCGACAGCTTTGTGTTTACTTTTATTTCTTGCAGGCTGCTTCTTCGTCACCCTGACACCGGAAATCCAGGAGCCTTTCACACGCGCCTATTTTGACCGATTGTTGCCTGCTGTCATCTGGCTGACTTTTATAATCGCACAGGCATTAATTCTCTTACTCCTGGTTCGTTTTGGGACCAAGCCTTTCGCTTGGCTCCCAAGAAGCAAATCTTTTTATATTTCGTTAGGTCTCTTTATTTCCTTCTACCTGGGTTGGATTTTCATCGCGCGCGCTCAGCTGCCAACAGAAACTAGAATCACCGGTTGGAATATCGCCTCCGCGCCTATCCTGGACACCCAATTATTTATTGCATGGATTGCAGGGATTATCTTTATAATCACCGGGCATGTGCTGCTGGATAAGTACCCAGACATCTCCAGCAAACGTCTATCCCCTATCAAGCGAATTGATTTACTTATTTTTCTGTTGATTTGGATTTCTTCGGTGATCATCTGGTTAAGAGTCCCGATCCAAACGAATTGGTTTGTATCGGAACCCACTCAACCGAACCTGGAGTTTTACCCGACTTCAGATGCACGTGTGTACGACATCACCGCTCAGACCGCCCTGGTCGGTGAAGGCTACCAGTTCTTCGAAACCCCCTTTATCCGCAGGCCACTTCATGCAGCATACCTGACAGTACTGCATGTGGTTGCCGGGCAGGACTATGAATCTCTGGTATCACTGCAGGTATTGATCCTGGCCCTTTTACCTCCTTTCATATACTTGCTCACCAGCTCTCTTCACGACCGTACTGCTGGCATTATCGCTGCTGTGCTCGTGATGCTGCGTGAAGCCAATTCGATCGCCATCAGTGGCAGGATCACCACTTCCCATGCCAAAGAACTTCTGGTGGACCTACCAACAACCCTGGGAATCGTGATTTTTACCTACGTTGTAGTTCGGTGGTTCAAGGAGTTCAATCATCGACGTGAATACGCATTAATTGCTGGCGGTACCCTGGGAGCTGTCTTGCTGATCCGTTTCGAGATGATCCTGGCTTTCATGGTTATCGCAGTGGTCGCCTATCTTGTTGCTAAACCTGCAGGCGGCTTCCGAAGTTGGATTAAGGCAATTCTCCTGTTTATCTTCGGGCTCTCGATCGTGATACTGCCTTGGATATACCGCAATTGGGCACTCTCAGGGATGGTCTTCCTGGATTCGCCTCTTTGGCGGGCTGATTTAATTCAGCAGCGTTTTCAGACTCTCCCCGAATTATCTTTGAGCAACGTAACACCAGGCGCAGTTGAAACCTCCACTTCGACAGGCGCATTGGTCACACCAATGCCTACCAGTTCAACACCGATAACAACGCCTGCACAGCCCGGTTTGCTGTCGACCCCCATCCCAACAATAACTACATTCGAAGGCGAAAGCAGGCGAGCGCTGCAGTTCATCATCTCCCATCCCGTGCAAATGGCAGGATATATCGTCACACATTACCTGAACAGCCAGATGCAGGCATTCCTGATTTTACCTTCTACACTTCGGATTTTTGATAGCACGGCAGCTTTTTTGGGACACCGTTCTCTTGAGAGGTTTTGGTATGGCTGCTGTTCGGCGGTTGAATATATCCGGCGCTTGCCTTACTGGCGGCAGTGGGATGGGGGCATTCCAACTCAAGCGATAATTCCCCTCACAATCAATTTGCTTCTGATTGCCTCAGGAATCAGCGCTACCTGGAACAAGCACCGCTGGATCGGCCTCACTCCGGCAATGATTGTAATATCCCACTTTCTACTGAATGCTTTCTTCCGCAACTCTGGAGGTCGTTATATCCTGCCTGTTGATTGGGTTGGGATTGTATATTTTAGTATTGGCTTATCATCCCTCACTACCCGTTTCTTTGGGAAATTCCTTGACACAACAGGCAAGGAGAACTGGAACAAGGTTCAGGATCTACTCTCCCAAAATGGATCTAGCAGCTCAGACCCGAAGCGCAATTCGGTTCTGTTTTTTTATACAGGCATCTTCTTAATCATCGGACTGTCGATACCGGTAATTGAAATCGCCTTCAAACCAGTTTATTCAGACCCCAATCAGCAAGAGATGGTAAACACGATTTATCAATCAGCTGCATTATCTACGGAAGAAAAGGATCTTGTTAAGCAATTTGTTGAGCAAGGAGGGGAGTTTGTCACGGGTCGCGCGCTATATCCCGAATACCTGCCTGCACACACAACGGATGTCGCCAAATACAAATATTTACCTGCTCATTACCCGCGCTTAAGTTTCTACTTAGTTGGATCGAATAGTATGGTCATTCTGATGCCCATAAAAAATCGCCCGAAATACTTTCCAAATGCATCTGAAGTTGTGGTGCTGGGTTGTCCTGTTGTTTATTCCCTTCAAGGCAGCCGCCGAGTGGATGCATTGATGGTCGGCGTGTTGGGACCATCTGGTACTCTGGAGACAATTATCAACCGCTTCCCTTCGTCCTCCACCCCCCTGTGCCCGCTGCCAGTTCCTGGATCTCCAGTTCAAGGGAACGGTGAATGAAATCCGGACTCCTGTCACTTTCAATATTGAGTCTGTTCGGCTTGGTGCTCTGTTTATGTGGGATATTCGCTTTCGGAGCGGCAGCCTGGATTGTGTTGCAAAAACCCGTCACTTCTGAAGCTCTCATTTCACTGACATTAAATCCAACTCTTGTCGGCGTAGATCCTACACCAAGTGCTTCACCAACTCTTCCGAATGAGACTGAATTCCCAGAAAATCCAGTAATCCCATCCCCGACGCTTCCTCCGATTGAGGGCTTGGCACAGACCGCCATATCCCAGGACACTCTCTCGACCTTCAACAATACGATCGTTCCGATGAATGATCCGATTGGACTGGTGAAGAGATTAAACGGCGGAGTAGAAATCCCCACTCAGCTCGAATTCCAGGTTCATCCATATGCTCTGGAAGACAGGGAATTATTTTGGGTTTTAGACTCTGATGGCAACCAGAGTAAGCAGGTACAGGCCACGCTTCGTTATATTACCGACCATACTTATTTCTGGGTTGAGGACGACGTACGCTATAACCCGGATTCCATGAAAGCACTTATGGAAACTTTCGAAAACAAGATATACCCGACAAACCATAATTTTTTCGGGAGTGAATGGTCTCCCGGAGTCGATGCCGATCCACGCATATTCATTCTATATGCAAGTGACCTGGGAAGTCGAGTGGCGGCTCAATACTATCCATACGATGAATACTTGCCCCTGGTACATCCATATTCAAACACTCGTGAAATGTTTTACCTGAACGCCGCTCGTCTGGGGTTGGCAGAGCCATTTGCATACAGTGTTCTGGCTCACGAACACCAGCATATGATCCATTGGTTTCTTGATCGCAACGAGGAGACCTGGTTGAACGAAGGTTTCGCCAACCTGGCGGCATTTGTTAATGGGTATGATGTTGGAGGATCTGATTTCTCATATGTCCTTGATCCTGACCTGCAGCTCAATTATTGGTCAAATAATGAGGACAATCGTCTCCCCCATTATGGAGCTGCTTTTCTTTTCCTGGCATATTTCCTCGACCGTTTTGGGGATACCGCTTCACAAGAGCTGGTAGCCAATCCAGACAACGGGATGTCAAGCGTCGATGCAGTTCTCGAAAATTTGAGAATTACTGACCCCAAAACAAGCTCAACCATCTCAGCGGATGATGTGTTTGCGGATTGGGTCTTGGCAACTTTCTTACAGGACAAAAATGTAGCAGACGGTCGCTATCATTACTCCAACTACCCGGATGCGCCTAAATCAGACCCGACAGAGTATATCGATGAATGTCCCTCTGACGCCAACGTGCGGGATGTGTCTCAATATGGTGTCGATTTTATCCGCCTCGACTGCCAGGGTGAATATTCAATCTCGTTTGAAGGCGCTACGCAGGTAAATGTCTTGCCTCAGGGTGCTCATTCTGGAGATTTTGCCTTCTATTCTAATCACGGCGATGAATCAGCAATGACACTCACCCAGAAGTTCGATTTTTCCAGCCACACAGGCCCACTGACTTTTTCCTATTGGAACTGGTTCGATGTGGAGCAAGATTACGATTATGTCTATTTGATGGCTTCTCTGGATGCCGAAAACTGGAAAATTCTAACCACACCATCTGGATCGGCATCTGATCCTACTGGAAATAACCAGGGATGGGGATACACTGGATTGAGCGGGAGCAGCACAGGTCAGGATGGCCATCCATCCTGGATAAAAGAAGCGGTGGATATCTCTGAGTTCGCCGGAAAGCAGGTCTGGCTGCGCTTTGAATACATCACGGATGCCGCGGTCTACGCAGAAGGATTCCTGATTGATGATATCTCCATATCCGAAACTGGTTATTCCACCGATTTCGAAAACGATGACGGTGGATGGCAACCCGAAGGCTTCGTGCGCATCAATAATCTCCTGCCGCAGGAATTCCGGGTGTCTCTCATCCTAGTAGGCGACGAGACCATTATAGAGTACATCAAGCTCGACGCCCAGAACCATGCTGAAATTCCTGTAACTCTCAATGGACAATCAGGATACGCAGTACTGGTTGTTTCCGGGACGACTCGTTTCACCCGGCAGAAAGCAATTTACCAGTTTACAATTCAATAGAATAAAAATCCAGGAGGAA
>Ga0105094_10001756_pt1 | contig 11351 bp, 9 predicted proteins | sample PPLLak1March2015_2_FD_87023 | JGI IMG/M metagenome (GOLD analysis project Ga0105094, IMG submission 87023) | Freshwater sediment microbial communities from Prairie Pothole Lake near Jamestown, North Dakota, USA - PPLs Lake P8 Core (3) Depth... | ecosystem: Environmental > Aquatic > Freshwater >...
GCACAAAAATATTTTTTCGGCTGAGTTTTGAAAATTCCGGATAATTATCCATGCCCCTTTTTTCATTAGACTTTGAGAATCAAATGATCCCTCCCCGGTAATTAAATAATCGACTTTGCCTTTAATTTTTCCGAACTCTAAATGTTTAAGTATAAAATCCTCTGCTTTAATAATTTCAGCGTTAAAAAAAACTATTAACCCTGCCGCCAGTCCGCCTCCCGCTCCCGGTAATATTTTACAATCTTTAATCAATCCTTTTTTGCTAAAAATATTTACCAAATTAGAAAAACCTTCTTCCATAATTTCAATATCGTATTCCGATGCACCTTTTTGTCTCGCAAACATTCTTGAAGCGCCGCTTTCACCAAGTAAAGGATTTTCAACATCAACTACACAATAAATTTTAAAGGGAAGATTGATTTTATTCCATTCAAAATCTTCTACACTTCTGAAATTTTGAGGAAGGATTTCAAGGCTGTTACCTGAATTGTCGAATAGCTTTAATCCAAGACGGGAAACTGCTCCTAAGCCTAGATCATTTGTCCCGGTTCCGCCGATTCCGATAATTATTCTATCAGCTTTAATTTTATCTTTTTCAATGTCTTTTAAAATATGTTTCAATAGATCGCCGAGGCCTTTAGAGTTTAACCGAACCGGATTTCTCTTTAGTGAAGGTATAAGATTTAATCCGAGAATTTTTGCCGATTCAATATAAATCGTTTTATTTTTTTCATCATAACCCGCACTGCATTTAAACTTGGATTCATCAAAGGGAGTTGTTATAAAATAGTGCAGTTTTTTCAAATTAAAATTTGCAGCGCAGACATCCAGGAAACCATCGCCTCCGTCGGATAATGGCTTGACAATGACTTTATAATTTTTATGAACCTTTAAATATTTTCTAAAATATTTTGAGATGGTTACCGAATCGGCAGATTCCTTAAAACTGTTGGGAGCAATTAAAATTTTTTTCATTTTTATGATTGAATATGAAATAAATAGACCGCAGATGACGCAGACCCGCCTTTCGGCGAGGCAGGTTTTGCAGATAATTGCAGATCATTTAAGTATTTGGACTGTTTTACTAAAAACCATATCCACATTAATTCCTCCCGGACCTTCAAACCAGCATTTTTTCGGATCACCCCCGCAAACATTTGGACAGTAATTTTCCTCAGGTAAAATTATATGAGCCTCATTTCCCAACGGCCCCCATAATTTCGGCGAGCATGCAGTAAGCGGGCAGAAGAGAGAAACTGTTTTAACTTTCAGAGCCGCGGCAATGTGCATAGGCCCGGTGCTTGATGAAATGAAGAGATCCAATGCCGAGATATAAATAATCAAATCTCTTAATGAATTTATCCTGGGATAAACGACTCCTTCAATGTTTTTAACTTCATCAGGTATATTAATATCTGTCACAACTACCCGGATATTTTTCTGGTCAATTAGCTGTACGATCAGTTTTTTATAATTCGGCGGTTTCCAATTGGGAGATGAACCGCCGTGCGTGTTATGAACTCCGATTAAAAACTTTTTTCCCCCCGCAAATTCTTTTTTGTATTCCGCTGCTTTTATTTTTTCTTGAACGGTTAAATGAATTTCCGGATCAAGGTTTTCAGTTACTACTCCAATTTTTCTTGCCATATCCATGCAGTAGTCTGCCTCATGCCGAAGCGGAATGTATTTATGTCTTTGTACGCTTTTTGTATTAGTAATGAATTGATAAAACTTGTGGCCGACTCCGATTCTGTATTTAATCCCGCTGAAAAATAAAATCCAGTTTAGCCTTTCGGTTGGCAGCAGCATAAAGGAATGAGTGAATGAATATTTCCTTATTTTTGATACAAGCTTAAAGTACGCACGGATCTTATTTTTTTCAGGTGTTTCTTCATAAATGATTATTTCATCAACATGCGGATTGTTCAAATAAATATCTTTTGTATACTCCCTAATGAGAACAGCAACGAAACAATCCGGAAAAGTTTTTTTCAGTTCCCGGGGAATCGGTGTGGACAGGACCACGTCCCCAATACGATCCGGCCGTGCAATGAGTATTCTTAAATTTTTCATCTATCTTTAAGGAGTGTATTATTAAACTTCCGCAAAATAAAGAATAATTTTATATTGATACTTCAAATTTCTATAAAAAATTGAATTTCTTAAAAATCAGTTAAAAGCAGTATTTGCAGCAATCTAAAGCAAATATTTTATTTACCTCAACATTCACTACCTCCTTCATTAAAAGTGATCTTCAATCATTGGAGAAAAATTATACTGTTTTTCCTGTTATCGGCTCCGGGTATAAAACTCCTTTTAAATATTTAAAATTGATAGGCAGCGTTGATATTACATTTTCCTGGTTTGCCTCGGTTTATTCATCCGTACTGATTTTTTTTACAAAAATCTTTAAAAAGAAATCAATCCTGATCCTTGGCGGCGTTGATGTAGCAAAAGAAAAAGAACTCGGCTATGGAATTTGGAACAGTCCATGGAAATCTTTATTGGTAAAGTATGCAATTACAAATGCTGATAATGTTTTAGCAGTTGATGATTCTTTAAAAATAAAAGCAATGGAATTATGCAGGTACAGCGGAGAAAATATAAAAATATTGCCGACTGGTTTTGATCCTGGATATTGGAAACCTGCAGGTGAAAAAAATAACACTGTTTTGACAGTTGCTAATTGTCCCGATGCAGCCCGTGTAAAAATTAAGGGAATTGATTTCTTAATTCAAATTGCAAGGGCAGCAAAAGATTTTAAATTTATTGTAGTGGGCGTTGCAGACTATCTATTAAGTAGATTGGATATTCCGCAGAATATGAAATCGGTTTCATTTTTATCCCAATCCCAGCTTCTGATTGAATATCAAAAATCAAAAGTATACTTTCAGCCTTCATACATGGAAGGATTGCCGAATGCTTTATGTGAAGCAATGCTGTGCGAATGTTACCCGGTAGGAACTAATGTCGGCGGAATCCCGGCTGCTATTGGAAACACAGGTAGAATAATAGAATACGGCAGCGTTGAACAAGGGTGCTTTGCACTTACTGAAGCAATAACAAATGGAGACGGTAAATCTGCAAGGCTTCGAATTGCCTCAAGGTTTTCAAAAGAAAAAAGAGAAAAAGAATTGAATTCACTCATCGAGTCACTCAGCAAATGAGCGGAACGCGGATAAATCTGTTGACAGGTCTTCTTAAGTATGAACCCGGTTGGGAAACACTTCTAAACCAGATCGGCACACCATGGCAGACAATAAATTCTTCATCGGAAATATCATCTTCTTCATTCAGTATCATTATTGTAAATAAAGTACCGGACATGAATGAAAAAGAAATACTTCAACAATATCTTTTAAATGGCGGTTCAATTCTTACTCAGTTCGACAGCGGAAGGAATTTTATAAAAGATAACCTGGTAGAAAAGAATATTAATTCATTACTCCCTTCGGGAGAACAATTTCATACATTTGATTTGCTCGATATTCATAATAATTGTATGATTAAAGGAGATGAGGCGGTTACTATTTCAAAGGCTGAGGGTTCCGGAACAATTGCTCACATTCCTTTTCCAATTAATGAAATTATTACAAAAGTAATTGCTAAACGAAAAAATTTTTATTTTTCATCGAGAAGACTGCCTAATGAGATTGTAAGGCTTCAATCGTTAGGCCCGATCAGGAGATTAATTTTTTCTGTAATAGAATATCTTCATCACCGGCGCGGCATCCCTTTCATTCATACATGGTTTTTCCCACGCAACTCTCCGAGCATTTTTACATTTAGGATCGATTCGGATAGAGGTTCGCAGGATGAAATAGAGGATCTTTACAAACTGCTTGAACGTTTTGAGATTCCGGCTTCATGGTTTCTTGATGTTAAGAGTCATGAAACATGGATAAAATATTTTCAAAAATTTAATCACCAGGAAATCGGAATTCACTGCTACGAGCATGCATCTTATAAATCATTTGAGGAAAACTTCAATAATTTTCTTAAAGCCTCGGAAATATTAAGAAAGAATAATCTTGACTTTAAAGGATTCGCTGCACCATTAGGCAGATGGAATCGTGCAATAAACGATGCCGCAGAAAAAATAGGATTTAATTATTCATCCGAATTCGGATTTGATTATGATAATTTTCCTTCATACCCATGGGTTTCAGGAAGATTCTCCAAGATATTGCAGCTTCCGGTGCATCCAATCTGCGCAGGTTCTATGCGCCGGGTTCAATTTTCCGGTGAACAAATGATTAAATATTTTATCGCTCATATCGACAAACAAATTGCTTTGAGGGAACCTGTTTGTTTATATCACCATCCTACCCATCATTACAATGACGTTTTTAAATCGGTTTTCGGCTATATTAACCTCCAGAATATTATAAAATTTTCTTATACACAGTATACCGGATGGTGGAAAAAAAGATTATCTGTCAAATTCAAATTCGTCTGGGAAATCGAATCGGGAAAACTTCAGGCAGAAACAAACCGCGTTGAAAAAGATGTCTGGTTCAGGATAAGTATACCGGATAATCAGGAAGTAATTACACCTTTAAATAGCGGAGAGATTTCTCTTTCATCATTTAATTTTATTGAGCTTGAAAAAATGTATAAATCTCCGCCGGATCTTTTCCGGGTCAGGAAATTCGACTGGAGACATATGATTTTCAATTCACTTGATTACTGGTATTCAAGAAAAAAATGAACATAACAATTGCCTGCTACCAGGCTATATCGCTGCTTCACGGGGGACCAAGAGTTCAGGCGCTGCAGACTAAAAGTGAACTTGAAAAACTTGGCGTGAATGTATCTCTATTTAATCCGTGGGAAAATTTTTCTCCGGATAAAACCGATTTAGTTCATTTATTCTCTGCAAATCTGGGAACCTTCCATCTTGCAAGAGTTCTCAACGCATTTTCATTTCCGTTTGCCGCATCTTCCATTTTTTTTTCGCAGCATAGCCCGGGATTTATTAAAAGGGCCGTTGCATTAAATAATTTTTTAAAGAAGATGCGGCAGGGTCTCTGGACCGATTATGTTTTTACGCAGCAGATTTGTCAATGGGCCTCCGAAGTAATGCCGAATACCACTGATGAAAGCAGGCTGCTTTCGGAAGGATTAAGCATACCAAAAGAAAAAATCACCATTATACCAAACGGGGTTGAACCAAGGTTCGAGTTTGGTGATCCGGCGTTGTTCAAGAAAAAATACGGAGTCGATAAATTCATCTTGAACGTAGGACATATTGGTCCCGTGAGGAAAAATGTATTAAACCTAATCCGCGCTTTGAAAGGAATTGATTACCCGGCAGTTATCATCGGGAAAATAACAAAGGGAAAATATGCCGAGCAATGTCTTCACGAGGCCAAACAAAATAAAAATATTACAATCATTGAAGGATTGGATAACAATTCCGAAATGCTTTTATCTGCATATGCCGCATGCGATGTTTTTGTTCTCCCTTCACTTTTCGAAACTCCCGGCATAGCGGCACTGGAAGCTGCGCTTGCGGGCGCAAAGATCGCTATTACACCGTACGGGGGGACAAAAGATTATTTCGGATCAATGGCTGTTTATACAGATCCCAAATCGGTTGAATCAATAAGGAGAGGCATTACTGATTCTGTGAATCAGCCGAAGAATCCGGCCTTAAAGGAACATATTAAAAAAGAATATCTTTGGAGCTGCGTGGCGGAAAAAACTTTGAAGGTTTACAAAAAAGTGCTGGGAAAATAAATCCGCTCAAGTTCAGTATAAATCATTCCTAATTAACTCAAATCAAAATTTTTTTAATAAATTCTAATTCCTCTTTTCCGATTCCGGCAATAAAGGCTAAAAATATTATTGCTGCTGCTCCTATTAATAACTGGTATGAAAAAGCAAAGTTCGAAAAGATGATCAGCGGAATTATTATTAAAGCAAATCCGACGGGATGAATGATATTTCTTGCAACAATGATATTTAATCTGCTTTTTAGTCTAAGATACATTATAACAAAGCAAGTAAGTTCAAATAAAACTAATGAAGCGGCAGCACCTGCACTCCCGTAGCTAGCAGTTAAAACAGTAACCGCAATAAAAAATACAACCATTCCGGCAAACAAGGATATTGTATAAATCCTCTCCTCGTTCATTGCAATTAAAGTGTAAGTAAATACGGAATTCAATAATGTCAGCAGAAAATTTCCCAGGAGCACCTGGAAAACAATTGTGGATTCTGTAAAAGAAGGGCCAAACAAGGATAAAATCAGAAATTCAGCTGAAATTAAAGCCAGCAATGTTACCGATAAACCAAAAAAAGAAATAATTCTCAATATTATGTTGAAGTTTTTATCTAGTTCAGCGGGATCAGGATTTAATCGCAGATATCTTACTATCTTGGGGAAAAACAATGCATTGAAGACGCGGTCTAAAATCAGGAGCAAAACAATAAGCTTATATGCCGCGCTGAAAATGCCCGATTCCGATACATCCCAGACAAGACCAAGATAGATTACCGGAAACATTATAACAAACTGGGCTATAATTGCTGCCAATCCAAGCGGCAGCGATTCCTTAACAATACGGAAAAAATGAAAGCTCTTTAAATCGATTTTGATTGAAAATTTTTTCTTAAAAAAAATTAATAAAAGGATAATGGAGTTTATAATTCCGCCTATTATCCATCCTATTCCGGCGAGGACCGTATCATTTTTATTTACTACAAACAAAAGGAGAAAAACAAAATATGAAATCGACCCAGCAGCTCTGCTGAAAGCTATCGATTCCATACTTTGAACACCCTGGAAAAACCACTCAAGCAGAACTGCCGAAGGAAATAGAAACAATAAGTAGACTATAATTACTTCACCTAATTCTTTCGATATAATAAAAGAATAAACTATAACTGCCGAGACTATAAAAAGTATTATCGAAAAAAAAATCCTTGCAAGGAAGATATCGCCAGTCAGTTTTTCAGTTGAACCAAGTTCGGATGCAATTTTTTTAGTACCGAGCAGCGTAAGCCCGCCGTTAGATACAATCATTGCATAGCTAAGAACAGCTAAACCTATATTAATCACTCCGAAATTGGATGTTCCGAGAATGCGGGCCAGGTATGTAACCGAAAGGAATGCAACAAAACGGGCAATAAATTCAATAGAAAAGAGTGAGATAATATTTTTGACGTTTTTATTTAAGTTCATTAAATGTCAGCAAGGAGTTTCACAAGAATTTTCAATCCACCAAAAGATCTATTTCCTCATCCTCTTAACTATTAATTGCAGTTTTCTCATCATCTTTAACTCTACACTGTTCCGCTTTTAAAATTACCGAATTCAAAAAAACTGCAGCAAAAGGGAGCAGGGCAATTAAAAAAGGATACTTAAATCTCGGAATTCCATATACAGTCAAAGTAATTAAAACTCCAATCAAACTAAACAGAATCAAAATATAATTTTCACTATTAAAGCCGTTCGTTTTTTTCAACAGGAAAATCCCTTTTACTATCCATACCAACAATAAAATATAGTAGATATAGTGAACAGACTGCAAAGTTAAATAGGCAGCTTTTTCAAAAGCAGTGGATTGAGGCATTAAACCCGAAGCACTCTTATTCAGTTTTATATGTTTAGCAATGCGATATAAATTCCAATCCTGCATATTCATTAAAGGGGAAACAGCATAATCATCCCAAAGAAATATGAATCCGATTTTCATCGGAATCAAACTTATCCATTTCAACGGATGAGATTTTATCCAATCCAAAGCTTTTGTTTTCCATATTTCCCCTTTTTCTATATAAGTTTTTTTTTCAGAGCCCGGAATAAAGCCCGGCTTGTTTTCCGTCAGCACTATTTCATTGTACGAACCTGTTGCATCATTGTTTGCACCGATAAGAAGATTAACTGAACCTGTTGTGGATGTGTAGATGAATTTTCCGAAATGCTGAAGATTAAACAAACCAAATAACAGGATAAAAAATGCCGAGCCTAAAACTAAGTGAAAAAATTCTTTACGTACTTTAAATTTTTTATATACTTGAAATGAAAAAACTATAATGTATGCGGCAATCAGCGCCCAGCCTAAAGGCCTGACACCAATTGATGCTGCTGCAAATATGCCTGAAAGAATTGAAGAATATTTTGTTTTCTTCAAGTAGAAATAAACGCTTGCAAAAATTAATACGCCGAATAACAGTTCGGTATAGTTTGTAATTACAAATCCCAATGTATTTAAATAAAATATGTATAAAACTGCAGCTATCCCGGCGGTATTTTCATTAAAAATGATAAAGGAAATTTTATACAATAATAAAAGCTGCAAAAGATTTAAAAGAATATTCAGCGCTCCTATTGCAATAGTTGAGTTGCTGATGCTTAGAGCAATTATAAGCAGATCGATATAAAGAGGGGCGATGATATAATTTTCATACAAATGAATTTGCGCCGGGTAAAAAGATTTATAGCTTATACATTCCTGTGCAAGCTTATAGTAATAGTACGAGTCGCTTCTGAATTCAACAGGGAAAAAGATTATAAAAACAAACTGTATAAGAATATATACCCCGAGTAAATAGGAGAGGTTCTGCTTAAAAAAATTTATAAGCTTGAACATTTAGAGGGCGAAATATGTTAGTAAGAAATCGGTTAAAATCTAAAATTAAGAGATATTGAATGCCCTGAGCCTAATCCCAGCTGAAACGGTGAAAGTGCATAATCAAAAGATAAACTTCCCCACTTTAATCCGAGTCCGCCAGTAAAGCTTTTCGATTCATAACCCGACTGATAACCTCCCCTGAGAGCAATCAGTTTATTATATAAGATCTCAGCTCCGAAATTTAAATGAAGATCATCGACATCAAGGTATTTCTGAAGCTCGGCTGCCGTTGTGATTTCAAATTTAGAGTCATTTAAGACAAAATTATATGAGGGGCCGATTCTGACTTCAGAGGGAAGCTTTGTCTCCTCTTCTCTTAATTTATTCATGCTTCCTAAATTTCTAACTGCTGCAGAAGCCGATAATCCTTCAATGGGAGTTGCATAATACAGGCCTAAGTCAAATCCTAAACCTGTTGATTCGTCAACCAGCATTCCTTCATATAAATATTTAATGGAGAAGCCTGCCGCAATATTATCCGTAATTGCAAAACCGGTGGAAATACTTCCGAAAAAATAATTTGCATCGAAAGTTGATTCGGGCTCGGGAACGGCACGGGAATGAACTTCGATATCCCCTATCGAAGTAACATTAAAGCCGACACCAAACGGCAGGCCTAAAAAATCAAACTTTACACCCAACAATTCGCTTCGAATATCCTGGATCCATTCATTATGCATAAACACAAATTCAGTTCCGTCCACAAGGCTCAGTTTTGCAGGATTGTAAAAAAGAGATGTTACATCGTTTGAACCGGAGGCGCCGGCATCTCCCATGGCAATATTTTTTGCACCGAATCCGAATTTAAGAAATGATAAACCGGTATTGCCTGCCGACTGAGGGTGAAGAGGTAAAATGAAAATAAACGCAAAAAGGAGCAAAGCTAAAAAAATTATTTTTTTCATCTTTATAAAATTAAATGGAAAAACATTGAAAAAATTTCTTTTAAAATTTAACACTTATGCCTACAATGTGCCTGTCAAACGGTGAATATGGTTCCAATACAAATGCGTAATCAATCCCTACTAAAATCGAATTAAGGGGATAAAAATAGGAGAATCCTAATGAGGGATTCATCTCATAATCATTATTTTTAAGATTAAAATTATCTACTCCGCCTCTAAGGAACAATTGCTCAATAATATTGTATTCTACTCCGGCCCGAAGAATATGTGTTTCTGCGTTGCTGTTCTCGAACTCCGCGGCGGCAATTATTCCGGCTTCCTGATTTCTGTATCTCACTCCAACTTTTGTAAGCACCGGAAAATTATCTGTAGAAGTAGATCCCTCAATATCGTAAATTGGTGAAGTGTTCCATTCATATTGAGTATTCAGGTCGCAAACCAACAAAGAAAAATTCCATTGATCGTTAAATTTATAAAGCAAACCGAGATCAAATCCGAATCCGGAAGAATTTATTTCTTCATAGAGCTTGTAGTAATAAATTTTAGCGGCTATTCCGACAGCAAATTTCTCGGAGAACCTGTTAGCAAGGCCGATAAAGAATTGATTTTCAGAAGTTGAAAGATCACCGGTCTTTGCACCGTCATTATCTCTTCCGTCAATCTTGCTAACCCCGGCATTAATAATACCTAAACTTACTCCCGCTGTGGCTTTGGGTTTTCTATCGGATGAAGTATCTCTTGAAGAAAAGAACTCGAACTTCCTTGTAAAATTTATAAAATTAAGGGATCTGTCAAGCGATAAAAAAGAGTAAGAGGTTTGAAACATATTTCCTTCCTGAAATGCAGAGAGAGCAGGATTATAATACGAGACTAAATTTCCCTCGGTAACAGCGGACATCGGATTTCCCATTCCCATTCCTCTGGCTCCAAAACCCATCCTGCTGAAAGCTCCCGGCTTCGAAGACATTTCAGAAGATTTAGGCTGCGCGACGATTATCTGCAGTCCGCTTAGGAAAAGTATAATTATTAATATTTTCTTCAATAAAACCTCTTTAGTTCAAGTTCAAGTTTAAGTTAATGAAGTATAAAGATTAATATTTATTTTCCGATTGATCATATTCTGTTTTCTCTTCATACATTCTATCGGAAATACTCTTTATTAATCCTATCAACATTGATACAATTTCAATAAGTATTCTTTTCCCTTCATTTGCTAATTCTTCTGTAATTCTTTTTTTCTTTAGCAAAACGTCTAAACAAGCAGAACATTCAAGCGCCGATCCTCTTGCAATATCATAATAATGACTTTTATCTTTTTTAGTAAACCTACCGGTTCCTTCAGCAATATTTAACGGAATTGAAGTAGAAGTTTTGTCCAACTGATGATAAGCACTTATATTTGATGAACTATCAAGAAATATCTTATTTGTAAATTCAATGAAATTCAGAGCGAGTTGATACACATTCAATTTTTCATGGCTAAATTTCATTTAATTCTTCCATGTTTTAATTTCATCTTGAACCTGCACTTGAACTTGAACCTGCCTGCGGCAGGCATGCTTACACTTGAACTTGAACTAACTCTACTGCAAAACCAATATCTTCCCGTATTCAGGTTCCTCATTTCCTATTTCAATCCGGTAAAAATATACACCGTTCGGGACAGTGTTTCCCGCAGCATCTCTGCCGTCCCAAATTTGCGGATCAGGATTAGTAATTCCGTCAAGATTTCTCGGAGCATTCTGAATCACGGTTCGGATGTAATGCATTGAAAAATTGAAAATTCTTATCGTAACGTTTTCCA
>Ga0105094_10001757_pt1 | contig 11349 bp, 10 predicted proteins | sample PPLLak1March2015_2_FD_87023 | JGI IMG/M metagenome (GOLD analysis project Ga0105094, IMG submission 87023) | Freshwater sediment microbial communities from Prairie Pothole Lake near Jamestown, North Dakota, USA - PPLs Lake P8 Core (3) Depth... | ecosystem: Environmental > Aquatic > Freshwater >...
CTGCAAACGTATCTTCAGGTTCAACGTGAGAAGGACATTCGTCGTTTACAAGCCAGGGCGGCCAAATATGGCTTCTGCCTTCAGCCAGCGCAGATGGCATAATTATGTTATGAGTAGTAGTAGACCCTGTGCTCTTTGCAGGGTCGAGGAATCCCTGATCCCCTGTTCTTTGTAACCCTCCCGGCAGGGAAAAGGCAACTATCGCCACAGGGATTTCTCACTGCGTTCGAAATGACAACCTGGCTGGTCTGGTTTTGCATGAAATTTCTAAACAATAGATACACTACCCCCCATTGCCGTACTTGCAATGGGAGGATTTAATCCAGTCGAGCAGTTGCCTTCTACTTCCCTAACCAGGGAAGGTAGCTCCGGTTGCCGAACAAATGACCGTAAATACCGCTGTCGGGGGTCAGCGGTGTGTCATCGTACACGGTCATGAAGTCGCCAAGCCGGCCAGTCGCCAGCTGCGGGCGGTCGGCGACCATACCGGTGATGTATACAGGTTCACCTGCTAGGCCACCTGCGGCATCCACCAATCTGCCCGCTACATTGGAAAGCAGAAATGACGGACTAGGTTTCTGTTTCCACGCCACCAAGTATTGGCCGCGTCTCATGCAGGCGGATACACTGGGCTTCTTCTCATCAGCTCCGGTGCTGGCTATATCTACATATGTCAGCGGAGCACCATCTGGCGAGATCACAACGCCGAGGATATCCCAGTCATCCGGCGAGTAATGTTGCTCGAAAACCACAAGGAACTGCCCATCGGGTTGGATAGGCAAGGCAGCTACCGCCGGACCAGTCGAAGAAACGGTATAGAAAGCAATCTTGGTTGTTACGGGGTACAACGCCAGCCCATCGCCGGTGACGCGCCTGATATAGAGATCGGTCAGTTGGGGATTGGCATCCGGGTCAAACTGCTCCCAGGCAACCAGGTATTCATTGCGACCCAGGTTGTACGCCAGGTCTGGATTGGTCCGGAAATACCCACCCGGATCCTGGGAGATGGTGATCAGGTTGCCTTCCAGCGCTCCCGTCCCCAATACCACCTGCCCCACAATGCTGGTGTTAATGGGCAGCGGGTGCCAGGTCTCTTCCCAGACGACCAGGTACTTGTCAGATGAATAGGCATACGCCACCGCTGGTTTCGATGGTGTGTACAGGTTGATGCCTGCACCCCTGATGATCAGATCATCCGCATCCATCACCTGACCGTCGCCCGAGACGCGCCGCCCGTGGATGCTGTACCCAGCGCTGACCTCCTGGTGCTCCCAGACCACCAGGTACTGGTCGGATTTAACATTGTAGGCCAGGCGCGGGTAACGCCGGTCGATACCATCGCCAGCGGCGGAGATATAGAAAGGGCCGCCAAGCAGTCCACCACCTGGGGCTATGCGCTGGGCGCGGATATCATCGTTGCCGGGCCGGTCGTTGTACCAGACGGCCAGGTACTCGTCCCGCATTGAGTTATAGGCAATATCAGGGGACAGCTCAACCAGGGATCCTTCATTCGAGACCATGAAGGTGTTGCCCACCGGATCGATTGTGTTCGCAATTACCCGGCTGGCTGTAGGATTTCCAAAATTTGCCCTGGAATGAGAGGTACGCTCGCCGCCCATTGTAGTCAATATTGCCATCGCGGCGAAAATGAGAGATACGAGATGTCGAATGTACACAGTATCCTCCTATCGTGATGATACCGCAACGCGTGTATACAACCAGAGATGTTTTATTCGGTTGAAATTAAGGCTTACAATACCCCACCAGTAAAACCCGAAACGATATTCATTGTGGAAGTTATGCACTTTAGAGGAGACTGGAGGTGTTTGGATGGGCTGCGCCTGCCCGAACACCCCCAACCACCCATCAACTGCGTAAGTCCTACATTGGATATTATCGCGCCGATTATTTGTTTTAATCACCTATGATCTATTGCAGGGGCGACTATTTGCTAAAAAACGGCATCCCCCTATCGCAAGAACAATGATAGGGGGAATGTGAAACCCGCTTCAGTGGGTTTAAGCATATCAGGAGCCGATTTCAATCGGCGGATACGAGCCTCCATCCCCGCGATGCACCAGGCCTGAAGCGGCAGCCAAACCATAAAAATGCTCAGCATGGACCCTGTCGCCTAGCAGCTCGTACGCACGGGCTAGGCTGACATACAGGGACGGATAGAACGCCTCCACCCGCTCGTCGCCAACCAGATCAGCGCGGCGCAAGGACTCCTGGTTCCATTGCAGCGCATCCTCGAGAGTCGCCTGCTGGCGAGCCAGGTAATGGGCGGCGATACAGGCCTCGAAATCATCTCGTGCAATATCCCAGGCGCGCTGGTAGAAGCGGCGCGCCTCGTCGGGCTTCTTTTCGAATTCGAGGCGCGTGCCCTTCAGGCACAGCTGAACGACCGGATTATCCGTATCCATTGGGACACACCCTAATGAAGTTGCCGGCTGACCCCGGCGTCGATCAGCCGGGTAATCGTGCACTGGTCAGCTGGACGCCCATGCGCTGCATATCCGCAAACAGCCGCAGCGGCTCAGCAAAATAGCCCATCATCCACAAGCCTGGACGCCGCTCAGAGCCATCCAGGTACTGCAGCAGGCAGGCTGCCACCGGGATGGCGGTCAGCTCGTAGCCATCCGGGTGGCACAGAGACGCCTCGAAGCGCGCCGGCTTTCCATTCAGCTCACCGCTGGCTTCGATCTTGAGCAGCAGCATGTACGGGGGTTTGGGAAGGTTCTGCATCCCCCACCACACCAGCTTGCCCATCGGGCGCTTGCCGCGGTTGGGGGCGAACTTCAAGCCGGCCATCGCCAGGGGATAGATCACCCAATCCACCAGCCAGTGGGTGGAGGACATGTAAAATCCCAACTCCCGCAGCGATGGGTAGAACTCCGGCAGCGGAAGAAGCTCATCGAAGAACATCGAGTAGCACAGCCGCCTGCCGATATCAGCGCCAAAATAAACCTTGCGCAGCTCATACGAGCCAGTTTTCGTCCAACGACCGTCTTGATAGACCTGGGCCTGATAGGTCTGGAACATCTCCATCAGCTCATCCACCGCCTCGGAGTAGGGCAGCGCTTTGCCAAAATTCAAGTAAGCTCCAGCGACGGCTGAATCCAGGCGATCCAGGTGGGCTCCCGCGTAGCGCACCAGCGCCGCCGGCAGCCCGGGATGGAAGCCAGCCTCGGTGATGAAGCAGCGCCCGGAGCGCTCGATCTCCGGCGCCAGCGATTGAAGCCAGGCCAGTTTTTGAGCGCCAAGCTCCACATCCAGGTAGTCGGCGCCGCAGTCCAGGGCGGCCCGGGCAATGGTCTCCGTATGCCTGGTCACCGGCGCGGCCACGACCAGTAGGTCGATTCCCTGCAGGGCACTTCGCAGACCGGCTGGATCGGCGGCGTCCAGGCGCAGGGCCGATACACGCCCGCCTGGATGCTGCCCGTTCAGCTCATCTGTCCGAATCTGGGCTTTATCCAGGCTGCGCCCTGCCAGCACGATCTCTGCATCAGATTGCTCCAGCAGATGGCGCGCCAGCGGCCTGCCGGTCAGGCCGTACCCGCCCAGGATGAGAATTTTCGTCATTTTGACTCCGCTAGACCAGCTGCTCCATACGAAATGGGCCCCCATGACCGGGGTATATGGTATTGATGTTTAGGCAAGCCAGCTTTTCCAGGCTGGCACGCGCCCCATCCGGATCATCCATAATGGTACTGAAGCCCGGCTCGGACGTGCTGTTGAACAGGTCACCGCAGAACAGTGTCCTCCCCTGGCTCTCCGCCGGGTTGCCTCCGGTCAAGATACCGATCGACCCTTTCGAGTGCCCCGGGATGGAAACCACGACGGCCTGAAATCCGAATTCGGAGAGGTCGAAGCCGTCCCCGACAGTTAAATCGGGCGGGCAGCGGTCTGCATGGCTGAAGCGGAACAGCAGCGGGACGATCTTGCGTAATAGGGCACCCCCCTTTTTCCGGTTCCAGAACATGTCGCCGTGCTCGAGCATGCCGGAATCATCGGCGTGCATGGCTATTTTCGAACCATATTTATTCCGCAAATAGACGGCATTGCCGATATGGTCAAAATCTCCGTGAGTGATCAATATCAATTTAAGATTCCCGGGTTTGCATCCAGATCGTTTAAGGTCGGTGTCCAGTCTGGTGCGCGCATTCGACGCGCCGGTATCGATCAAGATGAAACCCTCACCGGTGTTGACCAGGTAGCAGTTCACGCTGCCCATGCGGTAGGGAAGCGGCAAGCTGATGGTTTTGATCTCTTGCAGCATGGTTTCTCCTATACAAGCAGCGGTCGCAGGCTTTCAGCCCAGGCGTGGATAGCATCCCAATCGCGGTGATCGCCTTCAGTCCACACACCCATTAGGATGCTCAGGCGGAATTTCAGCCGGTTGCCAAACGTGGGCACTTTGCTGATATCCAGCGCCCCGGCGAATAACCCCTCACTGACGGGCTTTACCAGGGAACGCACCGGCGCCATCCATTCCGCCACGTGTGGGCGGTATTTCTCGGCATTCGGCATTGCCAGCGTCATGCACACCAGAAAGGCTGCAAAGGGTCTTTGAGCCAGCTCTGCCCGGTGGACCTGCACGAACTGCATGGCTTCCGGCAGCCACGCCGCGCCGTTGATGCCGCTGCCCGCCACCACCGCCTGGTAAGGCGAGAGGTCCTTCACTTCCCGCATGGGCAGCACATCCACCTGCGCATCTCCATCAGCCAGGGTCCTGCCGATAGCCTCTGCCACGCCGGCAGTGGTTCCCGTGCGGCTGGCGTATGTGACAAGTATTTTACCGTTCATCGTCCACTATTCTCCTCGTTAGATACTCTGTCGGCTAATACCCCTGATCGGCCAGCTCCCACCAGGCGATCACCGCGCCCAGGCCAGCCAGGCTGGTAAGAATTACTATCAGGTAGCTGGTAAATCCAATCGCTTCGCCCTGCGAGTATAGACCGGGGACCGCCCATGGGAAATATTCTCCCCACCCGGTTACACTTAATATCTGCGCCAGGATAACAACCAGGAGGATAATCCCGAACGGCGCCAGATAGCCGCGCCCGGCGCTGGCGACGAAGGCCACGACGGTGACCAGGGCAATGGTCATCAGAGCCGAACCTGTCACCCGGACCATGCCCGCCAGGAGCAGCTCGCCAGGTGCGGGGGGCAGGGAGACCGCCCTGCCAACGAGAAAGCTGACGATAAGCAAGATGGCAACCAGTGCGGCTGACCAGACTGCGATGATGGTGAGCTTGGCGCACACGATTGCCGTACGGGGGGTGGGCAGGGCCAGGATGTCTTTCAGTGTGCGATCCGAGTATTCGCGCCCGAACACCCAGCTCGTAATGATCCCGAACAGGAAGACGCCGCCCACTGCCACTGCCAGAGAAAGAAATTGGAAATACCCCGGCCAATCTGCCGTGCCTACGGTGATCTGGGCTTTGGCACTGATCAGCCCAACCCGGCGCGCCAGCTCGGGGTCGCGGATGATGATCATAAATAAGCCGCCTACAACCGGTAAGAAGGCAAAAACTATAGCAGAGATAACCGGCAGGTGGGAGCGGCGTGCTTTGAGCGCTTCTACCCAGATGGCTTGGCGGAGATTGCTCATTGCGCTACCTCTAGATCCGTACCGATCAGCCGTAGAAAGTAGTCTTCCAGATCTTCAACCTCGATATGCAGCTTTAGCGGCGGACATCCGGCTTCTAGTAAACGAACAGCAATCTCATCCGGCTCCTCGACGGCGGCAGCATCAGCGAGTTCGAGGCAGCCATCGAAGCCGGGATCGACGCGGTAACCTGCCGCGCTGAGCACGGCCCGCGCGTCATCGTTTTTGCGGGTATCGATCACCAACTTGCGGTGGTGGTCACGCTCCAACTCATCCACGTCCAGCTCTTTGATCAAATGCCCCTGGTGAATAATGCCCACGCGCTGCGCCAGCCGCGATACCTCCCCGAGGATATGGCTGGACATGAAGACTGTGACACCCTGATTCTGTACGAGATCGAGCAGCAGCTGGCGAATTTCGACAATTCCAGCCGGGTCCAGGCCGTTGGCAGGCTCATCCAGGAGCAGCAGCTCAGGTCCGTGCAGCAGGGCCTTGGCAAGGCCTAATCGCTGGGCATTGCCATGCGAAAGCGTGCCAGCGCGGCGGTCGGCATAGGCGCTCAGTCCCATCAGCTCAATGGCACGCGCGACGGATTTCGGGTCCGTCCCAGGGCGCAAGCGGCGCATAGCTTCCAGGTTCTCGCGCACCGTCAGCTCAGGGTATGCGTGGGGGGTCTCGACCAGGTAGCCGACCGCATCCCACATTTTTATCTCCCCGGTGCGTATCCGGGTGCCCAATAGGTGCGCCTCGCCCGCGTTTGGCTTGATCATGCCGAGCAGCATGCGAATGGTGGTGGTCTTTCCGGCGCCATTAAGCCCCAGGAATGCGTAGATCTCGCCTCGGGCGACGCGCAGAGACAGTCCGTCGACGGCTGTAACGTCGCCGAAGCGCTTGACGAGCTGGTGAGTTTCGATAGCGAAATCTGACATGGGACCCGCGCCATCTCCTGAATGATTGGCGCCGATGATCTATTATATGACCGAATCATAGATTCAAATCTAACTATTTGCGAACGAGAGCGACTAAATGATAAACCCCAACCGCCAGGATCAGCATCCCAACAACAAGCAGGGCAGGAGTACTCAGCATGCGGTTGTTGTAAAACACAAACCAGGCTGCAATAGTGACAATGCCCGGTAGAATCAGCAGCCAGTGCAACTTCTTCCGCACTGCCGAGACAAGCATGGCGATCCCGCAAATCAAGTAAATGCCTGTAAAGAGACTTTCCAATCCCCAGCGGACCAGGAATCCCGGCGCTGGAGCCGGATATCCGCCAAGGGGTATCTCCTGGTTGGTAATGATGAGAGAGGGCTGCACCCATCCCAGGTCTTGTGGGCAATACCGGATCCACCCCGCCATGAAGCGCCACTCACCTCGATATGGGTAGTCTCCCGTTTGACCGAGGCGTACCCCAAAGTGCAGATGCGGTTCTAATGGGCTCTCGGCGCTGCCGCCATTTTCATCAGAGTCGCCCAGGTAGGCGATCAAATCCCCCTTGCTCACTTCCGCACCTGCTTCCATCCTCCACCGGCTGGGGCTGAGGTGCCCGTACAGGGAATACAGGTTCGCCTGGGGATGATCGATGATGACCAGCCAACCATACCCGCCCGCCGTCCCTGAAAAACTGATGCGCCCGTCCGCGATGGCATACACCGGCGTCCCCGCCGGTCGCTGGTAATCTTCAGCCGCGTGGTACTGGCGCTCCGAGAAGCGGAAACAATTGGAGGCGCCGGGAGGGCACTCATTTGAGATGCCAAACCGGGTGTAGAAGTTGGATCCATCGATTATTGGTTCGTCGAGGGGAAAGCGGAAGGGCAAGCCGTCATCGTCTGCTATTGCGCCTGCATCAATTACACCAATGGGTGTGCTCGCAGGGCAAGATTCCGGATAGCGCACCTTACAGCCTGCCAGCGGCAGGGCCAGCAGCAGGACCAGCAGGCAAAGGCTTGTCCACAGGCGTGAGTTGGACATATTGGCTTGACTTTCTACTGCAATTCGCCGGCGACCTTGTTACAGGACAGCTCGTCGCCCAACAGTCATTATAATCTCAAAGAATATCGCAGCACGGCGTATAATTGTCCCTAAATCCCGGTAATTTTAAGGAATCATGATGACCATTTCTGCCCGCATTTCGCGCATGCCGCGCGAGCTGAAGCTGTTTGCAATGGTATCCCTGTTGATGGGGGCCTCTTACAGCATTTACGATTCAACCTTCAACAACTTCCTCAACGAGAACTTCCCGATGAGCGGTTTCCAGCGCTCGCTCATGGAGCTGCCCCGCGAGCTGCCAGGATTCCTGGCTGTTTTTATCAGCGCCATGTTGGTATTCCTGGACAGTCGCAGATTAGGAGCTTTTGCCCTCGGGCTGGGCGCGGTGGGAGCCTTAATGGTCGGGTATATCCCATCGGACTATGCCACGTTGATGCTGTGCGTATTCATCTACAGCGTAGGGCATCACCAATGGATTCCGTTGTCTGCTTCCATCGGGATGGAATTAGCCCACGAGGGCCAGACCGGGCGGCGATTGGGACAGTTGAACGCCATCCGCAACTTTGCCACCATAATGGGCAGTTTCCTGGTCTTTGTAGGGTTTCGTTTCCTGGGCTTCCGGTTTCAGCACTCCTTCCTCCTGACCGCTGCCGGTCTGAGTCTGGCGACCATCCTCATGTTCATGATGAAACCAGAAGGTATAAAAAAGCCCAAGAAGTTCCTCAAATTGTACAAGGAATATCGCCTTTTCTACATTTTGAATATCCTTTCGGGCTCTCGCAAGCAGATTTTCCTTACTTTTGCCCCGTGGGTCATTGTGACCATCTTCAAGCAGCCCACCCAAACCCTGGCAACATTGCTGACCATCGGTGGTGTGATTGGCATCTTGTTCCAGCCCGTGCTGGGACGGGCGATCGACCGCTTCGGCGAAAAGCTCATCATGCAGATCGAGGCGGGGATGCTGGTCCTGGTTTGCCTGGGCTACGGATTCTCCAAGTTCCTATTCCCGGAAAGCACGGCCTTCCTGCTGACCTGCGCCTTCTACCTGCTCGACCAGATGTTGATGTCTGTCAACATGGCGCGCTCCATGTATATGAAAAAGATTGCTCTCCATGAAGACCATATCCAGACTTCCCTGACTGCCGGAGTGACAATCGATCATATCTTTTCGCTGACGATCGCAGTGCTGGGCGGCGCGATATGGAACCTGTTCGGCTTCCAATATGTGTTTCTGCTTGGCATCCTCGTTGCCGGGCTGAATTTCCTGGCAGCCAGCCAGATCCAGCATCCGCAGGTTTCGATGGGCGATGGTCCCGTCCCACTGCGGATCGAGGAGATCTGAGGCACTCACCCGCAGGGAGAAGAAGATATCACCGCGGATGCCGAAGGCAACGGAGTGCACGGAGCGAGGCATCCTGTTTGATAAATTGCTGCGACTCCTACTTTCGGATGAGATCCGCGTGCCTACACATGCCGTAGCAAAATCCATCCTGCAGTTGGATTGCACAAAGGCGAGTTGTATGTTAAATTACGACATATTTTATGTGTATAGGAGACAAAATGAGGGCACACAACATTTTCAGCCGCAATCCTTTATTTCTGGCAGCGCTGCTGCTCGGCATGGTTGTTCTGGTATCCTGCCGTGTGTTTCAACCTTCCCCTGCCCCGCAGGTGGAGATTACAGTCGAAGCTCCCCGCGAGACCCAGCCAGTCACCTCAGAATCGCCGCAGCCGGTCCCCGAGATGCGCGCCATTCCGGTGATTAACGTGCAGGTGCAGACCGGCGTCGGCTCACCCATCCCGGTGGAAGCCTTTGTGAGCGGCGAGTGGCCCGACCTGTGCGCCCAACTGGCTGCGGTGGAGCAGACTTTCATCGGCAATCGGGTCGAAATCACCCTGCTGGCGACCCCTCTCGATCCGAGCTGCCCGCCGGATCACCTGGGTCTGCCTTTCCGCATCGCCATTCCACTCAACATGGTCGAGCTGCCTCAAGACAGCTACAGTGTGGCGGTGAACGGGGTCGAGACGAGCTTCGATTGGCACGGCTCGGGCCACGGTCAGCCGGAACCAGCGGGAGCCAGCAGCGAGCCGCGCTCCATCCCGGTTGAGAATGTGCAGGTGGAAGTTGGAGTCGGCTCGCCCATCCCGGTGGATGTGGTCGTCAGCGGCACGTGGCCCGACCTGTGTGCCCAGATTTCCCGCATCGAGCAACACTTCTCCGGTCAGGCGATCGAGATCTCCCTGCTGGCTTCCCCGCCTGATCCCACCTGCCCGCCCGACAACCTCGGTCTGCCATTCCGGCTGGCAATCCCGCTCAATATCGCGCAAATGCCCGTGGGCGAATACGCGTTAAGCGTAAATGGCGTGCAGACCAGCTTCGAATGGACCGGTCAACCTGGAGCTACTTTCAGTGCCAGCCCGGAGAATATCGTCTACATCGGCGCGGATGGGAATATTTGGGCAGGAAACCGGCTGAGCGATGCGCAGCGCCAGGTCACTACGGACGGCAGATCGATGTATTTAACGGTGCCGCTTACAGATACAATGGTGAGCTATTATTTCCCGGCGATCTCGTCGGATGGCGCCTGGGTGGCTTACCGGCGGGATGTCTCTACGCCGGTCCCCTCGGGCATCCAGTCCGAGTACGGCATGTGGGCTGCTAACCTGGTCACCGGCGAAAGCCGGCAGATCATTTCTCAACACCCGGCAGGTCTCGCCTGGAAGCCGGGCACCCACCTGCTGACCTACGGGCTGGGCGTGGCAGATGGATATTTCACCCTCGGCGGACAGGTGAACTCCGAGCTGGCAACCGGCATCTGGGCCGTGGACCTGGATGGAGGCGACCCGGTCGAGCTGGTACGCCCGGAGCGCGGCTTTAGCTTGGCACGTCCACTCTGGTCACCGGATGGGAGCGGATTGGGTTTTGAAGAAGTGTCCAACTATGAAGGCAGCGGCATGTTTGCCTATTACGACCTGGAGGCATCGGAATACCAGCCTTGGGAAAATCCACTCGGTATCGTCGACCTGTCGCCAGCTGGCGCCCAGATCGCTTATGACTTCGCCATCTATACCCTGACTGGCGAGGAGCGCGTTTACCTGAACAGCATGGCTGGAGGCACCGAGCAGCAGTTCTCTCCCGAGCCGGAGCAAGGCTTTGCGTATTACCCGGCATTTTCGCCCCAGGGTGACCGTCTCGCATACCTGTCTGGCACAGCGGATCCCGATTCCCAGGTCTACACCCTGGTAGTGCAAGACCTGGCGGGCGGTGAGCCACAAGAGCTGGGGACTTTTGATGAAGTGCACGGGCTGGGATGGTCCCCGGACGGAAGCAGCCTGATCTTCAGCGCCGGCAAAGCCGAGGCGCACCAGATCCTGGCGCTGAGCCTGGCAGATGGGACCACCACCGTCCTGGCGCAGGGCACCAATCCGGCGGTGACGATGCCGTGAGGGAGACAGGTAAATAATGTGAGTACGGGATAAGCGAGCGGCTTTGAAACCCATGTCATTTCGCGAAGCGGAGCGGAGCGACGAGAAATCCCTGCAGAGCCAATTTTTAATGACCGTTGCAGGGATTCCTCGACCCCACAAAAGCTTGTCCTGAACGCAGTGAAGAAGCGCAGGGTCTACTACTACTACTCATAACATAATTATGCCATCTGCGCTGGCTGAAGGCAGAAGCCATATTTGGCCGCCCTGGCTTGTAAACGACGAATGTCCTTCTCACGTTGAACCTGAAGATACGTTTGCAG
>Ga0105094_10001758_pt1 | contig 11348 bp, 16 predicted proteins | sample PPLLak1March2015_2_FD_87023 | JGI IMG/M metagenome (GOLD analysis project Ga0105094, IMG submission 87023) | Freshwater sediment microbial communities from Prairie Pothole Lake near Jamestown, North Dakota, USA - PPLs Lake P8 Core (3) Depth... | ecosystem: Environmental > Aquatic > Freshwater >...
GCTTGGCGCACGAAAAGCATTTGGCGGTCAGAGTCCACATCCTGGACCCGCAGACGGACGCATTCCATCAGTCGCAGGCCGCATCCTTAAAGGATCTTGGCCATCAGCAGATGCGTTCCCGCCATACCGGCCATGACGCACCCGACCTCGGCTTGGGTCATGACGGTCGGTGGCCGGGCATGGCGTTTGGCCCGCACGGGCTCGAGCTGCTCCTCGATTTCCTGGCCGAGGACATGCCGATACAAAAAGACGATGGCGTTCAGCGCCTGCCTTTGGGTGGCGGCTGCCACCTCGCCCCGGGTTGCCAGATGGCTTAAAAAGCCCTCGATATGGGGCTTGCCCATTTGGGACGGGTAATTTTTGGCACCGTGAAACTTGATAAATCGAACGATCCAGTTGCAGTAGGTCTGCTCGGTGCGGTAGGCGTAATGATGGTAGCGCAGCACCTGGCGAACCTGATCCATCAGCTTCAATTTTGGATCCGGTTTGAATCGCGAACGTTTTTGGGTTTCCATGGATATTGAATATGGGCCGACAAACATGGAAAATCCAGGGTCTATTTTTCCATGTTTCACACTTTAATATCGCAATACGCGGAAAATTTTCCATGGTATATAGGCAATACATGGAACAATTTCCACGTATCAACAATGTTGGGCCAAAGAAAAAGGAAAGAAATGATGTCGAACAGAGCCACTATTGCAACGGAAAAGTTCTTGAGCGGATACAACTGAGCTCAATCGATTCTGTACGCTTTCCGGGAAGAAGGCGACTTGTCAGATGAAACTGCCTTGAAGATCGCATGCGGCTTAGGCGCAGGCATGGCACGAAAAGAGGAAGTCTGCGGTGCTATTACAGGTGGCATCCTTGTTTTGGGATTGCGATATGGCAGGGGTAACAATGATGATCGATCCGCAATGGAGTTGACCTATTTGAAAACAAGAGAACTCATGGGCCTGTTTTCTGATAAGCATGGTACGTTTATCTGTCGCGAATTGCTGAATGGTTGTGAGTTGACAACAGAAGAAGGGCAGAAATATTTCAAGGCGAACGAGTTACTCAAAAAGACCTGCACTCCATGCGTCCAGAGCGTAGTTGAGATCCTTGAGCGCATCTTGTGAGAAAGCCCAACCTTTGCATACACTCAGACCGGTGTTACGCTGCCGCTCCACACCGGCTGGTGATGCTGGCGTTGGCGTGATTCGACTGCGCAAGAGAAAAAAATGAAGACAGTCGTTGTCTACGATATTGATAGCCATATACCGAATTTAGCCCTAATGAAAATCAGTGCTTTTTACAAAGAACGGGGTTACAAGGTAAGGCTATCAAAGCAAGTAAAATATATACGGGCAGATAAATATTTCGGCAGCGCTGTCTTTCATAATGAGAGAACAAAGCTGAAGATCAAAGCCCTTTGTTCTGAATTCGGATCTGATATTCAAATAGGAGGCTCCGGGTACTCCCTGAATCAGAAGTTACCGGATGAAATTGATTCATGCTTTCCTGATTACAAATTATACAATCACAACAAATATGCCCTTGGCTTTTTGACAAGGGGGTGCAACAAAAGGTGCCTATTTTGCCTGGTACCCCGAAAAGAAGGGCGGCTAAACAGCTCGTATGCTGATTTTGAAGATTTTGTCCCGGAACGTCAGAAAAACGTAATGCTGCTCGACAACAACCTCCTTGCATCCGAAAATTCAACAGAAATTTTAGAGAATATAATTCGGAGAAAATACTACGTAAACTTCAGCCAATCTCTTGACATCTATCGTTTGACAAATGGAAATATTAAATTGCTGAAGAAAGTCAACTCAGTCAATTCACGGTTTACCCATCCGATGATTTATTTTAGCTGCAACAGTGTAAGGCAGGCAAGTCGGTTTTACGCAAAAGAGGATTTGCTGAGATCATTCGGCAAAGAGGCGGTTACGGTCATCATCATGTTCGGATACAACACCAGACTTTCCGAAGACTATGCGATGTTAATGATGGCGAAAGAATTGTCCTTAGTCATCTTTGTTCAGGAATACCAACCAGTGCCCGGCATTCCTTCTAAATTACCAAAAAATTATTTCGACATGGATCTGGATGAAATCGCAGCCATTAAATTTCGAACAAACGGTCAGAACAACGAAAAGTTTTTGAGATATGTAAATAGAATGTATTTTGAAAAAACCGGCACATACTATCTTCCCCTATTGAAATCAATTTACAGGTACAATCACAAGTCCGGTATAAATAAATTTCTAAAAAAAGTCGAATTGATATCTGAAAAACAACATATTTAACGCAAAACACTATCTTTATCAAAAGGATAAATATAACGAGGTTGTAAGAATTGTTAAGCTGGTTGAAAACTAAAAAGCAAACCAAAAAGGAGCTGACTCAGACTGAACAGATTAGAGATAGAATTATTGATATGTTAAGGGATCCATTAGTGCTTCGCAATGTCGAGAAAATAGCTGGGAGCAGAACCTCCGGCATTTGGAGAATAAAACGAGCAAAAATCATTCTTTTGACCAATGAAAACGAGAGTGTTGAACGTATTGTACTTGAAGTCCGTGTGCCGCCGGAATCAGTCATCAAATGCCGGGAATCCTTTGCGCATCTGGGCATTAAATATTTTTGCCGTCCGCGAAGAAATCCGACCCGGCGCGAGGCTGCTGTTGAGCGTATGCTTGCTATTCTAGAAACCCTACCCGTCAAAAGGTCTGCTCTTAAGAGACAGCATAGCCTCCATTATATTGGCCATGATTTTTCTGCTGAACGGATTGAAACAATAAGGGAAATAATTCAGAAAAACCCCCTGTGGTCTCGAAGTAAGATTGCGCGCGCGGTCTGCGAACGGTTTGATCTGAGAAAGTCCGATGGTGAATATAAAACGGGACAACTCGGTCAAGTATTGATACGCATGGCAATGGATAATTTGATCACATTGCCTGTTGCGCCTGTCAGACAAAATAAAACCGATCCAAAAGGTGCTTTTCTCTCCGGAACCCCAAAGGCCGCACCTGATTGTAATCAAACAAAGATCAAATATTCTTCGGAGATACAAACGATTCAGTTGATTCCCGCCATGAATGACGATGATAAACGCTTGTGGAGGATGTTGATCCAAAAATATCACTACATCAGTAATTCAGTTCTGTTTGGCGCGCAAATGCGATATCTTGTATACGGCGGAAAGAATATTAAATCGACAGCAAGTTTTATGAAGAATCATTTTCGTGACTCGGGGATATCCTATAACAAGTTGAACAAATATTTTGAGATTGAGCGAGGGGAACATCTACTTGCAACCATTGGTTTTTCTGCCTGCGCATGGAAGATATCAGGCAGGGATCGATTTATCGGATGGAATGATGAACAGCGTACTGCCAACCTCAGGCTTGTTGTCAATAACGCCAGGTTTTTAATCCTCCCCTGGATCAACGTCCCAAACCTGGCGTCCCGCATTTTAGGAAATGTTGCAAAACAACTTCCCTTGGACTGGGACTATAGGTATCACTACCGGCCTGTTCTCATGGAAACCTTTGTACAAACGGACCTCTTTAGCGGCACATGCTATCGCGCGGCAAACTGGATACATGTGGGTCAGACGAAAGGGTATAGCCTTTACTCAAGATATAAACAGAAATCGCCAACCAAAGACATTTATGTTTATCCCCTAACCAAAGATTTTCGGGAAAAGCTCTATGGCAAGAATTGAAGGCATGGATCAGGTCTACTAAGCTGACAGACTATCTTTTTTACCAAAAATCCCAACTACGCCTTGCACCCGATGAACGAGTGAAGGCGAATGTTCGCCCCAACAAAAGAAACCTTGATGTGTATGGACGTCGTGGAGCCAATTCAAAAGGATTTTTATGGGTAGTAAACGAAATAAGAAGGAGGTTAAAGAGGAATGGCGCTTATTTGATGCCGAAGCGGCTTATGCGGAGAGTATCTTTCTCCAAGCCATTGGAGATATGGAAGCGAGTATCGCCGCTGCTGAACGAGCACTCGAGATAAAGCCGGATTATCCTCCGGCAGTACTGACCATGGGATCGATAGAATATCAACGCGGGAGACCGGAAGAGGGTGCGCGTCTGTTCTCGACATTGCTTTCGCTGCCGGACGAAGCCGGAGATCTTTGGGAGGTCATCGACAAGGCTGGCAACTTCCTAATTCAAGAGGAGAGGTATGAAGAAGGATTGGAGTTGTATCAAGCTGCGGTTGCGAGGTTTCGCGAACGGGCGGTACTTTATCAGGGGTTGGGTTGTTGTGCCGGACACCAAAGGTTGTTCGAAAAAGCCGTAGAGGCGTCGCGGAGGGCATTGGGGCTTGAACCCGAAAATCAGAAACTTATAAACGACCTCGGGTGGAGCCTGTTTCAGGCAGGGAGGCTTAAAGAGGCTGAAGAAGTACTGTTGAAAGCGGTTGCCATGGATCCCTCGGATGAGCTTGGGCTGGAGAATCTGCGCTTTTGCAAATTTGCGCGTGCAAAACAATAGCACCGGCGAACATGGCGCTTCAGCAGACAACCAGGGCCGTGGCATCTTCGACAGAGCGAAGCAGGCTGAAATTAAGCGCATTTTCAAACTTGGAGGAAGCCTTGGCTGCTGCTGAGCTTATCGTTAGCCGTGAAAGAACAAAAACATGCTCCCAAACACCTCAGTGCGTGAAGCATACCGAGTGCCGTTCCGTTCATTTACCCCATTTCTACTGATCTCGTTTGGACTGGCTTGGGGTATTCTTGGACTGTACGTCTTTCTTCCGGAACGAATGGGTGAGGTGTTCGGCCAGCTCACCGGCAACCATCCGCTCTTCTTCCTGGCCGTGTACGCGCCTGCAATCGCGGCGTTGACTCTTGTTGCCCGCACCGGTGGCCTCACAGGCCTGCGGCGCTTCCTCGGGCGAGTGTTGCTCTGGCGCTGCGGCGCGGCCTGGTATGCTTTTCTGATCATTGGCATTCCATTGATCTTCATTGGCGGTTCTGCGTTTAGAGGGAACCTTCTCACGGAACCGTTCCCATTTGCGTCCTTTCAGGCTCTACTCGTGGCGTTGGTTCTTGCCGTCATCAAAGGCCCGATCGAGGAGTTCGGCTGGCGGGGTCTCGCACTTCCTCTTTTGCAAAGGAAGTTCGTTCCGATCTGGGCCGGGCTGATTCTTGGTGTCATATGGGGGCTGTGGCATCTGCCAGCCTTTCTGTTGAGTGGAACCCAGCAGAGCGAGTGGTCATTCAGCGCGTTCTTTGCTGGGTGCCTGGCGATAAGCGTCATCGCAACTGCACTGTTCAACAGGTCGCGTGGCAGCATTCTGCTGTCGGCGTTCTTCCACTTCTCGCTCATAAACCCGATCTTTCCGGACGCACAGCCCTACGACACGTACCTCCTGATCATTGTTGGGGCCCTGGTCGTCTGGTGGAACCGCAAGGATATGTTCACAAAGGAAGCTTCTGTTACCGAAGTCATTCCGAGCCGAGAAGCCGCCGATGGCTAACCATGCCATTCACGCGGACGGGAATTCCGTTGCGCTCCATTCCCGCTTCCCGCCGGTAATGGCCACGTTAGCTTTAGCAAAGGTTCTGCATGAGAAATAAATTCTTAGGTACAGGTGCAAAGGGATTTAATCCTAAAAGGAAAATATCGGTCGCGTTTCGTGGGCTATATTATGCCGTGATTCTTGACTTAGCTGTTGCTTACAAGATTATCTTGTCTGCCGTATTGATGGTTGGGTTCTTCTACTATCGTCAATGGCTTGACTTTGGGTTGGTTCTGGTTGCTACAGGGCTAATGATTGTAGCGGAGATATTCAATACAGCTATTGAAGCTTTATGCGATTTCGTCGAGACTGATAAAAATAATAGGATAGGAATAATAAAGGACATCTCAGCAGGTGGCGTTGGAATATCTATTTTTGTTTGGTTTATTATTATATTTATAGAAATATACCGTGGTAGTAATTTACTAGTAAACGGCTAACAAGTTTGTCCAGTTGACGTTTTAATCTCCATTTTGTTTTGGGGTGGCTTCGCCAATTTACCACAAAACTACACTACTACCAAAACGCAAATGACAAAGGCCATAGATGAACCTTTTCGATACCTGATAGAGATAAATTTTTGATAAGATAAGGAAGAATGATGAGTGACGAAAATAAATCAATTCACGAGTTTGATTTCAAATTAATTTGCGAATATTATTCGGGCATAGAACGACAAGGGCCTGGGAGCCCCGAAGTAACTATTAAAGCTTTGAGCTTTATTGATAACCTGACAAATGAATCCAAAATTGCTGATATAGGTTGTGGAACCGGTGGTCAGACGATGGTGTTGGCTAAACATACGTCAGGACATATTACAGGCATTGATTTGTTTGCCGACTTTATAGATATCTTCAATGTTAATATTCAGAAGATGAATCTTCAATATAGAGTGGAAGGTGTTGTTGGGTCAATGGACAATCTTTCTTTTAAAAATGAAGAGTTAGATTTAATCTGGTCAGAAGGGGCAATCTATAATATCGGGTTTGAACGAGGTATAAACGAATGGCATAAGTTCCTGAAGACAGGAGGCTTTATTGCCGTTTCAGAGGCATCTTGGTTCACTGAAAAACGACCTATCGAAATCGATAGGTTTTGGAAAGATGCTTATCCGGAAATTGACATCATTTCAGATAAAGTCAAACAAATGCAAAAAGCCGGATATATTCCAATTGCTACTTTTGTTTTGCCTGAAAATTGCTGGACTGAGCATTTTTATACTCCGCAAGTTTCTGCCCAGGAAAAATTTCTGAAAAAATATGCAGGCAATAAAACTGCCGAAGAGCTTGTGAAAAACCAACGACATGAAGCTGAGTTATATAATAAATATAAAGAGTTTTACGGATATGTTTTCTACATAGGAAAAAAGATTTAAATCGAATAATTAATAGCCGATGCGTTATCAGACATCTAACAACCGAGAATAAGAGGGCCGTCCATTGATTTGTAAGTTGCCAATTTTGCCCTGATTTGCTATTTCGATCCCCATGCCCCGTCAAGCCCGCATAGACGCCCCCGGCGCGGTGCATCATGTTATTGTGCGAGGGATCGAACGCCGCAAGATCTTTCTCGATGACCAAGACCGCAGCAACTGGATCGCGCGTTTGGGAAAAATTCTGGGTGAAACCGGCACGCCTTGCTTTGCCTGGGCGTTGATGTCCAATCGGTCCATCTGTTGCTTCGAACAGGTATGGTTCCACTATCCACCGTGATACGACGGCTGTTGGATGGCTATGTTATCAGCTTCAACCGGCGCCACAAACGGAACGGCCAGTTGTTTCAAAACCGCTATAAATCGGTTCTGTGCCAGGAGGACCCCTCCCTGAGGGAACTGGTAGGCTACATTCATTTGAATCCCTTGAGAGCCGGTCTCGAGGCGGATTTTGCCGGGTTGGATCGTTATCCCGTCAGCGGCCACAGTGCGTTGATGGCCATCAAAATCGCCCCCGGCATGACACAGACTACGTTTTAAGGTTGTTTTCCGAGAGTAAGTCAACCGCTCGCAGACGGTGCAAGGAATTTCTGGAGAAAAATGTAAGCAAGGAGCAGCGTCCCGGTTTGGTCGGGTGGCCTGATCCGCAGCCTGGGGGCCAGTGACATTGTCAGTGACGACTTAACCGGCAGCCAGGACGAATTGGAGCGAAAAGCCGAATACCGACAAAAAGGATATGATTTCAGTTGGCTTGCCGCGCGGGTGGCAAATTGGAGGTCAAGGAAGTATGAGCAGCTTTATCATAATCGCGATGTTCATCGCCGGCGGCTTGGCATTAGCCAAGTGGCTGCATGCCCGTGATGTAGACCGGATACTTCCTGTGCTGGAGAGTGCAGCGGGCACGCGCAATGGCAAGGTGATCCGGCAGTCTGATCTCGGGCTTCCGCAGCTGGTGGTGTTCGTGAGGGATAAAACGATACGCTTGACCCCAATGGCCAAATCCCTTTCTTCCCATGATTCAGGAATGATGACCTGCGTGGAGTTTGGCCTCCAGTCTTACCGTGGGGGTGAGTTCAGAATCCAGGAAAAAACAGGGTATCTCCGCACAGCGCTGCCAAAAATCCTTACCGGCGATGCCCACAATTTCAAGCTCCATCAGGCAGCGTTTGACAACCGATTTCATATATCCGCATCGGCCGTTGGTCAGACCGCAAAAATAGTGAGTGAGCCCTTGTTGGTGCGGTCACTTCTTGAATTACCGAAGGGCGCTGACATCCGGATCCAAAACGGGACGTGTCACATCGCTGTAGACGGTGTGCCCACCGACGTTGAATTTGTTGATCGTCTGCTTACCGTTTCGGAGCGAATAATCGGGGCTTTGGAAAGGTTTGGCAGCAGGAGTCCTGGGAATTAAACCCATTCTTGAAGGAATGCAGCGGATCGCAAGAAGTATGCGTCCGCTGATTCTTAGCGTTATCCGTATGACCCAAAAAGCACAACAATTATGAAGGAAATTGAATTCCATATTGTATGGAGAAAGCCGAAACATCCTGTAATTGTAGTATCCGATGGAAGGCTTTATTCGGCATTCAATATTAAACAATTGGCAAAAATCTGTATATCTTCCGTTCCAATCGAAAAAAAAAGTTACGTTCAGGTGATCGATTCAACGGGGTCAGAATTTTGGTATTCACCCAAAAACCATGTCTTATCCCCTGGTTTTTTGCATAAAAAGTGGACAAAAAAGAGAATTGTTGAAGCATTCAACAACAGTCAAAATTCCAAAGATTCATTGCAAAAATATTCCATGAAATCACTCTCAAGCAAACGGTTAGAAAAAATCATTCGTGACATTTGCGAGTTGCTGAGGTCATAACCTCTTCTTGCAGTAGACCACTGAAAGCCGCCACGGCCCTTACAGATTGTCGTTCGACTATGAATGATAACAAGCGAATCATAAAATGAAACCAGGCTCCAAAGACATTAAATTGAATGTATTGATAACGGGGGATGAACTGATCGAATTACAACGACATACTTATCAAATGGCTGAAGCCTTTGGTTTAGATAGAAGAATTGACAATTATCGCGGGAAACGTCCAATCGGTCTTTACAGTTGGGATTTCGATTGTTTACTTGCCGTAATTGAAAATGCTCTTGATGATCCGTTAGATTATCCAGACAAAGACAACCCGGGTTATAAAACTCTCAAGAAACTATATTCGCGCCTCAAGGATGAAAATCGAAAATTCAAATAAAAGCCAATGCAAACATCTGGATAGGCATGATGGATTCAACCTAAAAAGCAGCTCTTAGTCGTTCGCAGGAGCGTTAAACCTACAGGTGGAAATTGCACATGACCTTTCAAAAAGAAGATACCGGATACACAAAAACTGCAATATCAGACCTTCAGGGTGCATGGATGTTATTGCGGGATCAAGTGGTAAATGAATTTGGTTTTGAAGGATCCGACAGATTATTATTTCATATTGATGAGGCAATGAGTTGGGAATGCGTTCGGGCGCTTAACGAGATGAAACCCCTCATTCTCGTAATTGACAACATTGCAAGGCTGACCGAAGCCTCTGACGAAATCATGGAGCTTATCGGAAATGTTCGCGAAAATTATGAAAGTGCATTGGAAGCTATCAGAGAGGGGAAGGCCTTCTAGTTATCTGTTGAAATAGGCATAAAAGCTTAACCGGTCACTCCACCGGATGCGAAGAAGCTTGGCAAAATATCGGAGATTTCGTAGCTGTGGCCTACTCGTTCCGCGCACTGGTGAGATTGTCGTTGGCCCAGGCGGAGTGAGATGGAATTTAGGCGTATTTGGGATGGCCCGTCAAAATCGGCCGCCGGAGTTGACGATAAAGAAATTGGGGTTTGAAACACCGCTTTTCCCCCAGGAAGAAGCAAGGTCACATTGTATTGGATCAAATTCGAACGATAGATAAAACAAGACTGATTAAAAGGCTCGGAACGATTGATTCCAAGGCCCAATCAGACGTCGTTTCCGTATTGCAGAGGTTGTTTGCATTTTAAAGACAGACCACCCCCACACAATTGACGCGGATACAAAAGAGCGCAGGGAAATCCCGGACGCGAGGCGTCCGTGACGCGGGGTAGAAATTCCGCATTTTTTCCAGGTTAATTTGTGATCAGTCGGGTCGCCGAAAGAGGCCGACGCCCGGCAAACGAAATGACACTGGTCATCGAAAAATAGAAACGCGCTATTGCAACACCGTCCCGCGTAACCTTTGGCACTCTCCCTTTGGTAAACCACACAAGGCATGCAAATCTACCTCACCATTGTTCCGATCTTTCTGCTGGTGGCGCTTGGCTGGGTCGCCCGACGGTTGGGCCTCCTGACATCGGAATTCATGATAGCTGGCAACCGGCTCGTTTTTTATATCGGTATCCCGGCCATGCTGTTCATTTCCCTTGCGAAAGCAACGCTTCGAACCTCGATTCAAGCGCAAATGGTGCTGCTCACCATGGCAGCCCTGGCAATCGGATGGATCATTGCTTGGTTGGCGGCCTATCGGATGCGGATCAGCGGCGCCATGGCGGGCTCGTTCGTCCAAAGCGCGTTTCATGGCAACTTTGGATACATCGGATTTGCCGTTGTTTTCTATTATCTGGGGGAGGCGGGGCTTGTCAGCGCAGGTTTTCTGGCCGGTTTTTTGATGATTCTGCAAAACACGCTGGCGGTGCTGATGCTTCAGTTTTATGCCCCGTCCATGGGGGCCAAGCCCCAACTGGGGCGGACATTTCTGAAAATCGGCGGCAACCCCGTCGTGTGCTCGGCGCTTGCCGGCATGGCCTACTCGCTTGCCGGCCTGCCGATGCCGGAAGTCGCGGAGCGCAGCCTTAAAATCTTAAGCGGCATGGCCCTGCCTTTGGCGCTTCTGATCATCGGCGGGTCGCTTAACTTTGAGACAATTCGTTCAGGCCTGGCACTGGCCATCGGATCCTCGGTGATCAAGCTGCTGATCATTCCGGGGATTGCGTTCGGCTTCTACCAGCTTTTGGGTCTTGGGCCGATCGAATACCTGCCGGGGTTGATCCTGCTGGCCTGTCCAACGGCCACCGTGACGTATGTGATGGCACGGGAGATGGGGGGCGCGCCGCATTTTGCCGTGACGACCATATCGGTTAGCACGCTTTTATCGATCTTTACCCTCGCCGGGTGGCTGGCGCTGGCCGGATAGGGGGAGCAGGGACGACGCATCGGCGTGCGCCTGCGCCCTCGGGACAGCGGGTGCCCAGGGGTTGAAACATAGGGACCGACCCGCTATAATTGCTTGCCAAAAAGCGCGTTTCCGCCTTTTCAACCTGCCCGAAAGATCAAAATAGCGAAAGTGGCGCATCGCAGCGGGCTGAACCCGCA
>Ga0105094_10001763_pt1 | contig 11331 bp, 11 predicted proteins | sample PPLLak1March2015_2_FD_87023 | JGI IMG/M metagenome (GOLD analysis project Ga0105094, IMG submission 87023) | Freshwater sediment microbial communities from Prairie Pothole Lake near Jamestown, North Dakota, USA - PPLs Lake P8 Core (3) Depth... | ecosystem: Environmental > Aquatic > Freshwater >...
CAGCGGGAGCAGCGTGAGGGCGATCCGGGTGGAGTTCATCACCCGCCTGTACTTTGCCAGCCAGGGCGGAGGTACCAAAGCGGAGGCGCTGATCGATGCCCAAATTGAAGGAACCTCCAGGGGATTGGTCAGGCTGCAAGAGATGTTAGACGGGCTTCCATCCCAACAGGTGTTCAACCGCCTCGGATTAGAACTGCGCATCAAGCAGCTTACGTCCATCATGGAATGGCTGGAGAGGTGCCGCAGCGTGGTCCATCACCAAAGCAACCTGCTGAAAACTGACCAGCCATGAAGAAACTCTTATTGTTCCACCTGGTGCTTCTGCTGGTCCTGTCAGCATGCAGCGGAGGTGAAGCTGTAAGTGCAATTGCTACAACCACGCCCAATTCTACCGCTACAGGTATCAAGACAGCGGACGCCCAAGAACCTTCTCAGGCGGAATTGACTGTCGCAGCGGCAGCCGATCTGCAGTTTGCATTCAGTGACCTGGCCGAGCTGTTCGAGCAGCAAACCGGCCAGAAAGTGACCCTCATATTTGGCTCGACCGGCCAGCTGTCCCAACAAATTGAAAACGGGGCACCGTACGACCTGTTCGCGGCCGCCAATATCGACTACATCCACCAGCTGGCAGAAAAAAAGCTCGTGCTGGAAGACAGTGTGGCACTCTACGCCCGAGGGAGGATTGTGCTGGCGGCCAACCGCCAGACAGGGATCAAAGTGGTCGAGCTAAAAGACCTGCTCAACCCACAAATCAGGCACATCGCAATTGCAAACCCGGAACATGCGCCCTACGGGGTGGCGGCGAAGCAGGCGCTGGAAACGGTCGGGCTTTGGGAGGCGATCGAGCCCAAGCTGGTGTTTGGAGAGAACGTACGGCAGGCTTTACAATACGTGCAAAGTGGGGATGCCGAGGCTGGAATTGTGGCGCTTTCGGTGGCAGACGTGCCGGAGATCACCTGGACATTGATCGATGAGGCAAACCACCAACCCCTGGACCAGGCGCTGGCTATCGTCGCCAGCAGCCAGCAGGCAGAGTTGGCCAGGCAATTTGCCGCATTTATCAACGGCGAACACGGCAGACCGATCATGCGCCGGTATGGTTTCATCTTGCCAGGCGAGACCCCCATTCTAAAACCCAGCGCTGCACCCTGAGGAGAACAGCGGGCATGGGTAATGAATGGTCTCCATTGGCTCTATCACTGTGGATTTCTTTTCTGGCCGCGCTAATCGCGCTGGTCATCGGGACCGGGCTGGCCTGGCTGCTGGTCAGGAAGAATTTTCGGGGCAAGTCGCTCCTGGAGGGCATTGCCCTGCTCTCTCTGGTTCTGCCACCCACGGTGCTGGGTTACTACCTGCTGGTATTACTGGGCCAACGCGGCCTGGGACCGTTTATCGAACAGGTCTTCGGTTTCAGGTTCGTCTTCGCCTGGCAGGGAGCGGTGGTGGCGGCGGCAATCACTGCGCTGCCGCTCGTACTGATCACCGTCCAGGTGAGCTTTGCTGAAATCAGCAAGGAGATCGAGGATGCAGCCCTTGTGGACGGATGTACGGAATGGCAGCTTTTCTGGTGGGTGATGATACCCATCGCCTGGCGGGGTATCCTGGCAGGCTGGCTGCTGGGATTTTTACGTGCCATAGGAGAGTTTGGCGCAACTTTAATGGTGGCGGGGAATATCCCTGGACGCACACAAACCCTATCGATGGCGATTTACGACGCGGTGCAGGCCAATGACCTTGCCAGGGCGAACAGCCTGGCTCTGCTTTTGACCAGCATTGCCTTTGGGCTGCTGTTCCTGGTATTGCGACTGAACCGGCGCATCGCCAGTGGTATGTGAGGCTTTGATGTGCATCGTAATTGAAATTGATCAGTAGAAATCCTGAATTAGGACACTACTAGAGTGGGGAGATAGAATTCCATCTTGTAATTTCTCAGGAAAAACGTTGGATGATTTCGACTGCCTTGTGTAAACCGGCTTCCTGGCGGATGGAGACTCCCAGGGCGCTGGCAGACTCCCGGATGTCCTGGCTTTCGAGCGCCTGCCGTACGGCTTCAGCCACCCGGTCGGCGGTCAGGGTGCGCGGGTCGAGAGGGGCAGGGCTGGCGCCACAGGCGTAGATGCGCCGGGCCCAGAAGGGCTGGTCGGCGGCCAGGGGCAGCACCACGTTGGGGCGTCCCGAACGCAAAGCGGCGGCGGTTGTACCCGCCCCAGCGTGATGGAGGACGGCAGCACAGCGCGGAAAGAGCCAATCGTGAGGAGCGGCAGGCAGGAACAGCCGGTCAGGCCATTCTTCGGCAGCTGTCCAGCCGTCCCAGCCGGTTAGAATCACGGCGCGCGCCCCAACCTGGCGCAGCCCATCCAACAAGGCTTTCTGCAAGAGGCTTGAATTGGGATGGATCATGCTGCCGAAACCCACACATAGCGGGGGAGTGCCAGCTGCCAAAAATTCGACCAATTCTTGCGGAGGCTGGTAGGCGGTCGGGGGGTCCAGGAACCAGAAGCCAGTCTGCTGAACGTGATCGCCCCAATCCGGCTCGGGAGGGACGAGCGCCGGGCTGTAGGCCAGCAGCAACGGCGTGGCGAGGCGCCCACCGGACGCTCTGAACGGCCAGGGCAGGTGCGGGGGAGCATCCGGCAGAGCTCTGCGCACGCGCGGGTACATCAGTCGCTGGGAGGAGCAGAAAAGCGCGCTGGCAAAGTGATGCGTCAGGCGGTTGTACAGCCGGCCTAAGGGCAGCTCAGGGAAAGCCAGCTGGGGGTAGCTGCCACTGGGGAAGAACATCGGGAAGAACTGTACTGAAATGTCAGGAATCCCGAGCTGGCGAGCGATGGCGTGCGCTCCGAGGGTGAAGAGGAATGTATGCACTACCAGATCTGCGCCCTGGCAGGCCTGCCGGGCGATACGTATCACGTCGAGGGCGACCGGCTCAACCGCCTCCTTCATCTGGCGCATCATCGCCAGCGGATTTGAGCCGGCCTTAGTCAACCCCTGAGAGAGCTGAGCGATGTCTCCAGGCAGGGACAGCGCGGGTATCCCCAGTTCATCCGCCTGCAGGCGCAAGAAGGCGGGAAGCACCAGGAGAGGCGAATGCCCGGCGGACTGCAAAGCAGCCGCCAGGGCCAGGCAGGGCTGCACATCGCCGCGCGAGCCGTAGGTGAGAATGGTGATATGCAAGTGCATAACATTATAGTTTATGCCCGGCGTTTTTATTTGCTTCTGCCAGCGGGGGAAACAATTGGCATAAGCATGGCTGCCATCTTCCCGATGCAGATAGGAAGCTACCCCCATGACTCCGGGAAGCCGGGAATGGTACTGTTAACCGCGAGCCAGGTGCCTAAAACCAATCTGAGAGCGGTGAGAAAGCGAAGATCACAGTCCAGGAGTCCGGGCAAAATGAGGACATTACCGTGCTGGACGTGCACACCGACCAATCCGGTATGATCGGGTTGGTGCGAAGGCTGCACGGGTTGGGAATAACGATCCTGGAATTGCAGATCCTTCCAGAAGTAGGAAAACCAGGTAAAAAGCTTATATAATTGTCTGGTCGGTGCCCTGCAAGAAGTTGATCCTACAATTGGAAGTGAAGGTGCACAACTATGATGGATAAGCGAAAATCTCCAGAAACCTCACTAACCCAGAAAGTGGTGGAATATCCATGAACTTTTTGCAGAATGTGCAGGGCGCCGTGCAGGTTGGAATCACCCTGGTCCTGTCGCCGATTCTGCGCTCCTGGTACAACAGCTGGGGTGCAAGCGGTGCGGAGGCGGCAGAACCATTAGCCGGAGATGAGCGGGTGCCAGAACCCAGGCTGGGCTACACGCGGGCCATCACGATCAAGGCGCCAGCAGAGCGAGTCTGGCCGTGGCTGGCGCAGATGGGGCAGGGTCGGGGCGGACTTTACAGCTACGACGGCCTGGAGAACCTGGCAGGCTGCGATATCCACAGCGTCGATCAAATCCTGCCTGAGCTCCAGCATCCGCAGGTAGGAGAGCTGATTCGACTGGGCCCGCAGGGCTACCCGTGTTTCGCTGTGGCATCCATAGAAGCAAACCGGGCGCTGGTATTGATCAGCGCCGACCCGAAGACGGGCCAGCCCGTGGATCACGAACAACAGAAAGACAAAGGGTTTTCCATAGCCACCTGGCAGTTCATCCTGCAACCGGCGGATGAGAATGGCACGCGCTTGCTGGTGCGGCAGCGCCTGGCCTTCAGCTCCGACCTGAGGTGGCTGTGGAGGCTGACGGAGCCGATAGGATTCGTGATGGAACGCAAGATGATGCTCGGCATCCGTCGACGGGCAGAGAGATATCCCTGAGAAAGACATCGGAGTCCTGGGAGAGGTATACGGCAGATACAGCGGGAAATTGGGACTAACAGATATCACAGCGGGTAGAGCTGTGACACTGGGAGCAGAATCCATTTCGAAGCCATGATACAATTCTCACAATCGATTTCGATCAGGACTTATAAGAGGAAAATGTCGATGATACGGTTCCGCTTACTCACCTGAGGTCAGCGCGCGAGCGCAGGGCTGCGCTCGACGGTGTTGCTGCGCAAGTCTCAGCGTGGCGGAGCTCGTATCGCGTCCTGATACTACCTCCCAGCCTTCTGAACCGCTGTTGGCATGCGCCAGCGGCGGTTTTTATTTTGGCAACAGCGCCTCCCGAGAGGCGTATAAACCAACAAACAGGAGGCTGAAATGTCTGTACCCGATTCTGAAACTGTCCTGCTGATCACCCGCAACGGCATGGGGGAGGCTGAGCCTGAACTGCAGCAAAGGCTGATCACAACGTATCTAAAGTTACTGGACGAAAATAACATTCTTCCGGCAGCGATCTGTTTTTATGCCAACGGCGTGCGCCTGGTGGTGGAAGGTTCACCCGTGATTGATGTGCTGAGATCCCTGGAAACAAAGGGCGTGCACCTGGTGTTGTGCAGCACCTGCCTGAATTACTATAACCTTTCTGACCAGGTGCTGGCGGGTATTGTTGCCGGCATGACCGATATCATCGAAGCGCAGCGCCGCGCCAGTAAAGTGATCGCGCTGTAACTCAAAGATGATGAAAATTCATGCTCTGCGAGATGAGTTGCTTACGGGTCTATAATCCTGTACAATATGAGACGGAACCAGACGCTGTGCAAATTAATCCTGACCAGGCTCTATCAGAACCTGGCCCCCAACCGCAGTCCTTTCGCCCAAAAATCAAAAGAGAAAATACGATGGCAGGTGCTGACCATAAAGTAATCGAAAGTGGGGAGCAGCTGAATCCAGCCTTCGTGGAACAGGGTGAGTTGCTGCTCAGGACAAAGATGTTTGTCCCACCTGTTCGACCCAAGCGGGTGATCCGCCCCCGCCTGTTCGAACAGATGGACAGCGGCCTGAATAAGGCGCTGATCATGGTCTCTGCTCCGGCCGGTTATGGCAAAACCACCCTAGTCAGCAGCTGGCTGCACGACAGCGGTGTCCCTTCGACCTGGATCTCGCTGGACGAAGCGGACAACGACCCCATTCGCTTCCTGCAATATTTAGTCACGGCGCTCCAAAAGGTCCATCCGGCACTCCAGATAGACGTGCTGGGTTTTGTACGGGGTATGGATCCTTTCAGCATCGAACCCCTGCTAAATACCTGCATAAACGAGATCGCAACGGGAGGCATCCCATTCGTTCTCGTCCTGGATGATTTCCACGCCATCCATGCCCAGCCTGTCCTGGGAATCGTGAGCTACCTACTCGAGCATGTGCCGCCTCAAATGCACATCGCACTGCTCACCCGGACTGACCCACCTCTACCTATCGCCCACCTGCGAGCCAGGAACCAGCTGGCAGAGATCCGGGCGGAGCACCTGCGCTTTACACGCCAGGAGACCAGCTATTTCCTGAATGAGGCCTGTGGATTAGATCTATCAAATGAGGAAATCTCTGCCCTGGAGGCAAGGACGGAAGGATGGATTGCAGGTCTCCAACTGGCTGCGATATCGATGCAAGGCAGCAACGACATCCACCGTTTCGTCACCACATTCACAGGCAGCCATTCCTACATCATGGATTACCTGACCGAAGAGGTGCTCAGGCGACAGCCCGAGAAGGTGAGCGAATTTTTGCTGCAAACGTCGGTGTTGAGGCATATGTGCGGCGCGTTGTGCGAGGCAGTGGTTCACTCCAAAGCAACGGAACCGATCCGCGCACAGGTAATGCTGGAGAACCTGGAGCGGATGAACCTGTTCCTGGTACCACTGGACAATGAACGGCGCTGGTACCGCTACCACCACCTGTTCGGCGAATTACTCAACCGGCGCCTGGAGCTCCTGCATCCAGGATTAGCGGCTGAGCTGCACCACCGGGCTTCTACCTGGTACGAGCAAAATGGGTTAATCCCTGAAGCCATCCAGCATGCGATAGCGGCAGGAAACCGGGAGCGCGTGACCCAGCTGATCGAACAGAACGGTGTTCTCCTGCTCATACGCGGCGAAGTGACCACCCTGCTGGGCTGGATCGAGGTGGTTGAGCCAAGTTCACAGGACCATCCCTGGTTATATATCATGAAAGCCTGGGCTTATGCACTGACCGGAAATTTAGAGCACGTCAGCGGAATGCTCCAGGTCGCCGAAGAATTGATCTCCCCGCTGGAAGATGCACCTGAAGTCAGGATCATGAAGGGCACCATTGCGGCGGCTCGGGCCTACATGGCGAATGTCCTTGGTAAGTTCGGCACAGCCATGACGCATGCACGCCAGGCACTGGAATACCTGCCGGATAGCGGCCTAATTCCTCGCAGCCTGCGTACGGTGGCGATTTCCCTGCTTGGAGACGCCAGCTCGATGAGCGGCAACCTGGAAGAAGCCTGGCAGGCTTACCTGGAAGCAGAACCTATCGCCCAGGCAGCCGGTGACATCAACCTGATCATCGTGCTCAACTCCAACCTGGCCAACATCCTGGAAGAACAGGGGGCTCTGCACCAGGCCGCCAGGATATATTCCAAAACATTAGAGATGGCAACTCTACCGGGTGGTGGAAAGCCTGTGATCACCGGGCGGATTTATGCAGAGCTCAGCCAGGTCTATTATGAATGGAACCAATTGAGCGAAGCGTCGCAGTATGTCGACGTGAGCCTGTCACTATGCAGGCAGTGGGGGAATATGGATTTGCAGGCAGTGAACCATGTCATGCGGGCAAAGCTGGAAAATGTTCATCACCGCCCGGAGAGGGCGCTGGAAGCGATGCAAGCAGCTGAAGAGCTGGTGAATAATTTCAACCTGGGACCCAGGTATGCAAAATGGGTGGAATACAACCTGGCACGCATGTGGATTTCAGAGGGGAATCATGCCAGAGCTTTCGAATACCTCCAGAAGTTCGGCATCAACGCGGCAGAAAATTCTATGCCTGTGAACCTGCCGGGGGCTGAAATCACGTACCTGAACGAACCCGGATACCTGGTCTTGCTGCGATTGCTCCTGGCAGACGGAAAACATGACGAAGCGCTGAGGTTGAGCCAGCGGTTGCTCCAGCTGGCGGAAAAGACGAAGCGAACCGGGCGGATGATAGAAGTCTTAGCACTACAGGCGCTTGCTTATCGCGGTAAAAAAGAAGGTGAGAGAGCCTTGCAGGTTTTAGAGAGAGCCCTTTCCCATGCACAGTCTGAAGGCTATGTGCGCGTTTTCCTGGATGAAGGCGAACCCATGGCGAAACTGCTCTACCAGGCAAAATCCACCTTACCTTACAGCGGATACATTCATGAGCTGCTGGCAGCCCTGGGTGGAGATACCGGGACTGTCCTGCTGCCCGCCAACCTGCTGGTCGAGCCGCTCACTTCTCGTGAGCTGGAGGTGTTGAAACTGATCGAAGTGGGCTGCAGCAACCAGGAAGTGGCTGACCTGCTGGTGATCTCTTTACCCACGGTGAAACGCCATATCAGCAATATCTACAGCAAGCTGGGAGCGAAGAACCGGACACAGGCGGTTTCCCTGGGAAGGGAATTGAGACTGCTCGAATAACTGAAAACCCCAAGCGCCAGTCCGGTACACCTGCAGTGGAGCATGCACCTCTGCAGGTTGTTTTTTTAAGCTGCGACAGAAATACAACCCCAGATACAACCTTCAGACGATGTGTTTTCCCTTGAAAAACATTACATTATTGCCAGGAACAAGAAGTGACGGCCGAGATGACTCAGTCAATGGATGAAAACCAAGGAAAACCACCAGGTTCAAACGCCGGAAATTTCTATGCAGGCGGTGGTTATTTCGAGATCCATGTGAAGGGCCAGCTTGACAGCAGCTGGTCGGAGTGGCTGGAAGGATTGGAAGTGAAGCCGTTGGAAAACGGAGAGATGATCCTGGCCGGGACTATCGTAGACCAGGCCGCCCTGATGGGGATCTTGAACAAATTGAGCCACCTGAACCTGGCTCTAATTTCTGTAAATCTGGCAAATGCAAATAAAGGAAAGGAGACAAAATGAACGACTCGGCAACAATGAACAGGAATTTCGAAGCGATTGCCTGGGGGGCTATCTTCATCTGGTGGGGAATCACGGAGCTGTTCCAATTCCTGCCTGAGGGCAGCGGAGCGATTGGCATCGGATTGATATTACTCGGGGTGAATGCAGCTCGGAGGCGAAACGGCCTCCCCGCCAACGGTTTTTCCACCACGCTCGGCATCCTGGCGCTGGTATGGGGCGGATTGGAGCTGGCGGGGGCGCTCTTGAGCCTGCCGTTTGAAATACCGGTCTTTGCAATCATCCTGATCGTGCTGGGAGCAACCATCCTGGCGCCTGCATTGACAAAAATGCGAAACAACTAACCAGAGATTCAATATGACAGAATATCAAGGTCACCCAATCAAATCAGAACCTGTTCCTAACTGGGCCTACCGTGGCCGGGGGTTCGCCAATCTCTTAAGAATGGGCCACTGTGCCCCGGCGGTGATGAAGACGCTCCTGGATGTTTCATCTACCGAGAAGGAGTGCCTGGTGAAGCTCAGCGCAGGACTGCCGGGAGGAATCGGAAACACGGGATACGAATGCGGCGGAGTGACCTCACCCCTGGTGATGCTGGGGATCCTACACGGGCTGCGCCAGGTCGAGCGCGGGCTCCCAATAATCTTCGACAAAGGGCATGCGCTGATGAGCAATTTCCTGAGCTGCCATCATACCCTGCAGTGCCGGGAGATCCGCGGGAAAGAGCGCTTTCCCCGGCACTGCATCGGGCCGGTGACACGCTCGCCTGAAAATTACCTGGCCAGCCTGGATGGCAACCACACAGAATCCATTCCAAAAGTAAGAAGAGAGGGCTACGCCAGGTTGTACTCCCATATGGCCGAAAATGAGCTGCACTGCGCACAGGCTGTGCTGAACCAGCTTGGCTACAAGCCTGCCGAAAACCAGGAGCTGTTCGATGCCGTGGCGGCCTTCACAGGTGGGACGATCTTCATGGGAGGAACCTGCAGCGCATTTACCGCGGGCGTGATGGCGATCGGACTGCGCAAGGGCGAAATCGAAAACAGCTACCCGCGCGTGATCCGGATGCTGGCCATCATGGCGTCAGGCAGAAATGCTTTCGATGAAGGGCTCAACAAATTCAACCAGAGCATGAACCGCGGGTACCGACTCTCGAGATGGTTTGGTAGAGAGTTCGGCAGCACCCAGTGCCAGTCAATCACGCAATCTAGATTTTCTGAGGCGGCGGGCGTATCCAACTACATCGAGAGCGACTGCGCCAACAGGTGCAGGGGGATCGCAGGCAAGGTGGCAGAGAAAGTGCAGATGATGCTCGCTTGAGCGAGTTGCATTGAAAACGTTTTTTACAAGGAGCGAAACATGAAAAACTTATTTGCAGGAACAGAAGTTGGCAGGAAAAACATTGGATTAGGCGTTGTGCAATTCCTGATCCTCGGGGTGGCGGCCGGCATTCCCCTGACGGTTGACCTGTTTGGTGGATCGCTGCTGAGCAGCACACAATACCAGGCCTGGAAGGTGCTGCACGCATACGGTGTTTTCCTGGCTTTCGTCAATTTCTTCTTCGGCTACTGCATCGACCGGGTGAACCTGACTAGAAGGGAGAAGGAAATCGCGAGCTGGTCGTTCGTGATCGCCGGGCTGGCGGGCGGATTCGGCCGCTCGACGCTGTTTCTGCTGTCGATGTGGGGTGGATTCGGCAGCTACGCGGTCTCGCTCATCGAGACACTTGGATTCGTCATTGGAACTTTCATCTTCGTGCGCGGAAAGACAAAGGAGAACTCTTGAATATCCTCACCATCTATGCAAATCCAAGTCCAAGATCGTTCTGCCACGCGATTTTGGAGCAGTTCAGCAAAGGACTCAAAGAAGCGGGGCATGCGAACGAGGTCGTAGACCTGTACGGCATGCGGTTCGACCCGGTCATAAAAGCGCGCGATTACCCTTGCTGGATCGACGAAAACATCCCTGCCGGAATGCTCAGAAATATGATCCTGGAAAACAGCGGCGGTTCCATTCAAAGAACCATATTAGAGAGATGGCTCAGGAACAAGGAGACGGCCTACCTGACGAAAATGATCCGCAAGTTCAGACCCAGAGACGTCGTGGAGCAGCAGGAAAAGATAGCCCGGGCGCAGGGCCTGGCGATCATCTACCCGGTATGGTTCGTAGGTATGCCTGCGATTTTAAAAGGCTGGATCGAAAGGGTCTTCACCTACGGCTTTGCCTATACGCTCAGGCCCGAGGGATAGAAGGGAGACATCAAAGGCAGGGTGCCGCTGTTCAACCACGAGAAAGCGCTGCTGATGAGCACGACCCTGTTCGACGAGCAGGCTTACAACGACGGTTTCCGGGATGCCATGACCAGGCTGATCGACGATTTTGGATTTCGATATCCTGGACTGCAGAAGGTGGAACACGTTTACTTCTATTCTGTCGACGCGGTGGGCGCGGAAGCCAGTCAAGGCTATTTGCAGCAAGCCTATCGATTGGGAGTTGAGTACTGCCAGTCATAACCGAGGCCTCCAGGATGCATTGGAATGCCCGGTTCTTTCTCGTTTTCTCCTTTATATCTCGGGGTTGCCGGGAGCGCCGTGAGAGACCCTGACCAGGAATACCAGGACAGAATGCAGATCGATCAGGTTCTCTCTTCCCAATCTACCCAGGCAACCCCGCTGGAATCCAGGTAGGCATCGACCACTTGTCCAATGGTGGGGAAGAAATGGCGGTCGTCGAAGCGGTCAAGCAGGCCTAAGCGCCTGAGCTTGTCTTTGACGGGATCCTTCATCTCGGCGAATACCAGCTGGATGCCGGCCCTGCGCAGCTGGTCATCCAGCTCCACAAGCATGTCGGCGGCGGTGACATCGACGCTAGTGACCGGCTC
>Ga0105094_10001766_pt1 | contig 11321 bp, 13 predicted proteins | sample PPLLak1March2015_2_FD_87023 | JGI IMG/M metagenome (GOLD analysis project Ga0105094, IMG submission 87023) | Freshwater sediment microbial communities from Prairie Pothole Lake near Jamestown, North Dakota, USA - PPLs Lake P8 Core (3) Depth... | ecosystem: Environmental > Aquatic > Freshwater >...
ATCGCTGCGCAGATACGCCAGCAAGGCATCGATGCCGGCGCGGCTGCCGGCGACGGTGCCGTTGATGCCTTCGGCCGCCAGCAGCAGCGTGCCCTTGATGCCGTGGGCGACGCAGGCGTCCAGCAGCTTGGGCTGCAAGGCGCGATAGTCGGGGAGCTTGGCGAATTTGTATAAGGCGGCGACGACGATTTGCTGCATGTTTATTTGCTCGGGTTGAATTCAAAGGGGGCGGGCGCGCCGCCTGAGTCGGACGGCACATCAATTTGCAAGGGCGTGTCCACTTCGACCTTTTTCGCTTCGATGCCGACAATCTGCGGGAAGGCGATGATCAGCGCCACCATCAAGACTTGGATGACGACGAAGGGCACGGCGCCCCAATAGATCTGGCTGGTCTTGACGCCGCCGGTGAGTTGGCCGCTGACCTTGTCCAGGTAGTCGCTTTTGGGCGCGACGCTGCGCAGATAAAACAGGGCGAAGCCGAACGGCGGATGCATGAAGGAAGTCTGCATGTTCACCGCCAGCAGCACGCCGAACCACACCAGGTCGATGCCGAGCTTATGCGCCACCGGCGCCAGCAGCGGCACCAGGATGAAGGCCAGCTCGAAGAAATCCAGGAAGAACGCCAGGACGAAGATCAACAGATTGACGAAGATCAGGAAACCGATGACGCCGCCGGGCAGGCTGGTCAGCAGGTGCTCGACCCAGACATCGCCGTTCACCGCGCGGAACACCAGGCCGAACACGGTGGAGCCGATCAGGATGAACAGCACGAACGAGGACAGTTTCGCGGTGCTGTCCAAGGCCTGTTTCAGCAGCGGCAATTGCAAGCGGCGCTTCATCAGCGCCAGCACCAGCGCGCCGGTTGCGCCCATGGCGCCGCCCTCGGTGGGGGTGGCGATGCCGAGGAAGATCGTGCCCAGCACCAGGAAAATCAGCAGCAGCGGCGGCACCAAGGTGGCGAGGGCATGCAACGCCAGTTGGTTGCCGCGCAGAGTGCGCGCCGTCAGCGGCAGCGCCGGCGCGGTATCCGGTTTCACCATGGAAACCGCGAACACATACGCGGCATATAGGCCCGCCAGCATCAGGCCCGGCAACAGCGCGCCTTGATACAGCGCGCTGACCGGGCGTTGCAATTGATCGGCCAGGATAATCAGCACCAGGCTCGGTGGAATGATTTGCGCCAGCGTGCCGGAGGCGGCGATCACGCCCGCCGACAGGCGCCGGTCGTAGCCATAGCGCAGCATGATGGGCAGGGAGATCAGCCCCATGGCGATCACCGAAGCGGCGACCACGCCGGTGGTGGCGGCCAGCAGCGCGCCGACGAAGATCACTGCATAGGCGATGCCGCCGCGCACCGGCCCGAACAGTTGGCCGATGGTGTCGAGCAAGTCCTCGGCCATGCCGCTGCGCTCCAGGATAAGGCCCATGAAGGTGAAGAAGGGAATCGCCAGCAGCGTTTCGTTCTGCATGATGCCGTAGATGCGGTGCGGCAATGCGCCGAGCAGGTCGGGGGTGAGCAGGCCTTGCTGAATGCCGAGCAGGGCGAACAACAGGCCGTTGGCGGCGAGCGAGAACGCCACCGGATAGCCCAGGAGCAGGAATAGCACCAGCCCGGCGAACATCAGCGGCGGAAACAGGTCGGGACTCATGGCGCCTGCTCGGTCGCGTCGTGCCCGGGCGCGTCTACGAGGCCGAGCAAAAAGCCGATGCGCTTGATGATTTCCGACACGCCTTGCAGGGCGAGCAAGGCGAAACAGGCCGGGATCAGGAACTTGGCCGGCCATAAAATCAGCCCGCCGGGGCTGCTCGACCATTCCTGGGATTGGTAGGAGTCCCAGAAAAACGGCCAGGCGTAATACAGCATCACGCCGCACAGCGGCAGCAGAAACAACAGGGCACCCAGGATATCCACCCAGGCCTGCATGCGCGGCCCGCCGCGGCTGCTCAGCAGGTCGATGCGCACATGCTCGTTTTTCAGCAGGGTATAGGCCGCGCCCAGCAAGAACACCGCCGCGAACAGGCTCCACTGGATTTCCAGCAGGCCGTTGGAGCTCATGTTGAAGGCCTTGCGCACCACGGCGTTGCCGGCGCTGATCAGCACCGTGACCAGGATCAGCCAGGCCGCGCCGCGGCCGATGGCCTGGTTCAAGCGGTCGATCCAATGGGCGAGTTGCAGTAAGGGTTTCATGGAAAAAATAGGCTGTGTGCGTGTAGGGGCGAGGCATGCCTCGCCCGGTAAGGGATGCGGGCCGGGCTACAGTTCGCGCTCTGTTGCGAAACCGGGAGGCGTGATTATAAGTCGGGCGGGCGCATATCGTCGAATCGGCAGTGCTAACATACGTTTATGCAGAGTTATCGCATCTTGATGGGAATAGGCGGCGTGCCGCCGCATGACGAGCCGGCGGCCTATGTCTGGGAGCGGCGCCTGCATTGGTTGATGGTTGGCATCGCCTTGCTGACCCTGCCGGCGTTTTATCTGGAAGTGGCCCTACCGCGCGGCACCTGGCAGCCCTTGGGCCGGGTTTTGGATTCGATCATCCTGCTGGCGTTCAGCCTGGAATTCTTGTGGATGCTGCGCCTGACCCGGCAGCGTCTTGCTTATATCGCCCACAACTGGCTCAACCTGCTGATCATCCTCGGCGCCGCCCTGAGCATGGTCAGCGCGGGACCGGCCTGGCTGCCCTTGGCGCGTCTGCTGCGCATCGCTTATGTGTCCTTGGTGCTGGTGCGGGCCCTGGGGGCGATGCGCAACCTGCTGTCGCCGACCGCGGTGCCCTATCTGCTGGGCTTGGCGGTGGTCACCCTGGCGCTGGCCGGGGCCGGGTTTTACTGGCTGGAACCCACCGTGCATTCCTATGGCGAAGGTCTGTGGCTGGCCTTCGTCACCGGTTCCACGGTGGGCTATGGCGATGTCGTGCCGACCACCACCGGTTCGCGCATCTTTGCCGTGCTCATGGTCATCTTCGGCTTTGCCATGCTGTCCCTGGTGACGGCGAGCTTCGCCGCGTTCTTTGTCGGCGAGGACGAAAAAAAGCTGCGCAACGAGATGCACCGCGACATCAAGGAATTGCGCCAGGAAGTACAAAGGCTGCGCGCCGACATTGCCGAGCTGAACAGCAAGACGCCGCGCTAGGGGGCCCAGTCAGGGGCCCAGTTCAGATACGGCATTGCTTGCGGCAAATAGCGCTTGATGTGTACTCACAAATGGCGCACAATTTTAATCCGAAGCATGAAAGGAGTTTTCTGTGGATAACACCGCAACCAAGGAAAAGCGCCTCAACATTCGTTGCGATGACCACGCGCGCGAGCTGCTCGACAAGGCTGCTACCTATGCGCATGTCAGCGTCTCTGAATTCGTCCTTTCGCACGCGCTGGCCTCTGCCGAGAAAGTAGTGCAGGAGAATGAGTCCATCACATTGAAGCCGGAAGATTTTCGTGCATTTCTGGCGGCGCTCGATAAGCCGGTAAAAGCCAATCCAGCACTGAAGAAAGCGATGAAGCGCCATAAGGAGCGGGTTGCTCGTTGATGCGATATGACATCCGAGCATTCGACAAAGCCGTTGACACGACGCCCTTTCATTGCGGGCAACCCAGGCTCGATGAGTACATCTGCCACTATGCCGCGCAAGATGTGCGCCGAAACCTAGCGCGGGTATTTATCGCCACACCGGAAAATGATCCGCGCCAACTGGCGGGGTTTTATACCTTGAGCGCCGGCAGCGTCGGTTGCACCGAATTGCCCGCATCGCTTGCAAAGAAGTTGCCCCGATACCCGGTGCCGGTGGCTCTGATCGGGCGACAAGCCGTGCACGCCGAATTTCAAGGAAAAGGCTTGGGTTCGATTCTGCTGGCCGATGCCTGTCTGAAGGTCGCGCACGCAAGCGCAATGTTGGCGGTCGCTGGCATCGTAGTCGACGCCAAGGATACCGCGGCCGCTAGTTTTTATCGGCATTTCGGTTTTTTGCCCTTGGCGGGCCAATCGCATCGCTTGTTATTGCCAGTCTCGGCATTTCGCGCTTAGTTTTTTTTCGATCGCTTCTGGGGGCAGGCCTCTGCCGCCACGCTGCCGAACCTGCCACCGGCATGCTAAAATAGCCTTTTTTCAATTCCTTGAGTCCCTCCCATGTTCAGTGCCAGTCAGACCATTCAAGCCACCGATCCCGATTTATGGAAAGCGATGGAGCAAGAGCGCCAGCGCCAAGAAGACCATATCGAGCTGATCGCATCCGAAAACTACACCAGCCCGGCGGTGATGCAGGCGCAGGGCTCGGTGCTGACCAATAAGTACGCCGAGGGTTATCCCGGCAAGCGCTATTACGGCGGCTGCGAATATGTGGACATCGCCGAGCAGCTGGCGATCGACCGCGCCAAGGCGCTGTTCGGCGCGGAGTACGTCAACGTGCAGCCGCATTCCGGCTCGCAGGCCAATGCCGCGGTGTACATGGCCATGCTGCAACCGGGCGACACTATTCTCGGCATGTCGCTGGCGCATGGCGGGCACTTGACCCACGGCGCGTCGGTGAATTTTTCCGGCAAACTGTACAAGGCGGTGACCTACGGCCTGCATCCCGACACCGAAGCCATCGATTACGACGCGGTGCAGCAACTCGCCACCGAACACAAGCCGAAGATGATCGTGGCCGGCGCCTCGGCGTATTCACTGGTGATCGACTGGAAGCGCTTCCGCCACATCGCCGACAGCGTCGGCGCCTATCTGTTCGTGGACATGGCGCACTATGCCGGCCTGGTGGCGGCGGGCGTGTATCCGAGCCCGGTGGGCATCGCCGATTTCGTCACCACCACCACCCACAAGACGCTGCGCGGCCCGCGCGGCGGCATCATCATGGCAAAGGCGGAATTCGAGAAACCGATCAACTCCACCATCTTCCCCGGCACCCAGGGCGGCCCGCTGATGCACGTGATCGCCGCCAAGGCGGTGGCGTTCAAGGAAGCCATGGGCAAGGACTTCAAGCACTATCAAGAGCAAGTCATCGCCAATGCGCGCGTGATGGCCAAGGTGCTGCAAGAGCGTGGCCTGCGCATCGTGTCCGGACGCACCGATTCGCACTTGTTCCTGGTCGATCTGCGCGCCAAAAACCTGACCGGCAAGGACGCCGAGGCCGCACTCGGCCGCGCGCATATCACGGTCAACAAGAACGCCATCCCGAACGACCCGCAAAAGCCCTTCGTCACCAGCGGCATCCGCATCGGCACCCCGGCCATGACCACGCGCGGCTTCAAGGAAATCGAAGCCGAGCACTTGGCCAACCTGATCGCCGACGTGCTGGAAGCGCCGAGCGACGAAGCGGTGATTGCGCGCGCGGCCAAGGATGCGCAGGCGATGTGCGCGAAGTTTCCGGTGTATGGAAAATAGGATTCGGGATTCAGGATTCGGGATTCAGGGAAACCCCCTGAACCAGCCGACGTTTTTTACCCTGAATCCTGTATCCCGAATCCCGAATCCTGGGCGCAGCCGATGAAATGCCCCTTCTGCGGTGCGACCGATACCCAGGTGATCGATTCGCGGGTGAGCGAGGAAGGCGCCAGTATTCGCCGCCGTCGTCGTTGTGCCGAATGCAGCAAACGCTTTACCACCTACGAGACTGCCGAGCTGCGCATGCCGCAGGTGGTCAAACAAAACGGCATCCGCGAGGAATTCAAGCGCGAAAAACTGCGCACCAGTTTTGTCCGCGCCTTGCACAAGCGCCCGGTGCCCACCGAGTATGTGGATGCGGCGATCCAGCACATCGAGCAAGAGCTGTTGGCCTTGGGCGAGCGCGAGCTGCCGGCGCGGCGCATCGGCGAGATGGTGATGGCGGCGCTGTATAAGCTGGATAAGGTCGCTTATATCCGTTTTGCCTCGGTGTATCGCAGCTTCCAGGATGTGGAGGATTTCCGCGAGGTGATCCAGGACATCGACAGCGGCGCGAAGCGGGCGAAAACCGCTGCTAAAACCACTAAAAAGAAATAAACGTTTTAAAAGCAATTCAGCCACGGATGAACACGGATGTTCACGGATTTCAAAGGCATTGTTCATTCGCTCGGATATGTCCGCTTGTTGCTGCATAGGCTTTTATTTGTATTTGGTTTTATCCGTGTGTATCCGTGTTCATCCGTGGTTAAGAGTTTTTTAGGAAAATCCAGCCCCCGTGTATTCCGCCGACGATCATCGTTACATGGCACTAGCCTTGCGGCTGGCCGAACTGGGGCTGAATAGCACCAGCCCCAATCCGCGCGTCGGCTGCGTCATTGTGCGCGATGGCGAGGTGATCGGCGAAGGCTGGCATCAGCGCGCCGGCACGTCGCATGCCGAAGTGCATGCCTTGCAACAGGCCGGCGCGGCGGCGCGCGGCGCAACGGCGTATGTGACGCTGGAACCGTGCTCGCATCATGGCCGCACGCCGCCCTGCGCCGATGCGCTGATCGCGTCGGGTGTGGCGCGTGTGGTGGCCGCCATGCGCGATCCCAATCCGCAAGTCGCCGGGCGCGGACTGGTGCAGATGGAGGCGGCGGGGATCAGCGTCGATTGCGGCCTGCTGGAAGAAGCGGCGCGCGAATTGAATATCGGCTTTGTCTCGCGCATGACGCGCGGCCGGCCCTGGGTGCGCTCGAAAGCGGCGGCGAGTCTGGACGGCAAGACCGCGCTGGCCAACGGCGTGTCGCAATGGATCACCGGCCCCGCTGCGCGGCAGGATGTGCAGGCGTGGCGCGCACGGGCTTGCGCCATGCTGACCGGCGTCGGCACGGTGTTGGCGGACGATCCGCAATTGAATGTGCGCGACATCGAAACCACGCGCCAGCCGCTGCGGGTGGTAGTGGATTCGCAATTGCGCACGCCGCCCGGCGCGAAAATTTTGCGTGGCGGCGCCTTGATCGTATGTGCCAATGATGACGCGGCAAAACGTCAGGCCTTGCAGGAGGCGGGTGCGGAAGTGCTGGCCTTGCCCGGAGTCGATGGTCGCGTCGACTTGGCGTGCTTGCTGCAAACGCTGGCCGAGCGCGAAGTGAACGAAGTGATGGTGGAAGCGGGCGCGGCCTTGAATGGCGCCTTGCTCGCAGCGGGCTTGGTGGATGAGCTGGTGCTGTATCTGGCGCCGATGTTGCTGGGCGATACGGCGCGCGGATTGTTCGAGCTGCCGGCCATGCGCAGCATGGAGGAACGCAAGAATTTGATATTGCGCGATGTGCGCCAAGTGGGTAACGATATGCGCGTGATCGCGCGGGTGAGCTAACGATGTTTACAGGAATCATTCAAGCCGTGGGCAAGGTCGCGCAAAGCCAGGCGCGGGGTCAGGACGTGCGCTTGTCCATCGCCGCCGGCGGGTTGGACCTGAACGATGTGCAACTCGGCGACAGCATCGCCGTCAATGGCGTATGCCTGACCGTGATCGCCAAGCACGCGACGAATTTCGAGGTGGATGTGTCGGCGGAAACCTTGCGCTGCACCATCGGTTTCGATCTCGACAGCGCGGTGAATCTGGAAAAAGCCTTGCGCCTGGCCGACCGCCTCGGCGGACATTTGGTCAGCGGCCATGTGGATGGCGTGGGCACGGTGCGCCGCTTCGAGCAGGTCGGCGATTGCTTCCTGCTGGAAGTGGAGGCGCCGGACGGGTTGGCGCGCTATGTCGCACCCAAGGGTTCGATCACCATAAATGGCGTGAGCTTGACGGTCAACCAGGTGCAGGGCGATAGCTTTCAGGTGAATCTGATACCGCACACCTTGGAAATGACGACGCTGAAACTGATCCAGCCCGGCAGCCGGGTGAACCTGGAAGTGGACCTGTTGGCGCGTTATGCCGAACGCTTGCTGAACTACGTGAAGTGAACGCATCCTTCGCGGTTTCAGCCTTAAAGTGCGATAATCTCTCCCCCCTCCAGTTCGTATTTGGAAAGTAGTACATGGCAATCAGCCCTATTCAAGACATCATCGCCGACCTGAAGGCCGGCAAAATCGTCGTCCTGGTGGACGAGGAGGACCGCGAGAACGAGGGCGACCTGGTCATGGCGGCCGAGTTCGTCACGCCGGAAGCGATCAACTTCATGGCCAAGCACGGCCGCGGCCTGATTTGTTTGACCCTGACCGACGCGCGCTGCAAGCAACTGGGTTTGCGCCAGATGGTGTCGGACAACCAGACACCGCATGGCACCGCATTCACTGTGTCCATCGAAGCGGCGCAGGGCGTGACCACCGGTATCTCCGCCGCCGACCGCGCCGTGACGATTCAAGCGGCAGTGGCGAAAAATGCGCTTGCGACCGACATCATCCAGCCCGGCCACATCTTCCCGCTGCGGGCGCAGCCGGGCGGCGTGCTGGTGCGCGCCGGCCACACCGAAGCCGGCTGCGATCTGTCGGCCCTGGCCGGCCTGGAGCCGGCCTCGGTGATCTGCGAAATCCTGAAAGACGACGGCACCATGGCGCGCCTGCCGGACTTGATCGAATTCGCGCAACAGCATCAACTGAAAATCGGCACCATCGTCGACTTGATCCACTACCGTTCGCAGCACGAGAAGTTGGTGGAGCGCGTTGCCGAGCGCGCGGTGACGACGATCTACGGCGAGTTTCAATTGGTGGCCTATCGCGACAAGACCTCGGGCGAAGTACATCTGGCGATGGTCAAGGGCACGATCCAGCCGGAGCAGGAAACCCTGGTACGCGTGCACGAGCCCTTGTCCGTGATCGATTTTCTGGACGATGCCGGCAGTCCACATTCCTGGAATGTGCACCAGGCCTTGAAGGCCGTCAGCGAAGCCAATGCCGGCGTGGTGCTGTTTTTCCGCCGCCCCGAAACCAGCGAGAATTTATTGGCGCGCATCGAACACGCCGTGCACAAGCCGTCGAGCAAAGTCGATCTGCGCGACTACGGCATCGGCGCGCAAATCCTGCGCGACCTGAACGTGCGCAAAATGCGCCTGCTGGCCGCGCCGCGCAAAATGCCCAGCCTGGAAGGCTTCGATCTCGAAGTCACGGGCTATGTCCTGCCGCAAGATTGGGTGGACGCTTCCAACATAACCGAATGAGGTAAATCATGGCAAAAAAATACGACAACATCACGGAAATTGAAAAAGACCTGGACGGTTCCGGTCTGCGCATCGGCATCGTCATGAGCCGCTTCAATGTCGACATCGGCGAAGGCCTGCTGGGTAGCTGCGTGGCGGAGTTGGATAAGCTCGGCGTGAAGCAGGAAGACGTCACCCTGGTCACCGTGCCGGGCGCGCTGGAAGTGCCGTTGGTGCTGGAAAAAATGGCCCTGAGCGACAGCTACGATGCGCTGATCGCGCTCGGCGCCGTGGTGCGCGGCGACACCTATCATTTCGAAATCGTCGCCAACGAATCCTGCAGCGGCATCACCCAGGTGCAACTCGACAGCGGCATCCCCATCGCCAACGGCATCCTCACCACCGACACCGACGAACAAGCGCTGGCGCGCATGGCCGTCAAGGGCGCGGATTGCGCGCGGGTGGCGGTGGAGATGGCGAACTTAATGCAAAAGATTTAACAACTTTTTTAACCACGAATGAACACGAATAAACACAAATGTAAAAATCCTTGAATTGATTTTGCTGTTATTCGTGTCAATTCGTGTTCATTCGTGGTTCCAGTATTTGCTCTTTAAAGAATTAGGCTGACCAATATGAGAAAAAGCCGCCGCAAGGCGCGCGAATTCGCGCTGAAAGCTATTTACGAGTGGAAGCTGAGCGGCAACGACGTCGCCAGCATCGCCGCACATTTGCGCGACGAAGAAGGCTACGCGACCATCGACGACAAATATTTCCTGATCCTGATCAACGGCGCGACGCAAGAAGCCGCCACTCTGGAAGCCGCGCTCACGCCTTTTCTCGACCGTAGCCTGAATGCACTTTCGCCGATCGAAAGCGCCGTGTTGTTGATCGGCGCCTACGAAGCCCTGCATTGCCTCGACGTGCCCTATCGCGTGGTGATCAACGAAGCGGTGGAGCTGGCCAAATCCTACGGCGGCACCGACGGCCACAAATACGTCAACGGCGTGCTGGACAAGTTGCTGCCGCAGGCGCGGCCGACGGAAGTCAAAGCGAACGCTACCAGATAGAACATCCGCCGCGCGGGAGCCGATATGCAATGGATCAAGCTCACTCTACTGTTCGCAAGCACCTGCTACGCGGCCTGGAGCACGGCGCAAACCGCCCAGGTTGTCGATGTGCCGTCGCGTCCCGGCGTAAGCCAACGGCTGCTGTTGATTACCCCGGATGCGCCAAAAGCGGCGGTGATCCTGTTCTCCGGCGGCGCCGGCGATGTCAACATCGCAGACGATGGCCGGGTGGGAAAGGGGGGGAATTTCCTGGTGCGCAGCCGCGAGTTGTTCGCCGAACATGGCATTATCGTGGCGGTGATCGATAAGCCTTCCGATCGTTCCGATCTGACCAACTTCCGCCAGACCGCAGCGCATGTTTCCGATATCAAAGCCGTGATGACTTGGCTGCGCGCACAAGCCAAACTTCCCGTATGGTTGGTCGGTACCAGTCGCGGCACGCAATCCGCGGCATTCGTCGCCGGACAGTTGCAGGGCGATGCGCAAGCGCCGGACGGCCTGGTATTGACCTCGACCATGCTCAGCGACGACCGGGACACGGCGGTGACCGACATGGAAATCGACAAGCTGAAACTGCCGGTGCTGGTGGTGCACCATGAACAAGATGACTGCAAGCACTGTCAATTCCGGGATATCCCGAAACTCATGGATAAACTGGTCGCGAGCCAGCGCAAGCAACTGTTCAGCTTCAGCGGCGGCGAGAGCGTCGGCAATGTCTGCGGCCCGCGCGCCTACCATGGTTACAACGGCATCGAGCGCTCCGTGGTCGACAAGATCGCTGCCTGGATTTTGGAGCGCTGATCGCATGCCTTCCGAATTCGACATCATCCGCCAATATTTCACCCGTCCGGCCAAGCGCACGGTGCTGGGCGTGGGCGACGATGCGGCGCTGGTGCGTGTTGCGGACGGGCATGAACTGGCGATCTCCACCGACATGCTACTGGCCGACCGCCACTTCTTCGCCGACGACGATGCCGAGTCCCTGGGGCATAAAGCGCTGGCGGTGAACTTGTCCGACCTGGCCGCAATGGGCGCGACGCCGCGCTGGGCGCTGTTGTCTCTGGCCTTGCCGGAAGCGAATGAAAGCTGGCTCGCACGCTTTTCCGCCGGCTGGTTCGCCCTGGCCGAGGCGCACGGCGTGAGCTTGATCGGCGGCGATACCACGCGCGGGCCGCTGGCGATTTCCGTGACCATCCTGGGCGAAGTCGCGCGCGGCCAAGCGCTGCGCCGCGCCGGCGCAAAAGTCGGCGATGA
>Ga0105094_10001767_pt1 | contig 11320 bp, 9 predicted proteins | sample PPLLak1March2015_2_FD_87023 | JGI IMG/M metagenome (GOLD analysis project Ga0105094, IMG submission 87023) | Freshwater sediment microbial communities from Prairie Pothole Lake near Jamestown, North Dakota, USA - PPLs Lake P8 Core (3) Depth... | ecosystem: Environmental > Aquatic > Freshwater >...
AGGTAGATCGCTTCAGACAAGAAAGCAGATAATTTAACAATGATCCGGAAAATTAATGGTGCTGACTTATTATACTATCCGGTTTGTTGATTTGCCCGGAGTTGTAAGACAAGCTGCTTTGCATCGATGGCGGATTGCGCCTGGATGGCATATAGATAAATCAACCGGAGTACGGTATAATGCCCCCACTTTCATTGTGAGGAGGTGCTTGGTTAAAAATTATCGAGGGAAGTCAGCGCATGGCCCCAGAATTTTTCTGGGGTGACGAGGATGAGGGTTCCCACCTGCGAAGGTGGGTTAACCGGGTGCAGAAAGCGGCGCATTCGCCGGCTGGATGCCCTGCAGGCTGCCAGTCTGCAAGTCGGGAAAATCGAAGGATCAGCGGAAGCCCTCCGGGTGTGCTACCACCCGATTTCTCTCCCTCCTACAAGAAATACAGATAAATGCTAACCAGGTAACTGGATAGATAAAACCCTGTGTGAGTAGCTCATGGAATGGCGCTTGCCTGCTGGTTGGGTTCTAATCCCGACCTGTTTAGACTGGCGCGAAAAATCAGACATCACTGATGGAGGGATTTTCGATAATGTGTGGAATAGTTGGATATATAGGGCCGCAGGATGCTACACCCATCATCCTGAATGGTCTAAAACGCCTGGAGTACCGCGGTTACGATTCGGCCGGTCTGGCCGTGCTGGAAAATTCGCACATCGAAGTGCGGCGTGATGCAGGTAAGCTGGCGCGCCTGGCTTCTTTAGTTCATGATCTGCCAGTGCATGGGCATATCGGCATTGGTCATACGCGCTGGGCAACTCACGGCGAACCAAATGCACGCAATGCGCACCCGCACATGGGCATGACTGGTGATGTTGTCGTTGTCCACAATGGGATTGTGGAGAATTATCTGGCCTTGCGCGATGATTTACTGGCGGAAGGGATAATTTTTAAGTCTGAGACGGACAGCGAGGTGATTGTTCATCTGGTAGAGCGTTACCTGGGGGCTGGTAATAATCTGACCGAAGCAGCCCGCCTGGCGCTCAGCCACTTGAAAGGCGCGCATGGAATTGTCTTGCTCTCATCACGCGAGCCGGATAAGATCGTCGCTGCCCGGATAGGCAATGCTGGGGGAGTGGTAGTTGGTGTAGGTGAGGGTGAGATGTTTGTGGCCTCGGACCTGCCAGCTATCTTGGACCATACCCGTCGAGTTGTTTTTATCGAATCGCAACAAATGGTGACAATTACCCGCCAGGGTTTGACCCTTCAATCCTTATCCGGTGAAATATTGCCCTATGAAGTCAATACAGTCGCCTGGGATCCTGTGGCTGCAGAAAAAGGCACCTACCGGCACTTCATGGAAAAAGAGATCCACGAACAGGTGCGCTCGCTTACGGATACCATCGGTGGGCGGGTAGATTTTGACGAAGGACGGATCCTTTTACCGGAGTTAAACCTTACCTCTAACGCCGCGCGCAGCATAAAAAAGATCGTCATCACGGCCTGCGGAACAGCAGCTCACGCTGGGATGGTGGGTAAGGTATTGATTGAACATATCGCGCGCTTGCCAGCAGAGGTGGACATCGCCTCCGAGTTCCGCTACCGTGATCCGATTGTCGATGGCGATACAGTCGTTTTGGCGATCAGCCAGTCTGGTGAAACTGCAGACACCCTGGCCGCGATGGAAGAAGCGCGTTCCAAGGGCGCACGCCTGTGGTCGATCGTCAACGCCATTGGCTCACAGGCCATGCGTATAGCCGATGGATATATATCCATGCTCAGTGGACCAGAAATTGGTGTGGCCTCCACTAAGGCATATACCGCTCCATTGGTGGACCTGTATATGTTGGCTATCTTGCTGGGGGATTTGCGGGGGGTATTGGATGAGCGCACGCGCCGCCAGCTCATAGCTGATTTGCGACTGATCCCTGACCTGGCTGGGCGCTGCCTGGATCGTGAAGCTGAAGTGGAAAAAGTAGCCCGCACATTACTAAATATTAACCACTGCCTGTATCTGGGGCGCGGAATAAATATGCCCACAGCGTATGAAGGGGCTTTAAAACTCAAAGAGCTGTCGTACATTCATGCTGAAGGCTACCCGGCTGGCGAAATGAAACATGGCCCAATTGCCCTGATCGACCGCAATATGCCAGTGCTGGTCATCGCTCCTCGTGATCCGTGGTATGAAAAAATGTTCAGTCAGGTGGAGCAAACCAAGGCACGCGGCGGGATGGTGATCGCTGTAGCTACCGACGGAGATGAATTGATCGCCTCCAAGGCAGACCATATCTTATGGGTGCCTGAGACACCCTGGATGCTCAGTCCCATCACAACCGTGATTCCTCTGCAGATGCTGGCGTACCACATCGCCGCCTTGCGTGGATTAGATGTGGATCAGCCGCGCAATTTGGCCAAGAGTGTTACGGTGGAATAAATGACTAACGGTCGCAACAGGTCTTTACTTAGGGTTCTTTGAGGACCAGACCATAACCTTTGCCAGGGATATTTACGATATATTTTGGTTTGGCCGGGTCAAGTTCGATCTTGCCGCGCAGACGGCGAATTAATTGACGTAAATCCTCTGGGGTGCCGCCTTTGGCGCCCCAGACCTGCTCAAAGATACCTTCGACGCTCATAATCTTGCCCACATTCATCATCAGGTATTCAAGTAAACGATATTCTTGCTCGGAGAGAGCAACCGGTTCGCTATTGGCAATGCGCACAGTGCGATTATTGGGGTCCAGAATTAAATTTCCAACTTGATGTACAGCTGGTGTGATAGAGTGTTTTGAACGCCGCAGAACCGCGTGAGCCCGCGCCACCAGTTGGCGAGGGCTGAAGGGTTTGGATATATAATCATCAGCTCCTAATTCTAAACCATGCACTACATCTTCATCTTCGCCGCGCACGGTTAACATAATAATGGGGGTATTGGATGTCCGCCGGAGTTCTTTACACACCGAAAACCCATCCAGCCCGGGAAGGTTGACATCCAACACGATCAGATCGGGGCGCTGTTGCGCATATAAGCTGAGCGCAGATCGACCGTCAAATGCCAGGATGGTCTCGAAACCCTCGCGCCGGAAGGTGTAGGATAATATATCTGCCAGAACTCGGTCGTCGTCCACAATTAGGATTCGCATTCGTTCTCCACACTCTTCAAGGTAAACCAGAAACTAGATCCACCACCGGCCCGATCCTCGACCCCGGTTTGGCCTGCCTGAGCTTCGACGATGGCCTTAACCACGGATAGACCCAGGCCAGTCCCTGACTTGGAATTAATGGTTTGTGCTCCATAACCTCTGAAACGGCGGAACAAATCACCACGTTGTTCAGCAGAGATACCAGGACCCTGGTCAGTAACCGCAACTCGCACATATCCGTTTTTCTCCCAGGCGCGCAGGTTGATGTTGCTATCCGTCGGGCTGAACTTACTGGCATTTGAGAGCAGATTTACCAGCACCTGAACTGTGCGACGTGCGTCGGCGTTAACGAGAGGCAGCGTGTCGGGTAGATCGATCTGTAAGCGCTGACCATATTTCACGAGTAAGGGGTTCATCGTATTGCTTGCATCTGCAATGATCTTGTGCAAGCTGGTGGGGTGGGGAGAGACCCGGAAATGACCCGCCTCGATACTGGCGCTTTCGATCAGATTATCAATCAGGGTTTGCAATCGCAGGATACTCAGGTGTAGAGAAACCAGGAGCTGCTCCAGATCGGCAGGCTGTATGTCAGGCATCTGATCCAGGAGGAGCTCGCTCGAAGCTGCCAGGGCGGCCAGGGGGGTGCGAAATTCGTGCGTCACATTGGCCATGAAGTATCCCAGGCGTCGGTGGATAATCTCTTCATCGCTGACATCCCGGAAGACAACTGCTATCTCGGCGGAATCGCTGTTCGAAGGTGTAAGTGAAGCCCCTGTGATCGAGAGTGTTGCCCAGCGCCCATCGGCTAATTCGACCAGCACTTTACTCTCTTTGCCTGAGGTAGGGAGAATCTGGCTGAAATAAGTGTTCGGGTCTTCGAGTTTGAAGATTTCATCTACCGGTCTGTTAAATACTTGCTCACGACTCCAGCCAGTAATCTTTTCTGCGCCACGGCTAAAGAATGTGATGCGTCCATCTTTATCCAGGGTGAGAATCCCCTCAACAATCGAGTCAAGCAGGTGTTGAGTCCACGAGCGTTGTTGGCGCAATTCCGACATGCTGTGCGAGAGTTTCTCTCGCGCTTCTTCTAGAGCTTTAGCAACCAGGGAGACCTCGGTCAAATCGTTGTCCACTGTTACAGGCGTATCGAGATCACCACTGCTGAAGTTGACAGCCGTCTGGGTTAACTGTTGGAGCGGTTGGCTGATGCTGCGCGAGAGCAATATTCCCATAAGTGAGCCCAAGACGATAACGATCAGAATTGTGCCTGTAAAATTCAAGCGCATTTGTTGTTGCGTGGCAAAAATATCCGCTACGGATAGAGCTACTTCATAATCCAGATCGGCGTTCCCGTCCAGAGATTGTCGTACCGCATAGTATGGTTGTCCGAGCAGCTCGAAAGTTCTCCGGTTTGTTCCCTGGTTTTCCTGCTCAGGGATCTGATCAATGAAAATCTCCCTGCCACTCAAGCCGTGAGCATCCAGACTGGTGACGATCGGTTGGTTTTGATAAAGGATCGAATATTCCAGCCCGGATTGGAAATGGATTGTATTCGCCAGAGCATCATTTGCTGGAATGCCGGCTACTGACCAGCCCAGAAAACTTTCGTGCTCGCCAATCATGTGTGACCCGACCACCCAAACCTGTGGGGTTGGCGAATCCGGGATTACAAAAAACCCCTTTTCTTTAACATTGCTGCACAACTCTGTTACAGGCAGGTTCAGGGTAGAAACTAACACCTGATGGTTAAGATCGCATAACACCACAAGTTTGATTTCAGTGCCCTGAATCAGATCTTCTAGCTTTTCCAAACAGCCAGCTTTATCGTTGTTCAGTACCTGCTCTTGCAGACAGGATTGGTGGGAAATCAACTTGGCAAAGGCCAGGAGCTCGTTTTGGCGGACAGAATAAAGAACTTCCATATTGAGCGCGGCTTGCTCCACGCGCGACCAGGCCTGGCGATCCAACTGATTACCTAAGATTAAATGTCCGGGTAATCCGGCGATGATTGCAGTGATTACAACCACCAGCACGAAGCGACCGATCAATTGAGAAGTCAGGCTATGCAGGATAATATAAGATCTCATGCGCTGATTTAGAATTACCCCAAATTTATTTTTTCTCTACCGGAGACACCAAATCTCAAGAGAGATGTTAACAGTGAGTGATTATAAATACTATACTGGAATACCCATCAAAATACAATCCTTCATCTCCCCGCGACCTTAGCCAGATCACGTCGGCAATATCTGTGTGCTTTTCCTGGGGAAATCCCTGGGCGTTCTTTACGTAAAATACTTATTCTCTGTTTGCACCGATAGAGGACCATCCAGAGAAACTCCCGTTACGTTGGCTCCAGATTGCACGGTTCCCACCTGTATGTTGTTGAAGATAGTCATTGGCTGGACAGGCTCAGAGCTGGCAGGTTCGCTTGAATAGTACAGCCGCCGCCCGCGGATATAAAAGCGCTCCACCTGAGGGTCGAAGCTGTGCCCGGGTATGTATTTGTCCACCAGTTCAGCCATACTGTGTAACAATTGTGGGGTGGGCAGCAGCAACATGCCCTCCTCAAGCCTGTCTGCATCAATTGTCACAGGGTGTTCATTCTGACAGACGCTTTGGAATGGCGGCATTATCGACCAGGGTTGATTGCGATGGCGCGGGCATTTCAGGGCAAAATTGTTTTCCCGTTTGATTACCTGGAACGCTGTTCCCCCACACACCTCACAGGCAAAGTACCCCTCCTCATTGCACTCCTCTTTGGGGCAGGTCAGGTACAGGTAAGCACGCATCAAGCGTTGCATACGATTGGCAAGCGCCATTGGAGAGATGCCGGTGGTCTGATAGCCAAGCCCCGGCTGTACTTTTAACTCCAATGACTGGGCTGTCAGGCGTAGGAAACTGTCCTTTTGCGCGGCTGTATAGCGTGCCAGCTCGGGTACATTGCGAAAGCCACGCGTTTGGATGAAAAGGGTAGGCCTGGTGTGCAGGCTTTGTACCTTGGCTATAATCTCGCCCAGGCTAAGCAGAGCCCAGTTGCGGAATTGGGTGGCGCTCAACTTACCAGCCAGGCTCAACACGCCCCGATCAAAGCGGATAGTCAGCGAAGTCTCACGCTGTTGGTCTATCTCCACACGGTACCGGGCGTCACGTACTTCGGGGTAGCTTGCTTCCAGTTCACGGTAGCCTTTGACGTAAGGGTTGTCATCCGCGATCGTCATCCAGCGAAAGCGGCTGCTATCTGGGTCGGGGTCATGCAGGCGGCTTGAGCGTAGAGTTTCTTCTAGCAGGAAGGGCAGAGAATTCTTTAGCTCGGTAGTGAAGACCAGGCTGACCAGGTTGATACCTGCCCCGCATTCGATAGCCATCTCCAGGGCTAGTAGAATACTGTGATCGCGCCCGTGGATCACGCAGTAGCCGGCTTGTAGGTTAATCCAGAAGAAACCGTACAGGGTTTCGTAGACGGAAGTGGGGTTCTGATCTGTGTCAATATAATCGATGCGCCTGAGAAAGCGATAGCTGCCTTCCAAAAGCTCAGGCTGGTTAGGAAACTCCAGCAAGGTGTCCAGCACCAGTTGTCGTACCAATGGTAAGTCTTCACGGGTGCGGGTATTCCAGACCTCGATTTCACGCTGGATTTCGCCTTGCATCTCCACACGACTGGGACGTTTCGCATGGCGCGGATTAAACAAAAATATATATAGGGTCGGGTTTTGCCCATAGCGGTATTCTTCGTAGTACTGATCGATTTGGGTCGTGCTGATCTCCGGGCAGGCTTGAATGAGGGCGATCAATTTATCCTGTGGAAGGTAGCGGATGGTGTCTACCGGGTTGGTAGATTGGATGTTGAGCACCTGCTGGATTCGAAAGCGCAGGGTTTCTGGAAAACCTTCCACGCCAAGAAGCGCGTTTAGTTGTTTGCGCATGGCAAAAACAGGTATCTGTTGCAGCTTATGCGTATGGTTATTTTTACGATCCATCACCAATACCTTGCAAGAAGGGATATCTTGGTTGTTTTCCCTTCCTGCTGTTGCATAGTATAGCAAATCCTGCCTGCAGTGGGTTGTGGATTGTACTGTAAGAATATATAAGCGACTAACCCCTTAGAATATAATAAGACAAATAACATATAAAATCACCCTTTACAAAATTATCATAAATAGTAAAATCATATCTGTAAGGTTACGTACCGTAATGTTATTTGTGTCCGCTGGTTGTTAATAGGAGAAATAGCTATGAACCGCAAATCTAGACTGGTAATTCTGACTTTAGTTGCTTTATTGTTGTTCGCCTTACCCGCGACAGCCCTGGCCAACAAACGACTCTACAAGGCTCGCCTGACAACCGCTGCTGAAGTACATGATGTCATTGATTCAAATGCTTCAGGCTCCATGGTTTTAAGTACCAATCCGGATGGGACGATGCGCTTCATGCTTTCTGTGCGCAACCTGTCTGGATCAGCTACGGGCGCCCATATTCACGCCCCAGCCGATGAGGGGTCGAATGCCAGTGTGGTCATTACCTTGTGTGGAGCTGGTCCAAGTACTGCTGTTGTTGCCACCTGTGATACCACTGACGATGGTAGTCTGGTCGTATCGGGCGATTTCAACGGCTCTTTCCTGTCAGGAATGACTGGTGCAGCCTTCTTTGCTGCTCTTGATGATGGATTGGCTTACGTAAATGTTCACACAGCGCTTAATCCGGCTGGTGAAACGCGTGGTCAACTGATCCTGCAGTAGTGCAAAACTGAACAGGCTTGGGGTCAGGGGGCAATCTGCGCCCCGATAACGATGTGTATATATAAGCGAACTGCGTCCAGGGTATTCATACTGGACGCAGTTTATTAATAAGCCATTTTCAATGTGGAATTATCGCTGAAAAGCGCGCCGCATACGGGCAACGACCAGTACCAGCACCCCCACGACTGGCATCATTAAGGAAGGAATCCAAAGTAAATCTTCCATCCGCAGGACAGGTTGGGGTAAGTTGACCTGGCTAATTTGTGTCTGTGTGCTTTCATGATTTGTATTGGCAGATAGTGTTGAAGCTGCCTCGGCTTCCACAGCGGAATTGGCAGAGTCTGATGGGTTATTTGTAACCGATAACTCAAGAGAAGCTGCTAGACCAGAGGCTTTTTGACTGGCTGACTCATTCCCCGCGATTACTCCCAGGGCCTGGGGGATTGGGCGATCCGAGCTGACGAAAGCCTTACCTTCGCAGGAGAGTTGAGCTGAACCGCCGCCATCCAGCATCATGACTTTGTCCGCTCCAAAATTACGCAAGACCTCTGCAGCATCGACCTGACGGGTTGATTTGGTAACCAGGATCAAGATCGTCTCGTATTCATGATTGAGATCACGGTCATCTACACCGACAAAGGTTCGCCCCACATACTTGGCAGCACGCTTGTTGGCATCTTCTGCCAGGCCAGAAATGATGTGCGGAGCCGTAGATGAGTAAAAAGCAGCCTGGGTTAGTGGACGGATATCTGCTTTCCCGTCCCATATCTCCAACATAAGCTTGCGATCCACAAATTCATTTTTTCCATAGCCATCGGTCAGAAATTCACCATCCTTTTTAAGTGGGAATGGCAGTCGTGTGGGGGTCTCTCCCATTAAGAAGAATTGACCATTTGTCACACAATACGCAGAGGCTTCGGCATTTGCCAGGGATTGCCAATATTGATCCATCGTTCGCAAAGCAAAGCGAGCGTCATTACCTCCAAAAACGCCTTTGCCTGCTCCTGGATCCCGGATTTCACCGTGCATTGGGATTACTTTAGCTCCTTGACTTAGATTGATCAATTGTACAAAATCCGGACTACCCCCACTGTAATCTTTCCGGTACATTTCTATGCCATACGTGGAATCAATCAAGGTGAAACCTGGAGGAATGATATTTTCGGTGGAATCGGCACGGGCAACGCCTGAGGGTAGTAGCCTCAATACGCAGAGAAAAATTATTAAATATTTGATCGAGCTTAGTAAACGATTATTTTCCATCGAAGATCCGTATGCTGAAGACTGCTTTTGGAGGTATCCAATACGCAATCTATAAATGGATTATACAAGGAATTGAAGACCCAGCGCCTATCAGGGCTGTAAAACATCCATTGGGTTAATGTTTGCGCTGATGCGTTTATCGTAGATGTTCAAATGGGTGTGATATCCGCAGTCACGACCCTGACAGGAACGTCCTTGCATATCAGTGGTATATCCTAAGTTACTTTCATAGCCAACCACCTGACTTAGGCTGACTTGTTCAGCGGTGCTGAGAATATATTCTCCATGCATCAGCGTGATCTGCCAGATCTCATTCTCCAGAATTAAGGTGGGGTTACCTAGCTCATCGACAAAATTTGCTACTACCATGCCAGAGATTGGTGAGAGGATTTCGGCTCCCTTGCCGGCGCTGATGTCAATCGCATTGTGACCGTAGGAGAAGCCATGCGGGCCTTGCGTTAAATAGTAATCCTCATAGGGTTGGCCTATCACCAAATAATCAATAAAATCGGTGGTCTGAAGAGGGGCTGCTTCCAAATCTTCCAGGCTGACTTCATCCATTGCCATGGCAGGTTGGGTAGTAGCGCGATCCGAAATGATTTGGAATCCCAGGAAAAATAAAAAGGCCAGCGCTAGGACTGCAAAACCATCAACTCGTTCATTGTTCATCTGTGCATCCTTTAGATATAGAACATATATTCTAATTATAGCACAGATTTTTATTTTTAGAACACTGACTTAGGAATAGGTTTTGTAAAACCAGCGATTTTGAATAGCCACCAGCCCGGTAGCCATCACCAAAACAATGATTAATAGGATTACCATTGGACGGACATTGCCTGGAGGTGGAGTGGACGGACGCAAATTGATAACCATTGCATTTGCTGCATTGAGTTCTACCCCTGCAGGAAGAACATTATTGGCATGCAGCAGATATGCGGTTACATGCCAGTATTCCTCCGCAGAACGATAACCTGGACTCCACCAGGGCATGGTTTCAACAAGATAGACATAGAGATCGGCAGCCGTATCAAATCTCATCAATGTACCCGGGCCTGAGACTGCCGGACAACATGTTTTGGGGATTTCAAAACCCCACGGTGGATGAGTCGCGCTGTGACACTCAGATTGCCAGCAGTTGGAATCTTCTTTCCATTCCTGGCGCCATTCATCGGTCAGGCCCTGTCCGCGATCGCCGTGGCAGGCCATACAAACCTGCTTGTAATAATAGGAACCCTGTTCTAATTGGTTTGGATTTTGAGATAGTGCAGGCACGGCCAGCCGGTCGATGGTAGGTGTTGGAGGAGGGGAACTAACCCGCGGGTTACTCGTCGACAGTGGGTTGGCAACTGTAACACTACATGCTGTCAGAAAGAATACAGCCAACAATACGAGATAACGATTGGTCTTGGACATGATCAATAATCTGACCCGATTTGGGATATGCTGAATGGGTTAAACATAGCTGCAAGCGAAAAAACAGGCAAGTGTCAAAAATCTGTTTTTTGGATGACAAAAGGGGAATGGGAACGCATGCGTCTAATTGTACCCAGGTTTCTATAGATCATGGCTTGCACAAGGTTGAAACTCCGGCATCTTTATCATTCGTGAACGCCTAAACCACAAATGAGCTCAAGTTGACAGTTTGATCTATTAAAGGTATAAGCGGAGATGCTGAACAGATTGAAAGATGATGGGATAGGTTCTACGCATCGTCCGGGACTTTGCCCGGAAGATGAGGCCCCTACGGGGCAGTTGACAAATGAAATCATTTCCGGTAGGCTCGAATCATCCTGATCTGGCAGGAGATTGGAGCGCACGATGATCGACAAACTCAGTTCACGGTACCAAGCCTTTTTAGATGGCACCTACGAGTGTATCGACCGGATCGTCCTGAATGCCTACTTTCAGTTCGGGCAAAGGCCAGCCGGTTTTCGCACCTGGTGGCGCCAAATGGAGGGCTCGGATGAGAAGCTGGATAATGCCCATTTGATGCGCATGGCCGGTCGCCTGGCGCGGCGCTTGCGAGCGCATGCCAAGGTGCACCAGATCCCGGTGGTGGATTGTGCTGCCGAGGAACGCAAATACACGATTGCCGAACAGTACCTGCCCAAAGACCCGGACTTCACCGGGGTCTTCGTCATCCTGGTGGGGCGGGCGCCGGCTCCGGTTTGGGATGTGCAG
>Ga0105094_10001770_pt1 | contig 11314 bp, 9 predicted proteins | sample PPLLak1March2015_2_FD_87023 | JGI IMG/M metagenome (GOLD analysis project Ga0105094, IMG submission 87023) | Freshwater sediment microbial communities from Prairie Pothole Lake near Jamestown, North Dakota, USA - PPLs Lake P8 Core (3) Depth... | ecosystem: Environmental > Aquatic > Freshwater >...
GTCCCGTAGACACCCGACTGGCCGACGGTATCGCTGCCCGCCTCCCAGCTCCAGCCGTAGGTCGACTCGGGCTCGTCGTTATCATTATCTTTGATGATGCAACCCGACATCAGCGAGACCAGCGAGATGGCCGTCAAAACGGACAGCCAAGCGCCCCATTTCCGGCGGTTTTTCATCGAATGTGTCTTTGCCATGACTGAGTTTCCTTTCACTCAAAAAAATGAAAAGACCAGAGAAGTCGCCTCAATATGGACGCAGACCAGAATCTAAAAATGGCCCTTTTACGCTCTCTTTTCCTTGACTCCCTTGGCGCTTCCTGAATATTAAATATTCCTTTTCTTAGGAAAAGTCAAGGGCTGTGTTTACAACGAGTTGGCTTTGGTCCGGGACGGCTCAGGGGGCGACCTCCGCAGGATCTGTTCGTCGCTAATTGAATTTTCGGAAAACCGGCTTGACGGGCGCCCCGACGAGATATTTCCCGATCCCCTCGTCGAGGGCCTTCCTATAGACGATGAGGGCCTCTGAGATCCCGTCGATCGTCCGATCGATGTCCGAGTCGGAATGGGCATAGGAGACGATGCTCGAGGGCATCAGGAGGCCGCGTTTCATGGTTTCCTGCAGGAACAGCGTCCGGAAGGGCTGCGAGGGCTGCCCGGTCGCGTCCCGGGTCGTGTAGACGGAGCAGCAATCCGGGCCGATGATGGAGACGTGATCCGCGAGGCCCAGCCCCGCCGAGGCCTTGTTGACGCTTTCGGCCAGCCGCCGGCCCTGCGCGTACAGCGTTTCGACGACGGGATTCTCCCTGTAGAACTTCATCGTGGCCAAGGCCGCGGCGAGGGCGTGGTTCTCGGCTCCATGCGTCGTCGAAAGGAGAAAGACCCTCTCTTTGGCATGGTCCAGTCCGCCCAGCTCCATGATTTCCCTCTTCCCGGCCAGAGCCGAGACGGCGAACCCGTTCCCGAGGGCCTTGCCGAAGGCCGACAGGTCGGGAGCGATATCGTATTTCTTTTGGGCTCCCCCTAGGTGCCACCGGAATCCGGTGATCATCTCGTCCAGGATGAAGACCGCCCCGTTGCCATGGGCGAGCTCCAGGAGCTCGTGCAGGAAGCCCGCGGCGGGAGGCTCGTACTTTTCGGCCTCGAGGATGACGCAGGCGATCCGGCCCGGGTACACGCTGAAGAGCTCCTTCACGCTCCCGATGTCGTTGTAGCGGAACCCCACCGTGAGGTCCTTCGTGCAGGCCGGGATGCCCGCCGACATGGGCGTGCTGCCGATGAACCAATCGTCGACCGCGAAGAACGGCTGGTCCGCGCATACGGCCACCATGTCCCGGCCGGTATAAGCCCGGGCAAGCTTGACCGCGCCGCTCGTCGCATCGGACCCGTCCTTGCAGAACTTGACCATGTCGGCGCCGTCGACGATCGAGAGGAATTCCTCGGCGCACTCGAGCTCGATACGGGCCGGCCGGACATAGTTGTTGCCCAACAGCATCTGACGATACGCGGCCTCCACTACGGGTTCGAACGCGTGACCCAGCGTCACCGTCCTCAGGCCCATGCCGTATTCGATGTATTCGTTTCCGTCGAGGTCCCAGACGTGGGACCCCTTGCCGCGCGCGATGTAGACGGGCATGGACTGGGGATACTGGTCGTCCCCTTTCGCGTAGGTATGGCACCCGCCGGGGACGATCTCCCGGAATCGTTTCTGGATCTTCAGTGAATTCTCGAACTTCATGATGCGACTTTCATGGTTTGGTCCTACCGCGCACCCTTCGCCCGGAAGAACCTGATGCCGTAACGCCGGAGGAAGAGGGCCACCTCCTCCGCCAGATCGTTGGTCGGGGAAGCCCGCTCTTTGACTTCAACGTCGAACCAGACCGTTCCGCTCCCGTCGAGTCTCCGTCTTTCGTCAGGTGCGATCCGGCTGAAGCTCACCAGGACGTCGACATCCCCGGCCGGCAGATCCACGGACGCTCCCGCGACGGGCGCCCCGGCTGCGTGAAGGCGCCATTTCCGGGAGCGCCCCAAGCCGTGCCTGACCGCCCTGCAAACGACGTATCCGGGGCCTGTCCCTTCACAGACCAGGCCCGAACTCCCGAAAAAAGCGATCATCTCCCTGATCATGTCATCGAAAAGGCCCGCCTTTTCCCCGATCGAAAGATCCCTCGGGAAATCGGGGAATTTGCTCACCACCCTGGCGGGAAAACCGACGGCCAGGCATTTCGGCGGAATGGCGTGACTGACGAGGGAGTTGGCCCCGATAACGGCCCCGTCCCCGATCTTGGCGCCCGGCAGAACGAAGACCCGCCAGGACAACGACACGCTGTTGCCGATCTCGATGGGCTGGAAATCCACGTTGTATCCCTCGAGCTGGCTCAGCCAGGACGTGTGGCCGAAGAGCAGACAATCCCCCCCGATGCCGCTGTCGTCCCCGATCGTGATGGACCGGGCCGGGTTGAGGAAGGACATCTGCATGATCTGGCAATTCCGGCCGATGACGAGCCGGGAATCCGGGAACTGGAGGCCGCCGACGAAGACCTGTTCGTTGATCTTGCTGCCTTCGCCGATCTCGAAAAATGGGGTATCGATGAACGTGGTCGCCCCGATCTGGACATGACTGCCGATCCGGATCCGCCGGCCGCGGACGAAAGACAGGAAGCCGATCGAAGCGTGATCCCCAATGGAGACCTCTTCGCCGATGACGACGGATCCGAAGCCGATGGAGACCCTTTTGCCGATCCGGTAGCCCTTGAGCCGGTAAACGGCTTTTTTCAGAAAACCCGGCAGCCAGCCCATGAGGAGCATCTGCCTGACAGGAAAGCGGGGCTTCGGGATGAGCATCCTACTCCCCTATGAGGCTCATCCCGCCGTCGACGACGAGCGTATGCCCGACGATGCCCCGGGCGGCCTCCGAACACAGGAATTGCGCGGCCAGGGCCGCCTCCTCCGGCGAAGTCAGCCTTTCGAGCGGCGACCTTCTTGCTGCCCCCGCCAGCCTGGCTTCCCCGTCAGGCATCGCGGACCAGGCCCCGGTCCGGACAGCGCCGGGCGACAGGATGTTGACCCGGATGCCGCGGGGCGCCAGCTCCACGGCCATGTGCCGGGCCAACGATTCCAACGCCGCCTTGGAGGCGCCGACCAGCGAATAGGAAGGCACAACCTGCCGTGCCCCCTGGGAAGACAGAACCACTATGGAGGCGGACTTGCGGAATCTCGGCAGCAAGAGCAATCCCAGGTCGAAGAATGACCTGACATTCAGCGAAAAGGTCCAATCGAAGTGACGGTCGGTCATGGCTTCGAAGGCACGGTGGACGCCCGTGGCCGCGCAGAAGACCAGCCCGGAAAGATCAGTCAGCACGGTTTCGACCTCTTTGTCCAGCCTGGCCAGACCCTTGGCGCTCGTCAGATCGGCCCGGCACACGGTCAGGCCCAGGGCTTCCCGCCCGGCTTCCGCCAGGAGGGATTGGGCCGCCGGCTCGTCCCGAACATAGTTGGCGACGACTCGCGCGCCCGACCGGGCGAACTGCAGCGAAATGGCCCGCCCGATGCCACGCGTCCCGCCGGCGATCAGGAAGGTTTTGCCTTCGAGGCTGAACGACTTATCCATGGGACCCGTCTTTCACCCGGCCTGAGGAAGCCAGAAAGGATTCCAGGACCTCGTCGCGGCCGTCCGCGGCGGACCGCTCCATCGGTAAAAAAGTGAACAGCAGGTCGGCGGTCGAGACTTTATTCCCCCGGACCTCGGCCGAACAGACGGCCGTCGCCAATTCCGGCCGGCTCGTCCGGATCTCCGCCTTGATCGAGATCTTTTCGTCCGGCCTGACCCAGTCCCGGAAGGACGCCGAACGGATCTGGGCCAGGATCGCCCGGCCCCGTCCTTTCTCCGGAGTCTCGGCATTCAGGCACATGGCCGCCGCCTGGCCCATCATCTCCGTCAGCAGGACTCCGGGCACGACCGGGAAGCCTGGGAAATGGTCGCGGAAAAAATCCAGATCGCCGGGAAAGACGCGTTCCGCCTCGATGGATCTTCCCGGCTCGAGCTTCAGGATGCGGTCGATGAATAGGAAACGCATGGACCTAAGGGCCGGGATTCGCGTCGCGTTGGTTGAGAAGATCGATGATATCTCCGACGGATCTCAGCCGCTGGATCTCCTCATCCGTCAGGAGGATGTGGAAGTCCTCGTCCATCCGGGCGATCAGGGTCAGGATCCCGAGAGAGTCCCACGCCTCGATCTCGTCCCTTTTCGTTTCCGGACGGATCTTTTCAATAGGAGTTTCGAAAATTTCGGCGACCCAGGCCAGGATCTCGTTGGAATCCTTGGTCACGTTCTCACATTCTCCTCGGCGATAATATATCCGGCTGGGCCGGCCAATTCAACCCCGGTTCTCGAGCTCAACTTGTCCGAGCGCGGCTTCCGGAGAGAGCCCAACCAGGGCAGCCCCCCACGACAGCCCGACGCCGTAGCCGACCAGCATCAGCGACAGCGTACGGTCGGCCGGCCTGACCAGGCCGGCCCGGGTCACGGTCAACGGCACCGACGGCCCGCCTGTATTGCCGAAATCCCCCAAGGTCAGCGGCATCTTCTCCTCGGGGATGCCCAGCTTCTTGGCGAGGTGCTTCATGATGAACTGATTGGATTGATGGAAAATGTAATAATCCACATCCTCTTTTGTCGTTCCGGCGAGGGCCAAGGTGTCCTGGATCACGGCTGGGACCCGCTTGATCGAGAAGCTGAAAATGTTGGGCCCGTTCATCGCGACGCAATACCTTCGGCGGTCCTCGGGAAACCGCTCCCGGAAGCCCCCGCCGGGTATGATGAGGTCTTCATAACCGGTGCCGTCCGTATGGAGAACAAAAGCCCAAGGGACAGCGCTCTCCGACGGTTCGGCTTCCAGAGCTGTCGCGGAGCCGGCATCGCCGAACAACAGCGAAACGGACCGGTCGCTCTCGTCGGCGAACCGGGCCGGGGTTTCTCCGTGCAGCACCAGGGCCCTGCGGATGCCCCCGTGGGAGATCATGAGGGCCCCGAGATAAAGCCCGTAGGGATAACCCGAACAGCCCAGGCCGACGTCGAACGCAGCACAGGATGTCGGCAGGCGCAGCTTGGCCTGCAGAAGGCAGGCCGTCGACGGCAGGAGGTAGTCGGGCGACTGCGTGACCATGATCAGGGCATCGACGGAATCCCGCTCCCATCCGATCTTCTCCAGGAGCGATTCGGCCGCGGCCTGGCAGAGATCGCTGCTGCAGACGGATTCGCCGGCCAGTCTGCGGCTCCTGACGCCGGCCATGCCGACGACCTTGCGGACCTCTTCCGCGGTGAAGCCGGCCGTATCTTCGAAATTATCGAATCGACGCGATGGGACCGCCGAGACGATGCCCCTGATGCGGGCGCCCGGGATTATGCACTTGGCCATGGCTATTCAGGAAAAATCTTATTTCACAGTCCACGGGATGTCAAGGGAACGCTGCCCCGATCTTATCATCTCCCGTCCATCATACCATCGCGGCAACTCGCGAAGGCGTTATTGTTCAATATCGATACACCAAAATGAGCGGCCACTTGTAATTCCGGACGCGTTGGGCTAATTTATTCACGCGAATAATGTCGCATCTGCTGTTTCGGCGACCATATTATTTTGAGAAAGGTCGAGATACAGGCTTATGAAGGTCATAGACCTTTATTACCAGGTCAAGCCGGTCATCCCGCGGGGCCTCCAGATCTCCATCCGGCGGGGCATCGCCTCCCAAAAGCGCAGGCTAGTCAAAGACCGTTGGCCCATCGATCCGAATTCCGCACAACCGCCCCCGGGCTGGAAAGGTTGGCCCGACGGCAAGGACTTCGCCCTGGTCCTTTACCACGACGTCGACAGTCTGAAGGGCTTGAAGCGGTGCCTTCGTCTGATGGACGTCGACCGGAGTATGGGCTTCCGGTCCTCATTCAATTTCGTGCCCGAGGATTATCCGACGCCGTCGCGTATCGTCCGTACTATGTCCGAAGCCGGTTTCGAGGTCGGCGTGCACGGCCTCAAACACGACGGCAAGCTCTTCCGGCGTCCGTCGGAATTCCGGGCCAAGGTGCCACGGATCGATGGCTACCTTCGCCGCTGGGGCGCGGTGGGCTTCAGCTCGCCATCCATGCTCAGCAAGCTGAATTGGATCGCCGAGCTCGATATCGAGTATTCCTGCTCGACGTTCGACACGGACCCGTTCGAGCCCCAGTCGGACGGCGTCGGCTCCATCTTTCCCTTCCTGAGCGGCAACGACGCCGGCACCAGGACCTACGTCGAACTGCCGTACACTCTGCCTCAGGACCACGGGCTGTTCATCATCCTCAGGGAGAAGAACATCCGGATCTGGAAGCAGAAGCTCGACTGGATCGTGGCGAAGGGAGGCATGGTCGCGCTCAACACCCATCCCGACTACATGATCTTCGACGGCGAGGCCGGCGGACGCGAAGAGTACCCCGTCGAGCGGTACGTCGAGCTCCTCGACTACATCCGGACCCGATACGCGGGCCGGTACTGGCAGGCTTTGCCCCGGGAAGTGGCGCGTTTCTGGAGGACGGCGGCGGCACCCGGGTCCGCGCCATCGCCAACCGAACGCGCTCCCCTGCGGGCCGATCCGCCCATAGCGCCGGGCGTGAAGATATGGATCGATCTCGACAATACGCCCCACGTCCCCTTCTTCGTCCCCATCATCCGCGAGCTCGAGCGGCGCGGCCACGAAGTGGTCCTGTCCGCCCGGGACGCGTTCCAGGTCTGCGATCTCGCCGAAAAAATGGGCCTGAACTTCCGGAGTATCGGACACCATTACGGCAAACATCCGCTCATGAAGATCCGCGGGTTGTTGATCCGTACTGTTCAGCTGCTGCCGTTCTTTTTACAGCAGAGACCCCGTCTGTCGCTGTCCCATGGTTCCCGCTCTCAGAACATCCTCAGCAACTGCCTCAGAATTCCGACCTTAATGATCCTCGACTACGAATACGCGCGGATGCCCTTCCCGTCCAATCCCCGATGGACGATCGTGCCCGACGCGCTGTCACCCGAGGGCCTGGCCTCGCCGGTCAGGAGGGTCCGCTACTACCGCGGGATCAAGGAGGACGTCTATGCCCCCGAGTTCAAGCCGTCCGGCAGCCTCATGAGGGAATTGGGCCTGCGTCAGGATGATCTGATCATCACCGTGCGGCCTCCGGCAAACGAGGCCCATTACTATAACCCCGAAAGCGATGTGCTTTTCCGCGAGCTCATGGCCAGGATCTGTCAAACTCCCGGCGTTCAGGCGGTTCTCCTGCCCCGCAACAGCCACCAGGAACAGGAGATGCGGGCGAGATATCCGCACTGGTTTAAAAACGGCCAAACGACCGTCCCGACCCGGGCCGTCGATGGATTAGACCTTCTTTGGATCTCCGATCTCGTGGTGAGCGGCGGCGGGACGATGAACAGAGAGGCTGCCGCTTTACGTGTTCCTGTCTACAGCATCTTCCGTGGGAAAACGGGAGCCGTTGACATCATGCTCGAAGAAGAGGGCCGTCTGAACATGGTCCGCAGCAAGGAAGAGGTCTGGTCCAAGATCCAATTCGTCCGCCGGGACAAGAGCCGACCGCCGGATGCCGCGCCGCGTGATGCCCTGCGGGATATCTGCGATCACATCGAGAACATCATCCAGATCGAACGGATCCGGCCCAACAACCCCAGATCTCGCAAAGATTAAACAAGCCGGACAGTTTCTGAATCGGAGAATCTGCTCATGAAGAGCTTGAAGCTGATCATCGTCGCGGGGGCACGCCCGAATTTCATGAAGATCGGGCCACTCATGAAGCAGATCGCCCGTCTTAACGCCTCCGGCTTGGCCAGCGAGGTCATCATCGACGCCCTGCTGGTCCATACAGGTCAACATTACGACGAGAACATGTCCGAGGTCTTCTTCCGAGAGCTCGGCATCCCCCGTCCGGACATCAATCTCGGCGTCGGGTCCGGATCCCATGCCACTCAGACGGCGGGCATCCTCACCGGCTTCGAGGCCGTCTGCGAGCGGGAAAAGCCGGACTGGGTCGTCGTCGTGGGAGACGTCAACTCGACGATGGCCTGCACCCTGGTCTGCGCCAAGATGGGCATCCGGGTCGCCCACGTCGAGGCGGGCCTGCGCAGCTTCGACCGGACCATGCCCGAGGAGATCAACCGTCTGGTGACCGACGCGCTGGCCGACCTGCTCCTGACCCCATCACAAGACGCCGACGCGCATCTGCTCCGGGAAGGCGTCTCCCGCGAGAAGATCAAGCTCGTCGGGAACATCATGATCGATTCCCTGGTCGACAATCTCCCCAAAGCCCGCGCCGGCAGCATTCTCGAGGATCTCAAGCTTGAGCCTTCCCGGTTCGTTTATGTCACGCTCCACCGGCCGGCCAACGTGGACGATCGTCTCAATCTGAAGAGTCTCATGACCGGACTGGAAAAAATCGCAGATCGTCTTCCCGTGGTCTTTCCCGTCCATCCCCGCACCCGCAAGATGCTCTCGGAATTCGGCCTCCTCTCGCCGGCGGGAAGCGGTCTTATCCTGCTCGAACCCCTCGGCTACCACGCCTCTCTCCGTCTGACCGAGAGTGCGAGAGCCGTCCTGACGGATTCCGGCGGTCTCCAGGAAGAGGCGACCTTCTTCCGGACACCCTGCCTGACGCTCAGGCCCAACACCGAGCGACCGATCACGGTGACCATCGGCAGCAATCGGCTGACGAGGCTCGAGAGCTTTCTTGACGACCTCGAAGTCCTGCTCGCAGGCCCTGAGCGCATCGGACGGATCCCGCCCCTCTGGGACGGGCACACGGCTGAGCGTGTGCTCGGAGAGATCGTCGCCGCCTCGCCGGATCGGGAGAATCGGACGACGTGAGCGCGCTTCGAGATGCTCCGGCGGACGCCAGAGGAGTGGCGCTCGATCTGCTGGCCTATTGCCGCGCGAACGACTGGGCGGGCTACGATCCGTACGACGCCCTCAACAGCCGGGTCTTCCGGGCGCTCCCCTTCCTCGATTTCCGGCTGGCCCGCCTGGTCCTGACCCAGGGGGTCAAGCGCAGCCCGGTCAACCTGAGGCCGCTTCTCCTCGTGCCCCGCACCCCCAACCCGAAAGGGATCGCCCTTTTCCTTACCTCGGCCGTCAAGCTGGCCAGGGGGGCCGCGCCCGAAGCTTCGGAGCTCATCCGGCCGCTGGCCGAAAAGCTCCTGTCTCTCCGCTCCCCCGAGTGGGAGCAAGCCTGTTGGGGCTACAATTTCGATTGGCAGCAGCGTTTCGCGCTCGTTCCCAAGGGCTCGCCGAACATCATCTGCACGAGCTTCTCCGGCAACGCCCTGCTCGACGCGAGCGAATGGGCGCAAGAGTCCTCCTGGACGGAGTCGGCCTTGAGCGCCGCTGATTTTGTCGTTGAGAACTTCTTCTCGCGGGAAAGCGGCGGGAGATCGTGCTTCCGCTACACCCTCGTCGGCCGGGACGAGGTCCACAACGCCAACCTCCTGGGTGCCGCGTATCTGTGCCGCGTCAGCCGAATTACGGGTGATCCCAAATACATCGAAGCGGCCCTCGAAGCCGCGCGTTTCTCCGTTGCCAGACAGCGTGACGACGGCTCATGGCCCTACGGAGAAGCGCCGACACAACAATGGATCGATAATTTCCACACCGGGTTCAACCTGGTCGCCCTGCGGCGGATACGTGAGTTCGCCGGGACGGCGGAATTCGATGCCGCCATCCGGAAAGGCCTGGATTTCTTTAAAGCCCATTTCTTCCGCGACGACGGGGCGCCGAAGTATTTCCACGACGCCGTCTATCCCATCGACATCCACAGCGCCGCCCAGAGCATCATCACTCTGGCCGAGTTCTCGGACTCCGGGGCGGACAACCTTGCCCTCGCTCACAAGGTCCTCGAGTGGACCCTCCGGAACATGCGCAGCCCGAAGGGCTATTTCTACTTTCAGAGACGTCCCCGGTCCACGGTGAGAACGCCGTTCATGAGATGGTCCCAGGCCTGGACGCTCCTGGCCCTGGCCACCCTCCTCGCAAGCGCGGAGCCCGCACCATGATCGAGTGCGTGTTCACCGTCGACTACGAGATCTACGGCAACGGCCGCGGCTCCCTCCGGGACCTGGTCTACGAGCCGGCGGAAAGGCTCAGGGCGGTTTTTCGGGAACATAACGCCCGTTTTGTCGTCTTTCCTGACGTCGCCGAATTGGAGATGATCGACGGCTGGGCAGCCGATCCCTTCATCGGACCGGTCAAAGCGCAGCTCAGGGACCTCAATGACCAGGGATTCGAGCTCGGGTTGCACATCCATCCCTGGTGGTACAATGCCAGGCGTGAAAACGGGGCTTGGATCCTCGACCAAGGTGAATACAATCTGTGCGCCCAACCCGTCGATCGCATCGGCGAGGTGATAAACCGGGCCATCGGTTATATGAGGAACCTCCTGGGGGCCCCGGGATTTACCCCGCTCTCTTTCCGAGCCGGTCATCTGCGCTTCCAACCCACGCAGCCGCTGGCCGGCATTCTGGCGGCCAATGGCATCCGGTTGGATTCGTCGGTCTACAGGGGTGGCCTTTGGCGGCTACACAAGCTGGATTACCGCCGGGCTCCCAGAAAAGTCCTGTATTGGAGATTCGGAAGCGAAGTGACCGAACCCGATCCCCGAGGAATGCTGCTCGAAATCCCTATCTTTACCCGGCTGGTGCCCGTATGGCGGCTCCTGACAGGCAAGCGCGTGAGCTTGCAGCAGACCGGGGCGTCGAAAGCACAGGCAGGCCGCAAAGCCCTCGGCCGGCTGACGGATTTTCTCCGGTTCCGATACCCCCTCAAGCTCGATCTGGGACAGATGACAAAAGATGAGCTCAACGCGATGATGGACAGGTTGCTGAAAGAGGACGAGAAGGACCCTTCCCGGTTCCGTCCGGTAGTCGCGATCATGCACACCAAGGACCCCGTAGATTACGGCGCGGTTAACGACCTCCTGGCCCGGTTGGGACGAAACGGCATACCCATCTCGACGTTCGTCGACATCGAGCCCAAGGTCCGGGCGCTTACAGAAAGAACCTTTTCAATCCCCAATCAAAGGATCGTGCCATGAAGCAAGTCATCCAGGATTTTAAAACAGGCGATCTCTACGTCGACGATCTCCCTGTGCCGTCGGCGGCGCCTGGTTATGTGCTCGTCCGCAATCACTTTTCCCTGATCAGCGCGGGGACCGAGCGTTCGACCGTGACCACCGCCAAGGCCTCTCTTTTGGGCAAGGCGCGCCAGCGGCCGGACTTGGTCAAGCAAGTCCTCGATACCTTCAAGA
>Ga0105094_10001771_pt1 | contig 11311 bp, 13 predicted proteins | sample PPLLak1March2015_2_FD_87023 | JGI IMG/M metagenome (GOLD analysis project Ga0105094, IMG submission 87023) | Freshwater sediment microbial communities from Prairie Pothole Lake near Jamestown, North Dakota, USA - PPLs Lake P8 Core (3) Depth... | ecosystem: Environmental > Aquatic > Freshwater >...
CTTCCTTATATTTCTGCAGGATTAAATCTCCCGGAACATTCAGGAATGTAGCATATTGACCCGCAAAACTGAATTCGCTGTCTTCGCGTATGGCGCTGCTTCTTACTGAGACCATTGTTTTTCCCCCGGCTTTTTTACACAGCTTTGCATACGCATGGTCAATGGCTTCCTTGAGATCAGGAGAGATATCCGATTGTATGATCATTTCATATATTTCTTTACTTATCTTATTCAATGCTTCCAGATCTTCAATATTAAGGTCCGATAATTTAGAACTGATTTTTTCGACAAGGCCATTATCGTCCATAAATTTAACAAAGGCATAGGCACTAATAACAAACCCATCTGGAGCCGGCAGATTGAGAGCGGTCTTCACTTCTCCTAAATGGGTAATTTTCCCCCCCGCAATTCCAACCGTTTTACCCGTTAGATTTTCGATGGGAATAGTCAGATCACTGACCGGGATCTCCATTTTATATTCCAGAATTTTTTCGATCTCCCGCCCAATGTCAGCATGTATTGTGTAGAATTGTTTGTATTTCTCCTTCGAAAGCGCATTGAGACCGTCGATAATCTTTAAGACTTCATAGCTGATAAGCCGCGTATTTGTTTTTATATACGATATATCAAAGAGATATTCACCGGAGAATTTCTCTTCCATGTCAGCCATAAGTTCAAGAACCTGATTATTTGCAGTGAGGAGGTTCTGGAATGCCTGATATTTCTGTTTGATAACGGCTCTGACAGCATCGTTGTCCACTTTTTCCTGAGATCCTTTCTTAAACAAATCTGAAAATTTAAACATGCATAATTATACACTTTAAACACGTAAAAAAACTCTTGACAACTGTAGCTAATATCATTATACTTTTTTTGATTTAACGTCATTTTGTCATATCATTATTAATTACTTATGATATGGAATTGATAGACAGGGAAGACCACCAGAAACTCTATTTTCAGCTCTATGAGATTTTGAAGAAAAAAATCGAGAGCAGTGAATGGCAGATTGGCGCACAAATACCTACCGAAGAAGATCTCTGTAAAATGTTCAATGTCAGCAGAGTCACTGTGAGAACCGCTGTCCTCGAACTGGTAAGGCAGGGCTACCTGAAACGCCAGCAGGGTAAAGGCACTTTCATATTCAGAAACATTGGATCTGAAGGCCTCACCATGCTGACAAGTCTTCAAGAAATCCTTTTTGAGAAAGGATTTCAGGTTACCACAAAAGTTCTTGCGCGCAGTGTCATGATGCCGATCGGTGACCTGAACATAAAACTCAACATTCCGAAGGACAAGCACATTATTTACCTTAAGCGTCTCTTCTTAATCGGTGGAGAGCCGGGAATACTACAGGAAAGCTATATACCATATCATGTATGCCCTCTCCTCCTTGAAGAAGACCTGGAACATAATTTACTTTTGGACTTATTCGAAAAAAAGTATGGCATCAAATTCACGAAAGTGGAAAACCATATAGAGATAACATTCCTCTCTGCAGATGAGGCACAAATGATTGGGTTGCCGGAAGGGTCACCTGTAATTCTCCTGCATCAGTATTTTTTTTCCGGGCAAACAGCCGTTATGTATACGCGGTCAATTAAGAGGACCGACAGATTCAAATTTCTCATAAATCTTGAAAGAAAAGTCGCATAAACAAGGAGGGAAACATGTCAGACAGTAAAGTTGCAAAAGATGTAATGATCGGCATTTTTGAATATCCTCATGTGCCGTACTGGTTTACGATCAGTCAGGCCATCAGGATTGTTAAGGTCTCTTTCATCAGCACAAAAAAATACCCGGATCCCCTGGCAATTCTGGTCTTTGATGAGAAGTACAACCTTATGGGCACACTGTCTCTGAAGGATATTCTCAGGGGTCTGGAACCGAGGTTCCTGAAGGCCAGTGATACAGCACAGGGGCTGAAAGAAGACGAATCAACACTGTCCCTCATCTGGGACACGCTTTTTGACAAGAGCTCAAAAGATCTTGCAGAAAAGCCGGTGAGCGAGATCATGGTACCTGCCAAGTATTACGTTGAACCAGCAGACCCCATAACCAAAGCGGCATATCTCATGGTTCACCATGATCTGATTCTGCTTCCGGTGCTGGAGAACAAGAAGAAATTTGTCGGACTCGTCAGGATGATTGAGATCTTCGATTCAATCTCGGATGCAATACTGAAGGAATAGGAGGGAGGGGAAATGACAGAGAAAGAGAAAAAACATTCAGAAGGCTTACCGCAACCACCACCGGAAATAGTTATCGCTGAAGCAAAACCAAAATTTGACTGGAAGAGAGTATTCTTTATCTTGTTGGGACTGGGACTGTTCCTCTGGATTTACTTTATGCCTTCATGGCCGGATGCCGTAGACCCTGTCGGAAAGCATTTTGCGCTTTCTCAGAAAGGAAAAGGGGCAATCGCGCTCTTCCTGTTGGCGGGTATCTGGTGGGTATTTGAAGTCGTTCCCATAGGAGTAACAGCCATAGCAATCGGTGTCTTTCAGGCAATTTTTGCGATACGTTCAGCAAAAGATGCCTTTAAAGATTTTATGGACCCGTCCGTTATGTTTATTTTTGCATCCGTGGTAGTAGGCCTTGCCTTTACTACAACAGGGCTTACCAAACGCCTTGCTTACAAGATGCTTCAGGTAGTCGGAGAAAGAACAAACATGATTGTACTCGGTGCACTTGTGGTAACCGCAGGACTTGCCCATGTCATGGCGCATACTGCTGCTGCTGCAACGGTATTCCCGATACTTCTTGCAGTCAATTCCCTCTATGGAGAAGGAGATAAACCTACGAAATTCGGGAAATCCCTCTTCATCGGAATGGCGTATGCTGCAGGCGCGGGAAGTGTTATAACATTCCTCGGTTCCGCCCGTGCAGCAGCGGGTGCTGGTATGTTTGCAGAATTTACCGGCAGGACTATAGGCTTTTTTGAGCTAACTAAATATACCTTTCTTATCGGATGGGCAATGGTCTTTCTGATCTGGATTTATCTGTCAATCTTCCTAAAACCGGAAAAAAAGATCATACCTGGGCTCAAAGAGAGAGTTGGAAAACTCTCCAAAGAACTCGGCCCAATGACGAGGGATGAGAAGTTCGTCATCATTACCGTTCTCGGTGCAATAGCAGTAATGTCCGCACAGGCATTTGTACCTGCGTTGAAGCCACTCGACAGGGCAGCTATCATGCTCGTATCAACTCTTCTGTTTTTCTTATTCAAGGTACTGACGGTAAAAGAGCTTGAAGACATTCCCTGGAACATCATTCTTCTGTTCAGCGGCGCCATGAGTATCGGTTTCTGTCTCTGGCAGACAGGAGCTGCCCAGTGGCTGGCGGTCAACTGGCTCGTCATGTTCCAGCATGCTCACTGGCTTGTCTTTGTCTTAAGTATCGCAACGTTTGTTCTGATCATGACGAACTTCATTATGAACGTTGCTGCAATAGCTATTTCGCTTCCCGTCTCGTTGGTTATCGCACCGTACTTGGGTGTTGCTCCTGATGTAATCTTCTATTCATCACTGATTACTGCAGGCATGCCCTTTGTTCTCCTTATCGGAGCTGCTCCAAACGCAATAGCCTACGAGTCAAAACAGTTTACTCCGGGCGAATTTTTCAGACACGGTTTACTGTTAAGTGTTGTTTTGGTAGCAATCATCGGTGTTGCGATCATGACATTCTGGCCAATACTCGGGATGCAGACAACGTTGAAATAGATTAGAAAATAATCCCACCTCCCACTCCTCCCTTTAATTGAAGGGGAGGATGGGCAGGCGCGGATGATGGGGATTTAAGAAAACAAGAACAGTATCACAAAATTGCAGTTGTTATTCGGAGGGATTATGAAACGAATCTGTTTCTGTATTCTCGCAGCAGTCTTAGCAGCAGCATTTCATCTATCTTTCCCCGCTATGTCTTTTGCCACTGAAGAGACACCGCAGGGCGACACTTTTTTCATCTCAGGCACGGTCATTGACTACCATCAGGAACCGGTACAGGAGGCTCACGTCAAAATCCTTGTCAACGGACAGCCTCAAAAGATCATTGTGGAGCATGAGCAGGCAGAAGAGATGGAAACTTCCTCACATGGCACCTATCAGTTATCATTCAACCTAACTCCTCAACAGATCGATACGGCTAAAATCCAGATTGAAGTCAGCAAGACAAGCTTTGCAAAAACTACGCTTGACTTAGGGAAACAGGATTTCGCACAGAAGGGGCAACACTTTCTTGCCATAAAAGATGTTAAAATTTCGCCCTGGCTGGGCCCTGCCTTTTATATCGCAACAGGGTTATTTTTGCTCATTTATATTCTCATATCTTTTGAGCTCTTGCACAGGACGATCGCAGCAATGTTAGGGGCAGCGTTAATGTTGTTGATTACCTATACCTTTGGCACCCTGAATCCTGAATACCACATCATTTCCTTTGAGAGGGCAATGCAAGCAGTAGACATGAACGTCATCTTTCTCCTCATGGGTATGATGATTATCGTTGGCGTCCTGAAACATACCGGCGTATTCCAGTGGTGCGCCTATGTTTCGTTCAAAATGGCAAAAGGCAATGTATTGATACTGGCAGCTATTTCCTGTGTGTTCATTGCCGTAACCTCAGCATTCCTGGACAACGTGACAACGATGCTGCTCTATACACCTGTCCTCCTCGAAATTGCGTTGGCGCTCAAGATTTCCCCGCTTACCCTTCTGATCCCCGGAGTCCTGGCGTCGAACGTGGGCGGCACAGCAACCCTTATCGGCGATCCGCCGAATATCATCATCGGCTCCTATACCGGCTTGTCCTTTATGCAGTTTGTGTATAACCTGACTATCCCCTGCATCATTGCCCTGATTGCGCTCCTTATCTACAACAAATTCTTTTACGGAAAGGTATACGCCAAGGCAAAAGTTGAAGACGTTGACAAGTTTATTGAGTTTCTGAGGGAGGAGTACAGAATTACCGACAAAACCCTCCTCGGCTACGGTCTTTTTATCGTTGGACTGGCAGTCGCTTTCTTCGTAACCCACGGATACTGGCATATGGAGGTCAGCATCCCTGCGCTCGCCGGTGCCGGCATCCTCTTTACCTACAGCATCCTGACAAAAAAGGTGAAGATGCTGGAGCTCATAGAAAAGGACATTGAATGGCCAACCCTCCTGTTCTTCATATTTTTGTTTATGATTGTTGGTGCAGTTGAAGAGGCAGGGCTTCTGTCATTAATTGCTGACTGGGTTCTTGATTTATCAGGAGGAGATCTTGTGAAGGCAATCTCCCTGATTCTCTGGGTATCAGCAATCATGAGCGCCTTTATAGATAACATCCCTTTTGTAGCAACCATGCTCCCCATTGTCGCATATCTCACAAAGGTAATCCCGGGAGCAGCAGACGACAACGTGCTCTGGTGGGCGCTTGCACTGGGTGCATGCCTTGGCGGTAACGGTACGATGATCGGGGCAAGTGCAAACGTTGTTACTATGGGTATCGCGGAGTCAGCGGGCCATCCTATCAGATTCTTCGGCTTCATGAAATATGCATGGCTCTATATGATGATAAGTGTAGCGATCTGCCATGTATGGCTGCTGATGTTCTATTAAGATAATGTATAAAGGTAAGCGACAGCGCGATTTATTAATAAGGTCATAAGTATGAAGACATTAATTAAAAAATCCCTCCTTTCCTCCCTTTACCAAAGGGAGGACATTTACCCCTCTTTGGCAAAGAGGGGTAGGGCCTATGGCTCGGAGCCAACGGCTCATAGAGGGAGATTTTTAATAATGATGCCTTACTTATGCACTCCTTAGTAATATAAAATTTTAATAAGACGGAGGGTATTGGTATGGCAAAGGAAATAAGAGCTAATGTCCTTTTAGTGGATGATGAAGAGAAATTCCTTGAAGTGCTTTCTCAAAGGTTAGTCACCCGTGGTGTAGATGCAGACACATCTACCAGCGGGGAGGAAGCCCTGGTGAAAATTAAAAATAAGGCTTTTGATGCGATTGTTCTTGACCTCATGATGCCCGGTATAGGCGGTATCGAGACCTTGAAACGCATCAGGAAGGAAAACCCTGAACTGCAGATTATCATGCTTACAGGCAAGGGGACGGTTGATAAGGCTGTGGAGGTTATGAAAGTAGGCGCAATAGATTTCCTTGAAAAACCGGCAGACATCAACAAACTGATAGATAAAATCGGTGAAGCGAAGAAAAAGAAGATCCTTCTTGTCATGAAGAATGTCGAAGAAAGAGTAAAGGGTCTCGCACAGAGAAGACCTTAAAAATTATAAAACAACTATCGATTTTATATATAACAATAATTGTTTCTCATTTAAAGGCAGGTGATTATAATAAGCTATAGTTATAAACAAATAGTGATTTAAAATTTGACATATAGTGTTTTTTAAATTAGCATTAACTGACTTTATGTTATAACGTACCCTTATAAAGAAGGAGAGTCAAGGTTTGAGGTATATCATCACCTTTCTCATATTCTTTATATTATGGATAATCTGGTCCGGCGTATTCGATGCCTGGCATCTTTCCCTCGGAGTTATTTCCTGTTTCCTTGTCACCTATATATCCCACGACCTTATGTTCGAGCGTGAAAAGTTTCAGAAGAAAGATATAACAGAGACCATTCGGTTTATCAAATATCTCCCCTGGCTTATATACCAGATTGTACTTGCCAATGTTCATGTGGCAAAAGTGGCTTTACATCCAAAAATGAACGACCTTATTGATCCCCACATAATTAGGTTTAAAACGAAGTTAAAAAGAGATATATCCCTCGTGACATTTGCAAATTCCATTACTCTCACGCCGGGCACCATTACTATACTTATCAGAGACGGATACTATTTGGTGCATTCATTGGATATGAAGGTTGCGGGAGATCTCCCGGGAGAGATGGAAGAAAGGGTAGCCCATATATTTATGGAAGATCAGGATGGATAAATTTTTCCTGACCATTAGTCTGATATTGAGTTTTCTTGCATTAATCTGTCTTTATCGTGCCATATTTGGCCCAACCGTAGTCGACAGGGTAATCGGCGTTGGTGTTGTCGGCACCAAGACGTTAATTATCCTTCTCCTCATAGGATTTCTCTATAAGAGGATGGATATGTTTGTTGATATATCTTTAGTGTATGCCATCCTGAACTTTATCAGCGTCCTTATTTTTTCGAAATATTTTGTGAGAAAAGGTGTTTTATAGATGTCCCTTTTAATGGTATCCAATATTATTGTGATGGTCTTCATTTCGGTTGGGGTCTTATTCCTTGCTGCCGGAACTATTGGGTTCTTACGTTTTCCTGACTTTTACTCAAGGATGCATGCAACAGGAAAATGTGACACCTTGGGAATATTTCTCTCCTGCACCGGCATAGCCCTTTATACCCTGCAGGATGGATTATCACTGGCAAATATACAGGTGAGTTTAAAAATAATGTTTATCGCTGTCTTTTGGTCTTTAGGAGGTCCGACCGCAACCCATGCCCTTTTGAAATCGGCATTCAAGGCCGGGATTTTACCATGGACAAAGGATGGGAAGTCTGTTATAGAGTGGCCGCCAAAATAAGGAGGAAATGATATGGTATGGCAGCTTGATCTTATGCTTCTCACTCTTGTGGTTATCTGTGCTGCGGCTGCTATTGCCATAAAGGACCTCTTCAGTGCCACTGTCCTGTTCGGCGCCTTTAGCTTTTTAATGTGTTTGTTATGGACAGAGATGGGCGCTGTCGATGTGGCATTTACCGAAGCGGCTGTGGGAGCAGGCGTGAGCACAGCTTTCTTCATCGCAGCCATATATCAAACCACAAGGAGGTCAAAAGATTGAAGCTGCTTGCTCTTATTTCTACGATAATTACAGGGGCTCTCCTTATGTACGCCACAATAGATTTCCCTGATTGGGGCGATCCTCATTCACCAGCCAATGTCCATGTCTCCCCGAGGTATATCGAGAAAACAATCGAGGAAACAGCTATCCCCAATATGGTCACCTCCTTACTTGCCGATTACAGGGGCTATGATACCGACTTTGAAGAGACGGTAATATTAACGGCTGGTATTTCAGTTATTATGCTTCTGAGGAGGCCGCGCAAGTGATTACGCTTTTGGAAGATATTATTGTGAAAACCGTCTGCAGAATTCTCGTTCCGCTCATGCAATTATTTGGGCTGTATGTAATTGCACACGGACACGGCAGCCCTGGAGGAGGTTTCCAGGGAGGCTGCATTCTTGCCGCAAGCTTTATCCTGCTTTTAGTGGCTTTTGATCTCGCAGAGGCAAAGAAACGGCTTTCTGAAAAGCTGAATAATTTTCTTAACAGCTTTGGCGTATTTATATACGCCTGGACAGGTTGGATGTGTCTTCTTTTAGGCGGTAATTTTCTTGATTATGGGAAACTGAGCAAAATTTTACCTGTCGATTCTGTTAAGGCACGGTACTTCGGGGTTTTCAGTATTGAGGTTGGGGTTGGTATTACCGTAATGGCTGTTATGGTTTCTCTTTTTATCGACCTCATCACAGGAGGAAAACACGAGGAGGAATCTGAAAAATGATTGAATATATCATAGCCAAATACAATTATTGGATTTATATTGTGCTCATGATGATAGGATTTTACGCCATGATCGGTAAAACGAATCTCGTAAAAAAACTTCTGGGAATGAATGTATTCCAGTGGGCAATAATCCTCTTCTATGTCTCTACCGGTTCAAAAAAAGGCGGGGCAACTATCCCTATTGTTATGGGTGCCCACGGACATTATGAGCCTGCGCAGGCTATTCAATTCCTGAACCCCTTGCCCCATTGTCTTATGCTTACGGCCATCGTCGTCGGGGTCAGCACTACCGGGGTCGCCCTGGCTCTGGTAATCATGATTTACAGAAGGTATCATACCCTGGAAGAAGATGAAATTTTAGAGTTATTAGAGACCTCCAGGAAATGATCTCTGACCAGTTTCCAGCCCTCATTATTGTTTTTCCTTTAATAATTGCTTTTTGGATCAATATCGTGGGCTGGTGGTGGAAAAAGCCCTGTTTCTACATGTCCGTATCAGCCTTAACTGTATCATTCATCTCATCTATCGGAATACTCAATACGGTTATCACCAACGGAACCATACACTATCGGCTTGGTGGCTGGGAGCCTCCCTGGGGCATCGAGTATGTAGTGGATCATCTCAATGCCTTCTTACTGGTTATCGTCTCCTTTATAGGCCTTCTTGTAGGCATATATTCAAAAAGGGATATTGAGAAGGAGATGCCTCAAAAGATCCCGCAGTTTTATTCCGTCTATACCCTGCTGGTTATGGGGCTTTTGGGTATGACAATAACCGGCGATGCCTTTAACCTGTATGTGTTATTGGAAATTGTATCCTTAGCAAGTTATGCCCTTATAGCCATGGGAGAAGACGGAGCACCGCTTGCCAGCTTTAATTATGTGATTATGGGAACCATTGGTGCCTGTTTTTATCTGCTCGGCGTCGGCTACCTTTATATCGTTACCGGCTCACTGAATATGGCTGACCTGTCGGAATTATTGCCGAAGCTCTATCATTCCAAAGCAGTCCTGGTTGCCTTTGCATTCTTCTTAATAGGGATAGGGATAAAGATGGCCTTTTTCCCGTTACATGTTTGGCTTCCTGACGCTTACACCCATGCACCATCCTCAGTGAGTGCCTTTGTTGCAGGCACAATGACAAAGGTAGGGGCATACGTTCTTATGCGAGTACTATTTACGATCTTCAGGCCCTATTTTTCTATTGAGCTTATACCGGCCACAACCGTACTTGGCTGGACAGCCGTCGCTGCGATGATGTATGGCTGCGTACTTGCTATTGCGCAACATGACCTGAAAAGGATGCTCTGCTATATCCTGATTGCTGAAGTGGGGTACATCGTGTTGGGTATCAGCATGGCAAACAGGATGGGTCTCACGGGAGCTATTCTGCACATCATGAATGATGCCTTAATGATGGCATGTCTGTTTTCAGTGGCAGGAGCCATCATGTATAAGTTCGGTAACAGGGACATCACCAATTTCAGACAACAGCAGCTTAACAAGAAGATGCCCTTTACCATGGCTGCCTTTACGATTACAGCCTTATCAGTAGTTGGGATACCGCCTACCTGTGGCTTCTTCAGCAAATGGTATCTAATTATAGGAGCAATCGATGCCAGGCAATGGGTATTCGCAATTGCCCTCATACTCAGCAGTTTATTAAGCGCTGTCGTATTTTTTAAGGTTATAGAGAAAATATATTTTAAGCCGCGTGAGCCCGTTCACCCTCACAATGAGGTAACCCATGAAGAGGTTGTTATGGATGAAGCGCCCATGAGCATGCTTATTCCCATGTACATTATGGTAGGGGGGATACTGATACTGGGTATTCTGAGTGGACAGATTATCTCGACAGTAATACAGTTTGCCGTTCCAGCAAGCTTCTAAGAAAAGATGGATGTGATATATTCCATAAAGCCGTTCCTCGCAATCATGGTCTCTCTGGTTGCGGCATGTCTCATCCTGCTAACCGGAGAGAAGTCAAGAAACCTCAGGGAGTCATGGACAATCCTGGCATCGGTAATTAAATTCATCATTGTCGCTTCCATGATCCCATCTGTGCTCAAGGGCAATGTCCTGGAATATACAATCATCTCCCTTGCACCCGGCCTTTTCCTGCAATTCAGGGTAGACGCCTTTGGTCTTTTATTCGGAATTCTGGCCTCTACCCTCTGGATTGCTACGTCTTTTTACTCTATCGGTTATATGAGAGGCCTGAAAGAACATGCCCAGACCAGATATTTTTTCTGTTTTGCCATAGCCCTGTCCGCCACTATGGGGATTGCCTTTTCTGCCAATCTCCTTACCCTTTTTGTCTTCTACGAGATATTGACTATGGCCACCTATCCATTGGTAGCTCATAAAGAAACACCTGAGGCCATAAAGGGTGGCAGAAAATACCTGACCTATACCTTAACGGCAGGGGTTGTTATTCTCCTGAGTATGGCGATCATATACCGTTTGACAGGGACACTCGACTTTAAACCAGGGGGATTTATGGCGGGAAATGCTTCGTCGGACATGCTCAGGTTTTTATTCGTAACATTGGTTATGAGTTTCGGAGTAAAGGCAGCCATTATGCCCTTGCATGAGTGGCTGCCAACCGCTATGGTAGCCCCAACACCGGTTAGCGCCCTGCTGCATGCTGTGGCTGTAGTTAAGGCAGGCGTGTTCGGTGTATTAAGGGTAATCCTCTATGTCTTCGGCCCAGCATTTCTTCATGATACAGGGCTCTGGATACTCTTAGCCTA